>Ga0190269_10001731_pt1 | contig 10307 bp, 7 predicted proteins | sample Popmic249IS_FD_133749 | JGI IMG/M metagenome (GOLD analysis project Ga0190269, IMG submission 133749) | Populus adjacent soil microbial communities from riparian zone of Blue River, Arizona, USA - 249 IS | ecosystem: Environmental > Terrestrial > Soil > Riparian zone | place: USA: Arizona... | reverse complement strand
TGCCGCCGCACCGCGCGCATAACCCCCTCTTCCTTGCTGGTCTGGAAGATGTGGTAATCCTCGATGTAGTAGCCGGCGGTGACGAGGTTCCGGTAACCCTTGTCGAAGGCGGCGCGATAGGGCTCGTCGAAGAGGTAGAACTCGAGCTCCGAGGCGAAATTGGCGGAAAGGCCGCGCTCGGCGAGGCGTGCCAGCTGCTTTTGCAGGAGCGCCCGCGGACTGTGGGCGACGGGCGCGTGGTGGTGGTCGACGAGATCGGCCAGGACGATGGCCGTGCCCTCGAGCCAGGCGGCGCGGGTGAGGGTGGCGAGGTCCGGCTTCATGACGAAGTCGCCATAGCCGCGGGCCCAGTTGGCGGCGGCATAGCCGGGCACCGGCTCCATGTCGATGTCGTTGGCGAGGAGATAATCGCAGGCATGGGTCTCCTCATGGGCGCTTTCGAGGAAGTACTCGGCCTGGAAGCGCTTGCCGATGAGCCGGCCCTGCATGTCGGGAAAGGCGACGAGCACCGTGTCGATGAGGCCCTTGGACACGTCCTGCCGCAGGGCATCGAGGGAATAGGCCGTCATGAAAGCTCCTGGAAACGGCGGGGAAGGGTCGGCGCCGCCGCGGGGCGGCGCCGGAGGGGCCTATTTGCCCGCGTGCTCGAGGGCGAATTCCTCCTCGGGCGAGAGGATCAGGCGGTTGCGCCCGAACAGGGCGAAATAGACGATGCCCACGGCGCACCAGGCGATCACCCAAACCACGCCGCGGAAGAAGTTCGGATCCTGCAGCTGGTAGAACAGGGTGACGGCGGCGATGACGATGGTGACCACGGCGCCGGGAATACCGAGCGGGGACACGAAGGGCCGCTGGATGTCCGGCTGGTTGCGGCGCAGCAGGATGAAGCTGGCCGCCTGCATGATGTAGCTCAGCATGGCCCCGAAGACGGCCATGTTGAGCAGCACGCTGCCGATGATCGCCCCGCCCTCGGCCGCCCCGTTGGCGAACCAGATGACCAGCATGACCGCAAGCCCCAGCAGCGAGCCGGCGATCATCGCCATGTGCGGCGTCTTGTGCCGGGGATGGGTGACCGAGAGCCCCGGCGGGAAATAGCCGGCCCGGCTCAGGGAGAAGACCTGCCGGCCCTGGGCGTAGAGGATGGTGTGGAAGGAGGCGATGAGCCCGGTCAGGGCGACGATGCCGAGGAGCACGACGCCGGTATCGCCATAGATCGCCCGGAAGCCGTCGAGCAGGGGCTCGAGGGACCCGCCGAGGCCGAAGGCGCCCACGCCCGCGACTGAGGGGTTGAGGAGGATGATCATGAAGGCCGAGACCACCAGGGTGGCGAAGCCCAGGAGGATGCCCCGGGGCATGTCGCGCTTGGGATCGATGGATTCCTCGGCGGCCAGCGGCAATTGCTCGATCGCGAGGAACAGCCAGACCGCGAAGGGCAGGGTGGCGAGCACGCCGCCGAAGCCGAAGGGGAACCAGCTGCCATTGCCCTCGGGCAGCTCCGCCGCCCGCCCGTCCTCGCCGACGCCGATGTTGAGGGCCCAGCGCGAGAAGTCCATGTGCGGCACGGCGCTGACCCAGAACACCACCAGGACGGCCAGGGAAATCAGGGTCACGACCAGCGTCACCCGGAAGCTCAGGGCCACCCCGTAGATGTTGAGGGCCAGGAAGATCGCGTAGCAGGCCACCCAGATCAGCGGCGAGAAGCTCGGATCGATGCCGGTGATGCTGGTGAGATAACCGGCGATGAAGGTGACGATCACCGCCGGGGTGATGACGTATTCGACGTTCTCGAACAGGCCGGTGACGAACCCGCCCCAGGGCCCCATGGCGGTGCGGGCGAAGGAATAGGCCGCCCCGGTATGGGGCAGGGCCGGGCTCATCTCGGCGATGCAGAAGACCAGCCCAAGATACATCACCCCGATGATGGCGGCGGCCACCAGCATGCCGCCCCAGCCGCCGGTGGCGAAGCCGAAATTCCAGCCCGAGAAATGGCCGGAGATGACGGCGCCCACGCCGAGCGCCCAGAGATGCCAGACATTGGCGTGGCGCATGAGGCCGCGCTGTTCGAAATAGGCCTTGTCGCGGGTGGCATAGGCCACGCCGCTGGTCTTGGTCGCTACATCTGCCATCGGTCCCTCCTGAGGACGCCCCGTTGCATTGCACTCATGACGATGCCCTCGCCAGGCGCGCGGCCTCGAGGCACCGGGCCAGCCGGTCCGCCCACAGGGCGACCCCGCCGGGTAGGAGAATTTCGTCGTGGCGGAGCTCGATCATCACCGCCGGCAGCCCGTAGCGGTTGGCGTGGTGATCGAGGGTGTAGGTGACGCCGCTGTCGGCGGCATAGGGCTGGTTCCAGCCCAGCGCCAGGCCGGGCACCTCGGCGCGGAGGGCGTCGCCCAGGAGGCGGGCCAGGGTCGGATCGCGCCCGGGAATGAGGCCGATGGGCCAGGGACGGTGCACGCCGTGATAGACCGGCGTGAAGGAATGCACCGCCACGAACAGCGTCTCCCGGCCGGCGCCGTGCCGGTGGGAGAGCAGTGCCTCGATGGCCTGGTGATAGGGGATGTGGAAGGCGGCGATGCGGTGCGCGCGCTCTTCGGGACCCACCGGGCGGTTGCCGGGGATATCCACGGTCTCGCTGCGGACGACCACGAGGTCGGGCGCGTCGGGCGCGCGGTTGCAATCGACCACGAGCCGGCTGACCGTCGATTGCACCAGGGGCGCGGCGAGCGCGTCGGACAGATGCAGGGCGACGGCGAGGGCGCCCGGATCCCAGGCGACGTGGAGGAGGCGCTGGAGCGGGGTGAGGCCCAGATCGCCATAGCGCTGCGGGATGCGGTTGGAAGCGTGGTCGCAGACCAGCACGAAGGGCGATCGCCCCTCGGCATTGATGGTCAATGCCGGTGGCACAAGGCTTGCCGCAGAGCGAGACGCCGCGCCGTACCCAACCATTTAGCCCCCGCGGGACCCTTGGCCCCCGCACCCGCACCCGCCGGTCCCCCCGGCGAAAGATGGGATTGCCGCTAGCAAATGCCAGTTTCGCCAACCTGTCAAACCGGCCGCCGCGCCTGTGGAAATCGCGGCCAGGCGCGGGCAGAGACGGGTGGGGGGATGGCGAGGAGGGGGAATGACGGAGGGGTTTGGCGGGCAATGCATCGGCCACGGCGTCGTCCCAGCGGACGCTGGGATCCAGCAGCGGTGGGGGGCCGGGCCGGTGCGGCTGGGTTCCCGCGTTCGCGGGAATGACGGGGGGAGGGTGGGGGATGGAGGGAATGACGGAGGGAGGGTGGGGATGATGCGGGCGTAGGTGGCGCGTGGCAGCGCGGGTGGTCGAGGGTAGGGGGGTCAGTCTTTTTCCGGCAGCGCCAGGAGGGCGGGGACGGGGAGGACGATCCGGGGATCGGGCAGGCCGACCGCGGCGGGGGACTTGCCGGCGAAGTCGGGAGTGCCGAGCACCGTCTGGATCACCGCGAGCCGCGCCCGCTTCTTGTCGTTGGCGCGGATCACCGTCCAGGACGCGTGGGGGCTGTCGGTGCGCTCGAGCATCCGGTCGCGGGCCGCCGAATAGGCGTCCCAGAGCTTGAGGGCCTTGTAGTCGATGCTGGTCAGCTTCCAGGTCTTGAGCGGATCATGATGCCGGTCGTGGAAGCGCTTGAGCTGCATCTCCCGGCCGATGTCGAGGTAGAACTTGAAGACCTTGATGCCGTCGCGGGTCAGCATGCGCTCGAACTGCGGCGCCTCCTCGAGGAAGTGCTCGGCCTCCTCGGGCGTGCAGAAGCCCATCACCAGCTCGACGCCGGCGCGGTTGTAGTAGGAGCGGTCGAACAGCACCTGCTCGCCGGCCGCGGGGAGCCAGTCGGCATAGCGCTGGAAATACCATTGGCTGGCTTCCCGGTCGCTGGGCTTGGGCAGGGCGACGGAGAAATTGTGCCGCGGATTGAGGTTCTCGAGATAGGTCTTGATGGCCCCGCCCTTGCCGGCCGCGTCGCGGCCCTCGAACAGGATCAAGACCCGCTCGCCGCTCGCCTGGCGATGGGCCTGGAGCTTCACCAGCTCGAGCTGCAGCCCGTACATGGCGGGCTCGTAGACGTCGCCGTCGAGCTTCTGTGCATAGGGAAACCCGCCGGAGGTCAGCGCGGCCTTGTCCACGGCTTCCGGCAGCACCGGGTTTTCGAGATCGAAGTCATCCAGGTCGGCAGACACCGGCAGTCCTCCCTAGGGCATTGAACGGATGAACGGTTTTCCCGAGCACAATGTCTCGCCGCTCTCGGCGTTCCGTGCAAGGGGCGCGGCGCCCGCCGGCAATTGTGACAGCGGCGGCGCGCTTGTCATCAAACTGCAATCAAGCACCCTTCCAACATGCTAGGAAGAAGCGATTCCCAGGCGGCGCGGCGGCTGTGCCCCGGTGGATCGACGGGATGCGGCACATGGCAGATCAGATCTCGCAGGGATCGGCGGACGGATGGTGGAGCCAGGCCCGGCTCCGGGCCGGGGAGCGCCTGGTCGGGCGCCGCGCCCTGCTGGCGGTGGTGGCGCTGGTGCTCGCCGGCCTCGTGGCCCTGGCGGGGCTCTCGGCCGGCGGAGCGCTGCTGGGCTATGCGGCCATCGTCGCCTCGGCGATCCTGCTTCCGCATCTGGGCGAAACCGAAGCGCCGGGCGGCGCGGTCGACGTCGAGCCCACCGGATTGCGCGACGAGACGGCGCGCGACGTGGCCGATGCCCTGGTCGATCCCTGCATCATCCTCGACCGGCGCTCGGTGGTGCTCCACCGCAACCCCGCCGCCTCGGGCCAGTTCCCCGCGCTCCGCACCGGCGACCCCCTGGCCTTCACCTTCCGCTACCCGGCCCTGCTGACCGCCGTGGACGCGGCGCGGCGGACCGGCATCTCGCAGTCGGTGGAGCTGCACCAGACCGTGCCCCACGAGACCTGGCACCGGGTGCACATCTCGCCCTTCGGCCTCGCCGGCCTCGAGGAGGGCGAGGAGGCGCCGCGCCTCATCATCACCATGCAGACCCTCACCGAGATGAAGCGGGTGGAGGCCCTCCGCTCCGACTTCATCGCCGACGTGAGCCACGAACTGCGCACGCCGCTCACCTCGCTGATCGGCTTCATCGACACCCTGCTGGGCCCGGCGGCCAAGGATCCGCAGGCGCGGCAGAAATTCCTCGGCATCATGCGCGCCCAGGCCGAGCGCATGTCCAAGCTGGTCAACGACCTCCTCTCCCTGTCGCGCATCGAGATGCACCAGCACGTGCGGCCGACGGGCACGGTGGACCTGGCCCAGCTCCTGCGCGAGATCAAGGACGGGCTGCAGACCCAGGCGCAGGAGGCTGGGGCGACCATCGAGCTCGCCATGCCCGAGGGCAGCTGCACCATGGCCGGCGACAAGGACGAGCTCTACGAAGTGTTCGAGAACCTCGTCGACAATGCGATCAAATACGGCCGCGAGGGCGGCCACGTGGCGGTCTCCCTGGCCCCGGCGCCCGAGCCTTCGGGCTACCACTTCCAGGTCTCGGTCACCGATGACGGCCCGGGCATCGCCGAAGAGCACGTGCCCCGCCTCACCGAGCGCTTCTACCGGGTGGATGCGGACAATTCCCGCAAGAAGAAGGGCACGGGCCTCGGGCTCGCCATCGTCAAGCACATCGTCAGCCGCCACCGCGGCAGCCTCTCCATCCGCAGCCGGCCGGGGGAGGGGACTCGTGTCGAGGTGCTGCTGCCGCGCTGAGGCAAAACCGGGCCGCCAAGGCCGAGCCTCGCCATGCGCTGTCGGATTATGGTAGATGCGGCAATGGGTTACGCCGTCACATAAGTGTCAGAAAACTGACATATAAGCGTTAGCAGTGAGCCCTAGGGTGCCCTCGCTTCACCGGCCCCGCGGCGAGTTTCCGAGCGGTGCCGTCCATCGGGCAAAGGCCCTCCGCTTCTGAAAGGAAGACACCATGAAATCCGCTCTCTACGCCAGCGCTGCGGCCATGCTCGTTGCCGGCGCCTTCGGCGTGACTGCCGCCTCGGCCCGCGACCAGATCCAGGTCGCCGGCTCCTCGACCGTGCTGCCCTATGCCAAGATCGTCGCCGAAACCTTCGGCGAGACCTACCCGGACTTCAAGACCCCGGTGGTGGAATCGGGCGGCTCGGGCGCCGGCATCAAGCAGTTCTGCGAGGGCGTGGGCGAAGACAAGATCGACATCGCCAATTCCTCCCGCGCCATCAAGGCCGAGGAACTCGAGACCTGCAAGGCCAATGGCGTGACGGACGTGCAGGAAGTGCGCATCGGCTATGACGGCATCGTCTTCGCCTCCGACGTGAACGGCCCGGACTTCGCCTTCACCCCGGCCGACATCTACAAGGCCCTGGCCGCCCAGGTCGTGGTCGACGGCAAGCTGGTCGACAATCCCTACACCAAGTGGAACGAAGTCAACCCGTCCTTCCCCGAGTGGGACATCGCCGCCTACATCCCGGGCGAAAAGCACGGCACCCGTGAAGTCTTCGAAGAGAAGCTCCTCGCCGCCGGCTGCGACAAGGAAGCCCTGGCTGCCGCGGGCGTCGCCGAGGACGCCGTCGCCGACACCTGCATCGCGGTCCGCAAGGACGGCAAGGCCGTGGACATCGACGGCGACTACACCGAGACCCTGGCCCGCATCGACAGCAACAAGACCGGCATCGGCGTGTTCGGCCTCGCCTTCTACGAGAACAATGCCGACAAGCTGAAGGTCGCCACTGTCGGCGGCGTGAGCCCCTCGGTCGAGACCATCTCCGCCGGCGAGTACCCGGTTTCCCGCCCGCTGTTCTTCTACGTCAAGAAGGCTCATCTCGGCGTGATCCCCGGCCTGCAGGAATATGTCGAGTTCTTCCTGTCGGACGACATGATCGGCCCGGACAGCCCGCTGGCCGAATACGGCCTGGTCTCGGCGCCCGACGCCGAGCGCGAAGAGCAGCGCGCCGCCTTCGAAGCCGGCAACGTGCTCTAACCTTCCCCTGGCGCGGGACTCCGGTCCCGCGCCTTTCCGCCCGCTCGCGGCCGGGCCACGCAAGCTACAGAGGCTCTGATGTCGGCACTTTGGGTTCTCGTGTTCATCGGCCTCGTCGCCGCCGCCGGCTATGTCGTCGGCTTCCAGCGCGCTGCCGCCCTGCAGACCGGGCCGGAAAAGGCCCATTCCCTGCCCTCCTATCACGGCTGGTGGGCCGCCCTCCTGGCGCTGCTCCCGGCCCTGCTCTTCTTCATCGTCTGGTCGGTGGCCACCGGCGTCATCCTCGAGGGCAGCGTCCGCGCCCAGCTGGCCGAGGCCGACCCCAACATCGACCCGAGCCTCGCCTCGGGCATGACCCACACCGTCGCCGACGCCCTGCGGGCCCTCGGCGTCCACGGCATGGAGCAGGCGCCGGCCGATTTCGCGGCCCTGGCGGCGCAGGCGAGCGCCCGCGGGCTCATGCTGCCCAGCGAAGGCCAGGACTACATGATCCCCGCCGCGCTGCAGCTCAACGAGACCGGCACCCTGCTCGGCAGCATCGGCGCCGTCGTCGCGGTGGCGCTCTGCGTGATCGGCGCCATCTACGGCGTGAGCCGCATCCGCCTGCGCTCCCGCGCCCGCAACCATGTGGAGCGCGTCATGCTCTGGGGCCTGCTCGGGGCCTCGACCATCGCCATCCTGACCACCGTCGGCATCGTGCTCTCCATGCTGTCGGAGACCGGGCATTTCTTCACCGACGTCAACCCGCTGAGCTTCTTCTTCGGCACGGTCTGGGACCCGCGCTTCGCCGCGGCCGGCGCCGCCGACTCCGAGGGCCAGTTCGGGCTGATCCCGCTGCTCGCCGGCACGCTCTACATCGCCTTCGTCTCGATGCTGGTGGCGGTGCCGATCGGGCTGATGGCCGCCATCTACATGGGCGAATACGCCTCGGCCAGCGCCCGCGCCATCATCAAGCCGGCCCTCGAGCTGCTCGCGGGCATCCCCACCATCGTCTACGGCATCTTCGCGGTGGTGACCCTCGGGCCCTTCCTGCGCGACCTGAGCGCCGTCCTGGCCGGCGGCACGCCCTTCATCCAGGCCCAGAGCGTGTTCACCGCCGGCCTGGTCATGGGCGTGATGCTGATCCCGGTGGTGTCCTCGCTCTCGGACGACGTGATCACCGCCGTGCCCCGCGCCATGCGCGACGGCTCGCTCGGGCTCGGGGCCACCCAGTCGGAGACCATCAAGCGGGTGATCCTGCCGGCGGCCCTGCCGGGCATCGTCGGCGCCCTGCTGCTCACCGCCTCCCGCGCCATCGGCGAGACCATGATCGTGGTGCTGGCGGCGGGCGTGGCGGCGCGGCTCACCATCAATCCCTTCGAGGCCATGACGACGATCACCGTCAAGATCGTCAACCAGCTGACCGGCGACCTCGAGTTCAACTCGCCCCAGACCCTGGTGGCCTTCGCCCTGGGCCTGACCCTGTTCGCCCTGACCTTGGTCATGAACGTCTATGCGCTCTACATCGTGCGCAAATATCGGGAGCAGTACGAATGAGCGACGCCATCCTGCCCGCCACCGCCGCGACCGACAGCGCCGCCCGCCGCGACATCGGCATCAAGAAGCGCTACGCCGCCGAGCAGCGGTTCCGCATCTACGGCATCGCCGCCATCACGGTCGGCATCGCCTTCCTGTTCATCCTGCTGGGCTCGATCGTCAGCAAGGGCTACACGGCCTTCACCCAGACGACGATCAGCATCCCGGTGCTGTTCGACCCGGCGATCATCGACCCGGACAACGAGCGGGCGACCGATCCCAAGGTTCTGGTCACCGCCAACTACCCGAACATGGCGCGCAACGCCCTGGCCACGGCCCTCGGCGTCGACCCGTCGGACCGGGCGGCGCTGCGCCAGGTCGGCGACATGGTCTCCGACAGCGTCCGCGCCCAGTTCCGCAGCCTGGTCACCGCCAATCCGGACCTGATCGGCACCACCCAGACGGTGAGCTTCCTCGCCTCCGGCGACCTCGACAGCGTCTACAAGGGCCAGGTCGACCTGCGGGTCGACGAAGCCCGCCGCAAGATCTCCGACCAGCAGATCGCCTGGATGAACCAGCTCAAGGAAAAGGGCCAGCTCGGCGCCGCCTTCAACTGGGGCCTGTTCACCCTGGGCGCCTCGAGCCGCGCCGAGAGCGCCGGCCTGGGCGTGGCGCTGGTCGGCTCCCTGTTCATGATGCTGATCGTGCTGGTCCTGGCCCTGCCCATCGGCGTGGCCGCCTCGATCTATCTCGAGGAATTCGCCAAGCGGAACCGCTTCACCGACCTCATCGAGGTCAACATCAACAATCTCGCGGCGGTGCCGTCCATCGTCTTCGGCCTCCTGGGCCTGGCGGTGTTCATCAACTTCTTCGGCCTGCCGCGCTCGGCGCCGATCGTCGGCGGCCTGGTGCTGACGCTGATGACCCTGCCCACCATCATCATCGCCACCCGCGCCGCCCTGCGCTCGGTGCCCCCCTCGATCCGCTCGGCGGCCCTGGGGATCGGCGCCTCGCGCATGCAGATGGTGTTCCACCACGTGCTGCCCCTGGCCGCGCCGGGCATCCTGACCGGCACCATCATCGGCCTCGCCCGCGCCCTCGGCGAGACGGCCCCGCTGCTGCTCATCGGCATGGTCGCCTTCGTCGCCGACGCGCCGCGCTCGCCCCTCGATCCCGCCACGGCACTGCCGGTGCAGATCTACATGTGGACCAACGAGGCGGAACGTGCCTTCGTGGAGCGCACCTCCGGCGCCATCATCGTCCTGCTCATCTTCCTGGCCATCATGAACCTGACGGCTATCCTGCTGCGCCGCCGCTTCGAGCGGCGCTGGTAGGCCCGACCCTTCACCTCCTTCCTGAGGAATGCCATGACCCTCGCCGCCGAAACCACCGCCCCCGCTCCTGCCGCCCGGCAGACCCGGCCCAAGATCACGGGCGACAAGGTCAGCGTCTTCTACGGGGAGAAGCAGGCCCTCTTCGACGTGGACCTCGAGATCGAGGCCAATCGGGTGACCTCGCTGATCGGCCCGTCCGGCTGCGGCAAGTCGACCTTCCTGCGCTCGCTCAACCGCATGAACGACACCATCGACGGCTGCCGCGTGGTCGGCAGGATCAGCCTCGACAACGAAGACATCTACGATCCCTCGATCGACGTGGTGGAACTGCGCGCCCGCGTCGGCATGGTGTTCCAGAAGCCCAACCCGTTCCCCAAGTCCATCTACGAGAACGTCGCCTACGGCCCGCGCATCCACGGCATTGTCAAGTCCAAGGCGGAAATGGATGAACTCGTCCACTCCTCGCTGCGCCGCGCTGGTCTGTGGAAC
>Ga0190269_10001730_pt1 | contig 10311 bp, 7 predicted proteins | sample Popmic249IS_FD_133749 | JGI IMG/M metagenome (GOLD analysis project Ga0190269, IMG submission 133749) | Populus adjacent soil microbial communities from riparian zone of Blue River, Arizona, USA - 249 IS | ecosystem: Environmental > Terrestrial > Soil > Riparian zone | place: USA: Arizona... | reverse complement strand
GTACGGCCACATGGTCGAATCGCGATCGTCCGGGCTCTCGTCGAGACCGAGCACGTGCCCCATCTCGTGCGTGAGCACGGCCGCCAGATCGTGGTGCGAGGTGAACGGGCTGTCTTCTCCGTCCGGCAAAAGCGCGTAATCGCTGTCGCCATTTACCAGCACATCTACACCGATCATGTGCCCGTCGAGATCGTAGGTACTGACCGTGACGGCCAGCTGCTCTCGCGCAAACGGCCAGGGGCGCATCAAGTACACGCCGTTCGAGCGCGTCGCGGCGTCATAGCCCGGCGCAGCTTGCTCGGACACGACGACGTCGGGCACGTTGTCGAGCCCACGCCACGCGTCGGTAGCGATCGTCAAGCTCGCACGCACCACATCCTCGCCGTATGCCGCCGTCAGCTTCTGATCGACATACAACGTGACGACTGGCGACGTCCAGCGTACGCGGTGTCCCGTCTTCGTCGTTTTCAACATGTAAGCATGCGCAGCCGGAGTCTGAGTTACAGCACTCAACAGCACACACACTACGCTCACTACTGCCGTCCACACCGCGCGTCCGACCCCAACTGCTTCAGGCACGAGCAGAAACGATGCAGACTTTGTGCCGGGGATAGCGCGCACGAAATCGCCTAAAAAAGCCGCTGAAAACGTGACTGTGATGCTTCAGCACAGGCCACTCAGACCACAACGCATTCGGGTCGAAACACGCTCGGAGCGGAATGCGCTCGCGACGGAACGCGTCAGCGGCCACGACGCATGCCGCTGACGGCGGCAAGAAGCATCGTAGTATTTTGAACCACGCACGTGGCTTTTTCCACCTCGACTGAGACGCACATCGAGCCACTCGCCACAATGACACAACCCGGCAATAACACCGCCGCCGTCAGCGGCACGACGAGGCACGCTTCATGCTTGGAAGCAACCGACTCAAGCCCCTCGAGGTCGCGCCACATGTACGCAGCCGCCGTCGGAAACTTTCAGCAGAGCGACGAGAAGGTGCTCGCCGCCGCAGCCACGCACGCGAGCACGGAGATAGATTTCACCTCGCTGGAGGACGCCGCGCGTCGCATGGAGGAGCACTCGACGGAGCCACGCTGCATCTTCGTCGCACACGAGACCAACCTGAGCGCCGTCGTCAGCCGCCTGCGGCAACGCGCCAGTTTGTTGACGGTCCCAGTGATCGCGCTCGTCCCTCATCCCAGTGAGTCGTTTTATCTGACCGCGTTTGCATCCGGTGCGGACGACGCGCTCGTCTCGGGTGATCGCGGTGGTGTGACGCGGCGCCTCGCCAACCTACGCAGCGCCAAGCCACCTACGCGCGCGGTGCCGGCACAAGGCGTCGCGCTGGTCGCCTCTGACGACATCGGGATACGCCGCATGCTCGGACAAACACTGCGCCGTGCGGGCTTCGACGTCACGTATGCGACGCAAGCACACGAGCTGATCACACAAGCGGAGTCGCTGCGCGGTCTCGCGCTCGTGGTCGCGACGAGTAAGTTCCCGCCGAGCGGCGCACAAGCCGCGATCGAATCAGCGCGCAAGGCGGCACAAAAGCCTGACCTGCCTGCGCTGGTCGTTCCGGAGGACGCCGACGCCAACTGGCGCCCCTCGGACCTGACGCTCGGCTCCAGCGGCAAGCTGCTCAACTTCGCAGAAGAGGTCACGCGTCGCGATGCCACCGACTTGCGCGCGTCGGCGCGCCGTCCGTATCCGACCATCTGCTCTTTCAGGCCGTCTGGTGTCATGCACCCGACCTACGGGCTCACGCACAACATCAGCCGCGAAGGTATCTTCATTCGAACGCTGGACGCACCCAAACCGCAGACCGATGTGTGGCTCGAGCTGCGCGCTCCATCCGACACACGCGTCGTGCACCTGCGCGGAAAAGTGGTTTGGCGTAGAGAGCCGGGGGCCGTGGGTGCGACACCTTTCGGCTTTGGTCTCCGACTACAGCCAGCTGATTGCCCTCAAAGCGATCACTCCCTCTACTTCACCGGGTATGATGCATTGAACGAGCAGCAGCGGCTTTCGGAAGTCCCTTGAGCCTCTCCCGAACGTAGCAACGTCGAACCGGACCTCATGTCACAAGCCCGGGTGCAACCTCAGACCGTTCCGCTAAGGCCGAGCCAGCTACCGGATGCAGCTGGTGCGAACGACCCAGCCGTGCAAGCGCGCTCCACGTTGCCAGCGGAAGAGGACGCAGAGCTCAAGAAGCTACGCAGCGAGCTGAGCGCAATCGAGCTCTTGCAAGGCCTCGGCGACGAGCTGATGCAAATGCTCCTGGTGAGCTGCCCGATCCGCGAGCTTGCGGTGGGCGATGTCCTCTTGCACGCAGGCCAGACCAACGATCAGATCTTCGTGATCTTGCGCGGCGCGCTGCAGGTTTTTCTCGAGGACTCGTACGATAAGCCCGTCGCCACGCTGCGCGCAGGCGACTCCGTCGGAGAGCTCTCGGTGCTCGACAAGAAGCCTGCATCGGCGAGCGTGACGGCGCACGAGCCCACGCGCCTTTTGTGCATCGACGAGAGCATGTTCTGGCACATCGTGCATGCTTCTCACGGCTTTGCGGTGCGCTTGATCATCAAGCTCTCGGAGCGGCTGCGCGCCAACAACAACACCGTGCAGGTGAATCGCGCGCTGACCGCGCACTTCGAGCAGGTCGCCCTGTCCGATGCGCTGACAGGCGTGCACTCGCGCCGCTGGCTGCAAGACACCATGCCCCGCCTCTGTGAGCGGCATCGCTTCGACAATCAACCGCTCAGCATCGCGGTCGTCGACATCGACTACTTCAAGCGCATCAACGACAAGTACGGCCATCAGACCGGCGACCTCGTGCTGTGCGAAGTGGCCAAGACCATGCGTAAGGGCCTGCGACCGACGGACTTCATCGCGCGCTACGGCGGTGAAGAGTTCGTGCTGATCTTCCCGCGCACGCCGCTCGCGGGCGCAGCGATCGCGGCGGAGCGCCAGCGCGAGGCTGTACGCGCCACCGCGCTCAAGACCAGCGATGGCGAGGACCTGCCACAGACCACAGTGTCGATCGGGCTCGCTGAGCTTCAGCCGGGTCAAAACGCCGACGCGCTGATCCACACTGCAGATCTGGCCCTGTATCGCGCCAAGAACAAAGGACGCAACTGCGTCGAGGTCTGACGCGACCTGGAGAAGAGTTTGGCCACCGAAAGCGCACCTATCGACACCACGCTCCTCGAGCCGCAAGACTCCGCGGCGCAAGCGGCGTCCAAGATCGTCGTGCTCGTGGTGGATGACGCGCGCAGCAATCGCCAGTTCGTGGGCGAGTTGATCACCCAGCGCGGGCTCGCGGACGAGTGTCTGTACGCGGAAGACGGTCTCGTCGCGTTCAAGCTGCTGCGCGGCAGCCCTGTGGATCTGGTGGTGTGCGATCTCGACATGCCGCGCTGCGACGGCTTGAAGTTTTTGCGCTTGAAGGCGACCGACCCAGCGTTCGAGAACATCCCGGTGATCGTGGTCACAGGCGCGGAGGACATGGCGCGCAAGGTGCAGGCGCTGACCACCGGAGCATCGGACTACGTGGTCAAGCCGTACGAGCCGAACGAGCTCGCCGCCCGCATCGGCGTGCATCTGAAGCTACGCCGGCTGCAGGCGGAGCTGCTGCGCGCGAACACCGAGCTGCAGCGGCTGACGCAGATCGATCCTCTGACTGAGGTCGCGAACCGCCGTCACCTGAGCGAGCGCCTCGAAGAAGAGTTCCTGCGCTCGAAGCGCTACGAGCGGCCCATGAGCCTCGGCATGCTCGACATAGATTACTTCAAGAAGCTCAACGACAACTACGGGCATCCTGCGGGTGACTACGCGCTCGTGCAGGTCGCAAACATCATCAAGCAGACGCTGCGCCGGCACGACTTCGTCGCACGCTACGGTGGCGAAGAGTTCGTGATGCTGTTGCCCGAGACACCTGTCGACAATGCGGTGCTCGCCTGTGAGCGCGTGCGGATCAACGTCGAAGAAGCGCAGATGGTCTACGACGGCCAGCGCTTGCCAGTCACGATCAGCTTGGGCGTGTGCTCGTTCCCGCATCACCTGCTCACCAAAGCCCAAGACTTGATCACGCTGGCTGACACCGCGCTGTACGACGCCAAGCGCTCGGGTCGCAATCGGACCGTCGCGGCGCTCTAGTGTCGCTGCCCGAGGAGCGCCGCGGCGCGCACAGCCAACTGTCGGCCGGTAAATGGTTTGGTGACGAACGCGGCGTCTTGTGCCGCGGCCGCGCCAGCGACGATCTCCTCGCCGACATAACCTGACACAAACAGCGCGGGCAACGCCGGGAACCTGCCCCGCAGCGTCTCCACGAGCCGCGGCCCGCTCATGCGCGGCAGCACTACGTCGGTCACGACCAAGTCCACCTTGGCGTCAGGGCGCGTGTCGAGCACGGCGATGGCGTCCTCGGCGCTGCTGGCTTGCAGCACTTGCAGACCCGCGGTCGAGAGCGCTCGCACCATCGTTCGCAGGATCGCAGGTTGATCTTCGACTACGAGCGCGGTCCCGCGCAAGTGCAGCGGCGTGAGCGACGCGCGCCGCATCCCGCCACGAACTTCCGTCGCGGGCAAGAGCACCCGGTACCCAGCGCTCGCCGCCTCTGCGAGCTGCAGGAGCGCGCCATGCGCCTGCTCCGCGATCACGCGGCAGGTCGACAAGCACAGGCTGTTCGCCCCTGCCTTCGGCTCGCGCGCGGTCTTCTTGAACGAGCACACGAGCTCAATGTACTCGCCTGCCGGCAGCCCGGTGGTGGTCGTCGCGCTGAGATGCGCGCGCGCCAACTCGAAGCGGATCGTTCCCCCTTGCTCGTCCAGCTCATCGCGCGCTTGCACGGCGAGATTGAACAGCAGCTGATCGAACTGCCCAGGATCGCAGCTCACCCACACGGACTCGTCGGTCGGCACGATCACGAGCTCGATCTGCTCTCCCAGCGTGCGACGTAGCACACGCCCGACGCTGGTCAGCGCATCGTTCACATTGATCGCGACCGGCTGCAGCGGCTTTCTGCGCGCGAACGCGAGGAGCTGATTGGTCAAGCGCGCGGCATGATCCGCGGACTTCAGCACCTCGATCAGATCCGCACGCCGCGGATCCTCCGCGACCATCTCGTCTACGACGAAGCGGGTGAAGCAGATGATCGACGTGAGCATGTTGTTGAAGTCGTGCGCGACCCCGCTCGACAAACGCCCAACGGACTCGAGCTTCTGCGCTTGCAAGAGCTGCTGGCGCACCGAGCTCAGCTCCGCGCGCAAGCTCTCGACTTGGTCACTTGCCGCCGGCAGCGGCACGTGCGTCACGAGACACAACCGCGGCTCGGCCTGTAGACACACTGCCCGCAGCAGATAACCAGCATCTTTCACGTCGAGCTCACGGCGCTCCGCCCTGCCCTCGCACACATCCCTCACGCTCGCGTGCACCACGCTGTCCGATGCGGGATACACCTGTCCGATGCTGGGAAGCCCCGCGGCGCGCCACGCTGAATTAGCGCTCAAGATCCTGGCGCTGGCGTCGAGCGTGACGACCGGCAACTCCAGCGCATCCAAGACAGCCTCGACGTCCGGAGCGGTGTCACCCGGCTGCCTGGACTCTGACATGACCCCCTCCTTCATATCAGCGCAATTGTGTCCTGCCGCTGCCGCCGCCAACGGCTGCGGCAGCGCACGACGCTCCTCGAGGCTTCTGACACCACATCATCTCAAGAGCCTACACGACTCATCCGACACTCCAAATAACGACGCTTCGCTATGCGCCGCATCGGGAATCCCACACTCGTGCACGCTCTCTGCGCGCTGTGGCCCTCGAAACGTACATGACAGCACGCATCCTTATCGTCGACGACGAGCCTGACATCCTGCAAGCGTTCGAGCGCATGCTGACGAATGAAGGGCACGAGGTCGAGTGCACGCTCTCTGCCGACGAGGCGCTCGATCTGCTCGATCGCATGTCAGTCGATCTTGTAGTGACAGATCTGACTATGCCGCGGATGGACGGGTTCGAGCTGCTCACGCGCCTGCGGCAGCGCGGCGACGACACTCCGACTGTGGTCATCTCGGGTGGTGGGACAGTGGAGGCAGCCGTCCGCGCGATTCGCCTCGGCGCGCTCGACTTCCTGGAGAAACCGGTTCATCGGGAACGCCTCGTGCTGACCGTGCAGAACGCGCTGCGCTACGCGCAACTGCAGGAGATGCACGGCCGGCTGCAGGCGGAGATCCGGCACGAGCGCACGCTGGTGGGGCGCAGCCCGGCGATGCAACGCTTGCTCGGCCTGATCTCGCGCGTCGCACCGTCCGATGGTCGCGTGCTGATCACCGGGGAAAACGGCACGGGCAAAGAGCTCGTGGCGGCTGCGATCCACGCGGGGTCGCTCCGCAGCGCAGGGCCGTTCGTGAAGTTGAATTGCGGCGCGGTCCCGAAGGATCTCGTCGAGAGCGAGCTCTTCGGGCACGAAAAAGGCGCGTTCACAGGCGCTGTGACAGCGCGAAAAGGCCGCTTCGAGCTCGCGCACGAAGGGACGCTGCTGCTCGATGAGATCGGCGACATGCCCATGCCCATGCAGGTGAAGCTGCTGCGCGTGCTGCAAGAGGGACAGTTCGAGCGCGTCGGTGGAGGTAGGACGCTCAAGGTCGATGTCCGCGTCTTGGCAGCGACCAACCGCGACTTGAGCGCGATGGTGCGAAGCGGAGACTTTCGAGAAGATTTATTCTACAGGCTTAATGTCGTCACCTTACACATTCCGCCCTTGCGTGAGCGCAGGGAAGATCTGCCATTGCTTTTGGCACACTTTACCGCACCTGGACGAAAGGGTCATGGCTTGCGTCTGACCCCCGAAGCCATCGAGCACATCTCACGTTATGACTTCCCTGGTAACGTCCGCGAGCTAGAGAACCTCGTGGAACGACTTGCAATCCTGTTTCCGAATGAGATTATCTCCGCGCAAGTCGTCCGCGACGTGATGACCACCACACATGACTCGCAGAAGCATGCTCAGGGTGGCCTTTACCAGCGGGGCAAAACACTGCGACAGCTCTTGCATGAACTCGAGCGTGGAATCATGGTGGAAGCTATTGCTGCACACGGCAACAGCAAGGGGGCTGCAGCGCAGGCGCTAGGTACGGAGCGCTCGCACTTCTACAAGAAATGTCGGCATTACGGCATCGGTGAAAACGAGATGTAGCAGGATGCCATTGCCGACTACGATTCAGAGTGAGTGAGCGGCAGCCACACCAGCGGGGATTTGCGTGAGTCAGCCGAAGTCCGAAGAACCTGAGGTACCAGCCAAGATCCTCGTCGCTGACGACGACGACGCGCTGCGCCGTCTGATGCAGAGGCTGCTGCGTGACACAGGTCATGATGTGCTTTTGGCCTGTGACGGTGTCGAAGCACTCAAGGTATTCGGTGACCAGCAGATCGATCTGATTGTCAGCGACATATCCATGCCGCGCATGGACGGCATGACACTACTGCGCCGCGTGCGCGAGCTGAACGAAGACATCCCGTTCATTCTGCTGGCCGGTGCGCCCACCACGAACACGGCGATCGACGCGCTGCGCTTCCACGCCACCGAATATCTGCCCAAACCGGTCGAGCCGCGGCAGTTGCTGGAAAGCGTGACGCACGCCCTCGGGCTGAACCGCCTGGCGAAGATCCGTCGCGAAGCGCTCTCGCTCTACCAAGAGCGTAATTCCCAGCACGGAGAAACCTCGCGTCGCGAGCTAAATTTCGGGCGTGCCGTCGCAGCTGTGTACATGGTGTACCAGCCGATCGTGAGCTGGTCCCGCAAGGAGTCGTTCGGCTACGAGGCGCTGGTCCGATCGTCTGAGACCACGATGCCCGGTCCCGGCGCGCTGTTCGATGCCGCCGAGGAGCTCGGCCGAATCCACGATCTCGGCCGGCAGATCCGGAACAAGTGCTCTGATCCGTTCGGTCCCGAGCACTTCACGAAGTCCCTCTTCGTCAACCTTCATACCGCCGATCTGCTCGACAGCACGCTGTTCGATCCGGACTCGCGGCTCGCGAAGATCGCGGATCGGATCGTCCTGGAGATCACCGAGCGCTCCACGCTCGAGGCCGTGGGGCAGGTGCGCGAGCGGATCGCGCGCTTGCGCCAGCTCGGTTTCCGCATCGCGATCGACGACATCGGCGCGGGCTACTCGGGGTTGAACAGCTTCGCGATGATCCAACCCGACGTCGTGAAGCTCGACATCACCTTGGTGCGCGGCGTCGACGAAGACCCGGTCAAACGGAAGCTCGTACGCGTCCTGGGCGATCTATGCGCCGACCTCGGCATCCTTGTTGTCGCCGAAGGCGTCGAGACCCCATCCGAGCGCGACACGCTCGTGAGCCTCGGCTGCGATCTCCTGCAGGGCTACCTCTTCGCCCGCCCGGGCGCGCCCTTCCCGACGCCCAACTTCTAGCGCGCATGCCGCGCGAGCACGCTGCTCGGGGTCACCCGCGTAATCGTGCACGACTCAGGCAAGCCCCGCACCTTCACCTCGAGCGACTCGATATTCGCCCCTGAGAGGTTCGCGCTCGGCGTGACTGACGGCACCACCTGCTCCGGGTCGAGCCCGGCGAGCAACGGCGCAGGCCCGCGCAACGTGACCTGCACGACCGAGGGCCGCAGCGAGACATCGCCCGGCCCGATCACCGCCACCTCGAGCCCCGAGAACGTGCGCTCGGTGATCTCGGGCACCACCTCGATACGCGCCGACACCATGTTCTGCGCCGCGTACGCCAAGTTGCCTGGGAGCGGCGGCAAGCGCGCTCTGCGCTCGTGCACGCCCGCTGACAGCCCTTCGACGTTGATGTCCTCGGTCTGCAGCGTGTTGATCAGCTCGACCTCGTCGCGCGGGCCCGCGACCTCCACGGTCTTCGGCATGACAACCACAGGACGCTGCACCGCGTAGCCTGCAGCCGGCGCACCCACGAGCTTCGCCTCCACCGTCATCGACCGCGCGGCCCGTACACGCCACGTCAGCTGCACGCTCGCAGGCTCGATGGACACCACAGTGAACGGCCCGGTGACGCCCAGCGAGCTCGGATCGAAGTAATAGAACTGCTTTCCGGGGTCGCGCAGGTCCATCTGCACGGGCGTGACATCGTCGCGCTCCAGCGCAGCGAGCCGCGAGCGCGAGCCTCGCAGTGTCACCTTCACGCGCGCAGGCAGCGGGCTCACCAGGATCTTGTCCGAGGTCTTCGGCGGCAACAGCGCGACGACGTCCACATACACCGAGCGCTGCGCGTCCTCTTCGCTTCGCACGAGGGAAAACAGCGCGATGGAAAACGTCAGCGAAAGCAGCTTGAGCCCGTAGTTGTCGAGCAAGAGCCCGAGCAAGAAACCGCGATCGGAGTGTTGCGCCTGCTCCTTCACGACGCCTCGTTCTTCTCGGGCTTACCGGAATCGACCGGAGCATTCTGGCTGGTGCGCGACGCGCGATCCTTCGACGTGCGCTCGTCGCGGCTGCCCCTGCGCTTCTGGCGCTTCTGGAACAGGCCCATGAGCACCTTGCGCAAGAGCGCCGAGTCCAAGTTGCGCACGACGTTTCCGTTGAAGCACAAGCTCACCTCGCCGCGCTCCTCGGACACCACGATCACCACCGCGTCCGTCTCCTCGGAAATACCGATCGCCGCGCGATGGCGCGTGCCGAGATTACGATCGAGCTTGGTGCTGACCGTGAGCGGAAGAAACGCGCCGGCCTGCCAGATGCGACCTTCGCGGATGATCACGGCACCGTCGTGCATCGGGTTCTCGTGGCTCGGGATGAAGATGCTGTACAGGAGCTCCTTCGTTACGGCCGCATCCAAGATCGTGCCCGCCTCGATGAACTCGTCGAGCAGCGCCTCGCGCTCGAACACCACGAGCGCACCGATGCGCTTCTGCGCGAGCGAGCTCGCCGCACGCACGGCGTCGTCGATCACCTGGTGCTCCATCGCCACGCCGCCGGAGGCGAAGAACGGGCTCCTGCCCACACGTTGCAGCGCGCGGCGGATATCCTGCTGAAAGATCACCACCACGATCAACACGAGCGAGGTGAGCAGGCTGTCGAGCAGCGTGTACAACGTTACGAGGCCCAAGTGCTTCGCCGCCTGGTAGACGACGAACATGAACACGACGCCCGCGCCCATCTGCATCGCGCGCGTGCCCTTCACGAGCAGCAGCGCGAAATAGATGATGGTCGCGACGAGCAAGACGTCGAGGCAGTCCAGCGCAATCGCGGCGAGGTCGCGATTGAAGAACAGCCACAGACGTTGCCCGAGCTCACTCACCCTGCAAGGCCCCGTCGGTGTGGTCGGTGT
>Ga0190269_10001729_pt1 | contig 10314 bp, 9 predicted proteins | sample Popmic249IS_FD_133749 | JGI IMG/M metagenome (GOLD analysis project Ga0190269, IMG submission 133749) | Populus adjacent soil microbial communities from riparian zone of Blue River, Arizona, USA - 249 IS | ecosystem: Environmental > Terrestrial > Soil > Riparian zone | place: USA: Arizona... | reverse complement strand
CCGACTGGACGGAGCTGCAGGCGCACTCGAGCGAGGTGATGATCGAGGGCCTCGACGTGTTCCGCCACCACCGCGTGGTGCGCGAGCGCGTCGGCGGCGTGCCGCGCTTCTCGGTCCTGGTCGACGGGGCGGCGCCGTTCACCATCCCGGTCGACGAGCCCGTCTATGAGCTGTACGAGTCCGACAACCGCGACTTCGACGCGCCCTACTTCCGCTACGAGTACACCTCGCTCACCACCCCGATCACGGTGATCGACTTCGACGTGACGGCCAAGACGCGCGCCACGCGCAAGCAGATCGAGGTGGTGGGCGGGCACGACCCGAGCGCCTACGAGACCGAGCGCATCCACGCGCGTGCCAGCGATGGCACGGCGATCCCGATCTCGCTCGTGGCCAAGAAGGGCGTGCCGCGCGACGGCAGCGCGCCGATGTGGCTCACCGGCTACGGCGCGTACGGCTACCCCCACCCTGTCGGCTTTTCGCACGCGCGGCTGAGCCTGTTGCAGCGCGGCGTGGTCTACGCGGTCGCGCACGTGCGTGGCGGCGGCGAGCTCGGCAAGCGCTGGCACGACCAGGGCCGCATGCAGCACAAGATGAACACGTTCACCGACTTCATCGCCGCGGCCGAGCACTTGATCGCGGACAAGCGCACGCGGAGCGATCGCTTGCTGATCGAGGGCGGCAGCGCGGGCGGGCTCCTCGTGGCTGCGGCGACCAACCTGCGACCGGATCTGTTCGGCAGCGTGATCGCGGACGTGCCCTTCGTCGACGTGCTGAACAGCATGTCGGACGCCAGCTTGCCGCTGACCGTCGGCGAGTACGAAGAGTGGGGTAACCCTGCGATCGCCGAGCAGTACCGCTGGCTCCGAGCGTACTGCCCGTACACCAACATCGCGCGGCAGGCGTACCCGACGATGTTGGTGAAGACCGCCTGGCACGACAGCCAAGTGATGTACTGGGAAGCCGCCAAGTACGTCGCCAAGCTGCGGCGCTACAAGACGGACCCGAACCCGCTCGTGCTGCACACCAACCTCGGCGCGGGGCACGGCGGCGCGTCGGGCCGCTACGATCGCTGGCGTGAGATCGCGTTCGACTACGCGTTCGCGCTGTGGCGCATGGGGCTCGCGCAGTAGCCGGTTTTATCGGCCGCGGTTGAGGCTCCATTTGAGGGCCGGCGGCGTGACCATGGTCGTCGCGATCACCATCACCACGACGGCCGAGTACACCGCGGCGTCGACGATGCGCTCGCCCTTGACCGTGAGCCCCATACCGATGTTGGCGAAGATGAGGCCCACCTCGCCGCGCGGGATCATGCCGATGCCGACGCTGAGGCGATCGATGCCCTTACCGACCACGCCAAAGTAGCAAGCCTGCTTGCCGATGATGGCGGCCACGGTCAGTGCCGCCGCGAGGCCCAACACGCCGGGGTCCATGAACGCGCGCAGATCGGTGTGCATGCCCATGAGCACGAAGAACACGGGCACGAGGAACGCGGAGATCGGGCGCACCAGCTCCTCCAGCTCGTGCTCGCCGCGGCCGGTGAAGTCGGTGTAGTGCACGCGCTCCAGGATCAGCCCCGCGGCGAACGCGCCTACGATCGGCGCAAGGCCGATCGCGCCCGCGAGCCAGGACATGCCGAAGCAAGACGCAAGGCCCAAGGCCAGGAGCGTCCCCGGCACCTGGAGCCTCGCGGCCAGCGAGAACGCGCGCGGCGACAGGCGTACGCCGATGAACAGCGACCCGAACAAGAACACGACCGCCTTCAGGATCATGAGCAGGATCGACAGGCTGGACAGCTCACCGCCGCGGTCGGCCGCGGTGATCACGCCCGTCACCACGGCCAAGACGATCAGCCCCATCACGTCGTCGATCACGGCCGCACCGAGGATGATGCGCGCCTCATCGCTCTGCGACTTACCGAGGTCCTTGAGCACGCGCGCGGTGATGCCCACGCTCGTGGCGGTGAGCGCTGCGCCCAAGAAGGCATGCGCGTACTCCGAAGCGGACGGCAAGAGCCAAGCGCCTACGCCCCAGCCCAGCGCGAAGGGCGCGATGACGCCCACGGTCGCCACCACGAATGAGGACACGCCGACCTTCATCATTTGCGCGACCGTGGATTCGAGACCGACCTCGAACAACAGCAGGATCACGCCCAGCCGGGCCAGCATGTCGATGGAGGCCTCGTGCTTGATCCAATCGAACAGCGTCACCCCAGCGATGGGCAGGTTGCCGAGCACGACGCCCGCGAGCAGCTCGCCGAGCACGCTCGGCTGTCCGGCGCGGACCGCGAGATCGCCCGCGAGCTTGGCTGCGGTCAGGATCACCGCCAGCGCGAGCACGACCGCCGCGACTGGATCCGCGTGTGCCGCGCTCATGACGCGCAGCGCTCTTGCGCGTAGCGCTCTTCGTAGCCGCGCTCGAGCGCTTCCAGCACGCCGGCCAGCGACGGGATGCGGTTGATCTCGTCGATCAGCTCCTTCGCGTCGATGATCGTGCGCAGGTAGCCCGGGTACGCGCGCCGCATCGCTCGCACGCCCCAGCGCTCGCCGCGTGTCTCGGCCATGGCCGTCAGGTGGTCGCGGCACAGATCGAAGCGCTCGCGCGCCGTCGGCGGTGGCCGCTGGCCCTTCTTGTCCAAGCGCTGGCGCGCCTCGGCGAAGATCCAGGGGTGCTCCATCGCGCGCCGGCCGATCATCACGCCTGCGCAGCCGGTCGAGTCGAGCGCGCGCTTGGCATCGTTCGCGGTGCGGATGTCACCGTTGACGATCACCGGGATCGAGACCACCTCGCGCGCGCGCGCCGCCCAGCTCCAGTCGGCCTGCCCCGAGTAGCCCATCTTCGCCGTCCGGCAGTGGATGGTCAGCGCGCGCACGCCTGCGTCTTCCAGACGCCGCGCGAGGTCGACGATCGGCATCTCGTCCTCGCCGCCCCAGCCGATGCGCGTCTTCACGGTCACCGGCAGCGCGCAGCGGGACGCGACCATGCGCGCCATCTCCACCATCGCCGTGGGGTTGCGCAGCCAGCCGGCGCCGGCGCCGTGGCGAGCGATGCGCGGCACCCAGCAACCGCAGTTGATGTCGATGTACGCGGGGCTCGCGCGCTCCGCGATCTCCGCAGCCTCGGCGAGGTGCTCGGGATCCGAGCCGTAGATCTGGATCGCGGTGGTCGTCTCCCCGGGATCGAGCGTGATCTTGGTGCGCTCGCGAGGTTGATCGGTGATCAGGTTCTCGGCGCGCACGAACTCCGTCACGCACACGTCGGCGCCGTGCGCGCGGCACAGCCGCCGAAACACGGCATCGGAGACGTCTTCCATCGGCGCCAGGATCACGGGCCGGGAGGCGAACACGCGGTCGAAATCGAACGGCATGGGGCGCGGCAGCGTAGAGCGTATTTCACAAATACGCTCGTGAGCCACGAACTAGCACCGAGCGACGTGGCAAGGCTCAGGAGGGCACGGCGCGCCGCACGCCGGACAGAGACTCGACGCGGATGCCGTGCTTGCGAAGCGTGACCTCGAGGTCGTGCTCGACGTGCACGTCGTAGCCGGCGAGGCGCAGCATCGCGGCGGTGGCCTCGATAATCGTGATGTACGCCGGCCCCAAGTGCTCCGAGGGCAAGATCACCACGCGCTTGACGCGCGCGCGCGCGGGCACGCTGGCCTGCATCATCACCTGGCGCGCATTCGCGGCGCGCCCGAGCATCGAGCGCATGTCGAGCACGACCGTGAGGTCGCGCTCCGAACCGGGGAAGCGCGCCAGCAGCTCGCTGAAACAGGGGCCGACGAGCCACTCGGCGAGCGCGGTGGTGCCGCGCACCGGACCGATCAGCTGCACGATCGCACCCCTCGGCTCGGTCCAGCACACCGCGACCGTCCCCGATGGATCGAGCAAGTGAGGCGGCGCTGCGATCGTTCGCAGCTCTGGCTTCGCTAGCGGCTCGGTCATGCCCGTGCGCGGTCCTGGCATTGGATGAACGCCCCCGTCAAAGCGGATGAAGCACTCCCCCGAGAAACGAATTTGCGCTCGGCAGCCTAGTTTCTCGACGGCATCCGGACAACCGTTCGCACGCGCAACAACGTTAGTCGCGGCGCTCGAACGCTTTGCTCCGCGGAGCCTGCGCGAGCTAACCTCCGGACACCCTTAGCGCTTTCCCCATGAAAGTCGCGTATCTAGTTAACTACTATCCGAAGGTGAGCCACACCTTCATCCGCCGTGAAATCGCGGCCTTGGAGGCGCTCGGCCACGAGGTGGAGCGGTACGCGATCCGGACCAGCGGCGAGGTGCTCGTCGATGAGGCGGACAAGCGCGAGGCCGCACGCACACGCTTGATCGTGGACGTCGGCCCGGTGGGAGGCGCGAGCGCCACCGCGGCCGTTGCGCTCGCGGATCCGACCCGCTTCGCGGAGGCCGTTCAGCTGGCCGCGCGCCTGGGCATGGCGTCCGATCGCGGCGCGGCGCGCAACCTCGCCTATTTGGCCGAAGCATGCGTGCTGCTCGGCTGGCTGCGCGCAGCCAACGTAGACCACGTGCACGCGCACTTCGGCTCGAACTCCGCCGCGGTCGCGATGCTGTGCAACGTGCTCGGCGGGCCCGGCTACAGCTTCACGGTCCATGGCCCGGACGAGCTCGACAAGCCGCTCGCGATGAGCCTCGGCGAGAAGATCGAGCGCGCGCGCTTCGCGGTCGCCATCAGCAGCTTCGGCCGCAGTCAGCTGATGCGCTGGGTGGGTCACGAGCACTGGTCGAAGATCCACATCGTGCGCTGCGGGCTCGATGCCGACTTCCTGAGCTCCACGCCCGCCCCGCTGCCGGACGTGCCGCGGCTCGTGAACGTCGGGCGGCTCAGCGGTCAGAAGGGTCAGCTGCTGCTCATCGAGGCGTTCGCGGGCGTGGTCAAGGTGCGCCCTGACGCGGAGCTGGTGCTGGTCGGCGATGGGGAGCTGCGCGGCGATATCGAGCGTGCGATCGCGCGGCACGGCATCCAGCGCAACGTCCGCATCACCGGCTGGGCCAGCAACGCGCAGGTGCGGCAGGAGCTGAGCCGCGCGCGCTGCATGGTGCTCCCGAGCTTCGCGGAGGGCCTACCGGTCGTGATCATGGAGGCGCTCGCGCTCGGTCGGCCCGTGCTCACGACGTACGTCGCGGGCATCCCGGAGCTGGTGAGCGCGGAGTGCGGCTGGCTCGTGCCGGCGAGCGCCGTCGAGCCGCTGACCGCGGCCATGCTGGAGGTGCTCGATACCGACGTCGCTACGCTCGCGGCGCGCGGCGCCGAGGGTCAGCGGCGCGTGCGCGCGATGCACGACGCCGTTACCGAGGCGGCGAAGCTGGGCGAGCTGTTCGAGCGCTACGCCGTATCGCAATGACCCTCCCCGACTACTCCAAGCTCGCCGTAAGCCCGGACGAGGTCGTGGCGCGGATCGGCTCGGGCCAGCGCGTGTTCGTGCATGGCGCCGCCGCGACGCCGAGCCCGCTGCTCGAGGCGCTGGGCCGCCGCCGCGACCTCGAGGGCGTGCGCCTGTACCACCTGCACCTGAGCGGGCGGTGCTCGTTTGCGGAGCCGGACGCGCCGCCGGGCGTGACCTCGGTCTCGTTCTTCGCGGGCGAGAACGTGCGCGCGGCGATCGCGGATGGGCGCGCCGAGATGATCCCGGTGTTCTTGTCGGACATCCCACCCTTGTTCGAGACGCGGCGCATCGCGCTCGACGTCGCGCTGGTGCAGCTGTCGCCGCCGGACGCGCACGGCAACTGCACGCTCGGCACCTCGGTCGACGCGGCGCTCGCGGCGGTCGAGTCGGCGGCGGTCGTGCTCGCGGAGATCAACGAGCGCATGCCGCGCACGCACGGGCACTGCGTCGTGCCCTTGTCGCGCGTGACCGCCTTCATGCACAGCGACCGGCCGCTGAACGCCGCGCCGGTGTCTCACCGCGGCCCGGTCGAGGAGCAGATCGCCGAGCACGTAGCCGGGCTGATCGAGGACGGCGCGACGCTGCAGATGGGCATCGGCGCGATCCCCGATGCCGTGTTGGCCCGCCTCGCGAACAAGGTGCACCTCGGTGTCCACACCGAGATGTTCTCCGACGGCCTCATCCCGCTGATCGAGAACGGGGTCGTCACGAACCGCGACAAGGCCGTGCACCGCGGCCGCACCGTCGCCGCCTTCGTAAACGGTACCGAGGCGCTGTTTTCGTTCGTGCACGACAACGCGCTGATCGAGCTGCACCCGTGCGACCACACCAACGACACGGCGGTGATCCGCAAGAACCCCAAGGTGACGGCGATCAACTCGGCGCTCGAGGTCGACCTCTCCGGGCAGGTGTGCGCGGACTCGATCGGCCACGCGATCTACTCCGGGATTGGCGGCCAGATGGACTTCATCCGAGGCGCCGCGCTGTCGCGGGGCGGTAAGCCGATCATCGCGCTGCCCTCGACCGCGGCGCGCGGTCAGATCTCGCGCATCACGGCGGCGCTCAAGCCGGGCGCCGGCGTCGTGACGACGCGTGGCCACGTGCACTATGTGGTCACGGAGCACGGCGTCGCCAGCCTGCACGGGCTCACGCTACGCGAGCGCGCGGGTGCGTTGATCGCGATCGCGCATCCCGACTTCCGGCCCGAGCTGCGCGCACAGGTCGCGGCGCTGCGGCACTTTACGTGAGCTCCGCGAGCAAGCGCCGCCGCTCGGCGAGGTCGCGCATCACGCCCTGCACCCGCTTGCCGCGGCGGACGAATTCTCCGAGCGCCGAGGGCGTGCCGGCGACGACCTCGCGCAACACGCAGGCGAGCGCGAAGCCGGGACCGACGACCTCGAAGGGCGACAGCTCGCGCGCGAACGTGCGCGCGAAGCGCTCGCGCAGGTCGGGCCGCGCGGCGATGCCGCGAAACACCGCGCGATTGAGCGCGACCGCTCCGTCCAGCGCGCCGAGCTCCTGAGCGTGGAAGAACAGCGGCACGCTGCTGACGTCGCGCGAACGCCAGAAGCGCTCGAGCGCGCGGTCGGCGCCTGCCTCGTCGCTCCCGAGCGCGATCGCGATCGCGTGCGCCGCCCCGCGGGCTTGGATGAGCGCTTCGCTCATGCCGTCGCCGCTCAGGAAGTCTTTGTAGATGCCCGCGTCGCCGACCAAGAGCCAGCCGGGGCCGGCCGCGCGCCGCACGAAGTAGCGCTCGCCTACGTAGCCTCGGACAGCCTCGTCCGGCTCTGCGTGCGCGGCCTCGCGCAGGAGCGGATCGTCGCGCAGCACGGCGCGCAGGGCGCCGAGCGGGTCGGCGCGAAACCGTGGCAGCTCGTGCGGCAGCGGCAGCGCTCCGAGCAGCAGCCGATCGCCGTCGGTATGAAACGCCACGCGCGTCGCGGCGGCCTCGCGGCAGATGTACATGCCCGCGGGGTATTGGGCCGTCCTTCCCCAGCCGACGGGCGCGGGGAAGTAGCCCCAATACATGCCGCGCGGCGCGTCGTAGCCGAGCTGCTCCTCGGCGCCGACCCAGTGCGCGACGCGGCTCTTGCGCCCGTCGGCGCCGACCACGATCCGCGCGTGGATCGTGAGCCGCTGGCCTGCTCGATCCTCGACCTCGACGCCGCGGACACGCGCGCCGTCGCGGAGCAGCGCGCGCACCGTCGTGCGCTCGAGCAAGAGCGCTCCGGCCTCGCGCGCCGCGTCCTGCAGCAACCCATCGAAGCGCTCGCGGCGCGGGCAGTACTCGCCCTGCCCCTCCGGAAAGGCGACGTCGAGCACGCCGCCGTGCCAGTCCAGCCTGCACGTGCGCATCTCCGGGCTGTGGCTGCGCACCGCCGCACCCAGCCCGAGCTCGTCGAGCACCGCCATGCCTGACGGGTGCACGGTGTGCGTCGAGAGCACGTAGTCGCTCGGCAGCGCGCTCTTGTCGACCGCGATCACCGAGACACCCCGCCGCGCGAGGAACGTCGCCAGCGCAGCCCCGGCGCAGCGCGCGCCGACGATCAGGACATCACATTGCATCCGCTACCTCCGTCACACGGAGGTCATCCCCCGCCCGCGCGGCGCGATCGATAGGACGAATGTCCTAGAGCGCGTGGCGGCCCGAGCCTAGAGGTCCTGCTCGCCGCACAGGCCGACCGCCTCGGCCCGGGTGGCCACGCCGAGCTTCTCGTACACGCGGCTGAGCTGGTTGCGCACGGTGCGCGCGCGCGTCCCCAGCGCCGCGCCGATCTGCTCGTTCGTGTAGCCCAGCCGAAGGTAGCCGAGCACCTCGCGCTCGCGCGGCGTGAGCGCGCCGAGCAGCTCGCCTCGCTCGCCTTGTCGCTTGCGTGCCGCGAGCGCGGCTCGGGCGAGCGAGATGGTGGGCAGCACCGAGGCCAGCAGGCGACTGTGCCGCGACCTGAACGGCGAGCTGCCCCAGCAGCGCCCGATCGCGATCTTGTGCGAGACGCAGCCGGCCGGCGTGACTACGCCGATCAGCGTCGTCCGGCCACGCACCGGCCGCATCAAGGCGTCGTAGTACGGCATGCGCTCGAGGTCCTTGCCCATGACCTCCGAGTCGATCAGCGTGCCGCCGGCGCGGAGCGCAGCCTCGAGCAGGACCGCAGACTGAGCCGCGAGCTCCGGCCAGAGCGGCTGGATGCGGTCGCGCACTTGCTCGATGACGCCGAGGCCGTGTGCGCTGATCCGGCGGCCATCGGAGAAGAAGACGGTGTCCGCGCCGATGGCCTCGAGCAACAGCGCCGTGGTCTCGCGCTCGAAGCCGTCCCAGTCGCGCGCGCTGCACGCGAGCTCCGCGACCAGACCGGGCGTCAGCGCCTCCATGACACGACCCTAACGCCGCGGGGTGGCGGGTTCCAGCAAGCGCGGGGCGAAACATCGGTATACAGTGCGCCCCGGAATGATGATCCCCACCGAGAACGCTGCCGAGCTCGAGGCGTACTGCTTGCCGTTCATCCGCGGCGAGAAGCTGCCCGAGACCGCCGCCGAGCTGATGGCCTCGCGCTACGTCGCGTATTCACGCGCCGAGGTCGACTACATCATCGCCACACACGACCCAGCGACGCAGTCGGAGACAGACCGGCAGGCCACGGAGGAGTGGGCCAAGCGGGCCAAGTTCGTCGGCCTGACCATCTTGGATACCGAGCGCGGCCAGCGCGGCGACGACACCGGCGAGGTGGAATTCCAGGCCCGCTTCGTCGAGGACGGGACGGAGCATCTGCACCACGAGCGCTCCACCTTCGTGAAGAAGGACGGCCGCTGGTACTTTGCGGAAGGCGTGCAGGTCCAAGTGCCCAAGCGCCGTGAGGAGCCCAAGCTCGGTCGCAACGACCCGTGCTCCTGCGGCAGCGGCAAGAAGTACAAGAAATGTCACGGAGCGCGGACGGCCTAAGGGAGCTCCGCGACTGGCGCAGCGCGTGCGAGCTGGGTAAAAGGCGAGGCAGATTATGGTGGCACAGACGAAGAGCAACGGGACGAAGGACGCGATCAAGCCGCTTCCGCGCTTGAAGTTGCAGGGATTCAACAACCTAACGAAGTCACTCAGCTTCAACATTTACGACCTCTGCTACGCAGTCGCGGACGAGCAGCAGAAGAACTACATCGAGTACATCGACGAGGCGTACAACGCCGACCGCCTGACGGACATCCTGACCAACGTCGCGGAGATCATCGGCGCGAACATCCTGAACGTCGCGCGCCAGGACTACGACCCGCAGGGCGCCTCGGTGACGATCCTGATCTCGGAAGAGGACGTGATCGACCGCCGCGCCGCCGGACCCCAGATGCTGTCCGAAGCCGTGCGCGAGCACCCCGACGAGACCAGCGTCGTCGGTCACCTCGATAAGAGTCACATCACGGTGCACACCTATCCCGAGACGCACCCGCACAACGGCATCGCCACGTTCCGCGCGGACATCGACGTCTCGACCTGCGGCGTCATCTCGCCGCTGCGCGCGCTCAACTACCTGATCGAGAGCTTCGAGTCCGACATCGTCGTGTGCGACTACCGCGTGCGCGGCTTCACGCGAGACGTGAAGGGCAAGAAGCACTACATCGACCACAAGATCAACTCGATCCAGGACTACCTGACCAAGCCCATCCGCTCGCGGTACGAGATGATCGACGTGAACGTGTACCAAGAGAACATCTTCCACACGAAGATGCACGTGAAGGAGTTCGACCTCGACACGTACCTGTTCGAGGCGAAGGCCAAGAGCTTGTCGTTCAAGGACCGGCTGCGCATCGAGGCTCAGCTCAAGCGCGAGATCGAAGAGCTGTTCCACGGCCGCAACCTGATCGACTGATGACCGAGTGGCGCGCGCGGGCCGTGTCTGCAGCCGAGCTGGTCGCTCGGGTGCGAGATG
>Ga0190269_10001728_pt1 | contig 10316 bp, 11 predicted proteins | sample Popmic249IS_FD_133749 | JGI IMG/M metagenome (GOLD analysis project Ga0190269, IMG submission 133749) | Populus adjacent soil microbial communities from riparian zone of Blue River, Arizona, USA - 249 IS | ecosystem: Environmental > Terrestrial > Soil > Riparian zone | place: USA: Arizona... | reverse complement strand
TGGCTGTCGATCGCCGTCAACGGCGGCTACAAGAACACCGAGCCGTACTTGAACGGCCCCAACTTGAGCTTGCTGGCGGTCGGCGGCGACGTGCGCGTGCGCGCGGCGGGGCTGCGCCTGGTGCTCGAGTCTATCTACGCGCAGAACCCGCGTCCGCCTGTGCCGCCCGACTCGCGCGGCCGCACGCCCGGCGCGCTGGGCGTAAACGGCTACGCCACGTATGACTTCGAGCTCGGCATGCGTGCCGCGCTGCAGCCGATGATCGCGGGCGAGTGGGCCGATTCCGATCTCGACCTCGGCGAGGACGAGACGCTGCGCGGCGTAGGCGGCCTCAACCTGCTGTTGTTCGACGGCGCGTACCGCGTGATGCCGCAGATCGAGATCGTGCGGCCGCTCGGCGACGTGAGCGGGCGCAGCCAGGTGAAGCGCGAGACGTACTACATCTTGCTGACGGCGGAGCTGTAGGCCGTGTCCGAACGCGCGCCCTACGCCGGCCGCCTGATCGCCTTCGAGGGCGTCGATGGTGCGGGCAAGAGCACGGCCATCGCGTTGGTCGCGGACGCGCTGCGCGAGCGCGGCGCCCGGGTGTTCATGCCGCGCAGTGGTAAGGACCACGCGTCGCGGCCCGTGCGCGCGATCCGCGAGATCACGCGCGATCGAAGGAACATCGGGCTCGACGCCCGTACCGAGCTGCTGCTGTACTGCGCGCGCGAGGCGCAGGTGCTGGCCGAGCTGGTGCGGCCTGCGCTGCAGCGCGGGGAGACGGTGCTGATCGATCGCTCCCTGCTCACCGCCGAGACGCTCGGCCGCGCGCGTGGCCTGCCGGTGGAGACGTGCAGCGAGGTGGCGGGCGCGGCCGCGAGTGGGCTGCAGCCCGACCTCACGATCGTGTTCGACGTGCACCCGCGCACGGCTAGGCTGCGCAAGCAGCTCGCGCGTATTCGCAGCGGCAGCGACGAGCGCGGCGGGCGCAAGGGCCTCGCCGGCAGCGCCTTCAAGGCTGCCGTCCGCGCGCAGTACCACGCGATCGCCCTCGACCGCGGTTACCCGGTGCTGCGCTGCGAGCGCGCAGAGCCCGAGCAGCTCGCGGCCCGGGCGCTCGCGCTGATCGAGCACGGCGCGCGCGCGAGCACCGGCGAGACCACGCGCGACGCGACGCCGGAGTGGCTGTTCGACGCGCCGCTCGGGCTCCACGAAGCGCTGGAGCGCTTGGCGGTGCCGAGCGCGCTGCTGCTCGGCGGGGGGCTGATCGCGACGCGCGCCCTGCGGGAGCGTTGGTGGCGGCAGGAGCCAGCTCTGTGCGCGCAAGCGCTCGATGCCGCGGATCCCCTGCGCGAGACAGTCGCCGAGCTGCAGCCCGCGATCGCGCTGCGCGGGCTGGCGGGCAAGCCGCTCGAAGGCGACCGCGACCTGCGCGTGCGGCTGATGGATCGAGCGGCCGCGGCGTGCGTGAGCGCGCTCAAGCACGTCGCGAGCGCGCAGGCCGACATGCTGCGCAGGCGCGTCGCCGACGAGCACCCCAACGAGGTGCTCGCCAGCCTGGCCGGCCGCAACGACGGGCGTGCGCTCGAGCTCCGCGCCCGCTGCGCGCCGATCGCCGATGACCGATCCCTCGCCACGGCGCTGCAGGGCTGCGACGACCCCGATGCAGTGAAGAGGCGTGACTCGCTCTTCGAGCGCGACCCCGCGTACGGCCTGCGTTCGCTCAAGGGCGTGCGAGGCGAGCGGCAGGACGCGCTCTTGTGGCGCTACGCCGCCTGGGCGCCCGCGCCCGTGCTCGACGCGCTGAGCGGGCGCGCCGACGACGAGGCGTATCGCTTGCGCGAGGCGCTCGCGCCCACCGGTCACGAGGTCGTCGAGAGCGTGCGCGGTCTCGACGACGAGCGCGCCTGGGCGATCCGCGAGCGCGCGATCGCGAGCGCATCCGCGGCCGTGCTGCACAGCTTGACCGGCGTCGCTCCGAGCGCGCGTGTCTCGGCGCTGGCCGAGCGCTGCGCGCGGATCGGAGCGGGCGATGTGCACGTGCTGCGCCGAGCGGAGGGCTTGCGCGAGCAGGCCGACGCTCCGGATTGGGTGAAGGCGCGCCGCCAGCGCGCAGGCATGGAGATGGACGAATGACGCAGATCAAAGCCACGTATCGCTCGCTCGTTTGGCTCGGCGCTTGCGCGCTCCTAACTGCGAGTTGCAGCCAGGAAGATCCCGACGACGCCGGGGGCGCGGGCGGCGCGGCCGGTACCGCGAACACCGGTGGTGCGGGCGCCGCGGGGGCGGCCGGCGTCGGCTCCGGCGGCACGAGTGGCGGCGGCGGCTCTGGAGGAGCCACGACCGGTGGCTCGGGCGGCGCGGGCTCGGGCGGGAGCACCGGTGGCTCGGGCGGGAGCACGGCCGGCTCCGGCGGCGGCGGCTCGGGTGGCTCGAGCGGCGGCATGGCGGAGGAGGGCGACTATTACCCGATGGTCGATGGCGCGACGTGGACGTACCGGCACACGGGCGGCTCGTCGACGTGGGACGAGATCGTGATGCAGACGACCACCGAGTACGAGGGCGCGCCCGCGGTCATGCTCATCGACAACGCCGGCCCGAGCGGGACGCACAGCGAGACCGTGCTCAAGGAAGACGGCGGCCGCATCTACCGCGTGTACATCGAAGAATACACGGGCACGACGCTCGACCTCAGCACCGAGTACGTCCCGGGCTTCTTGCGCTTCGACCGCGCGTGGCAGACCAAGCCGGCCGGCTTCGCCGAGACCGCGATGTACGACCGCACCGAGTACGACGGCGCCGGCGCGGTGGCGGGTGAAGCACAGCGCTCGCACATGTTTACGATCGAAGCGCTCGACGAGACCGTGACCGTGCCGGCGGGGACGATCGAGAACTGCTTGCGTGTCCGGCGCGCGCGCGTGCGTGCCGCGGGCGACATGCCTGCGGACGACGACGTCGACCTGTTCTGGTTCTGCAAGGGCATCGGCAAGGTGCTCGAGGAGAGCGTCGCGACAGGTCAGCGCGAGGAGCTCGTGTCGTGCGAGGTCCCCGGCGGCGAGTGCCCGTGACCGACGGGAACGCAGCGGCGTGCGGCGAGGCCTCGGCCGACAGTAGCCTCGTCCGCTCGCGCCTCGAGACCAAGTACTTGGTGTCACGCGCCTCGATCGCGGAGCTGCGGGCGCGTCTCGCCGCGCGCCTATCGTCGCATCATCACAGCGTGCCGCCGGGTGTCCTAGCGCCGGAGGCTCGCTCGCATGTGACCACGACCGTGTACCTGGACACGCCGCGACGCGACCTATGCCGCGCCGCGCTACGCGGCTCGGTGCACCTCAAGGTGCGCGCGCGCATGTACCGCGACGAGCCGGCGCCGTCGCAAGCCCCGGAGCCGCTGGTGTGGATCGAGCTCAAGGAGCGCGACGGCCAGCGCTCGGGCAAGCGCCGCTGCGCGCTGCCGCTGCCCGAAGCGACGCGCTTGCTGACGGCGCTCGCCGTGCACGACGCGTTGGCAGGCAGGCTCGCGTGCGAGGCGCTCGTCTCCGGCTCCCGCGACGCCGCGCGCGACGCGCTGCTGAGCGACCTCGCGCAGACGCGGGCGGCGCTCGGCGCTCCGCTCGAGCCGAGCTGCGTGGTCCGCTATCGCCGCGAAGCCTTTCAGGATGCCGCCGGTCTCCTGCGCGTCACGCTCGACCAAGACGTGCGCGCCTTTCTCCCGACCGAGCCCCGCTACGCGCTGTCGGAGCAAGCGCTCGGCGCGCCCGCACACGAAGAGCCCGTGTGCGTGGTCGAAGCCAAGAGCCTAGGCGCCGCGCCGACCTGGCTGACCGAGCTGCTCGACGCGCACGGCGCCCGCGCGATCGAATACAGCAAGCTGGTGATGGCCTCGACCGCCATCCACGGCAAGCTGGTCTAGGTTGGAGGCTCGCTTACCCCGCATTTTTGAAATGCGCTCTACGCTCAGTCCCGGTGCCGGCGCAGCAGCGTGCCGTCCGCGGCGATGTCGAGCTCGTACTTGATGTTCTGATCGACGAACTCGACCTCGTAGATCGTGGCGCCGCGCTCCACCTCGCGCTCGATGTCCGTGATCGTGCCGGTCTTCACCTCGCGCAGGGCGGTCTGCCGCACCGGCTCGGGTAGCTGCTCCAGCGCCAGATCTTCGTCTGCCAGCGCGACGGCGGGCAATAGGGCCAGGCTTGCGATCAGGATGGTGGTTATCTTCGCTCGGGTCATGGTTTCCTCGTGAGCACAGCATGCCGCTGTGATCTGAACGGGACCTGAACCCGAGCCATGCGCATCCTGGTCGTCGACGATCATGCGGACGTTCTCGAGCTGGTGCAGCGCGCCCTCGAGCGCGACCAGCACGTGGTGTGGACGGCAGGCACGGTGGCCGCCGCGCGCGAGAAGCTCACCGCGAGCACGGTGGACCTGATCGTGCTCGACCTGGGCCTACCGGATGGAACGGGTCAGGGGCTGTGCGCGGAGGTTCGTGCGGGCGGCAGCAGCGTGCCGATCCTGGTCCTCACCGCCAAAGGCGGCGTCGCCTCGCGTGTGGCGATGCTCGATGCGGGCGCGGACGACTACTTGGCCAAACCGTTCGCGGTGGCCGAGCTGCGGGCGAGGGTGCGCGCGCTAGGTCGACGCGGGGCCTCACTGCACGCGTTTACGTACGAGCGAGGGGGAGTGTCCCTCGACTTCACCGCTCGGCGCGCGCTGGTCGGCGGCGACGAGGCACCCATCACCTCTCGGGAATGGGCGATCTTGCAGGCGCTCGCGGCGCGCAGCGGCCGCGTCATGTCGCGGAGCGAGCTGCTCGACAGCGTGTGGGGCGATGACAGCGAGTCGTCGAGCGCCAGCCTCGACGTGCTGATCGGGCGCATCCGCCGCAAGCTCGGCGCCGACGTGATCCGCACCGTGCGAGGGCAAGGGTACGCGCTCGATGTCTGAGCCGGCGTCCACGCACAAGCTGGCGACGCGCGTCGTGCTGTCGGGCGCACTGGCCGGCGCGACCGCGGGTGCGATCGCGGCGCTCTCCGCGGTGCTCGCGGTCGATCACATGATCGCGCGGCGCGCCGAGCAGCGCGTGGCTGGCGCCGCCGACGTGCTCGCGGGCGAGCTCGACGAAGGCTTCGAAGAGGACCAGTGGGAGCCGCTCGCCGAGATCGTGGACGACGAGAACGGCGAGCTGATCACGAGCGGTATTCGGCTCGCCGTGTACTCGGGTCGCCATCGCATCGCGGGTGACCGCTGGGCGCCCTACGTAGCCGCCGGCACGTGCGCGACCGACGGCCCGATCGGCGCGCGCGTCATCGCGTGCGGCCGCGGCTATCGCGACTGGGTGCTGGTCGGCGCAGCGCGCAGCGACGAGCGCGCGCTGCGCACCATCTACATCGTCGCGGGGGCGGGCTCGCTGCTCGTGGGCGCCCTGATCGCCGCGCTCGCGGCGCTCCGCCTGTCGCGGTGGGCGCTGAGCCCGCTGCACGAGCTGAGCGCAGCGATCCGTACGCTCGAGCCGGACGTCCAGGGCGATACCTTGGGCGGGCGGTCCGGCGTGGAGGAAGTGGAGCTGATCCGCTCGGCCCTCGCCGAGCTGCAGGCACGCGTCCAGAGCTTGCTCGATCAAGCGCGGCGCTTCTCCGCCGACGCGGCGCACGAGCTGCGTACGCCGCTCGCGACCATCCGCGGCGAGCTCGATCTGTTGCGTGAAGAAGCCGAAGGTCGGCCGGAGCACGCGCCCCTCATGCGCATCGGAAAACGGGTGCAGCAGCTCGGCGAGCTGGTCGAGCGGCTCTTGTCCTTGTCATCGCCGCTCGTCGCGCGCGACATGCTGCGCGAGGCGGTCCCGCTCGCGGACATCGCCGCCGAGGTCGTCGCTTCGCTGCCGGAGGGTGAACGCGCGCGCGTCGAGCTGCGCGCCGGCAGCGAGGACCTCGTGCGCGGCGATGAGAGCCTGCTGCGGTCGCTGGTCGCAAACGCCGTCGACAACGCGCTGAAGTTCTCGGGTGCCCTGCCTGTGACCGTCGAGCTGGCGGAGCTCGAAGCCGAGGGCGCTCGCTGGATCCGGCTGACCGCGCGCGATCGCGGCCCCGGCATTCCGGTCGAGCTGCGCGCGCGTGTGTTCGAGCCGTTCTTTCGGGCTGCGCCGGGCGCGACGCCGGGCCACGGCCTCGGGCTCGCGCTGATCGGGCATATCGCCCGGGCCCACGGCGGCCGCGCCGAATTCGTCGATCTCGCCGCGGGTGAGGCGGGCGCGTGCCTCGCCGTGCTCTTGCCTGCCTGGCGGCCCGAGAAACCTAACGGAACCTGAACCCTACGATGGAGCACCGCCGAACCGCGCCCCGACACCTTGCCCGAGGCCTACGCTGTGCTTTTCATTCCGACATGACCTCGCGACTCGCGCTCCTGCTCTTGGTCGCCTGCTCTTCGGGCCGCGCCGCCACGCATGACACCGAGCCGTCCAGCTCTGCCGACGGCTCGCGCGGCGCGTCGACGCTCGCGAGCCAGCGCGTCGTGACCTTCGAGGGTATGTGCGACGCGTCCGGCGCGGTCCCGATCAGCTCGAAGCTGTTCGCGGTCGCCGACGACGAGAGCAACGTGTTGCGCGTCTACGACGCCGACAAGGGCGGGCCGCCGATCCATTCCGTGGACGTGACCTCCGAGCTGCACCTCAGGAAGAAGAAGAAGCCGGAGGCCGACCTCGAGGCTGCGACCCGCGTCGGCGACTACGCGCTCTGGATCAGCTCCCATGCCCGCACCAAGAAGGGCAAGAGCGCGCCCGATCGGCTGCGCTTCTTCGCCACGAACGTGCCCGCCCCAGGCGCGGCCGTGCGGCTCGAGGGCACCGCGTACAGCTCGCTGCTCGACGACCTCTTGGCGGACCCGCGGCTCGCTCGCTTCGACTTGGACGACGCGGCGGAGCTGTCGCCGCAAGAGGAAGGTGGCCTGAACCTCGAGGGCATGACGGCGATGCCGCGCGGCGGCGTGCTGCTCGGCTTTCGTAACCCCGTGCCACGGGACAAGGCGCTTCTCGTCGAGCTGACCAATCCACTGGATCCGATGCACGGCAAGCGCGCGCACTTCGGAGAGCCCGTGCTGCTCGACCTCGGCGGGCTGGGCGTGCGCAGCCTCTCGTACTGGCGCGGGCGATACCTGATCGCGGCGGGCCACTACGATCACGGCGCAGTGTCGCGCCTCTACACGTGGACCGGAGACGGTGGCGCGCCGCGCCCGTTCCCCACGCCTCGGCTCGACGACTTCAACCCCGAGGGCTTCTTCACGCCCGAGGACCGCGACGAATTCATGCTCCTCAGCGACGATGGCAGCCGCACCATCTCCGGCGAGCGCTGCAAGGACCTCGAGGACGCCGACGACAAGCGCTTCCGCGGCCTGTGGCTCAAGGACGTGCCCCGGTAGCACGAGCACGCTACGGGGTCGGATCGTCGTCGTCGTCGATGCTGCCGTCGCCTTCATCGAGGTCGCAGTCGTCATCGAACAGGTCGTCGGGCTCGTCGGGGGGCTCGCACTCGGGCATGGGGCACGTCTCGCCCGCATCCGCGTTGCAAGCGCGGCAGGCGTTGCTGGCGAGGTCGCACAGCGAGCCTTCCGAGGCGTCGCGGCAGTCGGCATTCGAAACGCACTGCACGCAGCGCGACAGCTGCGGGTGACAGAGCTCATCGCCTTCGCAGCCCGGCTCGCACGACGCGGCGGCGCGCGTGCCGACGATGCCCTCGTCGGTGCACCCCGAAGCGAACGCTAGGTAGAGCGCCGCGAGCAGCAAGCGCTGCGTCATGGTGCCTCTGCCAGCTGGGCGAGCCGCTCGCGCATGGGGCTGCTGGGGTAGCGCGTGAAGAACGCCTGCCGCTCGGCCTTCGCGCGCACGATGTCGCCGGATTTCCACAGCGCTAGCACGCGCAGGCCGGCGCGCTCTTCACTGAGCGCGCCGCGCGGGTGCTCGCGCTCGAGCCGCGCGAGCAGCCCGAGGGCGGCGCGCGGGTCATCCTCGACCAGGGCTTTGGCGCGCACCATTTGAGCGACCTCGCGGTCGAGCGGCGACTCGGGCACCGCGCTGCGCGGCATACGTCGCTCCGGCACGTCAGGCGCCGTCGCTTCCGGCGCCGAGACGCTCGGCTCCAGCACCACTGCTTCTGCGGGCTCGGGCTCCGGCGGCCGCGCCGGCGCGACGGGCGCCGCCGGCGCGACGGGCGCCTTGATCTCTGCGCGCGGCGACAGCCACGCGAACATGCCTGCGCCGATCAGCAGCAGCGCTACGCCGCCCGCGGCGATGGTCCCCGTCGATAGCGACGTGGCCGCGCTGGCGGCCGCTTCCAGCTGCGAGCTGGACAGAGCGCCCTGGAGCGAGCTCAGCCCTGCCGCGGTATCGTACGGCAGCTGCTGCGCGGAGAGCTGAGCTAGGCCCTCGTGCACCTCCGGCGCGACCGCCGGGTCATCGAGCAGCCGCGGCGGCGGCTTCATGTTCGTGTCGTCGGTCATCGCGCCCCCGCTGCCTTGCGGACGCTGCGCCGTCCGCTCGCGAGCGCTTCGTGCGCCGCCAGGAATTTCTTTCGCGCGTGGTGCAGCCGCGAGTACACCGTGCCCACGGGCACCTCGAGCACGGCCGCGATGTCCTCACACGACTCGCGCTCGATCTCGTACAGCACGAACGCGGCCCGATGCTCGAGGTCGAGCACCTCGAGCGCGGCTTGCACGTGCTCGAGCGAGCGCCGGGTCTCCAGTTGTTGGCCTGGGTCACGGTCTTCGCCCCGCGCCAGCTCGATGCGCGGCGAGTCGCTCGGGTCCCTTCGCGCGCGCTCACGGTGGGCCTTGCGCGCAAGACGGACGGCGATGGCGCACAGCCACGTGCGCGGCCGCGCCGGACCCTGCTCGTAGCCGCCTTTGCGATGCGCCACCAAGAAGACCTCCTGCACCAAGTCATGCACGTCGTCGCGCGCTACCCCGAGCCGGTGCGCAAAAGTTGCCACCGCGCTCGCGTGCTCGCGAAACAAGGCCTCGGCGCTTATCCGCTCGCTCATCGACTCCATGCTTTCATGAGGCGAAATCCTTCACGGCAAAGCGAGCACGATCTCGAGGCTCAGGCCGGCGCCCACCGGCGCCGGTGTAACCGTCGCGAGCCCAGGGCCAGGCTGCTCACGCACCGCATACGATGGCCGGACCAGCGGCAGAAGGCCATCGAGCGAGAGCCGCACCGACAGCAGGCTCTCGGCTGGATAGCGCAGCGCGACGCGCGCCACGATGCCGGCGTAGGCTAGCTCGGTGCGCCGGGTGCTCGCGTAGCCGAGCCCCTCGGCGAGCGCGGCACCGGCAAGCGCGCCCCCGCAGCCTTCGACCGCCAGCTGGCTCGCGGTCAGGTCGGTGCAGCCGAGCAGCCTACCCAAGAGCAGCTGCGACTCGACGGTTGCGCCGAGGGCTTCGTCCTCTTGCGGGAGCGACGCGATCGCTGACAGCGACAGCCGCACACCGATGGGCAGCGCGACGTCAGCACCCAAGACCCCGGCCAGCGCGGCCCCGGGCAAGATCTCGAGCATCGCCGTCGCGCCGGCGTGCGCGCCTAGCCGGAGGCTCGAGCCGCTTGTCACCGCCGCTTCGTCGGGCCGTGGCTCTGCACCCGCCCTCGTCCCGGCACCTTGGGCCGCCGCCGGCCGCGCGGTGGGGGCGGGCGAGGCCTCATTCGCTGTTGGAGCGGCCTCGCTCGGCGTCGAACCTGTCTCGCCTGCAGGTCCTGCCGCCGTGCTTGGCGCCGCCTCGGGTGCTCGCTCGAGCGCGAGCGCCACTGCGACCGCGATCGCGTCGCGTCGCGCGCTGCAGCGCGTTGGAAAATCCTCGAAGCGCCGCTCGGCGACCCTCTGCCCTGCGCGCAGCACGGTCAGCCGCGGCGGGTCGCCGGCGTGCACGATGACCTCGACGTTCGACAGCTCCGCGTCGCGCGCGAGCCGCTTGCCCACGCGTGCGCGGACCACGGCCTCGCTCAGGCACGGGTCGTCCTCGGGCTCCACTTGCACGGCCTCGGCGAGCCTCGCGTCGCGTGTGGCGATTTGCGCGAGCGCCGGGGCCGCGAACGAGATGCACAGCGCGGCTGCGAGGACGGCGACTCGATCCACTGGACGCAAATACACGTGACCGGCGGCGCTCGCAACGAACGTCGCCGGTCACGCGGTGGGCACGTGCGCTCAGGGAGCAGGCGAGCCCGCCGCGCCGGCGCTCGCCGCTTCCGCGGCTTCCTCGGTCGCCTCGTCCGCGTCGTCGTCGATGTCGTCGTCTTCGTCGACGCTGGCGTCCGCGTCCACAGGGCCGCTGCCCGCGGCTCCGCTCAGCGCTGCGGAGCT
>Ga0190269_10001727_pt1 | contig 10322 bp, 9 predicted proteins | sample Popmic249IS_FD_133749 | JGI IMG/M metagenome (GOLD analysis project Ga0190269, IMG submission 133749) | Populus adjacent soil microbial communities from riparian zone of Blue River, Arizona, USA - 249 IS | ecosystem: Environmental > Terrestrial > Soil > Riparian zone | place: USA: Arizona... | reverse complement strand
CGCATCAAGATCGCTGCTCGCTCTGACGCGTTCACGAGATTCCAATCCGGTTGCGCTCGCGCCGCCGCAGTGATCGCTGCATCGACGAGCGATGCGTCGGCATTGATCACGTGCCCGACCACTTCATCGCGATTCGCCGGATTGCGGACCGGATGCTCTTCGCCTGAGATCGCAGTGCCATTGATCGTCGGCGTGGCACTCCACGACGTTTGAGCAGCGGCATCGATACCGGACTTCAAGACTGCGTACGCCTGCGGATCGGCGAGATTCACACCCAGAGAATTTGGACGCTCACTGCCGTACAGCTGTCGCGGGGACACGATGCGTGGATGAGCTTTCTGCGCGAGCGCATCAACGATAGCTACCGGATCAGCAACGATCTCGTCGATCGCCGCCGACTCATCGACTATCCGATTTACGAACGACGTGTTCGCCCCGTTCTCGAGCAGACGCCGGACTAGATAGGGCAACAGATCTTCATGCGAGCCGACCGGTGCATAGATTCGGCACGGAACGCCACGCTCCCCGACGATTTGTGCATAGAGCTCCTCACCCATGCCATGCAGGCGCTGGAACTCAAACGGTCGTCCCGCTTCGCGAGTGAGCTCGAGAATGGTCGCGACGGTTTGCGCGTTGTGAGTCGCGAATTGCGGATAGAGCATCTCGCCCGCTGCGATCATCTCGCGCGCACAAGCGATGTACGACACATCAGTGCTCGCCTTGCGCGTAAACACTGGATAGCCAGGCAAACCGCGCTCCTGCGCACGTTTGATCTCACTGTCCCAGTAAGCGCCTTTCACCAGCCGGACATTGATACGGCGGCCGCTGCTCGTCGCAAGCTCGCTCAACCAACGCACGACGTCGAGTGCGCGCTTCTGGTACGCCTGAACCGCGAGACCAAATCCTCTCCAGTCTCCTAATTCCTGCGAACGGGCGACGCGATCGATCAACTCGAGCGACAGCTCTAGTCGTTCGGCCTCTTCCGCATCGACAGTCAAAGGCAGGTTGCTCTTGCGAGCAGCAACGGCAAGTTCGAGCAATCGTGGCGTGAGTTCTGCGATCGCGCGATCGCGTTGCGCGAACTCATACCGAGGAAACAACGCGGATAACTTAACCGAGATACTCGGTGCAGCTTCGATCGGTGTACCTGGTTTGATCGATCGAGCGACTGCACTGATGGCATCGTGATACGCACGCAGGTAGCGATCTGCGTCCGGCATCGTCAGCGCGGACTCCCCCAACATGTCGAAGGAGTGTCGATAGTGCCGATGGTCCTCGGTGTTGGAACGCTCGAGCGCTTCCTCGATCGTGCGACCCATCACGAATTGATGGCCCATGATGCGCATCGCATGCCTAAACGCGAGGCGCATCACTGGCTCACCGAGTCGGCCTGCGATCTTCGCGACGAAGCCGCGCGGATCGGCCACATCGTTGCTCGAGGGTCGGACGATACGTCCGGTCAGCATCAACCCCCACGTCGATGCATTTACGAACAACGATTGGCCTTCGGAAAGATGCGACGCCCAATTGCCTGATGCGATCTTGTCTGCAATGAGCTGATCGGCAGTCGCGTCATCCGGAATACGCAGCAAGGCTTCCGCCAAGCACATCAGGATCACGCCTTCCTGCGTCGACAGATCGTATTGGCGCAAGAACGCATCGAGCCCGCTCTTCGCCACGCGATTCGCACGGACGCCTTCAACAAGCTGGCGCGCGCGTTGTGCGATTCGTTGTCGCGTGGATTCTGGCAGTCGCGCGCGCTCGATGAGCTCCTTGACGAGTCGCTCTTCGTCGGCGAGATAGTTGCGATTGATAGCAGCGGCGATCGGTCGATCGTTGCTCATGACAGGAGGCGAGTTTGAGCACTCAGTCAGTGCGCGAGCATTTTAGTGCTGCACCGACTCGCCCGCTCTCATTTCAAGCGACTACTTGAACTCGTATACAAGATTGAGCGTCGTCAATGTATCCAATTCTTCGAACCCGTCGGGCGGCTCGGTGTTGTAGCGAGCGGAGTAACCGACCGCGAGCGCGAGCGATTCGAGGATCTTTACCTGCAAGCTGAATTCGTTCTGGAGGAATGTGTTCGTTGCGCCCGATTCGACCAAGAACTTGTTGATGATCTTCGTCGTTGCGGTGAGCTCTTGCTCATAGTCGACCGCGAACTGCCCGATCAATTCTTCTTGCTGCTCGCTTGGAATGAAGGTCACACCGTCATCATCGAATGCCTCTCGCGTTCGCGTCGATTTGTAACCTGCACCGATTTGCGCCGTGAGTTTCGTTACGGGGGTATCGAAGAAGCGCCAGCCCAAGCCCGTGCCGTACGTCGTTTGATATTCGAAACCGCTGAAGCGATCTTCTTCGTAACGGGCGGAGCCAAACCAAAATCCTTTCGGATGAAACTTGTAATCGGATTGACCACGGCCTTCCCAACGTTGTCCCGTCGCTCCTGTCTCGTCGGACGCATACACCGCGGCGAGTGCGACTTGATGCTTCCACAGCCGCAGCTCACGGCCGACGGCCAGCTTCACATTCGCAGAATCTGCTTCGGTGTTGCCGCGCGCCGCAACGGCGCCCGCCTCCGCTTTCGCCGTCCACTGAGCGTGCGCATTCACGCCGCACATCATCAACACGCACCACAACATCAAACGAGCAACGGACCGGTGAGACGAGAACTTCATCCCGTAAGCCTCCACGACGAAAAATTATGAGCACGCGAGTATGGCAATAATTGAGTGACTCTGCGGTGTGTCCACGTGGCGACATTCATGTCGCTACACCGCAACGACAAACTCGAAACGAAATTTCATGTATTTCGACAGGAGAATTCCGAATCAAATGCCGGCATCGATGCCTTAGTATCGGTGAGCGCGTGAACACAAGATGTGTCGAAGCGTGCGCGCGAGTTTCAGCAGATGAGGAGTTTCGAGTGACTGAAAATGCGGCCCCCATGACGATCACCGCGAGCAACTTCATGACAGACGTCGTCGAAGCATCTGCTCATACGCCGACGCTTGTAGATTTCTGGGCGCCATGGTGCGGCCCGTGCAAACAATTGATGCCGATTCTCGATCGACTCGCACAGGAATATGGCGGGAGTTTCAAACTTGCAAAGGTGAATACGGACGAGCAGCAAGAGCTCGCTCAGAAAGTTGGCGTTCGCAGTCTGCCGACTGTCGTGCTATTCAAAGATCGTACAGCGGTCGATCATTTCATCGGCATTGTTCCTGAAGCACAGATTCGCGAACTCCTCGACAAGCATCTGCCAAAGAAGAGCGATGGTCCTAGCGCTCGCATTGCGTCTCTCAAAGCTGCAGGCGATTACGCAAGCGCGCGCGCCGTCATCGAAGAACAGCTCACTCGCGATAGCGGCAACATCGCTTTGCAAACGGAGCTCGCGGAAATGCGGGCTCTGGAAGGCGACCTCGATGGCGCACGTCGTGGGCTTGAGGCACTGCAAGCGCGAGAACCTAACCATCCCGCAGTGAAGCGCTTGAGTGCGCTGCTCGAATTCAGCACTGTGATCGCCGCGTATCCGAATGTGCGATCAATCAAAGAGCGCGCTGCGAACAATCCTAACGATCTCGAATTGCAGCATGCGCTGGCGGTGCATCAGCTGCTTGGCGGTAACGTAGAGCCCGCACTCGACACCTGGCTCGCGATGATGCGTGAATACCGATCATTCAACGATGATCTCGGACGCCGCAGCCTCGTGCATGCATTCGAGCTAATTGGTGAAGCGGATCCGATCGTGGGTCAGACGCGCCGCGCGATGGCGCGAATGTTGTTTTAGCGGCTGGCGCTCGCGCGCAACGCTTTCGCCGTCTCTGAACCGAGATACGCGTGGATCGCTTTGCGCGTGAGATAGATGAAGGGAATCATGCAAATGGCCATCAGCAACTTATACCCGTAGTTCACTGTGCCCACTGCGAGGAACAGTGACGTCGGCCAGTGTTGCGGACCGAGCACGAACGCGATGTAGAGAACGACGAAGCTATCGACGAGTTGCGAAACAGCGGTCGAGCCCGTTGCACGCAGCCAGATCCAACGCTCGCCCGTAAGCGCTCGGATGCGATGAAACACCGTCACATCGATGAGCTGTCCGATGAGAAACGCAGTGAGCGATCCGGCAATCGTCCAAAGCCCCTGGCCGAAGACATTCGCGAATGCGGCCTGCATGTTCTCCACGCCACGCTCGCGATTCACACCGACCCAAAACTCAGCTGGCACGAGCGCGATCGCAAGATATGCGGCGCAGAACCCGTAGGTGATCAATGCGGCAGTCAGCCACGAGATGAAGCGCACGCCGCGTCGACCGAAGTATTCGTTGATGATGTCGGTGAGTAGAAACACGAGCGGCCAAAGCAGCACACCACTCGTGAACGACAGTGACCCGGACTGACCGAACAAATTCCAATTGAGCGGCGCCCACCCGAGCGTCGGTTCCAACGCGAAGATTTTGACGCCGACAAACTCGGCGATCAGCGCGTTCGCAGACAGAAAAGCTGCGAGCACGAGAAACAATCGGGACTCACGATGCTCGAGGACTCGCGTGAGTGCGACAGACGTATCGGGCTGCATGAGGACGCAGTATGCCCGAGATCGGATCCTGCGATCATCGGTGCGCGCGTTCACGGTAGACTTCGACGACCTCCATTCTTGCGATGAACGCCGTGTCCACTCGCGCAACGATCACTGCATTACACATCTATCCCGTCAAATCATGTCGCGGCGTATCGCTACAGCGAGCACAGCTGACGCGCACAGGCTTCGAGCACGATCGCCAATGGCTGATCGTGCAACCGAACGGTCGCTTCATAACTCAGCGCGAGCATCCGCGTCTCGCACTGATCGAACCCGAGTTCGTTGGCGGTGCGCTATCGCTGCGAGCCCCTCATCTCGAACCGGTACAGGTTTCGATGGATCACGACGGAGTGCGCATGCAGGTGCAGATTTGGAAGGATCAATGTGCCGCGATCGACGCAGGCGATCAGGCGGCGTATTGGCTCGAGCAATATCTCGGCACGCCGCATCGTCTCGTACGCTTCGATCCCTCGCACGACCGCCGCGCTGATCCGACTTGGACCGGCGACATCGCTGCGTTCGCGCTGTTTTCAGACGCATTTCCGTGGTTGCTCATTTCGCAAGGCTCGCTCGATGAACTGAACCGGCGTTTGCCTCAGCCGCTGCCGATGAACCGATTCCGTCCAAATATCGTCGTTGACGGACTCGAAGCGTTCGAAGAAGACCGGATATTTGAATTGACGACGAAGGCTGTCGCGCTGCGGCCGGTGAAGGCTTGCACTCGCTGCGCAATCACGACGACGGATCAAGAGCGCGGTGAACGTACGAGCGAGGATCCGCTCCGCACACTTCGAACATTTCGTTTAGATCGGCAATTGAGAGGCGTGACGTTCGGCCAGAACGTCATCTTGCGCAGTGGAGTCGGAGAGTGGCTCAACGTCGGAGACGAATTCCTCGTTGAGCATCGAACGTGAATCAGGCGCTCTACCGATGATGCGGTAGAGCGCCACACAATCTATCGGTCAATAGGTCGCCATCAATATTGGCCGACGCGGCGCATGCCCTCAGCGAGCCGACGTAAACCTTCGCTTTCCCAGCCGTACCGGCTTTCGGCTGCGGAGTCTTCAGCGATCTCGCTTTGGACCGCAGCGACGTGTGGAGCAACACGTCGAATCACCACACTCTCCCAATTTTCACGGACGAGTGTTTTATCAGGATCGATTTCCTCGAGATCCTCACAGATCTCTTCCAGCAGTGGCTTCGGCATCTCTACCGTGGCATCCGCTGCCGTGTCACGTTCGTCTGTCATAATCAACTCGCCTCGTGCTGCGTAACGTCACCCTACCTTGCTCCTCCGCGCTACATGTGTGTGCCGAGTCACAAGCCGTGACACGTGGAGATGCAAGGAACGTGGCTGCGATGCAGCCCAGTTGAGGGGATTAATGTTCGACGCAGCAAGGCGGTTCCGACTCAGCGGTACCGGAGTCAAAGAACCTACGCAGCTCGGCGCGTTACGAGGACTCGAAGTCGTCGTAACGCCCTCAAACGACAACCATCAATAGCCCAACATCTGCGCGTACCGATCGGTGTGGTAATACGCATCACCAAACGTTTCGGCGGCGGCGCGCGCCCGCTTCATGAAGAAGCCGATATCGAACTCGTCGGTCATGCCGATACCACCGTGCATCTGCACCGCTTCGTTCGTTGCAATGCGCGCGACCTCACTGGCTCGCGCTTTTGCGAGGCATACGAGTTGCGAAGCGCCCGATTCTTGGGCATCGAGTGCCTGCAAGGCGCGTAACACGACCGACTTCGTCAGCTCGATCTCGCAGAACAAATGCGCGGCGCGATGTTGAAGCGCTTGGAAGCTGCCGATCTTCGCGCCGAACTGATCACGCTCACGCAAATAACCGAGCGTACGCTCGAATGACTCAGCGGCGACACCGTGCAATTCGGCGGCGAGAATCGCGCGCCCCGCGTCGAGCACGGCATCGAGCACGACACTGCCTTTATCGAGAGTACCAATGATGTCGTCAGCGGAGGCTACGACATCATGCAGTTCGATGGTCGCGGTATTACGGCTGTCGACCGCATGAACGCGGTTGATCGTCACACCCGCACCCTTCGGGTCCACCGCGAACAGCGTGAGGCCATCGCGGCTATCAATATCGCCCGATGTACGTGCGACGACGATCAACACATCGGCGACGTGACCGTCGAGCACATGCAGTTTCTTGCCGCTATGTTTGTATTTGCCGGCTACCGCGCTCGCGCGAGTCGCGATCGAAAACGGCGCGTGACGCGAACGTTCATCACCAGCGAATGCAACGATTTTTTCACCCGATGCCACCGCCGGCAGCAACGATTCCTTTTGCGCCTGGGAGCCGCCTTTCAACAGCGCAGTAGCAGCGAGGATCGCCGTCGAGAGGAATGGCGTCATGCTCAGATTGCGACCGATCTCCTCTGCGATCAGGCCCGCGCCAACGTGTCCGAAACCGACGCCGCCAAATTCCTCGGGGATGAGCACACCGGCCCAACCCATCTCGGCCATCTCTCGCCAAACCTCGCGTTTGAAGCCCACTGCATCGTTGCTGTCGCGCAAAGCGCGCAGTTGTGCGACGGGCGCACGCTCATTCGCGAAGCGCTTGGCCGAATCGCGAAACATCAATTGATCTTCATTCAATACGAGTGACATGGAACGAAACCTTCTTGGTGAGTGTGCGTGCGAGCGATCAAGCGCCAGGCAGTCGCAACACGTTCTTCGCGATGATGTTGAGCTGGATCTCAGACGTGCCGCCCTCGATCGAGTTGGCTTTCGTGCGCAACCAAATCGGCGCGAGATCGCCCTCGCTCGGCTTCTCGCCGAACTTCAGCGCTTCCGTACCGGAGACCGACATCATCAGTTCGGCACGACGCTTGTTGAGCTCGGTGCCGTAGTACTTGAGCATCGATGACATCGCGCCGGTCTCATTGCCGGCTTTCGCTTCTGCTTGAACGCGAGCCATCGTGAGCGCGAATGCTTGTGCGTCCATCTCGAACTTTGCGATCTCGGAACGCAGAGCGCCTTCAGCAAGCTTCCCTCCGGACAAGCCAATATTCTTGACTGCAAGCTGTCCCACGGTGAGCGAGCCACCCACACGCAAACCGAGACCCATGCCGCCGATCATGTTGCGCTCGTGCGTGAGCAAGTATTTCGCGATCGTCCAACCCTTGTTGAGGTCGCCGACGAGGTTCTCTTTCGGCACCTTCACGTTGTCGAAGAAGGTTTGCGTGAAAGGCGAATAGCCGGAGATGAGGCGGATCGGGCGCGTGGAAATGCCAGGCGAATTCATGTCAAACAGTAGGAAGCTAATGCCCTCCTGCTTCTTCACATTGAAGTCCGTGCGCACGAGACAAAAGATCCAGTCGGCCTTATCGCCATAGCTCGTCCAGATCTTCGAGCCATTCACCAGGAAGTGATGGCCTTTGTCCTCGGCTTTGGTTTTCAGCGAGGCGAGATCCGATCCGGCACCTGGTTCGGAATAGCCCTGACACCAACGAATTTCGCCGCGAACGATTTTGGGAATGTGTTCTTTTTTCTGCGCTTCGCTGCCGTATTTGAGCAATGCAGGTCCGAGCATCGAAATGCCGAACGACGTCAGCGGCGGTCGACAATGCAGCGCCGCCATCTCTTCGCGCAGCACACGTGCTTCGTCCTTGCTCAACCCGCCGCCGCCATAGGCTTTGGGCCACTCGGGCACAGTCCAGCCACGTGCCGCCATCTTCTCGAGCCACACTTTCTGGGCTTCGTTCTTGAACTTCCAATTGCGCCCGCCCCAACACACGTCGGTGTCATCGACGACAGGTTGACGCATTTCTTGCGGGCAATTCGCCTCGAGCCATGCACGTGTATCGCGACGAAAGTCGTCGAGCGCCGGGCTCACGGACGGTTCTAGTTGTGCGGACATATTGATGTACCTGAGGTAATTCGATGGGCAGCAACGAGCGCGGTAGCTCGATGCTTCAACGGCGCGCAATTGTAGCGGCCTCTAGAATCTTCGGTATGACTTCGTGCGGCCCACAGCCGGATGACCGCAGTGCGGAAAGTTACGCGCGAGTGGCGCTGAACTTGTTGTCCCCAAATCGTGTCTTGCAAGTGCCTTGCAGGGCGTTCCCCGAACACGTGCCATTGAACGTGACGGGCAGCGCGCCCATCGGGCTATTCACCGTCGTCGCGAATGACACGTCATCGCCTGCGACTTTGATGTCTCGTAACTCAGAGTTTCCCACCGGCGGCTGACCTGACATTGCGCCCTGCCAAGTACCGTCCGATTCGCTCAAGTCCCACACGAAGTTCAAGGTGCCGATGGGAGTCGCCATCGTCACATTCCAACGACCTGCCACGCTCATAGAATCTCCTTCCATCTGCACGGTTGAATACAACGGTGAAAGTTTATCAAGGCAAGCCAAGCATAGGATTTCGCATCGCCCGACTCGCTATAAGCTGAAACAATACGATCTTCGTCGATCATCCTTACGCATCATGAATCACAGCGGCGCTACGCTCAGTCAGTTCTTTCAGAAGCATCGTCGAGCCGGTACGCCACTCGTGCTTGCAACGATCGCAGAAACACTCGGGTCGACCTATCGGAAAGCCGGTGCGCAGATGCTGATCGCACCTGATGGCAGTGCCGCAGGCTTGCTTAGCGGTGGTTGCCTCGAAGCGGATCTCATGGAACGCGCGCGCACAGTGCTCGATACCGGCGAAGCGATGGCGATCGAATACGACACGCGCAGCTCCGACGACATTCTGTGGGGCATCGGACTGGGATGTGAGGGCGCGATGCGCATCATCCTCACTCGCCTCGACACGGCGAACGACTATCAGCCCTTCACGCGTGTCGAGCTGGCGCGTGTCGAGAACTCACCTGCTCGCTTCGCGCTCGTCACCGCATCGGAGACGGCAAAGTATCCGCTCGGCGCGAGCTTTCTTGGCGATGAGTCGAGTCTTCCCACTGCAATCATCGCTGCACTACATGCTCAAACGTCGGCTGTGCGAACACAAACGAACACAGCAACCACCATCGAAACAGATGGCGCGAAGTTTCTGATCGTGACGATCGCGCTACCGATTCAATTGCTGGTACTCGGCGCGGGGCCCGACGTGATGCCCGTTGTCGAATTCGCTTCATTGCTGGATTGGCATGTGTCGGTCGTCGATCACCGGCCAGCCTACGCGGAAGCTTCGCGCTTCCCGCAAGCGAAGCGCGTGCTCTCACAACCCGTCGCCGATCTGGAAGCTCACTTGCAAAGTGCTCGTTACGACGCAGCGGTCGTGATGAGCCATCACTTAACCTCGGATGCGGGCTATTTGTCCGCGCTCGCTCATTCATCGATCCCTTACGTCGGACTGCTTGGTCCGGCGCCGCGTCGCGCTCGGTTGATGAACGACATTGGCTCGCGTGCCGAGGGGTTCCATGGTCGGCTGCATGGGCCGATTGGTCTCGATATCGGTGCGACAACGCCGGAGACGATCGCGCTTGCGATCATCAGCGAAGTTCAAGCGGTCCTTGCCGGTCGCTCGGGTCGATCGTTTAGTGAGACGACGGATGCGCCGCATCCCGCACGTTGAACGCTTAAAGCTACTGACGTCGTAAGTCGCGCAAGATCTTGCGCGCATGTTTATCCGGGCGACCGTCTGGCGCGGGCGCAGCAAGCCGCGCCCTTTCTCGTCGCGCTGCTCGAGCCGCAATGCTTTCCGGAGTTTCTTCGTAGGCAAGTTGCGCCTCCGGCGCGGGCCCACGCCGCACGGGCAATCCCCT
>Ga0190269_10001726_pt1 | contig 10329 bp, 17 predicted proteins | sample Popmic249IS_FD_133749 | JGI IMG/M metagenome (GOLD analysis project Ga0190269, IMG submission 133749) | Populus adjacent soil microbial communities from riparian zone of Blue River, Arizona, USA - 249 IS | ecosystem: Environmental > Terrestrial > Soil > Riparian zone | place: USA: Arizona... | reverse complement strand
TAACATATTTATTATTAATTCAACCTAGTTTTCTATTTTTTTTTAATTCTTTACTCATAATTAATAACGTCTTCTTCTCCTACTTCTCCCGAACAATGCTTTGAAAATTATTATCAGCAATATAAATGCTAATATTCCTCCTACTATGGCTGAAATATAAAATTGATTTGGAGTTAATCCTCAATGTGCATCTTTCCATTTTTGCAACTCTTCTTCCTTTTCCTTGTCTTTATCCTTTTGGGGAGATTTTCAACTTCACTCTTGGGTATCCTCATGCCAATAAACAATTTGCTCTCCTATAAACTTATCACTTGTTCACCGACCTTTTTGGATTTTATATTTAAAAGATGTTTGTGAGCGAGGATTATCTTTATATTTTTCACAACTTCCTGCTTCTCAACACTCAACACAAAAACATTTCGCATCTCCGTATTCAGGTAAATTTTGGTGGTCTCCCTCTTTTATAAGTTTTTCTGCTTTCCAACACTTTATTTCTTTAGTTGGGTCTGCTATCTTATTACATTTATCGCACTTTTTTGTCATATTATTCAATTTCTTTTAGTTCCTTGTTTTCTCATTTATAGTCCACTAACTCAACTCCAAAGTCTTTTAATTCCTCATCTTCTACTTGACCGAAGCAAGGGTCGCACAGCCCACTCTTTTCCTTACGGGCTGGCTATATTCACACCTATTACATATATCCTTTTCAGCACAAGGTTTACATAATAAATAAGTCTCCTCACTATCGGTAGGGTATTCTCTTTCAATCTTGTTCTCTTGCTTGTGGCAAAACTCGCAAGGGTTTTCTAATTCGTTTCTTGTCATAATTATACTAAATCTATATTTAACTTATTGGCTATTGCCTTTATTCTTGCTCTCCTTATTTCTAAATCCTCATAGTATTTGTGGTGTAGCACAAAATAACAAAGGGTTTTAATCTCGTAGTTAGTTAATCATTTCTCAGTTAAAATGTCTTTAAATTTAAAAGACTTAACATTTTTATTTTGATAATAGTTCACTACATATTCAGCTAAGTCATACCAATAGGCTTCTTTATCCTCGAAACTACTTTCAAGTCCCATACTAGTTCACTTATAATCAGCTTGGGTCAATCAGTCCTCAGCTCCTTTCATTATTTTATTCCTATTCATTAAGGCAAAGACTACTCCAATTAATTCTTGGCATAAATCCTCTTTAGTTGCTCTACCTACACTAGGATTAAGTTTGCTATCATAATAAATCCATTTACTTTTTAAATCATCCCAAGTAAACTTTTTAACTCCATTCAAATGATTCCTACGATAATCTACTGCCAACTTAACTTTTTCAATATATCCTTTTTGGACTTCAACAGCATTTAAATACTTATTTTCCTCAATAATCTTGTCTATTTTATTTAAAGTTGATGTTAAACCCAACTCTCTTATGTATTGCCTTTCGGCTTCATTATATACTTGTTGCATTTTATTTTTTCTTACATTTATGTCCTCTTTTCATTTTCTTCTCGCAAATCTCGCAATAATGTCTTTGTTGTCCCATAATCTTATTTCTTATGAATTATAGTTTCAAATTCAACTTGCTTTAAATCATAACCACGATTAACATAATCACTATCTCGTTGTTTCATTAATTCAAAGCATTTATTTCCTATATAAAAAAAAACATTATCTTTATTCCATTGACTCAATCTAGCTTTACTATTTCAACCAGTATCAATATAATCAGTAAGGGCATAAGTTCCTTTTTCCTCGGCACAACTAAAACATTTATCATTCTCATCTATTCCTAATTCCTTAATACATTCAGTATCTACCATGTCGAAATATGAATATCTACCAAAAGGAATTGGTTCTAATTTGTGTGGGTCTGATTTAACCCGATTAGGTAGTTCAGCATATCATTTCTCCATTTCATAATACAAACTCAATTCCATATCCGAAAAGCAATAGACACAAATCTTTATTCATCTTCCCTCCTCACGATTACCGCCTAAATTAGTTGTTTCATATCGGTCATCATAAGGATAAATAATAAAGTAAAGTGCTTTATCCATTGTATTATCGGCGGTAGAGTATTTGTTTTTATAAATTATTCGACCTTGATTAGCTGGTTTAGCTTCATCATCATCTCATTGAATTAGAGGGTGGTCGCAAACTTTACAATCACCTACGCTAACTCCTTGTTGAGCTTCATTAACTGGTTGGTAAGCAAATTCTTCTGCCTCACTGTCTAATTCGTTCAACCTACTTAATAATCTCTGTCTCTTTTCTTTGTGATTTCCATATTCACATTCAGCATCGTCCTCTAAATCTGTTTCTAAAACATTACTATCACACTCTATGCAAATGTAGCAGTAGCAAGGACAATCACGATGAAATCTTAGGCTCATTGTTTCTCCATAGCTATCTTTTGTATGTTCTGATTCTCCAAAACTATCATCGCATTCCTCACAACGATAAATTCCTTTTTTGCTATCAAGAGAATATTTACAAGTGCCACAATATCCAAAATCATCATCATATCTTTCTGTATCTTTATCATAGTTAATATCTTTAAGCGGTTCTCACTTAATTTTTATATTTTCTTTTAAATTATTAATTATTTCTGTATTTTCGTTTATCCCTTTCATATCTGTTGTATTTCATTCTGTTTATGTTTAAGTTCTAAATTAAAACTTTTGCGATAGCATAGAAAAATTAGACTAGACCACACAATCTAACTTTAACCACATTAATTTAATCTTTAAAACTAACAACTTATTATAATTATCTCTCTTTAATAGGGCTGATGATTTTCCCTTATCTTTAAATACTATTCTCTTCTTGTTGTTTTTTCCTCAAACATAGCATTATCAATCCACTTAATACAACTCTTACAGCAAGGGTTCTTTTGGATAAATTGCCCTAATACTTTCTTAACTAAATAGCTGGTTTGATACTTTCCTTTCACCTTGTAAACTGCTAACTTTTCACAACCAGGTTTATTAAACTCGCAATCAGTATGGTTAGCATCCCGAATGTCTTTATATTCTTTAATTACTTTTAAGTTCATGATGTTACTTGTTTGCTTAATTTTTTACTATTTCCATTTTTCTTTATGTCGCATTTATCACAATACTTGTTAAATAATTCACTAATCTTCTTAATGTCCTTACAATTCGAACATTTGCGAAAAAATCAAATCAGAAAGACCATCAATAAAGATAAGTTTTCCGAAATTAACATTACTAATAATACTCAGCTGGTTGTATCCATTTTTTTATTTTTTTTATATTTTATATAAGTTATTTACCTATATAATATATTTTAGTATAATAATAATAGCAGGGAGTATATTCATTCATTCCTCTTGCTTGAAACCCTTGTAAACAAAGGGACTAAAATTTATGAACTAGCATTTTTAGTCTTTTTTTTATTAGCTTTAATTTGCGAAACTCGACTAAATAATTTTTTATCCTCCCACAAGAATACCACTAAGAGAGCATCCAATTTATGACCTGAAATCCTTTCATTTCTAAACTTATAACCTTTTCCTCTACCAGGCTCACAAATGATATCAAGGTCATTTATCTCTTTATTGTAAATTGCTTCTCTCAAAGCCGTTACTTGATTAGCATTAATAGAATACACCTCAATATTTAAATAATGAGCTAATGCTTCAAAAGCTCCAAAAGTTTTAAATACTCCTAAACTTTCTTTTCCGAATGAATATACTCAATTTGTTCCCTCATAAAGGATATGAGTAGGTTGCTCTGCTTTAATTAAATCAGTAGCATAGCGAACATGCTCCTCTCATTCCTTAACTTTATTTTCTAAAAACCTAAACTTACCATTTTCAACTATACATATTCCCATTGTTCCGACCGCCGAAGGGTCAAAACTAATTATTTTCTTATTTTTCATATTTTATCTTACTTTTCAAGTTTAGCCAAATCAAAAATAAGCATATTTTCTAATAACTCTTTTTCTATAATTGAAATATTTTCTTTAAGTATAGGACATAATGCATTTTGTTTAATTCTTTTTATTTTTTTGGGTCAACAATTGATACAATAGAACTCATCAGAATACTTAACTTGGTAAACTATTTGTAATCAAACAACTAATCTTTCTTTACACTCACTGCATTTTCTCAAAACATAACCCATTCCAGTGCTAGCAATCGAAATGATATTTTCTCTATCGTGTTTATTTTCTCAAACCAAACCAGTATTCTTTAACTTAATTGCTTTTTTTGATTTTAAATAATTGAACTTTTTGTAATCCTCACTTGTTTTATCTAAAGTTGCTTGTAATTTATTAGTAAACTCAACTAATTGCTTACTAAATATTGAACTCAATTTAGTAAAGACAAAGAAAGTTTGGTAAAAGTCAGCTTGAACTAAATTTAATCTAGAAGATAATTCTTCCATTACCTTATCTATAACTTCACTATCTAATCTATCTAAATCTTTGCTTTTAATCATATTCTCTAATAAATCCATCATCTTTTTATTTTCTTCAATTATTTTATTATTTCTTGCCTTGTCTGTCATAGTCCAAAATACAAGTGTGATTTGTTTCTAATCAATTTAACCTAGAAAGATTATTTTTTGCCTCCAAAAAAGCTTTAGTTAACTCCTCTTTTTCTTGGTCTAATTCCTTAATTTCTGAAGCTAATCTTTCTTTTAAATCAGGGTCGGTTATTTCACCAGTCATTATTTTATCAAATACTTCATTTAAAGCTTTGATTTTGATTTTTTCGACTTCAAGAACAAGTCTAATTCTATTGAAAGATTTTGTCTCCCATTCCCTTTTTTCTTGGACATCTTTTATACAATTCCATTCAGGTAGCAAGCAATAACAGTTAGTTCCTGCACTGCAGACTATTACTTCCTCATTAGTATTTTCTTTAATAAATTTGAACAGTTCGGGTTCAGAATTTTCAAGACACTCAGGATGCCAAGCTTCTTTAACTCATTTATCTCATTCTTTTCTAACTTCCTCCTCATTATTACCAACTAATTGTTCAAATCAAGTTAATAAATAATCTTTGCCTCTTTTCTCAAAACCTTTATCTTTTAATCATTCATAAACATTATTAGGTAAATAACTAAGTTCAAGCATATCACCCAAACCTTTAAAATGTTCTTTACATCCTTGACAACTATTTCTTAAAGTCTCAGGAATAAAAACTCAACTTCAGACCTTTTGGGTTTGATAATATTTAGGAAATTTACCCTCAAAAAAATAAGTATTTTTAACTTGATAACGAACTCCTAAACTTCAAATTTTATTTACTGCTTTTAAGTATTCATCACATTCATCTTTTCCTTGTCTTTCCAAACTACGAGCAAAAATGATTAAATGTTTTAAACAATCAGCACCTCAACTTTTATTATCTCATACAACTAAAGCAGAGGTTAATTTAACTGTTTCTAAACTTTTTAATAATTCTTTCTCGTCTCAATTACTTAAGCAATCAGTGCAATATCCTTTTTCTGAAATTAAATCCTCGATTTTATCTATTTCTTTTCATTCTGAATAAGCATCATCTTTATCCTTTTTCTTTTCAACATATTTAATAACTTTTTCTTTATAATCCTTTAGTATCTGTTGTTCCTCACTAGGAGTTAGTTCTTTTTTTTGCATTTTCATTGTCTTTTAATTTTAGATATCTCATTTCTAGGGCGGTATTAAAGTATTTGAAATAAGGTTCTGTGCAACCCTCACAAAGCTTTTTCTTTTCCTTGGTTAATCTATTTACAACAATATATACTTCTAAATGTCTAACCGATTTAGGGCAATCTTCACATGTTCAAACCCTTTGACCAAATCTAGTCATCTTACTTTGTTCTACTTCTCATTCGTTTAAACATTCACAACTATCAAAACCACTAATACAAACTCCACAACATTTAGAATCAGGGTCTTTGTCTTTACTAGAGCAAATGTGTCCGATTAATCCCTCTACAGGGTATTTATTTTCTACATTATTCATTTGTTTATTCATTTGTTTCATAACTAATACCTATCTATGCGGGGAGGGGCGACTATTATGGTAATATGCACAATAGCTGAACAGTAAAGCCCTGGAAGAGGGCAAATGAATTCAACTATCTAACCCCTCCCCAAGTAAAATAAAAATCTTACTTCGAAAAGGGAAATTACTATCTGTCTAGTCGGGAGGAGAATAGAGACCATTGTGGAAAAGCCCATTAGAATGCACAAACATAATAGATAACATACCTAAAACTCCTCCCGAGTAAAAAACCATAAAACATGAATCTCTTACTTGGGAGGAGGAGTTAACGAACATTTCATCCTATATCCTTGCTAAAACTTCATGTCTTCATTCACTAACTCCTAAGCTAATTCCTTTATCAACTTCCTCTTTGTGATAATCACATATCAACTCCTCATTAGGAATTAATTCTATTCACTTCACCTTATAATCTGCTCTTTGGTAGCATCCGTTCACCTGACATTTTTTATTTGTTATATTGACTGATTTATTTACATTTACCATAATAATTTTATATAAGTTATTTACCTATATAATATATTTTAGTATAATAATAATAGCAGGGAGGAATTCTGTGTTCAAACTTGATTAGTTCATAATATGAACTCCCCATAAATGCGGACATTCAGCCACATTAAGGAAACTTGGAAAATTAAAAAATAACCAATAAAAAAAACAGTTTTTTAAATTTTATTTTCAAATTATGGACGGCAGAAACTATTTATAGTTCTGCAGTCCTAATTTTATGTTCTCACGAAAAATATAAGGGATAATAGGGATTTCTTGCACTGGCACGTGCTGGCTCTCATGCAGGTAGCTACATGAGAAAGTCTTCTGTCCAATTATTTTTTTTTGGTAAGTTATTCCGAAATTTTTCCTATACATAGGCATACACGCATATATTACACGAAAACAGTAATTTTGCTTATAATTTGCTTGGTTTTTTAATAAACACATAAAATTTATAGGACACTTATTTTTTAAGCATAATTTAAAGTAATTATTAAAGCAAACAATTAAAGTATCAGGTTTTATTTTTTTTGGTTTCGTTTGATTTATATTTAGCCCCAAGGTTTTTTTTAAAATTTTGCTAACAACCCGCAACCAAATCTCAGCTTTTACGACCGCTCCTTTTCTTGATTTAGCCGTTGAAAATTTTCCTATATAGTCTCTCATGCGTGTGAGAAGGCTTTAGCCTCACGTGCGAGCGGGTGGAGCGAAAAAGTGCCGATGTTTCACAACCTCTTAAAAGAGGTTGAATGTGTAATATTTAAAAATGAAAGGGAGAAATTCAAGTCATCAGAGGTAAGAAAAGTCCCATTCAGAGGGGAAATTACTCCCTCTTTTTTTACCCTGAAATTATTAGACTAAATCTTTACATTTCAAACATAAGCATACCATCTTTTGTCCAGTTCAACCTACCATAGTTAACTTTCAAGTAGGATTATCTATAAATAGCTCACCACACTTTCAACACTTATTAGAACTAAGAAACAGTTCTTTCATTATCCTTTCATGAACTCTGTCTACTGTCTCCTTTTCTAATTCAGCCATGGTCTTTTCTTTTTCATCTTTTCTTTCATCATAGATTTCCAACTCCTCTCTATCTGTATCACCCTCTAAAGCTACTAGTATTCAATTCCCAGTATCCTTTTCAGACATTTTAAATCCTTTTACTCTCAGACAAAAATCATGTCTGTTTATTCTTTTTTTTAATTCATTTATTAATTCTTGATTGGTTAATTTTATTTCTGCGTTCATATTTGTTAGTTATTTATTTCTTTGAGACACTCTTTACATAGTCCCTCATCTTTTTCCTTTTTAGTTCTTAATCTTTTTTCACACTCTTGGCATTTTTCCTCATCAAAAGGGTCAACTTCCTCATCATAAAAATTTGCATTTTCTTCATTTTCTATTCTAGTCTGTCATTCAGCTAGTTTATCATTTAGTCCATTAATGCTTTCAACTATTTGCTTTACCTTTTCAATTCTCTCCATTAGTTCACCAGTAGCATCCTCATCCCAAGTATCCTCATTATTCTCACTTATATCTATGTCTAATGGTAATTGCTCTTTTAATAACCAGATGTCTTTGCTGATTGCTTTTCTTAATTTATTTTTGTTCATGGTTTTTGGGTCTATTTGATTGTTAGTATATTTTCATTTCATCGCTTCCTCTAATGCCCGTTTCGCTTTCGAACATTCAGATTTTCAGTCATCATGTTGGGACTGTGTTTCACAGCCCCTATTACATCCTCACTTCACATTAGCATAATGTCATCTGCAATATTTAGTAGTAGTAGAATGTATTCTTAAATCCAATCAATCTTTTTGTTGTTCCTTTCATTTATGATAATCTTCAATTTCGTTATCATATTCAAATATCTCCTTATTAAAATAAAATTTCTTTTTATTTTCAGGTAAGCTATCTCATTTATAACTATATTCACCATTTTCATCAACATAAGGAAACTTGACATTATCTTTACTCTTAACAAACTCCTCAAAGGTTTCCCAACTAGTATCAGCTTTAACCCAAACTCTTTCTCTTCAAGTCTCAGTAATTTCTTTATTTCCATAACTCTTACATACTCATACTTTATTATCACTCTCTCACTGACACTGGTTTTCAGGTTTAATTCTAGGCATCAGGTAATAGTGGTTTCAAATCCCCACCAGCCCTTTTAATCAGAAATCCAACTACTTGTTGATTATTAACTAAATAGTTCACATACTTTTCACTAAACATATTTTCAATAATGTTATTCATTGTTTGGTTCACTGGAACTAAATAATACTTTATCTTATGCTCTAATTGGTTTTTTCTATCTAAGGCATAATGGGTTAATTTCTGAGGAGGTAATTGATTAATTTGGTTTAGTTCAATCAACATAGCCGTTACCCTTTCTTTTACTTTATATTCAAAACTTTTTTTCATATTTGTTATTATTATTCATAATTGTTTTCATTACATAAATTACATTTCCCGCTTTCACTCCTCATATTAGTTTGGAATACTAATTGGCATTGAGGACAAGTAAATAGGTGAATGGTTTGCTTTTCAGCCTTAGGTTTCTTTACTTCAACCCTAGAAGTGCCTTTATTCTTACAATATAAGCAAACTCCTCATTCGCTTTGTCATCTATCATCATATCTCTTTTTGCAGTATAGGCACTTGAAACTACTTCAATAATAGTCTCAAATCCTTTTCAGTTTCCAGTAAGTTAGAAAAATTGCTACTAATATCAAAAGTGCTCCTATCAAAATAACAACTAATTCTAATTTTTTGGTAAAACTTATTTCACTTCATTTTCATCGCCTAATGAAAATAACCGAACTTCATAAATAACTTACTCCAACTACTCAGGCGATAGTTCCCATGATTATTTCCTATCAATAACATATTCATTTCCGTATTTCTTATTATTGATGTTGGTTATTATTTCTTGAAGTTTAATTTTTTCCTCATCTTTTATATAATTCAAATTGCTAAACCTACAAATTCATAATAAATAATCTGTGCAGAAGTTTTTCAATCCTCTTTCATATAAGTCTTTTTCTAAGTAAACATTACAAAGTGCATTTTTCAAATCACCCAGCAAATTTTCTAAATCATCAGCTTCATCTCTCAAATCATCAATCATTCCTTGAAATTCCTCTTCTGCTTCTTTTTCAATTTTATCCAGTAATTTATCAATCTCTTTTTCCTCAATTTCTTCTACTTTTATTTTTTTTATTTCTGCATTTTTTTCTTGTGTTTTCATAAAATTTAAATTTATTCAAAGGGGACAAAGTCCCCTTTTTCATTATTGATTTATAAAACTCCATCTTTTATCTTCTTTTCTTCTTTATTATATATTCATCCAATTCTTGGTTTTCAGTATCTTCCTTGTGAATAATCTTTCACCATAGTTAAACCATGGCTACTCATTACCTTATATTTATCCTCATATTTTTGGTTTTTCATATGTTTAAATTATCTTCTCACAGTATCTTTTCCTCCGAAAAGTGTTCTGAATTTTTCCAATCTATTATACTCATTTACTAACAATGAGTTTAGTTGTTTCCTATTAGAAACCTCATTTATATTTTGTTTCGTTTTGTTCTTTGAATTTTTCATAGTAATTATTAAATAAAAATGGGGTTTGAGATTTTCCTATATGTTTTTTAATTTTGAAAACCTTAAAAACCCCACTGAAGCCCCCCTCAATCAAATTATTTCTTTTATAAGCAAAGCCCCTACTGGCTTTACCCCTTAAGCTAGGGGTTCTTTTTCAACTTTTGGTTTGTGGTTTCAATATCAACCTCAAACTTTTTCATTATCTTT
>Ga0190269_10001725_pt1 | contig 10333 bp, 6 predicted proteins | sample Popmic249IS_FD_133749 | JGI IMG/M metagenome (GOLD analysis project Ga0190269, IMG submission 133749) | Populus adjacent soil microbial communities from riparian zone of Blue River, Arizona, USA - 249 IS | ecosystem: Environmental > Terrestrial > Soil > Riparian zone | place: USA: Arizona... | reverse complement strand
GACGAGCAGCGCGAAGCCCAGGAAGCGATAGGCGTTGATGAGCAGCTTATTGCGGTTCGCGAGCAGCGCAGCGAACGGCGCGAGCAGCACGCCCGGCCGGAGTCGCTTGCGCCTGCGCACGCCCTCGAGCTCTCCCTTCGGCTGCGGCTGCTTGGGCGCCGCGTCCGTGATGCTGCCCCGGTAGACGCCGAACGAGCCGCTGCGCAGCGGCCGCTGCCGCAGACCGGTGACGCGCTCGTCCGAGTCGTATTTGTCGCGTGCCGCGCTCATGGTGCCTCTCTCGTCACGTTGGCGTTCGGGTCTTGGAGGGTGAAACGAAAGGCTGCGCGACGCGCGTCTCCCAGCTGCTCGAGTCGAGCGTGAACAGGGCCAGCGGCGTGTACAGCACGTAGGTCACCGGCATCACCACGACGACGGCCAGGAACCACAGCGGGTGCACGCGGCGCTCCTCGGGCAGGCGCAGCGTGTGCTTCCAGTACACCGCGGCGAGGAGCGACAAGACGCCCAGGTGCATGACCGCGAGCTCCCAGAAGGCACCCGAGGCGAGGTTCTCGACGATGATCACCGGGTACGACAACAACACCGCGAACAAGCACAGCCAATGCATCGCCACGATCGGATGCAGACGCCAGGCGTGGCCGAGGCCCGCGAAGAAGTCGATCAAGTTGGAGCGACGCCAGCGCAGCTGCTGCGCGAAGTACTTGGTGAGCGTGTTGGGCACCACCGTCCAGCACACGGCGTCGAGCGTGAGCGTGGTCTTGTAGCCAGCCTTCACGATCTGGCGGGTGAGGAAGCGGTCCTCGCCGTACTTGATGGGCACCCCGAGCCAGCTGCGGTGCTCCAAGATCGGCTCGAGCTCGAGCAGCACGCTGCGCCGGTAGGCCGTCAGGCAGCCCGACAAACACATCACGCACGAGAAGGCACGCTCGAGGTTCTTCAAGTACTCGTAGCCGAAGAAGTACTTGATGGTCTGCATCTTGGTCAGCCAGTTCTCTTGCGGGTTCGACACCTGCACGCGCCCGCCGACGGCCGCGATCTCCGGCGACACGAAGCGCGACACGAGCAGGCGCACCGCGTTGCTCTCGACCACGACATCGGAGTCCACCGACACCACGATCTCAGACCGGACCTTGCGCACGGCGTGGTTGATGCCGCGGCGCTTGCCCATGTTCTCGGGGTTCTTGAGCACCGTGACGTTCGGGCTGCGCCGCGCGGCCTTGCACGCCCACGCGTAGCTGTCGTCGGTCGAGCAGTCATCGACCACCACGATCTCGAGCTTGTCGCTCGGGTAGTCCTGCTCGAGCAGGCTCATCACGGTGTCGTAGATGCCCTTGCCCTCGTTGTAGAGCGGCACGATCACGCTGACCGTCGGCAGCGCGCCGGTCGAGCCCAGCCGCTTGCTCAGGACAAAGAGCGCCCGACCCGCGAAATAGCGGTTCACGAACACCATGAACACGAGCAGGAAGATGGGGAAGAGCATGGGCGCTCGCGAGCTACAGGCCGATGACCTTGCTGCGATCGCCCTTGGCGTTCTTGAGCGCGTCGCGCGTGTCGACGATCACCGGAGCCTGGCTGAGCACCTTGTCCCAGTCGAACGCGCTGTGGTCGGTTACGACCACCACGGCGTCGTAGTCGGAGAGGTCGGCGTCCATCGGCAAGCTGGCCAGCGCGTGGCCGCCCTCGTCCACGTTCGACACGAACGGGTCGATGTACGAGATTCGCGCGCCCAGCTCGTCCAACCCCGCGATGACATCGAGCGCCGGCGACTCGCGTACGTCCGCGACGTCGCGCTTGTACGCGACGCCCATGATCACGATGCGCGCGCCGCGCACCGACTTCGAGCGCTGGTTGAGCGCGGCCACTACGCGGGACACCACGTGCCGCGGCATCTCGGTGTTGATCGCGTCGGCGAGCTCGATGAAGCGGCTCTGGAACTTGAGCGCCCGCAGCTTCCACGACAGGTACAGCGGGTCGATCGGGATGCAGTGCCCGCCCAGCCCCGGGCCCGGATAGAACGGCATGAAGCCGAACGGCTTGGTCGAGGCGGCGCGGATCACCTCGTGCGCATCGATGCCGAGGCGGCTCGACATCAGCGCGACCTCGTTGGCGAGGCCGATGTTGACGGCGCGGAAGGTGTTCTCGAGCAGCTTGACCATCTCGGCCGTGTCGGTCGACGACACCGGCACGACGCGCTCGATGATGGTCGAGTACAGCGCCGTCGCGGCTCTGAGGCAGGTGGGCGTCGTGCCTCCGACGACCTTGGGCGTGTTGCTGGTGAGGTACGTCTTGTTACCGGGGTCGACGCGCTCGGGGGAGAACGCGATGAAGATGCTCTCGCCGACCGTGAGGCTCTGCGTGAGCCGAGGCACGAGCATCTCGCGCGTGGTCCCCGGGTACGTCGTGGACTCGAGCACGACCAGCATGCCGGGGTGCAAGTGCTGGCCAATTTCCTCGACGGATGCGGCGATGAACCGCATGTCGGGATCCTTGGTCTTGTTGAGCGGCGTCGGCACGCACACCACCACGGCGTCGGCCTTGGCGAGCGCGCTCGGATCCGTCGTGGCCGTGAGCCTGCCCTCGCTCACGAACACGCGCAGCACCTCTGACGGGATGTCCTCGATGTACGACTCGCCGCGGCGCAGCTTGTCGACCTTCGCAGCGTCCTTGTCGTAGCCGGTGACGTGGAAGCCCGCCCGCGCGAACGCGACGATCAGGGGCAAACCTACGTAGCCGATGCCGACGACCACGACCTCGGCGGTGCGAGCTTCGATCTTCTGCTTGAGCGCTTCGAAATGCATGATCCCCCCCGGGTTGCATCGAGATGGCGGACGCACGCGTACGCTCCGACCTCGAGCGTCGGTGGCGTCGCGGCGCTTCCCCCTGGGAGCTTGCTCGAGCGAGCAGGCCCCCAAGCCTCACGACCACCCTCTCCATCTAGAGAGGCCTGGATATGTGAGGTGGCGGTGGCATACCCGCAGCAGGGGCGCCAGGTCAACGCTCAAAGCACGAAATCTCAGGGTGTGGCGCGAAAGATCGTGTGACGCCTGTGACGCGGATCTCTGAGCGTCACCTTATAAGGTCCCCATACACAGGGCGATCAGCGCGTACGGAGGTTGTACGCGTCGCTGTCGAAGCGGTAGATGCCGTACGGACCTGCGGCAAAGAGGATCTCACCATCTTCGACCAGCAGCTCCGGCGCGTACCAGCTGTCCGTGGCGAAATACGCCTGAGCCTCCGGCGCGCTCGGGTCCGCCACGTCGAAGATCAAGAGCCCGCCCGATACCGAGAAGATGGCCTTGCCGTCCTTCGCATCGACGAACGAGGCCCACGCGTCGACCGATGCCGTGCCCGCGACCGCGAGATCGGCGCTCGCGAGGATGCTGAGCGTGTACGGAGGTGGCTCGTCGTCATAGCCGTAGCCGCGCCAGGTCGGACCATGGCTGACGAGCACGTGCGCGTCGCCGTCGGGTTGCACGGCGGTCACCTCGCGGCCATCGAACAGCCGCTGCGCCTGCAGGCGCGCGACATCGCCCTCGATGAGGAGCCGCGCGACGAGCGTCTCGGAGTCGAGCTCGTCCCACACCACGTCGCGCGTAAACACGTGATCGCCGTCGACCGCGATCACCTCGCCGGGCACGTTGATCGCGGCGCCGAGCGCGGGAGAAGCCGGGTCCGAGACATCGAGCACGCGGAAGTAGCGCCGCACGTACGGCCGCGGATCGTCCGCGATGTCGATCGGCTTCTGGTAGCTGAAGTACACGGCCTCGCCGTGCGCGAGCAGCGAGACCGCCTCTTCGTCGTCGCGTGCCGCGACCGTCTCGGAAAGGCTCGGCGCGTCGGGGTTCGAGAGGCTGAGCACCGTAAAGCTCATCGAGCTCCAGTAGCGATGCTCCTCACCGGTGTAGCAGTGCCGCTCCACCCTCGGGTCGACGGCGCGCTCGCACTCACCGCTCTGCCGCGTGCATTCGTAAATGTCGCCGGTGCACCATTCTTCGCCGTCCGGCAGCTCGCGCTCGCAGTGGATCCCGCCGGTCACGTACGTCTCGCTGCACATCTCTTCGCCGTTCGGGCTGACCGAGCAGTAGCCCGACTCCGTCGGGTAGGTGCTGCAACGCTCGAGCTGGCCCCGGCTCTCTTGCTGCGAGGTCCACTCCGGGAACACCAGCGCGTCGCCGGCGACCAGCGTGCCGTTGCCGCCGTAGCCCCAACCGCCGTAGCAATCGAAGCAGTCGATGTCGGCGGCGTAGCGGAATGGGTAGTAGTCGCCACCGTAGCTAGGCACCAAGCGGTCCGTGCTGAGCGTGCCGCGGGGCCGGGGCGACGTGGGATCGCTCAGGTCGAACACCTCGATCTCGGTCTGATAGGTAGCCTTCGCGGAGCTGCTATCGAGGTACTCCATGGTCACGCTGACCAAGAGATCGCCGACTTGGATCAGCTCGGCACCAGAAGTGACCTCGAAGCTCGCGACCGCGGGAGCCTCGTCGAGCACCGAAGCGCGCGGCACGATCTCGACCCGGGCCTTGGGCGCATGCGCGGCCGAGCCGTAGTAGTAGCGGTTGCGGTCCCGAACGCGCGCGACGTGCTCGCCGAACGAGAACACCTTCGAGAAGCTCGGCGCCACATCGACGCGGCCCAGCTCCTCGGGCGCGCTCGGGTCGGCGATGCTGTACAGGCTCAGCTGCTCCTCGGACAGGTTCGCAGCGGTCGTGTCGTCGCTCAGGAAGGAGCGGCGCACCGAGGAGCCGTGATCCATCACGCTGCGACGCGTGAGCGTGGTGCTCGAGAACGTGAAGATCTGCACCTGGGACACGTACGCTTGCGTGCTCGAGTTCCAGCCCTCGAACGGCATCAGCACGAGGCCCGTCTCGGTGACGTCACCGGCGGCCACTGACACCGCGTCGTCCAGCACCGTGAACGCGCGGTCGTCCCACTGCGCCTCGGAGCTGCCCCACTCCAGGTTGATCTCGTCGCGATCGATCAGCGGGCTCGGGTTATCGATGTCGCTGATGTCGTAGAGGCTGACCGCCAAGCGATTGCGGTTGCCCTCGTCGTTGCGCCCGATGCCGATGAGGCGCGTGTCGCCCAGCGTGGCGCGGAAGAAGTCGTTCCAGCCGGACACGATGAACTCGGCGTGCTCTTCGCACTGTCCTTGCTCGTCGATCGAAAAGGCGTGGAAAGGGTCGGTGCGGAAGTACGTGACGAAGAACGCGCGGTGGTCGACGAAGAGGGTCGCGAACAGGTCCTCACCCGAGCCGAAGCTGCAGTGGTCGAGCGGCACCGCGCTCTCGAGATCGCTGATATCGAACGTCTCGAGGTGGTTTTCGTTCGTGCCGCTCCACGTCGACCCGGACACCAGGCGCAGCACGTTGCCGGTGATGTCCATGTTGAACTTGTTGCGCACCTGGCCGAGCGTCGTGATCTCGTCGCCCAGCACCATCTCGCCGGTCGGGCTGGAGATGTCGACCAGCGCGACGCGGCTCTTGCCGTCGTTCGTGTTCCAGTCGTAGCGCGCGACCATCAGCACGTCGGTCGTAGTCGCGTGGATGTCTTGCACGTAGCCGCCGAGGTCGATGTCGCTCTTGCCGACGATGCTCGCGCCGGTGACGTCGAAGCTGCGGAGGATCGTGCGCTCGTTGCTGATCTGGCCGGCCTCGCTCCACTGGCCATGCTCCTGCGAGGCGACGTACAGCGCAGCGGCGCTGCCGCCCTGGGTGAGGCGGCTGGTCGAGATGTTGCCGGGCACGTGCGCGTCGTCGAGCAGCCTGAGGCTCGAGCGATCCGAGATGTCCACGACGGCGACCAGGCCGCCCTCCTCGATCTCTACGGACACGTCGTCGCGCGTGCCGTAGTAGCCGCGCCAGTTGTTGAGCAGCACGATCGCGCGATCGCCGGTCACGTACATCTCGACGGGCGTGCCGGTGAGATCGAGGCGGCCCTCGATCTTGGGCGCGCTGACGTCGCGGACGTCGATGACCTGCAGGCCGCGATAGGCGTTGAGGTTCAAGATGCGGCCGTCGCCGAGCACCCGGAAGATGTCGCCACGCTCGACTTGGCGGTCGGCGCCGTCGCCGGAAGAGTCGCCGTCGGCCGGCGCCTCGGCACCGGCGTCAGCGCTACCGCCGTTGCGCGAGCCGCTCTCGCCGGCGCGGCTGTCGGCGGAGATGAAGTCGGTCGCGCCTTTGGGCTGGGTGACGCCGGGCTTGCCGGGAAGCGAGCCGTCGCCATCACCGTCGCCGTCGCCGTTCGCGTCGCCGTCCCCATCGCCGGGTGACGCCGGGTCGTCCGCGGGCTTGCCAGACTCGCTGCCACAGGCCGCACCGAACAGCAGCGCGGCGATCAGGAGGGTGACGTGGGCTCGTTCCATGCCGGCCCTGCCAAGCATCTTCCATGCCCGTGGCACAGCTCTGCTCAACCAGCGAGAACCTCAATCCTTTCAGATGCATACTCGCCGTATGCAGGTTCTAGAAAGTACTCTGGGAACGTTTTTCTGTGCCAGGCTGGGCCAGGTTAGCGGTAGGTGATGGCGGTGAGGGTGTAGGTGATCTCGCCTTTGGGGCGGTGGACCGTGACCTCGTCGCCGACTTGTTTGCGCATCAGCGCGGTGGCGAGGGGGGAGTCCATGCTGATGCGCTTGCGGTCGGCGTCGGCTTCGTCGGAGCCGACGATCTGGTAGCGGACCTGCTGGCCCTCTTCGTCTTCGAGCGTCACCCACGCGCCGAAGTACACGCGACCGTCCTGCTCCGGTGGGCCGTCGACGATCTTCAGCACCTCGAGCCGCTTGCCGAGGAACGCGAGGCGCCGGTCGATCTCGGCGAGCTTCCTCTTGCCGTAGATGTACTCAGCGTTCTCGGAACGGTCGCCCTCGGCCGCAGCAGCCGCCACCGACTTCACGAGCTTGGGGCGCTCGACCGTCCACAGCTGCTCGGCCTCTTGCTCGAGCCGGCGATAGCCCTCGGCCGTGATGTACCCAGGTTTGCCCGACTCATCGGGCCGCGTACGCATGCGCGACATGACCGCGGCAACCTACTTGCGATCGCGGAAGATGTCGTCGGCGGGCTTCGGGGCCGCGGGCTGCGCCGGCGCCACGGGGGCAGCCGGCTCGGGCGGCGCGGTCGTCGTCGTGGGCGCCTTCTTCGGACGCTTCTTAGGCTTGCCGTCGTTCGTAGCCGCGTGCTGCGGATCGGCTGGGTGAGCGACCCCCGCGTCGGGCGTCGCCGCCGGCGCACCGATCGGCACGATCGGATCCGGCTTCGCCACCACCGGCGGCTCCGGTGGCGCGGGCGGCGCGTCCGGCAGCTTGTCGGCCGGTGCTGGCGCGACCACGTGAGCGCCGCTCGTGTCGGCCTCCCCGCCCCCGCGCAGCAACACGAAGCCGACGCCGATCAGGGCCACCAGCGCGAGCAAGGCGATGACCGCGATCGGCGGCTTGGACTTGGGCGGCGGCGCGTCGAGGACCTCATTGATAGTCGTCGTCGCCGGCATCGGCGTGCGCATCATGTCGCGATCGACCGAATTGCCTGCGAGCGTATCGCCGGTCGCGAACGACTCGCTCGTGCCGAGCTCCGCCTCGAACGCGAGCCGCACGCGCGGCGAAGCGAACGGCAAGAGCGCGCCACCGAGCTGCGCCGCCGTCTGGTAGCGGCGGTTCGGATCCTTCTGCATGGCGCGACCGATCACGCCCTCGAACGCAGCAGGCAGCGAGTGTGAGATCTGGCTCGCGCGCACCGGCTCCGTGTGCAGGATCGCGCCGAGCAGCTGGAACAGCGAGTCGCCCTTGAACGGCAGCTCGCGCGTCGCGCACTGGTACAAGATCACGCCCAGCGAGAACACGTCGCTGCGGTGGTCGACCGTGCGCGAGCTGCCGGCCTGCTCGGGCGACATGTAATACGGCGTGCCGAGGATGGCGTTCGTGCCGGTGAGGTTCAGCGCCTGCGCGTCGTCCAGCTTCGAGATGCCGAAGTCGAGCAGCTTGGGCACGAGCGCGCCGCTCTTGCCGCGCACGATGAACACGTTGTCCGGCTTGAGGTCGCGGTGGATGACACCCGCCTCGTGCGCCGCCGACAGCGCCGACGCGACCGGGATGATCAGATCCGCGATCTCGTCGGGCCGCAGCAGCGGCCTGTTCTCGATGTACGAGCCGAGATCCTCGCCCTCGAGGTACTCCATCACGAGGTACGGCACGCCCTCGTGCACGCCGACGTCGAATACGTCACACACGTGGGGGTGGCGAATGCGCGCCGCGGCCTTGCCCTCGCGCAAGAAGCGCGCGGTCACGTCCTGCGACTGGCCGGTCGCGGCGATCAACGTCTTGATCGCGACCCGCTTGCCGAGGGCCTCGTGCACACCCTCGTAGACCACGCCCATGCCGCCGCGGCCGATCACGCGCACGACCGAGTAACCGGCGATGCGCGCGCCTTTGTTCAGGGTCTGCAGCTCGGGAGCTTCCTGGCTCATGACACGGATTTCAGCGGCCTCGAAGAGAGCTTACGGCCCGGCGGCTTTAGCGCGCCGAAGGCCCCTAACGCCACAATATCACTAACGGCCTCGCCCGCGGCCAGCCGCGACGCGCGGGCTGTGCTCGAGATTCCAGTCTTTTTGGTACTGCGGGCGGGCGCCGTCCACGAGGATCAGCTCACCGTCCACGCGCCGCCGGGTCGGCAGGGCGTAGCGATCGATCGAGCCCTCCAGCGTCATCGCGAGGTCGCGCGCGAAAACGCGGTCGCCGATGTGCCATGAGTGGTTGAAGGTGCCGAAGAAGACCTGCTTCTTCGGATCGAGGGTTTGGAAGTGCGCGCCACAGTTGACGTTCGTCGACTTCGGGTGCCGCTCGAGCGGGCCGGGCGGCAGGCCGACGCGGCCGGACCGGGGTGAGGTCCCGAGCCGCTTGGCGTTGGACACGCCCAGCACGCTGTCGAACGGGTTCTGGTAGTTGGTGAGGCGTGTCACGCGCTCGTACATCGGCGCGGCCCAGTCGCTCTTGACCGACAGGCTCGCGGCGGAGACGTCCGCGCCGATGAACGCGCACTGCGCGACCCGCCACTCGCTGCGGTAGAGCTGCTTGATCTTTTGTGCCTCGGCGAACGCCTCGAGGATCACGTAGGCCCCCGTCGAGTGACCGATGAGGTGCAGGTTGGTCTTGCAGCCGCTGTCCTGGCCCTTCGCGAGCAGCGTTACGCCGTCCGCCACCAGCTTGACGGCCACCGCAGCGGCGTCGCTGCGATCCTCGAGGTAGTTGAGCGTGCTGTTGTTGCTCGGCCAGTCGAAGGCGACGACCACGCCGCGCCAGCCTTCGGCCGTGAGGTCGGCCTGCAGCTGGCGCTGGCGTTTCATGATGATGTCGAGGTCGTTGTTGTAGCCGTGCACGAACACGAGCACGTCGCCGGCCTGTCCGATCGTGTCGTCCGCCATGCCGTCGGCGCGGTCGCGCACCTTCGCGGCCCACAGCGCCGACCGGATCTCCATGCTCGGCTGAGGCCGGCTCGCGGTGCGCGGCACCTGGAGGAAGCGCGTCGGCCCGGGCTCGGCGGTGAATTGCCCGCCGGAGACGCGGCGGGTGGAGATCACGAAGTCGACTTGCTGGGCCATCGAGATGCCGTACCTCCTCGTGCGCGCGCGGCGATGCCATGCTCGCTCGCGCGAGCTGGCGACGACGTGATCGCGATCACTTGCCGGTGACGAAGGCCACCGTGGCGGCACGCTGCGCTTCGACCTGCGCCGCACACGTGCGCACCCTCTCGAGCGCGGTCGCGAGCGCGCGCGGCCCACCCACCAGCTGCTGCAGGCGGCTGGAGAAGAACGCCTCGGCGCGCGTCGCCATGTCGTTCGAGCAGAAGTTGCCCACGAGCCAGGGCATGGTGCTGCCACGACGCTCGCCCACGCGCGCGAGGATGTCGGCATAGCGCGCCTGCAGGAACTCCCAGGCCGCATCGCGCGTGCGCGGGTCGCTCAGCTGCGAGCGCAGCGGCACGAGCGTCTCGTTCACGCGCAGCACCGGGTCGAGCGTCAGCGCGAGCGCGCGCGGGCTGCTGGGACCTACGACCGAAGACAGCGCGCTCAAGACCCGGCTGCGCTCGTTCGGATCTTGCGCCTTGCCGAGCTTGGCGTAGGCCGCATCGAACAGCGCGGGGTCGCCGTCTTGCAGGGCGACCTCGAGCGCCAGCCCGCGCAGCTCGGCGCTGATGCTGGCGTCCGCGGGCGAGCCCTCGGGCGCTTGCAGCTCGCGCGTGCCCGCCTCGGTCAACTTACCGCGCACCCACGGATCGAAGCCGACCTCGGCGAGCACCTGCGCCATGTCCGCGCGCAAGAGGCGGGTGTCGCCGGGCTCGCCCGCGCG
>Ga0190269_10001724_pt1 | contig 10334 bp, 8 predicted proteins | sample Popmic249IS_FD_133749 | JGI IMG/M metagenome (GOLD analysis project Ga0190269, IMG submission 133749) | Populus adjacent soil microbial communities from riparian zone of Blue River, Arizona, USA - 249 IS | ecosystem: Environmental > Terrestrial > Soil > Riparian zone | place: USA: Arizona... | reverse complement strand
CGATTCGAACGGCGGATAATCTGCGGACGTCCCCACCTTGATCACACCAGCATCTTTGATCGCTTCCAAATGATTGGCTGCTGCTCCACCTCCACATGCAGAAAGCAGGAGGCTCAAAGCAACCAACAACGAAACAAAAACCAGACTTCGCTTCATAAACTATCCTTTCTTTGTCTTATTTGGGAAAGATGGACCCCACAAGTATGGGAAGTCAGGCATCAATATACGTGTCGAATGTCGATGAGACAAGTGAAGATTGTCATACATATTTTCTTCTCCCTTCCTGACTTATTTTCCGCTTCGCAGCCACCCAAAAGCGGGTTCCAGCCACACCCACCTGCCCCTCGCTGAAACGACTCCTGCGTATCCCGCTTCCACCGGCGGTGTTTTGTAAACAAATCGATTTTCTGAGGAGAGAAAATGGACCTATTAATGTTGATACTTCGGCTGCTGCACGTTCTTGGAGGAGTATTTTGGGTGGGCGGTGCCTTGGCCATGAATTTCTTTGTTAGTAACACCATCCGGGCAACCGGTGACGCGGGCAAACAGTTCGCCGGGCATCTCATGGGTAGGACTCGCTTCTCACAGTACATGAGTGTAAGCGGAATGATATCGATCATCGCCGGTTTCATCCTGTATGGCATTGACTCCAGCTGGTTCACTTCCGCGTGGCAATCGTCCGGCCCGGGGATTGGGTTCGGCATCGGCGCATTATTCGCCCTGATCGGCATGGTCACAGGCATTATGAATGGAGGCAACAACCGCAAAATGGGAAGCCTGGGTGCACAGATCCAGGGCAAGCCGACGAGTGAACAAGCCGCGCAGCTGGCAGCCATTCAAAAGCAGCAGTCCTGGGTGGTCCCGGTCAATACCTATTCACTTTTGCTCGCACTGGCATTTATGGCAATCGCCCGCTATCTTCGCTTCTAAGTAATAATGAAGAACTTCTTGCACAAGTAGACCAAAGCAGCCACAGAGCACACAGAGACCTGTGAGAAAGGGCTCTTAAAACTCATTTTCTCTGTGAACTCTGTGGCAAAGAAGACTTTCGCAAGAGATCTACTTACTTCTTTCTGCCACCCTTCAACTCGCCTTGCAATTTTTCCAGTGAGGTCCAATCACCTTGGGCGGCCAGCTTTGCCTGCTCGATCCATCCTTCTGGATTCATCATCTGCAACCCTGCGGCGCTCAACGCTTTCTGAATATCAGCTGGGTTGGCATGTGCGAGAGCCGCAAATGTAGTGATGCCGGCACCGTTCAGCACTTTCGCTACTCTTGGACCGATTCCTTCAAGGCGGACCAGATCATCCTGAGTAGTGGGTTCCGTGGGATGAGCATGCGTTTCATGCACAACCTCAACAGGCTGTGTCTTGCGGCTGCTCACCCACCATCCTACGAGCACCATCAGAAAGAAAAAACCAAGGATTGCATATAACAACCACCCCAATTCCGTATTCGGACCGGACTCTTCCAACAGCTTCATTCCCAACATGACTGCCTCCATGAAAGATGTTTTAAATATTTATACGTGAATTAAACTTGAAAGTCAAATACGAATCTCTCAGTAGAATCATAACCATTCGAATTCGGAGATGACCATGAAATCACGTAGACTGCGCATCATTTTAATAAGTATTCTAGTAGGCATCCTATTGCTCACCATTCTTATGCCTGACGCACCAGCCAGTGCCTACTACAGCAACATTGACCGTCCGTTAGTGATCGCCCATCAAGGAGGTGACGGCATTTGGCCCGGCGACACAATGTTCGCCTTCGAGAACGCCGTCGAGATCGGAGCGGACGTCCTGGAGATGGATGCGCACATCGCGAAGGATGGTCAGATCGTGTTGATGCATGATGAAGAAGTGGACCGCACCACCGATGGGACAGGTCTCATCGAAGACCTAACGTTGGATCAATTGAAACAACTGGACGCGGCTTATGATTGGTCGAACGATGGCGACAAAACCTTTCCCTATCGCGGACAGGGAATCCAGGTCCCTACATTGGATGAGCTTTTCGCGAAATTCCCACAGATGCGTTATGTCATTGAGATCAAGCTCACTCAAAACCCGATCGACAAACCCTTATGTGATTTGATCCGGCAGCACAACATGCAAGATAAAGTGATGGTCGCGTCCTTCCATGATGAAGCGATGCAAAATTTCCGAGCGGCCTGCCCGGAAGTTGCCACATCTGCCTCACGAGGCGAGGTGACAACATTTGTCCTGCTCGGCAAAGTCTTCCTCAGCGGACTCGTCATTCCGCAGTATGAGTCCATTCAGCCGCCTTATGACCCGGAAGAATCGATGAACATTCCGATCATGACGAGGCGTTTCATTCGTGAAGCCCACGCCAAGAATATCGCCATCGAACCGTGGACAGTGAATGACCCCGAACTCATGCGACAATACATCAAATGGGGCGTGGATGGCATCATGACCGACAGACCCGATCTGATGGTGGATGTGTTGAAGGAAATGGGAATTGAGTAAAGAGTAATTCGTAATACGTAAAAAGCGTGATGACCGGGAATTGTCATCACGCTTTTTTGATCCGACCCTTACGCTTTACTTATTACGTTTTACGACTAGTTCATCCACACCGTTCTATCTTCAAACGATTGTCGTGGAGGATACTCCGCGATTACTTCAGGATATCCCAGATAAATAAAACCGATCAGATGCTGGTCTGCTTGAAGGCCAAGGAATTCCTTCACCTTCGCATCGGTCGCCCATTCGCCGGTGCGCCACTTCGCGCCAAGCCCCAGCGCTTCTGCGGCGAGCAGGAGATTCTGAGTCGCGGCTGCAGCAGCACAAATATTTTCGGTCTCAGATACCTTGGCTTCGCTGGGCTTATCCACCCCTACTACGATCACTAAAGGTGCCTGAAGCGGAGTGGCATGAGCCTTGTCAAATGCTTCCCGGGGAAACTCAGGATGACGTTCGCGCAAAGAAGCGGACATCGCATCACCCAATCGATGAAGTGCGTCACCGATTAACACAACGAATCGCCACGGTCGCACTTTGTAATGGTTCGGGGCTTGCACAGCGGCATCCAGCAACTTTTCGATCAATTCACGCGGAACAGCGTCTGGTTTTACTTTTTTATGTGAGTGTCTTTGATGAATGGCTTCGAATACTTCCATGGGTCCTCCGTGGTATTGATACAATTGTAAGATAGATTCTTACGGAGGCAGGATGAAGGTCTTTTATTCTGAAGCGCATCGCAAACATGAGCCGCCCTTCGAAGTATTCGATGGCGGTCTGCGCACGCCTTATATGGAAAACAGCGATCGCATGGATCGTATCCTACATGCACTACATCAAACCGATTGGGCGGAACTTTGCGAACCGAAGGATTTTGGACTCGACCCAATCTACGCCGTACACGATAAGGACTTTATTGACTTCCTCGCCTCCTGCTGGACCGAGTGGTTGGCCAGCGAAGCCAGGGATAAGTCCACGCTGTTACCGGCCACATTCGCGCTTCGACGTCATCCCCAAAAACCGACCGGCCTGCTTGGCCGCGCAGGTTATTACATCATGGACTTGAGCGCCTGCATCGTCGAAGGGACCTATCCTGCCGCGCTGGCGTCTGCCAATTGTGCATTGAGTGCGGCAGAGTTCGTGTCCAATGGACATCGCGTGTCATTCGCCTTATGTCGCCCGCCGGGACATCACGCTGGCAAAGATTACGCAGGCGGATATTGCTTCATTAACAATGCATCTGTCGCCGCGAACTGGCTTTCCTCAAAAGGCAAAGTCGCGCTGATAGACATTGACTATCACTGCGGCAATGGCACGCAGGATATCTTCTATGAACGCGATGATGTCTTGACCATTTCCATCCATGCTGACCCGCACTTTGAATATCCTCACTACTGGGGCTTCGCCGATGAAACGGGAAGCGGCGCGGGACTGGGCTTTCACAAAAACGTTCCGCTGGCAAAAGGCACCGATGACGCGCGCTATCTGTTGGCTTTGGAAGAGGCGTTGAAGCTCATCCGCAAGTTTGAGCCACAGCATCTAGTCATCTCTGCTGGAATGGACATCTACGCCGATGATCCACTCGGGACGATCAAAGTTAGTACCAATGGGATTGGCGAAATCGGAAAACGGATCGCATCACTGAACCTGCCTACTGTCGTTGTAATGGAGGGAGGATATGCAAATGAAGTCCTGGGAAGGAATATTGTGGCATTCTTGAATAACTGGGTGTAACCAATTACGAGGAGAGAGAAATGAGATTGAAAATCATTGTGTTGCTTGTGTTGCTGGTGGCGTCATGCGCACCGTCACCGGAACAACAGGCAACTCTAACAGCAACATCCATGACAGCCACTGCCGCGTCATGGACAGATACGCCAGTACCCACACTGACATTTACATCGACAGAAACATCCATCCCAACACAGACAGTGACACCCACACGGACACTGACCCCCACGATCACGCCAACGTTAACCATTACTGCTACACCAACGTTTGCCTTCCCCGCTGCCGTTGTGAATAAGCAGGCACACTGCCGGTATGGACCTTCTGTCGCGTATTTGCACGCGGCAGATCTGTATCCCGGTGATACGGGTACTGTGCGAAGCCGCTATATTTACAGTAACTGGTTATATGTGAAATTCGATAAGTTGAATTATTTCTGCTGGGTCGCTCCATCGGTGGTAAATGTGACAGGTGATGTTTCGAAACTGGCTTACAAGGAGCTTGACCTGCAATCCATTGGCAGCAACATGTATGGACCGCCGAGAAATGTAACTGCTGTACGAAATGGCAATGAGGTCACGATCAGTTGGGACCAGGTCAGAATGACCACGGACGATGACCGCGGCTACCTGCTGGAATTGTTCGTCTGCCAGGACACCTTCTACAAATGGTGGACAGATTCCTATCCTGACCAGTTCACCACCAGTTATTCGGTTCGCGACGAAGCTGGCTGCGCCCAACCCTCCTCCGGCAAGCTCTATACGGTGGAAAAACACGGTTTTTCAGAGCCTGTCATCATTCCCTGGCCTGCGCCGTAGGTTACAATTTGTTTGTGATTTGAAAAGGTGCCAGTACTGTAGTACTGGCACCTTGGTGTTAAACTATTCAGAATCACCAATCACAGAGGCTCATGTATGATCAGATCGAAGTTCTTCGCTATTCTTCTTTTGGTTTTGCTCCTATCCGGGACGCTCTCCAACTGTACAGGCAGTTTTTCACCTTCACAAAATAAAACCATCACGATCGCAGTGGTGGAAGAAAATTTCGGGACGGTTTCCAGACCCAACCCTCAATCCATCTATGCAGGCGTAAAGCTGGCAGCAGATCAGATGAACTCACAGGGGATCGATGTGCGGGTCGTGCCGTATGCCGATGGCAATGATGAACAGACAGCGCAGACCACTGCCCTGGAAATCGCGGCAAGCGACGCCCTGGCGGTGATCGGACATTCCACGATCGAAACGTCACGAGCAGGAGCCCAAGTGTATGACTCCAGGATGCTGCCTGCCGTGGCGGTGGTTCCGGTCAATGACGATCTACTGGAAACACATCCCTCCTTTTTTAGCATCACTTATACAACTGAGATGCAGGCTGCCTACCTGGCGAATTATCTACGCAAGATCCAGGGACAGGAAACCGCCAGTATCATTTACTCTTCCAGCACGTATGACCGAAAGCTGGCGGAGACCTTTGCCAACACGTTCACCGGTCTGGGTGGGCACATTACCTTCCGCGAGAAGATCAGTGACCCCGCAGGCAATGATGAGTTGGATGCACTCGTTTCGAAATTCGTCACGGCTGACACCAGTAAGAACAATCCCGGTGCGATCCTGATCGCCACGGATACAAAGACAACGTCCGAACTGATCGTGAAGATGAATCAGAGAGGTTTGTCCTATCCGATCGTCGGGGGGGACAATATCAACAGCCCTCAATTCGTCGAGATCATGAGCACCAACAGCGAGGAAAAGAATCAGGCGGGCGCCCTCACCGATGGCATTCTAACCACATCCTCGGTGATCTTCGACAGTGCCAGCCGCTTTGCGCATCAATTTCTGAAGGACTATCACGAGGTCTATCCACAACCCGACAGCAGTACATCTGTCAGCAACAACAACTATTATCGAAGCGATCCCGGCAACAAAGTCGCGAACGGATACGATGCCGCACTAGCCATCGTCACCGCGGCGCTGCAAACGGATCTAAGTGACAACGATATTCAGTCCAACCGCGAAAAGTTGTATCAAGAGATGAAGAAGATGGATTCGGCAGCCAGAGGCGCGCAAGGGATCGTTGGCCCTTTGTACTTCGATCCATCGCGGAACGTGGTGGGCACTGCGCGTTTTGGCGTCTACCAAAACGGACAGTTGATCTCGGCGATGACACAATTCGAACCGATCAGACTGCCCGAACAGTTCAAGCGGCAGGAGTTGCAGGAGCAGGTGAAACAGGGATTGATCACCACGGTCCATGGCAAATATGTCTATGTGGCGAATGTGGTATATGCCGGCGTTGACATGATCGGTATTCACGATGTGGATGTCAAGACATCCACGTATGCGATGGATTTCTACCTGTGGTTCCGCTATCGTGCCAACACTCAGGATTTCAAACCCGGTTCCTTTGTGTTCACCAACCAGGTCAGCGTGGACGAAAGCTCGTTCACTCCGATCCGTGAGCCTGCGACAACAAATGGCATCACGACAGAGACCTATCGGGTCACAGGCACGTTCAAGAATCCATTCTATTTTTACGAGTATCCGTTCGACAGACAGGCGTTGAGCATTCAATTCCGCAACCAGGATGCAACCACCACCTACGTTCAATATGTGGTCGACCGCATTGGCATGCAGTATCGGAACGAAGAGACACTCCGAAAACACTTTGAGGAGAATGGCGCTTTCAGCGATTTGAATGGCTGGCAGGTAATGCAAACCAGCGCACAGGAGAGCATTTACTCCACCACATCCACGCTGGGCAGCCCACAGAACTTCGGGCGCAACACGTCCACCGATTTCTCGCTGATCAATATCAATATCGAAGTGCAGAGAAACTCGCTTCAGTTCATTATCAAGAGTTTACTGCCGTTGTTATTCACGCTGATCCTGGCCTACATCACGTTCTTCCTGCCGTTGGGACATTCCGAACGTCTCGGTGTTGGCTCCACAGCCCTGTTGACCACAGCCTTCTTCCACATCAGCCTGGCGGATTCCCTGCCACAGATCGGCTATACCGTGGCAATGGAATATCTCTTCTATGCGGCTTATCTCATGTCCGCAGCCATCGTTTTCCTGGAGACGATCAGCATCCGCATCGAGAAACGGAGCGAGGAAGAGAAAGATGAAGATGGTAAGAAACCCTATCAGAAGAAGCGTGAAAACCTGAACCTGATCGGGCGCATCATCTATCCTTCCATTCTGGCGTGTGTCTTGTTGGGAGGCATACTCGTCTCACTGGGGCAATTGAACCTGGGTCCGAATCTGAGCGACGATTCGTCGAACCTGGTTTCACGCCTGCCTGACCCAACCACACAGGGTGAAGCCACCGCCACTGCGACCAGGGAAGTTGTGCAGGTTAATAATGGCCCAGTGACCCTGAGGCTTCAAACATGGCGTCCGGAAGACACAGACAACATGAAGAGGCTTTTGGAGGAATTCCATCAATATGCATTGGATCATTATCAAAAAGACATTCGCATCGAATATGAAGCCGTGATTGGGTCGGGTTATGATTCACTGCTCAGCTCCCAGTTGGCCAAGGGACAGGCACCCGATCTATTCTATGTCCGTCCACATGCTGTCGATGGTGATTTGGCCAGCTACCTTTTGGATATCACGGATCTCGATATCGAATCGAAATTTGATGAAAATGAAAGCCAGGCCTGGAGAAATGATGCCGATCGCAGGTTCTATGCCATGCCGTATGTGGGTGTGGTCCAAGGGGTGTACTACAACAGGGATTATTTCGATCAATACGGGTTGAAGGAACCCACGACCTGGCAGGAATTCATTGAACTTGCGAAGTTCATCCAATCCAAGGGCAAGACTCCCATCGCCAACGCGCTGAACGATTATCAGGATAGCGAGATGTTCCAAAGTATCCTGGTCAGTTTCGTTAGAGGCGCCGAAGGACGTGCGCGATACGAAGGCACAGATGGCGCCAACGCCTGTTTCAACAAGTTCCCCTTGCTGGGAGCCTTTGAAGCAGTCGAGGAGATCCGTCCGTTCCTGCGGCCAGATGCAGCGACGATGGACGATACAAAAGGCAAGGCGTCTTTTATCCAACAGGACTCCATCATGCTCTTCGGTGGGTCATGGGATGTGGAGATGTTTGCACGAGATGCAAAGTTCAACTGGTCAGTCTTTGCAGTTCCGGCGCCTGCGGGCAGGGATGCATATATTATCTTCGAACCGGATACAGGTGTCGGCATCAACAAGGATGGACTCCATCAAGAGGAAGCCAAACTCTTCCTGAAATGGCTCATGACCGAAGGCGTTGCTGCATCAGATATGTATCTACCTGGACGATACCCGCTTATTCGCCCCGATCAGACCAACACAGCATACACGAATCCAGATGATCCGTTTTCGAAGCTAAAGGCAACATACCCATCCGATATCCGCTGGATGTCGGCAGAGGTGGACACACAATATCCGCGTGCGTCCGAGATCGTGCGCCAGGCATTGTATGAGATGGTCCAGCCACAGACGGTCACAACGGAGTTGGGTGCGGTGAAAACCGAATACCTGACAGCACAAGATGCCGTCAAGCGGTTACAAACCGGACTTGGCGAATGGTACCTGCCTGCCCAGGTCTGTAAATAAAGTACGAGCCATTCCAAAAATTAAGCGTAGTGGCGGCTTCCCCAGTGACGACCCTCACCGGGCGTGTACTCTGCGAGTACGATGTCGCGGCGTTGTTACTACGGCATTTTTGAAAGACGACCCCCGATCACAGTCGGGGGTCGTTGTTTGATTCTTCCAGTTGCATTGCCATTGCAATCGCACCCAGGCTGCCAGATTGATTACCCAGGCCAGGTGGCACAATGTAATCGCCAATGTCTTGCAGTATGGCTGAGCTGGATACATAACCGTTCAACAATTTGCGCACACGATTTCTAACCTTGGGGAACAGGAACTCGCGCTGCATCACTCCCCCACCCAGGATGATCTTACGCGGCGACAGGGTCAGGATGTAATTCATCAGAGCGGATGCAATGTACTCCGCTTCAATATCCCAGAACGGGTCACTCTCAGGGACAGTAGCTCCCTTTGTCCCAAGACGTTTCTCGATGGCGGGACCCGCTGCCAGCCCCTCGAAGCAATCGCCGTGGAAGGGGCAACATCCCTCAAACGGGTCCAACTCGCGGCTGTGTGGGATGCGGAGGTGTCCCATCTCCAGGTTTTGCAGACCGAATAGCGGCCTTCCGTTGACAAGATAACCGCCTCCAATCCCTGTACCGATCGTCACATACAGCGAAGGATCGATCCCACGGCTCGCACCCCACATCGCTTCGCCGATCGCTGCCGCATTCACATCGGTGTCGATGGCAATATCCACACGCAGCACATCCTGGAGCATACCCCGAACGTTCGTGTTGCTCCAGTGTGGTTTTGGTGTGGCTGTAATAAAGCCATAGGTTGCAGAGTTGGGGTCAATGTCCAATGGGCCAAAGCAACCTGCGCCGATCGTCCTCACCTGACCTGAGTCTACATAGGATTGAAAAAATTGGATCGTCTTTCGAAGTGTTTCCTCAGGGGTCGTCGTTGGAAAGCGGATCTCCTCCACTACTTGCCCGGGTCCGCTTGCAACAGAACATACGAACTTCGTGCCGCCTGCTTCAATGCCACCGTACAGTTTTTCTTTTGCCATGCGCTTATTTTAATGGATAACAACCGTTTGACAAAAAGAGACCATTATTCATCCCGGTCTTGAACCGCTGGCGCTGTATAGGGAGCCAGATAGCGGGCAGATGCCCAGCCAGTCACCCCATCAGTGCGCCGGATCTGTCTCCAGGTTTGATCGGCGTTGGCGCTGACTTGAGTCACGATCTCATTGAGAGTGATATATCCAAGTGATCTGTATTGTGTGCCCGGTCCCTCACGGACATGCAGACGCGATGCAGTGACGCGATATTTTTGCCCCGACGCAGGAGGTGGAGGTGTTGGAGGAGTCGTTGTGGTCTTTACAAGATAAGTAACGGAACTCCATCCGGTTAAGCCATCTTTGAGACGGCGAACACGCAGCCATGTGCGGGCGTTATTCGCATCCAATTCTTCAACAATATCATCGCGCACAAAAAAACCAACTGCCTTGTAATTCGTGCCAGGTCCCTCG
>Ga0190269_10001723_pt1 | contig 10335 bp, 10 predicted proteins | sample Popmic249IS_FD_133749 | JGI IMG/M metagenome (GOLD analysis project Ga0190269, IMG submission 133749) | Populus adjacent soil microbial communities from riparian zone of Blue River, Arizona, USA - 249 IS | ecosystem: Environmental > Terrestrial > Soil > Riparian zone | place: USA: Arizona... | reverse complement strand
CGGCGAGCGCGCCTGGATCGACCGGGCCGTGCGGATCTGCCGCTTCGTGATCGCCGCCGCCGAGGCCCACCAGTGGCGCATCCCCGAGCACTACGACGCCGGGTGGACGCCCCAGCCGGAGTACAACGCCGACAAGCCGGACCACCCCTTCAAGCCGTACGGGGCCACGATCGGCCACGGCCTCGAATGGTCCCGCCTGCTGCTGCACACCGCCGCCGCCCCGACCGTGGGCGACCCGGCGTTCTTCGCCACCGCCGCCCGCCACCTCTTCGACCGCGCGGTGGCCGACGGCTGGGCGGTCGACGGCAACCCCGGCTTCGTCTACACCACCGACTGGACCGGCCGCCCGGTGGTCCGCGACCGCATGCACTGGGTCGCGGCCGAGGGCATCAACGCCGCCGCGGCGCTGCACGCGTACACCCGCGAGAAGCAGTACGCGGACTGGTACCGCACTTGGTGGGACTACACGGAGGCGTTCCTCCTCGACCACGAGCACGGCTCCTGGTTCCACCAGCTCGACCCGGCCAACCGCCCCACGGCCACGGTCTGGCCGGGCAAGGCGGACCTCTACCACGCCTTCCAGGCGACGCTGGGCGCCCGCGTGCCGCTGTGGCCGATGCTCGCGACGGCCGTGGACGAGCACCTGGCCTGATCCGGCCCGCAGGGCTCTCCGTAAGGTTGTCGGCATGGAGAACGAGCCGTTCGAGCCCGACGCGGGCTTCGCCGGGCTGGGGTTGCGGGCGGAGCTGCTCCGTGCGCTCACCAGCCTGGGCTACGAGGAGCCGACGCCCATCCAGCAGGAGGCGATCCCGCCGCTGGTGGCCGGCAACGACCTGGTCGGGCAGGCCGCGACCGGCACCGGCAAGACCGCCGCGTTCGCGCTGCCGCTGCTGCAGGCGCTGACCCCGGGGGCGCGGGACGCCGGGCCGGCCGCGCTGGTGCTGGTGCCGACCCGGGAGCTGGCCGAGCAGGTGTCGCAGGCGGTCCACCGGTACGGGCGGGACCTGGGGGTGCGGGTGCTGCCGGTCTACGGCGGGCAGCCCATCGCGCGGCAGCTGCAGGCGTTGCGGCGCGGGGTGGATGTCGTGGTCGGGACGCCCGGGCGGGTGCTCGACCACATCGAGCGGGAGACGCTGCGGCTCAGCGACGTGCGCACGGTCGTGCTGGACGAGGCCGACGAGATGCTCGACATGGGGTTCGCCGAGGACATCGAGGCGATCCTGGCCGAGACGCCGGAGACCCGGCAGACGGTGCTCTTCTCCGCGACGATGCCCCCGCGCATCGACGGCATCGCGCGCCGGCACCTGCGCGAGCCCGTCCGGATCACGATGGGCCGCAAGGCCGTCGAGCCGGGCGAGGTGCCGCTGGTGCGCCAGAGCGCGTACATGGTCGCCAAGGCGCACCGGCCGGCCGCGCTGGGCCGGATCCTCGACGTGGAGGCGCCCTCCGCGGCGATCATTTTCTGCCGCACCCGGGAGGAGGTCGACGAGGTCACGGAGACGCTGAACGGGCGCGGCTACCGCGCGGAGGCGCTGCACGGCGGGATGAGCCAGGACCAGCGCGACCGGGTGATGGGCCGGTTCCGCAGCAGCACGACGGAGCTGCTGGTGGCGACCGACGTGGCCGCCCGGGGCCTCGACGTCGAGCACCTGACGCACGTCATCAACTTCAACGTGCCGGCCGCGCCGGAGGCGTACGTGCACCGCATCGGCCGGGTGGGCCGGGCCGGCCGGGAGGGCTCGGCCATCACCCTCGCCGAGCCGCGCGAGCAGCGGATGCTCAAGGCCATCGAGCGGCTCACCGGGCAGCGCATCGCCCTGGAGAAGCTGCCCACGGTCACCGACCTGCGGGCGCGGCGGCTGGAAGTCACGCGGACGGCGCTGCAGGCCAGCCTGGAGACCGACGACCTCGAGCGGTTCCGGGTCGTCCTCGACTCGCTGACCGGCGAGTTCGACGCCGAGAACATCGCCCTCGCCGCGATCAAGCTGCTGCACGAGGCGGCCGGCGGCGACGTCGACGAGGCCGAGATCCCCTCGTTGGAGGCCTCCCAGGCGGGCCGCGCCGCGCGGCCCCGGGACGCCGGCCCCGGCGGCGGCGGACGCGAGCGGCACCCGCGCTCCGGCGCGCCGGACGCGAACGTGACGCGCCTGTTCTTCGGCATCGGCCGGCGGGCCGGGCTGCGCCCGCAGGACCTGGTGGGCGCGATCGCCGGCGAGGCCGGCCTCAGCGCCCGGGAGATCGGGGCCATCCAGATCACCGACCGCTTCGCCCTGGTCGAGGTCCCGGAATCGGCCGCCGAGCGGGTCATCGCGGCCATGCAGCGCAGCACGATCCGCGGCCGGCGACCGACCGTACGCCGGGAGCGGTACGACCGCTGAGACCCCCGTCCCGGAATCGCGGGACGGGCCGAAGGTTGCAGTGGCCGAGCAGATGAGATGTGTGTCTCCTGTGCAACTCCCATGAACGTGCCACGTCCACCGCGACGCCCTGCCACCCGGCCCGCCCGTGGTCCAGCCTCCCTCCGGTAAAGATCACGAGAGGGAGGACATCATGGGCGAAACGGTCTCCATGCCGCGACTGTCGGTGGTCGTTCCGGTGTTCAACGAGGAGGACGTGCTGCCGCTGTTCGCCGAGCGGCTGCGGCCCGTCCTCGACGGCCTCGGGGTGTCGTACGAGGTGCTGACCGTCGACGACGGGAGCCGGGACGCCACCCCGGCGGTGCTGGAGATGCTGCGCCGCGACTGGCCCGAGCTGCGCGTCGTCCGGCTGCGCCGCAACAGCGGCCACCAGAACGCCCTCACCGCCGGCCTGGGCCGCACCCGCGGGCAGTACGTGGTCAGCATCGACGTCGACCTGCAGGACCCGCCGGAGGTCATCGCCGAGATGCTGAGCCTGGCCGAGAGCGCCGGGCTCGACGTGGTCCACGGCGTACGCACCGACCGCAGCACCGACAGCCCGTTCAAGCGCTGGACGGCCGGGCTGTACTACCGGCTGGTGCGCCGCGTCGTCGGGGCCTCGGTGCCGCACAACGCCGGCGACTTCCGGCTGCTCAGCCGTACGGCCGTGGACGCCCTGACCGAGCTGCCCGAGCACCTGCCGGTCTACCGCCTGCTCGTGCCCTGGCTCGGCCTGCCCAGCGGCGAGGTGACGTACGCCCGCGAGCGCCGCGCCGCCGGCCGCTCGAAGTACCCGATCGCCAAGATGATCCGGCTCGCGCTGGACAGCGTCACCGGCTTCTCGGCCGCCCCGCTGCGGGTCGCGACCTGGCTGGGCTGCGCCGGGATCGCGCTGTGCGTGGCGCTGGGCGCGGCGTGCCTGGGGGCGTACCTGTGGGGCTCGGTCGTCCCGGGCTGGACCTCGATGTTCGTGGCGCTGGTCTTCCTGGGCGCGCTGCAGCTGCTGTGCCTCGGCCTGCTCGGCGAGTACGTGGCGCGCATCTTCACCACGATGCAGGGCCGCCCGGCGTACGTGGTGACCTTCGACTCGGCGGTGCCCCAGCGCACCCGCCCGTACGCGACGACCGGCCGGTAGGCCGCCGTGTCCTCCCTGACCGTTGCCGCGGACCCGGCCCCCGACCGCGCTCTCGCCGCGCCCGAGCCCGAGCCGGAGCCCGGCGCGCCGGCCCGCCGCCCCTGGCGGTCCGCAGCGCTGGCCGGCCTGACGGTGTGGGCCGCGACCGTCGTCGTCCACCTGGCGGTGAGCGCCCTGGCGTGGCTGTCCCGCAAGGGCGCCGCTCCGGACCTGCGGATGATCCCGCTGTCGTGGAACAGGTGGGACGCCGGTCACTACGTGACCATCGCCCAGAGCGGCTACGAGCTGGGCCCCGGGTACCCGGCGTTCTTCCCGCTGTACCCGTTGCTGATCCGCTCGTTCGACGCGCTGCTGCCCGGCGACGCGCTGGTCAGCGCCCTGTTCGTGGCCAACGCCGCGGCGGTGGGCGCGCTGGCGGTGCTGTACCGCCTCGCCGACCACGAGTTCGGTCCGCAGGTGGCCCAGCGCGCCGCGTGGTACCTCGCCGCGTTCCCGATGGGCTTCTTCCTGTTCATCGGCTACAACGAGTCGCTGTTCCTGCTGCTGGCGGTCGGCGCCCTCTACGCGGGCCGCCGCGGCCACTGGTGGCTCGCCGGGACGCTGGGCGCGCTGTCGTCCGCCACGCGGCTGTTCGGGCTGCTGCTCATGGTCCCGCTCGCGGTCGAGTACCTGCGCCAGGTGGGCTGGCGGCCCCGCCGGATCCGGCCGGACGTGCTCGCGCTCGGGCTGGTGCCGCTGGGCGTGGTCGCGTACAGCATCTACTGCCTGGTGGAACTGGGCAGCCCGCTCGCGTTCAGCATCGCCCAGGACCAGTGGGGCCGCCGCTACACGTTCCCGGGCGAGGCGTGGCTAATCTCGGTCCGGCAGATGAGCGGGCACGGCCTCCTGCATCCGGCGTCGCTCGGCGCGCTGCTGGACGCCGGCACGATCCTGCTCGCGGTCGTGCTGCTGATCCTGTGCGTGGTCGGCCCGTACAAGTTCCGGCGCGACCAGATGTACCTGGTGGCGCAGGGCGGGATCACCCTCCTCCTGCTCATGTCGACGGAGGTGGGCGGGCGCGCGATGCAGTCGGTGCCGCGCTACGCGATGGAGGCGGTGGCGATCTTCCTGGTGCTGGCCCGGATCGGCGCCCGCCCGGCGGTCGACCGTACGGTGCTGGTGGTCGGCATGGCCCTGCACGCCGTGTTCCTGGTGGTCTTCATGGCGGGGACGTGGCTGGTCGCCTGACCGGTGGGCCCCGCGATGCGCCGGCGGTCTGGCAGCGGCTCGCCCCGCCGGCCACGGAGCGGGACATCGCCGCCGTCGAGGAGGCGCACGGCTTTCCGCTGCCGGCCGACCTGGCGGCGTGGTGGCGGCGGTCCGACGGGGTGACTCCCGGCGCGGGGGGCACGGCCTCCGTCATCCCGGGCGGTCACTTCCCCGCCACGACCCGCGGCGCCGTCAAGAACCTGGTGTTCGGACGGCGGATGGCGGCACGGCAAGCCGACGAGGATCCCGGGTACGCCGGCGCTCTCGCGGAGCTCCGTACGCAGCCGGCCGGCTCCGTTTCCGACCTGTGGGCCCGGCCGGACGAGTGGATCACCATCTCCGAGGACAGCGACGCGCTCTTCGTGGACTGCCGGGGCGGCGAGCTGCACGGCTGCGTCATGATGCGGTTCGTCACCGGCGGGCAGATCGGCCCGCTGTGGCCCGGCGTCGCCGCGATGTGGCGGGAGGCCGCCGACATCCTCGAGGCCATCGATCCCGGCGCGCCGCCGACAGCCGTGATGACCAGCGCCGGACTTTGGGAGATTCCCGGGACGTGGTGGTTCCGCGATTCGTGACCGCAGGGGTGGAGACCTCCTGCTGGGCGCGTTGACACCCCGCCGCGCCGGCGAGACGGTCGTGCTGGACAGCCGCGGCGAACCTGAGGCCGCCTCGAACGACATCGAGGAGGACGACTTCCCGCTGCTGAGGATCGTCGCCGCGGGGCGCCTCACCGCCTCCGGACCCCTACCGGCCTCGCTCGGCGGCACCCCCGCCCCGGCCGCACCGCGCGGCGCCCGGGTCCGGCGATTCACGCTCTCCGGCTCCGAGATCAACGACCGGAACATGGCCATGACCCGCATCGACGAGGTGGTTCCCGCCGGCGCCCTGGTCGTTCCCGGGAGCCACCACCACGACTGAGGCGCGGAGCCGGGTAGCCGCCCTTGCGGCGCTGTCCTATAGTCCTATTGTCGTAGGACAATCGAGAGGACGCCCGCGTGATCGAGTTCGTGCTGGACGGCCGGTCCAAGGTGAACACCTACGTGCAGCTGGTGCAGCAGGTGAAGCAGGCGCTGCGGGTCGGCCTGCTCTCTGCCGGAGATCAGCTGCCCAAGGTTCGTGACGTCGCGCAGTCGCTGGCGATCAACCCGAACACGGTGCTGAAGGCGTACCGGGAGTTGGAGCTCGAGGGGCTCGCCGAGGGGCGGCCCGGGGTCGGCACGTTCGTGCGGCGCAGCCTGGCCGGCGACACCCTCGCCGATCAGGCCGAGCTGCGCGAGGAGCTCATCGGGTGGTTGCGGCGCTCGCGGGCCGCCGGGCTGTCCGACGAGGACGTCCTCGCGCTGGTCGAGACCACGATGCGGGCGCAGCGCCAGGCCGAGGCGCTGCAGAGCGAGCCGGCCTGAGGAGGGGCGATGGACAAGGTGCTGGAGACCGACGGCCTCGGCAAGCGGTACGGGAGCCGCTGGGTGTTGCGCGACTGCACAGTGAGCCTCCCGGCGGGCAGCGTCGCGTCGCTCGTCGGACCGAACGGGGCGGGCAAGAGCACGCTGCTGCACCTGGCCGTGGGACTGCTGCGGCCCGACGCCGGCTCGGTGCGGGCGCTGGGGGCGGCGCCGTACAGCAACACCGCCGTCCTGTCCGGCCTCGGCTTCGTCGCGCAGGACACGCCGCTCTACCGGGACTTCACGGCCGACGAGCTGGTGCGCATGGGCGGCAAGCTCAACCGGCGGTGGGACTCGACGCTGGCCCGTACCCGTCTCGCGCAGCTGGGCATCCCGCCGCGCAAGCCGGTCGGGCGGCTCTCGGGCGGGCAGCGCGCGCAGGTCGCCCTGGCCCTGGCGCTGGCGAAGCGGCCCCGCCTGCTGCTGCTCGACGAGCCCGTGGCCAGCCTCGACCCGCTGGCCCGCCGGGAATTCCTGCAGTCGCTGATGGGCAGCGTCGCCGAGTCGGGCGCCACCGTCCTGCTGTCCTCGCACATCCTGGCCGACCTCGAGCGGTCCTGCGACTTCGTGATCGTGCTCCAGGGCGGCCGGGCGCGGCTCGCGGCCCCCGTCGACGACATCGTCGCCGGGCACCGGCAGCTGATCGGGCCCCGCCACCTCGGCGAGCCCATCGGCGGCGTGGCGGCCGTGGTCCGCGCCAGCCACACCGACCGGCAGTCGACCCTGACGGTTCGCACGGCCGGCGCGGTCCGCGACCCGATGTGGACGGTTCGCGAGCCCACGCTCGAGGAGATCATCCTGGCGTACCTGGCCGAGCGCGACGCCGAGGCGAGCCACGAGGCATGGGGGGTGTCGGCATGATCTGGCTGACCTGGCGGCAGCACCGCCGGCAGCTCCTGGTGACCGTGGCGGCGCTGGCGGCGCTCTTCGCGGTCCTGCTGCCGACCGGTCTGGCCATGCGCAGCGCGGTCTCCCGGCTCGGCCTGGAGGCCTGCGCCGGCGCGACGCCCCCGCCGGGGTGCGGGATGCGGGCGGACCAGTTCCTCAACGACTACGGCGCGATGGCCCTGGTCGCCGTCCTGCTAGTGGTCCTCCCCCCGCTGGTCGGCGTCTTCTGGGGCGCGCCGCTGATCGCGCGGGAGGTCGAACAGGGCACCCACCGGATGATCTGGACGCAGGGCGTCAGCCGCCGCCGCTGGGCGCTGGTCAAGCTCGGCCTGATCGGCGCGGCGGTGACGGCGCTGGCCACCGCGTACGGCCTCGGCGTCGCCTGGTGGTACGCCCCGCTCAGCGGCGCCGACGCCGACCAGGCCCGCTTCGCGCGTCTCTTCTTCGACATCCAGGGCGTGGCCCCGGTCGGTCACACGCTGTTCGCGGTGGCGCTCGGGGTCGCCTGCGGCGCCCTGCTGCCGCGGGTCGTGCCGGCGATGGCGGCGACCTTGGCGGCCTTCATCGGCGTACGGCTCGCCGTGACGTTCCTGGCCCGCCCCCGCTTCATGGACCCGAAGGTCGAGACCACCTCCGTCTACGGCGGGAAGCTGGGCTGGAACGCCGGTGGCGGCGACTGGGTGCTCGCCAAGGAGGTCCGGCAGGCCGACGGCACGGTGGTGACCGGCGGCATGGTGCGCTGCCCGCCGCCGGGCGCCGGCGAGCGGTGCGGGGCCGAGACGGAGCTGGGCCTGCGCCCCGGCGCCTACAACTACGAGCTGCTGCAGCCGGCGGACCGGTTCTGGGCCTTCCAGTGGATCGAGACGGGCCTCTTCGTGGCGCTCGCGGCCCTGCTGATCTGGTGGACGGTCCGGCGCCTGCGCCGCGTCGCCTAGGGAATAGTCGACGGATGGACTTGCGGGTGATCGAGGTGCCGGGCCATGGCGCCGAGGACGTGGTCGTAGCCGCCGACGGGGCCGTCTTCACGGGCACCGAGGACGGTGTCATCCATCGGATCGGCCCCGGCGGCCGGGTGGAGCCCGTCGCCGACACGGGTGGCCGGCCCCTGGGCCTCGAGCTCCTGCCCGGCGGCCGGCTGCTGGTGTGCGATGCCCGCCGCGGCCTGCTGGCCGTCGACCCGTCCAGCGGGGTGATCGAGGATCTGGCGGGCGGCATGCGGTTCTGCAACAACGCCGCGGTCGCCGCCGACGGCACTGTCTACTTCTCGGACTCCTCCACCGTCCACCCGATCGACGAGTGGAAGGCGGAGATGGTCGAGGTGACCCGCACCGGCCGGCTGCTGCGCCGTACGCCCGACGGCGCGGTCACCGTGCTGCGCGACGGCCTGGCCTTCGCCAACGGCGTGGCCCTGGCCGGCGACGAGTCCTTCGTCGCGGTGGCCGAGACGGCGGCCCGCGCCGTCGCCCGCCACTGGCTGACCGGCCGGGACGACTTCCTGGTCACGGACCTGCCCGGCTACCCCGACAACATCGCCCGGGGCAGCGACGGACTGATCTGGGTGTCGCTCGCCAGCCCTGCGGATCCGGTGGTCGAACGCCTCCAGCGCGCCCCCCTGTGGCTCCGCCGCCAGGTCACCCGCATCCCGCAGCGGCTCCAGCCGGCGCCGAAGCGCACGGTGCGGGTCCAGGCGTACGCCGACGACGGCCGGCTGGTCCGGGATCTCACCGCCGACAGCACCGGCTTCCACATGGTCACCGGCGTGCGGGAGCACCACGGCAGCATCTGGCTGGGCAGCCTGCACGAGCCGGCCGTCGCGGTGCTGACCCCCTGAGGGCGCACGGGTCGCTGGGGCGGAGGCCGGCCTCCGCCCCAGCGGTATCTCAGTTCCGCACCGGCACCCAGGCGTCGCGGTCGGCCACCTTCACCGGCTTCAGGCCTTCGGTGATCCGGCGGACCTCCGAGACCGGCAGCGAGTTGCCGAACGCCGCGTCGACGTGGATGAAGTAGTCGCCGAGGATTCTGACGCAGGTCGGCTGGGTGTAGCAGTGCACACCCTTCCGGCCCTCGATCGCGTCGTCCTTGAGGTCGCCGCGGGAGACGAACACCTTGACCGTGCGCGGGGTGACCTCGTCGACGGGTTTCGCCAGGTCAGCGGGGGCGAGGGGCCCGTCGTGCAGGAACACCTCGCTGACCGTGGTGCTCAGGTCGGCGGCCGTCTCGGTGACGGCGATCGGCTGCCAGCCCGCGGGCAGGTAGCCGAAGGTGTACGGCATCCGCACCGGCCGCTCCGGCACCACGGTCAGCGCCTCGGCGATGGCCACGGCCTCCTCGGCGCTCTGCCGCACGCCGGCGTCGCGCGGGACGTACGTCGCCCAGGCGCCGGGGGCGTACTCCCAGGCCAGCGCCACCCGGGAGACGCTGTCCGCCGGGTCGAACGACGGGCTCGCCGACGGGCCGCCGACGTCCTGCATGGCGGCGGGGTAGGTGACCGTGTGCCCGACGCCGCGCCGGCCCGCCACGGTCACCTCGAACTCCGGGCCGAACCGGGTCTGCGGGTCGGGCCGGCGGAACGCCTGCGGGTCGTACACGCCCGGCCGGTAGACGGTGATCTTGCCGTCGACCAGCGGGTACGCCTTGCCGTCGTCGCCGGACCAGGTGGCGCCGTCGCGGTAGACGTCGACCTCCTGGTAGCCCGGGGTGACCTCGCTGACCGGCCCGATCCTGTACTCGCCCACCCGGGAGTCGCCCAGGACCGTGGCGAACCCGGCCGGCAGGGTGAAGGCCGCCGGCTGGGCCGCGCTCTGCTGGGGGGCGGGCGCCGGGTTCAGGCCGGTGACCGCCACCGCCGCCACGGCGAGGCTCGCCAGGCCGGCGCCGGTGACCGCGGCGAAGCGGCGGCGGGCCCGGATGCGCCCGGCTTGAGCGATGATGTCATCGGTGGTCGTACGCGGCGTAGGCGCGCTGTCCCGCGCCGACTCCAGCACGTCCCGGACGTGATAGGACATGGTCCCCCTCCTCCTCGCGCAGGGTGATGTCTTCGGCCGCCAGCACGGCCCGCAACGTGTCCAGCCCCCGCGCGCTCTGGCTCTTGACGGTGCCGCTGCGGCACCCCAGGATCTCCGCGGTCTCCTCGACGCTGAGGCCCTCGAGGAACCTCAGCACCAGGACCGCGCGCTGCCGGGGCGGCACGTGGCGCAGGGCGGCCCGCAGCCGCAGGCGTTCGTCG
>Ga0190269_10001722_pt1 | contig 10336 bp, 8 predicted proteins | sample Popmic249IS_FD_133749 | JGI IMG/M metagenome (GOLD analysis project Ga0190269, IMG submission 133749) | Populus adjacent soil microbial communities from riparian zone of Blue River, Arizona, USA - 249 IS | ecosystem: Environmental > Terrestrial > Soil > Riparian zone | place: USA: Arizona... | reverse complement strand
CCGTGCACGTCGAGGACGGCATCGTGTACGCGTTCGTGAGCCAGCTCAGCGCTCCGCAGGTCGTCGCGATCGATCAAGCCACCGGCGAGGTCCTGTGGACGACGATCGTCGACTGCCAGATCGGCTCCGATGCCGTGTCGAGCCCGGTCGTCTTCACCTCGACGAGCGGCGAGAAGTACGTCTGGGTCGGCGTGTCCGGCACCGCCGCCGAGGGCGACGAGGCGGATCGTCTCGGGTTCCAGGGCAGCTACGCGCTGCTCCGCGCCGGCCGCGACGGCGGGCAGATCGTCCACAAGGAATACACGATCCCGCTCCACCTGTGGGTGGAGGGCTACGCCGGAGCCAACGTGTGGAGCACCTTGGCGATCGATACCGATGTGACGTCGCCGGTCTACCTGCACGGGTTCGTCGGGACCGGGAATCCGTTCAACTACGACTTCGAGGAAGAGCACTCGAACGCGATCATCAAGTTCGATCTGCGAGACCAGCTGCCCAACGGGGATCCCAACCCTGACTTCGCGAAGATCACGGGTTCATACAAGGGCGATGTCGAGGAATACTTCCCGCAGGTCGATGAGCTGAGCGCCTGCGAAGAGCTCGAAGAGATCGATAACACATTCGCTGCCGGATTCGAATGCGCGAACCTCGACCTCGATTTCGGTGCGACGCCGAACATCTGGTGGACCGACGACGGACGACGTCTCGTCGGGGCGGGCCAGAAGTCGGGCGTGTACCACGCGGTCGAGCCGGTGACGATGGAACCGGCATGGAAGACGCTGCTCGGACATCCTGGCCCGTTCGGTGGGATCGTCGGATCGGCCGCGTTCGATGGTGAGCGGATCTATGGGCCGCACACGATGGTCGGCTACCTGTGGTCGATCGACAAGGACGACGGCGCCCTGCAGTGGATCACGCCGGTGGGTGACGCGGTGCATTGGGGGAACCCGGTGACGATCGCGAACCGGATCATCTACACGCCAGACCTGAAGGGCTTCCTCAACGCTTACGACACCGGGACCGGTGCACAGTTGCTCGCGCGTCCGCTCCCGCTCGGGACCGCTCGCGAACCGCTGCCGACCGGGAAAGATCCCGCGATCACCTGGGGTGGCGCGAGCGTTGCGCGCGGCGCGGTCTACGTCACGATCGGTGTCGGACTCGCGTCCGCCGGCTTCAACTCGATGCCCAACGGCTACGTGATGATGTTCGAACCTGCTCGCTTCCCGCCCCAACCGCCGAACCCCCCAGTCGCTTGACGTCCCAACCTGAGCTACCCTGACGCCCCGCCATGATCCGACGACTCTGCATCAGCGCTGCTGCAACGGTCCTCTTCTCAACCGCATCGATGTTCGGAGCTGCTGCTCCGCTGCACGCGGCTGACGAGGTCACGATCACCGCGACCTTGGCGGGCGGATACTCGCCCAAGGCCGTGACCGTGCCCACGGGGACCACCGTGACCTGGAAGAACGGGGAGGCGGTCCCGACCCTGAACACCGGGCCGACGGGTCCGGTCGCGATCAAGCACCAGGTGGTGACCTCGGACGGCTCGTTCGACACGGGCGAGCTGACCCCCGGTAAGACGTTCACCCGGACCTTCAACGAGGCGATCTCGCTGACCTACGTCTGCAAGATCCACCCGCAGCTCATGAGCGGCTCGTTGACCGTCGAGGGTGCTCCGGTCGTGCCTCCGGCGACCGAGAAGACGATCGAGATCGTCGAACGCACCAACCAGACCTCGTCGTGGGGCTACAGCCCGAACGAGCTGACGGTCACGACCGGGACGACGATCACGTGGCGCAACACCGGCGGCACGCCGCACACGGTGACCGCCGACGATGGCTCGTTCGATTCGGGGACGCTCGCTCCGGGCGATACCTGGGTCAAGACGTTCAAGACCGCCGTGGCGGTCACCTACAAGTGCACCCCCCATCCGTGGATGACCGCGACGTTGGTCGTCGCGAAGCCGGGTGAGAAGCCGCCGGTGGTCAAGCCGCCGAAGCCGGGCCCCAACCAGGGCGGCAACGATGCGGAGCCGCAGCCGCCCGCCGTCATCGACTCGTCCGATCGCGACAGCAGCGAGCCGATGACCTTCGATGCGCAGATCGTCGAGGGCTCGATCTCGGATCCGGATTCGTGGACCTACGCGCCCGAGGCCTTGACCGTGCGTCAGGGTGACACCGTGGTCTGGTCCAACGAGGGTTCGATCGATCACACCGTCACGGGTGGAGCGCTCGATTCGGGGATGATCGCCCCCGGCGCGACCTTCTCGTACACGTTCGATGCGCTCGGAACGATCTCGTTCGCCTGCGTGCCGCATCCGTGGATGACCGGCGCCGTGCAGGTCGTCGAAGCGACCGCCGGTGCCGTGGATCTTCCGCCTGCACCGGCTGTTCCGGATCCGGTCGTCGCGCCGCCAGGCGGCGGCACCGGTTCGACGCCGGGTGGCTCGGATGGCTCCGGGGGCTCCGCCTCAGGTGAGGGTTCCGGGGAAAGCGCCTGGTCGAACGGCCACATCCCGCTCGCGGCGGGCACCAGCGTGGCGCTGCTCACGATCGGGTTCCTGTTCGTGCTCCCGCTCGCGAACGAGCTGCGCAAGCAAGCCACGCAGCGCAGCGGTCTCGGTGACGCGCTCGAGCCGACCGAGACCACGGAGCCCGTCGAAGCACCGCTGATCGAGCCGGAGATCGTCGCCGAGCCGACGCCGCGACCGCGCGCAACCGCGTCTCGCAGCTCGCGCACGGTCGTCGCGACCGCACGCGTCTCATCGACGCCGCGTACGGCCGCGCCGCGCGCACGCTCGAAGGCCTCGACCGAACGGATCGTGCTCGACGATGCGCCGGTGCGCTCCTCGCGCGTGAAGGATCTCGCGGGGTCCGACCGCACGCGCTGATCGCGTGCTGATCGATAGTCACTGCCACCTCGACCTGCTCGAGGATGCCGACGGGGCGCTCACGCGCGCACGTGCAGCCGGCGTCGAACACGTGATCACGATCGGGGTCGATCTCGCGACCAGCGAGGATGCGATCCGCCGCGCGCACGACGACCCGGGCATCTCGGCGACCGTGGGCTTGCATCCCCACGACGCGAAGGACTGGACGCCGCAGCTCTGGGATCGGATCACCGAACTCGCCGCGGATCCACGCTGCGTGGGCGTCGGTGAGGCCGGGCTCGACTACCACTACGACCACTCGCCGCGCGCCACCCAACGCGCCGTCTTCGAACGCCACGTCGAGCTGGCGGCATCTTCGGGCAAGCGCCTCGTGATCCACACGCGTGACGCCTGGGACGACACCTGGGCGATCCTGGAAGCCGGAGTGCCCGAGATGCCCGTCTTCCACTGCTTCTCTGGGTCTCAACTAGAGGTTGAGAGAGGCCTCGAGCTCGGCGCGATCTTCTCGTACAGCGGGGTCGTGACCTTCAAGAACGCCGAGGCGTTGCGGGCTGCCGCCCTGGTCACACCGCTCGGATCGCTCATCGTCGAGACCGACGCGCCCTTCCTGGCCCCCGTGCCGCACCGCGGCCGCCCCTGCGAGCCCGCGATGGTGCTCGACACCCTCCGGTTCATCGCCGAGCTGAAGCAGATCGCTCCCGAGGAGCTCGCCGAGAGCACTCGCGAGACGACCAAGCGCGTCTTCGGGCTCTCGGACTAGTCCTTCCGGACCAGAACCTGTCCGGTTCCGCCCGATTTTGTGCTGTCCGGAACGGGTAGGTAGGTTCCGACGCGATGTATCGAAGGATCGCCCGTGCAGCGCTGGTAGCCGTCATCGGCACCGCCGCGCTCACGTACGGCACGCTCGAGAAGCGTGTGACCGTCGTCGTCGAAGGACGACCGGTCGCGGTCCGCACGTTCGCACCCAACGTCGCGCAGACGCTCGAGCGAGCCGGCATCGACGTCGCACCGCGCGACCGGGTCACGCCGCCGCTCGATGCGCCGATCGGTGAAGGCGAGACGATCGTCGTGCGTCGCGTGAAGCCGGTGACCGTCGTCATCGATGGCAAGCACGAGCGTCGTCGCGTCACCGCGCTGCGCGTCGAGGGAGCGCTCGAAGAGATCGGCGTCGATCGGATCGATCGTCGCGACATCGTGTCACCGGCGCCGGATGCGCGCGTGCGTCCCGGCATGACGATCCACTACCGCCCGGCCGACCGGCTGCGGGTCGTGATCGCGGGCAAGGAACGCACCGTCGTCTCGACGTTGCCGCGCGTCGCGGGCGTGCTCGAGCAGCTCGGCATCACGGTCCGCCCCGGCGACCAGGTGATCCCCGCCCTCGACGACCTGCACCGCGGTCGTGCGATCGAGATCCGTCGCGTCCGCCATGACGTCCAGATCGAGCGGGAAACCGTGCCCTTCCGGACCCGGATCCAGCGCACCCGCTCGCTGGAGATCGGCCAGAGCAAGGTCTCGAGCCCTGGCCGGACCGGGCTCCGTCGGATCCGGTACCGCCTCGTCTACGTCAACGGCGACCTGAAGCGTCGCGTCCGCCTCGACGAGACCTTGATCCGCGCACCGCGGCCTCGGATCATCCTCAAGGGCACCTCGTACCCGGGCTGCTACTGCGATGGCGGATCTGCGCGCGGGGGAGCCTCCTGGTACCACCGCAACGATGGGTTGACCGCGGCGCATCGGTCGCTGCCGTTCGGCACGGTCGTGCGCGTCGAGAACCTCGCGAACGGACGCTGGGTCAACGTCACGATCCGTGATCGCGGTCCGTTCATCGATGGTCGGATCATCGATCTCTCCGATGACGCGTTCCGGCGGCTCGCGTCGCTGGGCACCGGCGTCATCGACGTCCGCATCCGCTGGTAGCGCGCACCGCGACCGCCTGGGACTGCTAGGCAACGTCGCGTGGATGCAGGAGCGCTCGGCGCCGGTGAGACGCGTGCGCTGCTCGCGCGGCACGGGCTCGTGCCGCGCACCCAGCTGGGTCAGCACTTCATCATCGACCCGAACACGATCCGTCGGATCGTCGCCGATGCCTCGATCGAGCCGGGCGGTGCCGTCATCGAGGTCGGTCCCGGCCTCGGGACCCTGACCCGGGCGATCGCCGCGGTCGCGGGGCCGGTCATCGCCATCGAACGCGATCGAGGCCTCGCGCCGGTCCTCGACGAGACCCTGGGGGCCTGTCCCAACGTCGAGGTCGTGTTCCAGGACGCGATGAAGGTCGCCTGGCCTGGCCTGCTCGAGACGCGGGGTCTGGGATCGGCCTGCCTGGTCGCGAACCTGCCGTACCAGATCTCGACCGGGCTGCTGCTCACGATCCTCGAGACCGAGCCTCGGATCGGCTCGATGACCGTCATGGTGCAGAAGGAGGTCGGGGAACGCCTCGTCGCCGCTCCCGGTGATGCCGGCTACGGAGCGGTCAGCGTCAAGATCGCGGCGCTCGCCTCCTCGCGGATCACGTTCAAGGTGTCACGGCAGGTGTTCCTGCCGGTCCCCGAGGTGGACAGCGTCGTCGTCCGCCTCGATCGCCGCTCCGATGCCTTGCCAGCCGGAGCCGAGCGCGCGCAGCTGTGGCGCGTCATCGACGCCGGCTTCGCCCAGCGACGCAAGACCCTGCGCCGGGCCCTGCGGGGCGGCGGCTTCGCGCCCGAGCAGATCGATGCGGCCTGCGGGGTCGCAGGCGTCGATCCGGGTGCGCGCGCCGAGACCCTCGACCTGGCTGCCTTCGAACGCCTCGCCACCGCGCTGACCTAGCCCCGAGGCGGGTTCGGGCTGAGGCGGCACCTAGCCTCGACGCGTGCTCACGATGCGCGCCCCCGCGAAACTCACCCTGCTGCTCGATGTCGGGCCGCGCGATGCATCGGGTCTGCATCCGCTCGTCGGCGTCTTCCAGGCGGTGTCGCTGTTCGACGATGTCGCGATCGGTCCCAGCGACGATTGGCACCTCTCGGTGAGCGGGCCTGCGGCGGACGGCGTGCCGAACGATGACACGAACCTGGCGATGCGCGCAGCCCGAGCCTTCGCCGCGCTGCACCTGTCGGGAGAGCAAGGGATCACCCTCGAGCTCGACAAGCGGATCCCGGCTGGCGGTGGGCTCGGCGGAGGCTCCAGCGACGCTTCCGCGGTCCTGGTCGGCTTGAACGAGGCCACCGGTGGCACCGTCAGCCGCAAGGCGCTCGAGAAGCTCGCGATCACCCTCGGCAGCGACGTGCCCTTCTGCGTCCGAGGCGGCACCGCCGTCGTCGAAGGCACCGGCGACCGGCTCACGACCTTGCCGGTGGCAGGTGAGCTGTGGTGGGTGCTGCTCGGCAGCGACCTCGCCTGCTCGACCGCAGCCGTCTACGAACGCTTCGATGCGCGGGGCGGAGGCCGCGCGCTCGATCTGCGCGCAGGCCCACACGAGCTGGCTGACGGCCTTGCGCGCGGCGACCTCGCGCGCGTCGCGGCGGCGCTGTCGAACGACCTCGAGCCGGCGGCCCTGGATCTGTGGCCCGAGCTCGCGGCGGGACGGGAGGCGTTGCGCGCGGCGGGCGCGCTCGGCGTCATCCTCGCGGGCAGCGGCTCGACCTGGGCGGGCCTGTGCCGCGACGGAGCCCATGCGACGAGCGTCGCGAGCAGCGTCGGCGGCATCGTGGTGCGCGCGCTGGCGCATGGGCCGGATGCCGCGTCCGAGGCTCCGTAGGATTCATCCAGCTGATGGCCCGTGGTGTAACCCGGCAGCACGCGGGACTTTGACTCCCTCGGTTCAGGTTCGAATCCTGGCGGGCCAGCGATGGCTCCTCCGAAGAAGACGTCCACGGCCGCGCGCACGCGCTCGGTGACCCCGAAGCGTTCGACGCGGCCGCTCGCGGTGATCGTGCTCGCCGCGGGCAAGGGCACGCGCTTCCGGTCCGAGCGCTCCAAGGTCATCCATCCGCTGCTCGGGCGACCGATGCTCGCCTGGATCCTGGATGCCGCGGCTCCGTTGAAGGCCTCCGAGACGATCGTGGTCGTGGGATCCGGCGCCGAGGATGTGCGCGCGGCCGCGAAGGACGGCGGCTGGCCGGTCCGGTTCGCGACCCAGAAGGAGCAGCTCGGCACCGCACACGCGGTCAAGGCAGGCCTGTCCGCGCTGAAGGGCTTCGAGGGGGATGTGCTCGTGCTCTGCGGGGACACGCCGCTGCTCGAGCCAGAGGTCCTGCGCGCGCTCGTGCGTGAACATCGCGCGAGCGGGGATGCGTGTGCGCTCGCGACGAGCTGCCCGGACGATCCCACCGGCTACGGGCGCATCATCCGGCATCCGACCGGCCACATCGATCGCATCGTCGAGGAACGCGACTGCAACGAGGCCGAGCGCGCGATCAACGAGATCAACGCGGGCGTCTACCTGTTCGATGCGGCCGCGTTGCGCGCGGCGCTCAAGCAGGTGGGCCGCGAGAACGATCAGGGCGAGGAGTACCTGCCCGACGTCATCGCGATCCTGACCGCGCGCAACCAGCGCGTGCATGCCGTGCGCGCCGACGAGTCGATCCTCGCGGGCGTCAACGATCGCTACCAGCTCGCGGTCGCCGAAGCCGTGCTCGCGCAGCGGATCGTGCGCGCGCATGCGCTCGCCGGCGTCACGATCATCGATCCGGCCAGCGTGCGCATCGAGCCTGGTGTCGTCATCGCCGCCGATGCGGTGATCGGCCCCGACGTGTCGTTGCACGGCGCGACGCGCGTTGGCGCGGGGACCCGCATCCAGCGCGCCGTCGTACGCGACTCGAACGTCGGTCGCGAGTGCGAGATCGGACCGTTCGCGTACCTGCGCCCCGGCGTCGTCCTCGGCGACCACGCGAAGGTCGGCGCCTACGTCGAGGTCAAGAACTCGAGCGTCGGAGACGGCTCGAAGATCCCGCACCTGTCCTACGTCGGTGACGCGACGATCGGTGACAGCGTCAACGTCGGCGCCGCGACCGTGACGGTGAACTACGACGGAGAGACCAAGATCAAGGCACGCACCGTGATCAAGGATGGCGCCAAGATCGGCTCGGATACGATGCTGATCGCACCCGTCACCGTCGGTCGCAACGCAGCGACGGGAGCAGGATCGGTCGTCACCCACGATGTCGCCGACGGCACGATCGTCGTCGGCAACCCCGCGAGACCGCTGCGAGCGACCAAGATGACCGCAACGAAGGAAACCGCCACGAAGCGCAACGCGAAGGGAACCCGGTGAGCCTCGAGGTCACGATGAAGAAGCGGATGCTGTTCATGGCTGGCCGCTCGAACCCCGAGCTGGCCGCCGAGATCGCGGAGCTGCTGGGCACCGGACTCGCGCAGGTCGAGATCAGCGACTTCGCGAACGGCGAGATCTACGTGCGTGCACGCGAGAACGTCCGCGGCGCCGACGTGTTCGTGTTCCAGACGCACTCCGCACCCATCAACAAGAGCTTGATGGAGCAGCTGATCATGATCGACGCCGTCAAGCGTGCGTCCGCGAAGCGCATCACCGCGGTCATCCCGTTCTACGGCTACGGCCGTCAGGATCGGAAGTCGCGCGGACGCGAGCCGATCACCGCGCGTCTGGTCGCCGACATGTTGACCGCCGCCGGCGCCGATCGCGTGCTCTCGGTCGATCTGCACGCCGATCAGATCCAAGGCTTCTTCAACAAGCCGTTCGATCACCTCACCGCGCTGCCGTTGCTCGTGAACCACTTCAACGAGCGTTGGGCTGAGGATTGCGTCATCGTCACGCCGGATGCGGGCCGGATCCGCGTCGCCGAGAAGTTCGCCTCGCGGTTGAACGCGGGGCTCGCGATCCTGCACAAGCGTCGTCGCACCGATGTGCGCAACCAGTCAGAGACCGCGCTCGAGGTCATCGGTGATGTCAAGGGACGGCGCTGCGTCATCGTCGATGACATGATCGATACCGCCGGCACGTTGACCGGCGCCGCGCAGGTGCTCGCCGATTTCGGAGCCTCCGAGGTCTACGCCGCAGCGACGCACCCGATCCTGTCGGATCCTGCGATCGATCGGATCAAGAACTCGGTCATCAAGGAGCTGATCGTGACGAACACGCTGCCGATCCCGGCGGACAAGATGATCGACAAGATCACCGTCCTCTCGATCGCCCCCGTGGTCGCCGACACGCTGCGCGCGGTGTTCACCGAACAGAGCGTCTCCGAGATCTTCGACGGCACGAACTGAGCCCGAACGCCGTTCCGAGATCGGTGGTCTCGGAGCAGCATCGAGCGCTCGCTACGGGTGTACACCCTTGCTGAGGGCTCCTGAGGCGACCTTTCCACAGGTGGCGGGGACCGGTAGACTCCGGCGCTTCCCCACCCCCGAGGAGAGTTCAGCATGAGCGAAGTTGCGTTGAAGGCCGAGGTCCGGCTCGCGAACGGCAAGGGCGTCGCCCGGAAGCTGCGCGCGGCCGGCAAGGTCCCGGCGACGGTCTACGGCCACGGCGCCGACCCGATCGGGGTCACCGTTGACGCGAAGGAGCTCGGCTACCTGCTCTCGCACTCGGGAGCGAACGCGTTGATCGCGCTCGACGTGGACGGGACGAAGCACCTCGCCCTCGCTCGTGAGGTGCAGCGCAACCCGATCCGTCACGAGATCTGGCACGTGGACTTCATGACGGTGTCCAAGGACCAAGAGGTCACCGTCGACATCCCGATCCACTGGGTCGGCAAGGCCGCGGGTGAACGCGAAGGCGGGATCGTCGAGCACGTGCACAACATGCTGCACGCGCGCGCACGCGCCACCTCGGTCCCCGAATCGATCGAGGTCGACGTCGCTGAGCTCGCGCTCGATCACCCGATCCACGTCTCGGACATCAAGCTGCCCGAAGGCGTCACGATCCTGATGCCCGAGGATGAGGTCATCGCGACGTGCACGCTGCCGCGTGAGGACGTCGAGGTCGCGGACACGACGGCTCCGGCGGAACCTGAGGTCGTCGGCGGCGACGCAGCCGAGAAGTCCGAGTAACACAGCCGCAGCCGCACCCTCGCATGTCCGATCCCGTGCTCGTCGTCGGGCTCGGCAACCCGGGCCAGCAGTACGAGCTGACGCGACACAACGTCGGCTGGCTCATCATCGATGCGCTCGCGGATGCGCTCGGCGTGACGTTCTCGAACGATCGCGCGCATCGCGCCGAAACCGCGGTCGCGACGCTCGGTGATCGTCGCGTCGTGCTCGCGAAGCCGCAGACGTACATGAACCTGTCCGGCGAATCCGCATCGCTGATCGCGCGCTACTTCAAGATCGCGGCGACCGATGTGATCGCGGTGCACGACGAGGTCGATCTTCCGTTCCTCGAGCAGCGCGTGAAGCGCGGTGGGGGAGAAGGCGGCCACAACGGGTTGCGCTCGCTCACCCAGCACCTCGGTACGCGCGAGTACGTGCGGCTTCGCTTCGGTGTCGGTCGTCCGCCGG
>Ga0190269_10001721_pt1 | contig 10340 bp, 9 predicted proteins | sample Popmic249IS_FD_133749 | JGI IMG/M metagenome (GOLD analysis project Ga0190269, IMG submission 133749) | Populus adjacent soil microbial communities from riparian zone of Blue River, Arizona, USA - 249 IS | ecosystem: Environmental > Terrestrial > Soil > Riparian zone | place: USA: Arizona... | reverse complement strand
GGTGTCGCCATCGCCGTCGCCGGGCGCATCGCCATCGCCATCGCCGTCGCCGGGCGCATCGCCGTCGCCATCGCCGGGCGCATCGCCGTCACCGTCGCCGTCGCCGGGCGCATCGCCATCGCCATCGCCGTCGCCGTCGCCGTCGCCGTCGCCATCGCCGGGGCTGCCGGCATCTTCGTCCGGGGGCGGCACGGTGACGCCGTCACACTCGGGCGTGCCGTTCGTGCCGTCGAGCGTCACGCGATACGACTCGCCGCTGTCCTCCGCGGGGATGCCGCGCTGATCGTGGTCGACGATGATCGTGCACTCGCTCTCGGTCGCGTTGCCCGCGTCGTCGACGAAGCGAACACCGAGCTTGTACACGCGACCGTCGCGCGGACCCTGGCGCTCGGAGCGCACGCCCACGCGCTCGCAATCGTCGAACAGGATGTCCGGCTCGTGGTTGCCGTCGCCGATGTCGTTGATCGGCTCGTCGCTCGAGCCCCAGATGAACTCGCCTTCGAGCGCTTCGCCACAGGCGTTCACGGCGGTCGCGCAGTCGGCGGCCGAGAAGTAATGGAACTTGTGGTTCGGCGGCCAGATCGAGTGGTCGGTCGCCGTCGCGACCGGCGCGTCGTCACCCAGCTCGTCAGGCGTACACGCCGCCGGACCGGCGTCCGCGGCTGGGCCGGGTCCGGGGCCGCCGTCTTCGCCGACGACCTGAGCGTTCGAGCTCGACCCGAACGACGCGTTGTCTTCGCCGCACGCGGAGCTCAGCAGTCCGAGACCGAGCCCGAGGATAATGGGGGTCTTGTGGAGTGTTCGCATGCCCCTACGGTGGCGAGAACAGCTCCACGGGTTGAGAAAATCGTACGTTGACCGCGCGGTCTGGTTTGCTGCTCGGCGAGCGCTGGGCTCACCAAATGTGCCACACCGCCGAGATACGACCGAACAGCACGGCACGACCGGTGTCGCCGACCTCGCGGCCTTCAATAAGGAAGCGCTGCCGGCGCAGCCTGGACTCGAGCCCGAGGGTGAGCCGCGTGGCGACGGCCTCGGTCAGTGCGAGCTCTGCATCGAGGCTCGTTAGGATCGCCGGTAGGCGCTCCGTCGACTCGCCGCGCTCGCCCCTCGCGGCAACACCTTCGGCGTCGGTGAAGGCCAGCTTGCCGCCGAGGCCTCCGCCGAGCGTGATCGCAGGGTGAACGCGCGCGCCGACCTTCAGCCACGCGGCGACGCCGAGCTCCGTCCACTCGACGCGCGCCCCATCGAGCTCGCTCGAGCGTGGCAGGCCGATCGCGAGCTCGAGCGGTACGGCGATTACGAGCAGGTCGGTCCGCAAGCTCGGCGCGAGCGCGAAGAAGACGTCGGCCGCGAGTCCTGCGCTGCCTTCGTCGCTCGCTTGCAAGCCAGCTTCGATCGAGAAGCGCGTGCGCGACGGCGCCGGCCCACGATCGCCACCTTCCGTATCCGGCGGCCCAGGGGGCGGGAGCTCCTTGTTGCCGAGCGCATACGCCGCGCCGTCCTCGGCGCCCACCAGCTCGCGCACCTTGATGGCAAGGCTGCGATCGACCTCGGGGCCTTCGCCGCCCGGCACGCGCACGATCTCGATCAGCGCGCGCCCGTCCTTGCGGCCCACGACGTAGAGGACGGCTTGATCGGCGGGACGGCCCGGATCCGTCTGCAGCTCGTCCGCCCAGATCACCCAATCGGCCGCTTCGTCCTCCGCGATGCGGTTGGCAGCGGCGATGCGCGAGGGCACGTCGGGCGGCAGCGCGACCCGCTCGCTGACCAGCTCGAGCTCGCGCAGCTGGATGCGCAGTGATGGCTCGAGCGCAGGCCGCGCGGCGGCGCCCTCGATCTGCAGGAGCACGAGGCGGGCCCTGAGCGGCTGGCCTTCCAGCTGCGCTTGCGCGGGCTCCTCTTGCGGTGCTGCGACGAGCTCTCCGCTCTGTGCGCCCACCGGCGCTCCGGTGCTCCACGCGAGCACCAACCCCAGGCTGGGGACGACCGCGCGCAAAGCCTTGGAAAGCCTCATCGGAGCGGGCATTCGGCGGCATGATAGGGCCTGCCGTCAACGCCCAAGCCGAAAGTCTTCAACCGGGGAGGGTGCTTACGCCACAGTGAGGCCGTGGTGCAGAACGTCGTCGCCATCGACCCGCAGCGCAGAGAGGAGCCGCCGGACCTCGTGGAGAGGTGCCGGCGCGGCGACCGGGCTGCGCTCGAGGCGGTGCTGACCGCGCATGCGCCGTACCTGGAGCGGCTGCTGGGTCGCGTGGTCGGGCCTCGGGCCGAGGTCGAAGATCTGCTGCAGGCCACGCTGGCCGCGGCGATCTCCGCGTTCCCGCGCTTCCGTGGCGAGGCGCAGGTGCGAACTTGGCTGGCGCGCATCGCGGTCCGTACGGCGCACGACCACCTGCGTCGCGCCGAGTTTCGTAAGCGCGGCGAGCTGCCGTCGCTCGAGGCGGTCCCGGACGGTGAGGGCGATGGCCGCCGCGCCGAGGACAGGCTCGACGCGCAGCAGCGCGCCGCGCGTTTGTACGAGCACTTGCAGGCGATCGGCCCCAAGAAGCGGATCGCGTTCTTGCTTCATATCGTCGAAGGACACCCGATCGAAGAGGTCGCTGCGTTGATGGGGGCGAGCAAGCCGGCGACCAAGTCGCGGATCTTCTGGGCACGGCGCGAGCTGATGAAGCGCGCGGCGCGCGATCCGTGGCTGAAGACTCTCGCGGAAGGAAACGAGCCATGATCAGGCCTAAGTGCATGCGGGCGGGGTCGCTGATCGCGGCGCGGAGCGCAGGTCTCTCGCGCGCGGACGGTCTGTGGCTGGAGGAGCACATCGCGGGTTGCGCGCACTGCGCGAGCGAGGCCGCGCTGATGTCGGGCGTGGTTGCCGTCGCAGAGAGCTTCGAGCCGGAGCTGAGCGTGGCCGCGCGTACGCGCGCAGTGCGCGAGGCGCTGCGGACGCATGCCGCGGGTGCACAGGCGGCGGCGAGCGCGCCGTCGTTTGGTCTCGCGTGGGGCGCGGGTCTCGCGGGCGCGGTCGCGATCGCAGCGCTGGTCGTGGTGCTGGCCGAGGGCGGTGAGCCCGGCGATGCGCGTGTGGCCGAGGCTCCGAAGGATGGCCACGGCGGCGTGGCAGCGGCCGTGCAAGCGCCGAGCGGCGAGGTCGCGCGCTTGCTCGCGGGCGAGCGCGTGCGCATGAGCACGCGTACGCAGGTGACGCTCGATCACGCGGCCGTGGAGCTCGCGCCGCAGTCCGAGGCCCAGTGGAACGCGAAGACCCACGAGCTGTCGCTGCCGCAAGGTGAGCTGCTCGCGGAGGTGGATCCGAAGCCGCGCCGGCCGTTCGCGGTGGTGACGCCGGACTTCCGCGCCGAGGTGCTCGGTACGCGCTTCGAGGTGACGCAGAGCTCGGTGGTCGTGCTCCGTGGTCGCGTGCGCGTGGTCGCGCCGAGCGGCGAGCAGCGCGCCGTGCTGAATGCCGGCGAGCGCTACGACCACGTGGTGGAGGCGGCGCTCGAGCCCGAGCCGGCCGAGCCCGTGAGCGCCTTGGGCGCGCGCGAGCGCGTGAACGTCGCGGCCCTGCTCACGCAGGCGCGCGATGCGCTAGCGGCCGGCGAGCTCGACCGCTCGCGTCGGGCGATCGACAGCGTGCTCGCGGCCAAGCCGCGTCAGACGGCCCGGGCCGAGGCGCTCACGCTGCGCGCTGAGCTGTTCGAGGTGCAGGGCGACCGCGGATCGGCGATCGCCGCGTATCTGGAGGTCGCCTCGCGCTTCCGTAACCTCGCGGCCGGCGAGAATGCGCTGTTCGCGGCCGCCCGCCTCGAGCGCAACGAGGCCAAGGCCCAGCAGCTTTTGAGTCAGTACCTGGAGCGCTATCCTCGCGGTCGCTTCGTCGTCGAGGCGAAGTACCGCTTGGAACGCTCCGCTCCATGACCCGGCTGGACCTTCGTACATACACGCTGCTGTTCGCTCTTGCGGCCTGCTCCGATGTGCAGACCGAGCTCGTGCCGCTCGAGCTGAGGGGACCCGCAGACGCAGGACCCGATGCAGCGAGCACCGATGCGGGGCCGACCGCCGATTCCGGCGCGCCCGCGGCGATGTGCGGCAACAAGCTGTGCAAGTGCTCGGACGGCAAGGACAACGACGGCGACGAGCTGATCGACGGTCTCGATCCCGAGTGCACCTCGCGCATGGACGACGACGAGGAGTCGTTCGCGATCCGAGGCGGCAAGATGCCACGTCAGGCGTGCGAAGACTGCTTCTGGGACGGCAATGCCACCGGCGAGGACGATGGCTGCGCGTATCCGGACCAGTGTCGCATCGAAGGCACGACGGCCATGCCCGGCCCGCCCGCGATGGCGCCGCCGAGCGCGCTGATGTGCCGCTCGTGCGACGTCACGCCGCGCTGCGCCGACACCTGCCGCCGGCAAACGCCCAACGGCTGCGACTGCTTCGGCTGTTGCGCCATCGCCGGCGCGGGCGATGACGGCGACGAAGCCGTGCACGTGATCCTGAGCGACGAGTGCTCGCTCAAGCACATCGACAACGAGGAGCGCTGCCCGCGCTGCATGCCGAGCCCGGATTGCTACAACCCGTGCGGTCCATGCGAGCAATGCTTCGGAAAGCGCGCCGAGGACATCCCCAGCAGCTGCACGGACGGCGGCACGTCGGGTGCCCCGACTCACCAATGTGAGGAGGGCTACAAGGCCTGCTCCGCGCAAGCGCCGTGCCCCGAGGAGTTCTACTGCTTGCTCGGGTGCTGCATGGTCACCGTCTTCTGAATCTTTCTTTCAACCACCTGCGCCGCTCCCACCTCAGTACGGGCGAGGGCACGCATGAAGAACTTCAGGATCCTATTCGCGCTCGTCGCGCTCGCGGCGTGCAGTGATGACAACCCGGATGGGGCGGCAGGCGACTCCGCAGCGCGCGCGGGCGCCGGCACCAACGGGGGCGCCGCGGCCTCTGGGGCTGGGTCCGGCTCCGGTGCGGGCTCCGGCGCGGGCGCTAACGGCAGCCCCGCCGATCCCAATGAGCCCGCGGCCCCGGGCGTGCCGCCCACGTTCATCCCGGACTTCCCCGGTGCAGGCACGAGCGGCGACGACGCCCCGCTGACCAATGGCGAGCTGTGCGACTACGTGCCGCTCGACGGCGCGCCGACGCCCAACGAGATCACGACCTGCTTCTTCACGCCCGGCGATCCGCAGCCGGTCGCGACCATGGAGCAGGTGCTCGAGTGCGTCGATGGCTCGGACGTCGTGCATATCCGCCTGACCTTCAACCCCACGTTCGTCGACAACACGTACGGCGTGAACGCGATCGGTTGGGCGAAGGGAGGCGACATGATGGATCCGATGATGGATCCCATGAAGCCGCCGAAGGGCCGCGGCCGCATGCGCGAGTACCGGCAGCTCGTCGGCAGCGACCACGCCGAGATCGTCATCACCGATGACAGCGGCGAGAAGGTCGCGCAGTTCAAGCTCGACTACATCAGCGAGGACGCGAGCTCGCCGTCGGGCTACGGCGACCTGGGCGTGCTCGGCGGCGATGGTGAGATGATCCTCGGCGACGCGTCGTGGGTCCTCGACACCGAGACGTCGATCGACAAGAACCTCAACGAGCGCGGCTATGGCTCGTACACCGTCGACTCGCCGGCGACCGACGCCGACTACACGCCGAACGCCGACGCGCCCGAGTGGGACTACCGCTACGTGTTCGAGGCTTGGATCGACGTCGCCGCGCTCGGCGGTGGCGGCTTCGGCACGGCGCTCATCGAGCACGTGCACGCCTCGCCCGCGAAGTCCGAAGAAGACACGCTGATCGTCGAGCCCGGCGAGTGCCCGCCCTGCGATCCGACGCAGCCCGACGCGCAATGCGACCCGGGCGATCCGCCGGACGAGCCGCCGGGTGACGGCGTGTGCGACGGCACCGAGGTCGACGTCGACTGCGATCCGGGCGATCCGCCGGACGAGCCTCCGGGCGACGGCGTGTGCGACGGCACGGAGCTCGACACCGACTGCGTCGACGGCGGCGCCCCGCCCCCGACCGACGTCTGCGAGAGCCCGGACGACCCGCGCTGCAACGTCGACTGATTACATCCGCTCGATGACCATCGCGACGGCCTCGCCACCACCGATACACAGCGTGGCGAGGCCGTAGCGCTTCTGCGTCTCTTGCAGCGAATAGATCAGCGTGGTCAAGACGCGCGCGCCCGAGGCGCCGATCGGGTGGCCGAGCGCGATCGCGCCGCCGCGCACGTTCACCCGCGCATGGTCGAGCTGCGCGAGCTTCATGCACGCGATGCCCACCACGGCGAACGCTTCGTTGATCTCGTACAGGTCGATGTCCTGCGCCGACAACTTGGCCGCGGCGGTGGCTTTGGCCATGGCGTGCACCGGCGCCGTCGTGAACAGCTCGGGAGCCTGCGCGTGGTGTCCGTAGCTCACGATGCGCGCCAGCGGGGTGAGCCCCTTCTCCTTCACCGCGCGCTCGCTCGCGACGATCACCGCAGCCGCGCCGTCGTTGATCTTGGAGGCGTTCAGCGCGGTCACCGTGCCGCCCGCCTCGAACGCGGGCTTGAGCGTCTTGGCTTGCTCGAGCTTTCCGCGCTTGGGCTCTTCGTCCTCACGCACGATCGTCGTCTTACCGCGCTCCTCGATCGAGACCTCGGCGATCTCCGCGGCGCTCGCGGCGCTCGCGGCGACGGCACGCCGGTACGACTCGATGGCAAAGGCGTCCTGCTGCTCGCGCGAGATGTCGTACGTGCGGCTGCACAGCTCCGCCGCGTTGCCCATGTGGATGTTGCCGTACGGGTCCCACAGGCCGTCGTGGATCATGAGATCGAGGACCTCGCCGTGGCCCATGCGGTAGCCCGAGCGCGCGCGCGGCAGCGCGTACGGGGCGCGGCTCATCGACTCCATGCCGCCGGCGATCACGAGCTCGGCGTCGGCGAGACGAATGGCGCGGGTCGCGAGCACTACGGCCTCGAGGCCCGAGCCGCACACCTTGCTGACGGTCGTCGCCGGCACCGCATCCGGCACGCCGGCGTGCTTGGCGGCCTGACGCGCGGGCGCTTGCCCAACGCCCGCTGACAGCACGTTGCCCATGTACACCGCGTCCGCCGCTGCGACGTCGACGCGCGCCCGCCTCGCAGCTTCCGCGATGGCGACCGCGCCGAGGCGAGGCGCCGGCACGCTGCTCAGCGCGCCTTGAAAGCTCCCGAGCGGCGTCCGCGCCGCGCCCACGATGAATGCATCCGCCATGGCTTGCTCCCGATGCTGATCAGCCGAGCCCGCGCTGCGCGAGCACGCGCTCCACCGTGGCCACGATCGCCACCGTGCGCGCGTCGAGCTCGATGTTCACGCGCGAACCGGCCACCTTATGGCCCAAATTAGTCAATCGAAGCGTCTCAGGGATCAGGTGCACCTCGAACCAGCCCGTGGGGCTCGTCTCGCCCACCGTCAAGCTCGAGCCATCCACCGCGATGAAGCCCTTGGGCAGGATGTACTTCATCCATTCCGCCGCCACCTCGATGCGCAGGTCATGGGTGCCGCCGCTCGTGCGCACATCGATCACCTTGCCGGTGCCGATGATGTGGCCCGACACCTCATGGCCGCCGATCTCGTCGCCGACCTTGAAGCTCCGCTCCACTGCGACGCGCGCGCCGACGTTGAGCGCGCCCAGCGTGGTCACGCGCAGCGTCTCTTCGATGGCATCGAACGCGACCTCGCCGTCTCCAAGCGCGACCACGGTCTGGCACACCCCGTCGATCGACACGCTCGCGCCCAGCTCGAGCCCCGCGGTCAGCTGCGGCGGCAGGGCCACGGCGTAGCTCAGCCGGCCCGGGGTGCGTTCGATGCGCGTGATCGGAAAGGTGCCTCGCGTGATGCCGGTGAACACGCTAGGCAGCCTACACCGGCTATAACGACCGCGCATGCCCTGTAACTTCGACAAGGTCCGGCTGCACAGGAGCGAGCTGTGGTCGAGCGCCCTCGGCCTCGGCTCGAGCTTCGGGCTCGAAGCGGCGGATATCGAGCACGCCTATGCGCGGGGCCTCAACTACTTCTACTTCGGCTCCGCGCGCCGGCCGGCGTTTGGGCGCGGCGTGCGCGCGCTGGTGAAGCAAGGCCAGCGCGACAAGCTGATCTTGATCGTGCAGACGTACACGCGCGCAGCGAGCTTGATGAAGCGGTCGCTCATGAGTGGGCTCAAGTCGCTGGGCGCGGAGCACGCAGACTACTTGCTGCTCGGGTGGTGGAACGAGCCGCCGCCCGAACGGATCCTGGACGCCGCGCGGGCGCTGCGCGAGCAGGGCCTGTGCAAGCACCTGATGATCTCGTGCCACAACCGGCTCGCGTTCGAGCGGCACGCTCAGGTCCCCGGCATCGACGCGATCATGGTTCGCTACAACGCTTCGCACCCCGGTGCCGAGCACGACGTCTTTCCGAAGCTCGGCGCGGATCGGCCGGCGGTCATCGCGTACACGGCGACGCGCTGGGGCGACCTGATCAACCCCGCGCTTACGCCCGAGGGCGAGCCCACCCCGCGCGCCTCGGACTGCTACCGCTTCGCGCTCAGCAACCCCGCCGTGCAGGTGTGCATGGCTGGCCCTGCGGACCGCGCGCAGCTCGACGAAGCCCTGGCCGCCCTCGAGCGCGGCCCGCTGACGCCCGATGAGGATCTGTGGATGCGCCGCGTAGGCGGCGCCGTGAAGCAACACGCGCGCGCCCACTCCGGCAGCGTGGCCATCGTCGACCGCCTGATGGGCGCGCATTCTAGCTAGTTATCGGGGGAACGTGCGCCGTTCCCCCGCCCACTGGGCGAAGCCCAGCGGGGCTCACCCCTTCACGAGGTCGCTGCGCTCCAGGCTCGTCTCGGCTAGGCTCCGCCCGCAATTCAAGGAGCCTCGTCATGAAGAATCTGTTCTCGGTCGCTGGGAAGGTCGCGCTCGTCACCGGCGGTAGCCGCGGCATCGGCTACATGATCGCGCGCGGCTACGTCGAGAACGGCGTCAAGACGTACATCACCGCGCGCAAGGCCGATCAGTGCGTGTCGGCAGCGGCCGAGCTGAGCAAGCACGGCGAGTGCATCGCGATCCCCGCCGATGTCTCCAGCCTCGACGAGATCAACAAGCTCGTCGCGGACATGGGCAAGCGCGAGACCAAGCTCGACATCTTGGTCAACAACGCCGGCGCGAACTGGGCCGAGCCCATCGACGTCTACAGCGAAGCCGGCTGGGACAAGGTCGCGAACGTCAACGTGAAGGCGCAGTTCTTCCTGACCAAGGCGCTGCTGCCGCTGCTCCGCGCGGCAGGCACCGCGGCCGATCCGGCGCGCGTCATCAACATCACCTCCATCGATGGCCTGCACGTGAACGGCCTCGAGACGTACTCGTACTCCGCGAGCAAGGCCGGCGCGACGCACCTCACGCGCGTGCTCGCCAAGCGCCTCGCGGGCGAGAACATCAACGTCAACGCGGTCGCGCCCGGCCCCTTCGAGAGCAAGATGATGGAGCAGACGCTCAAGGTGTTCGGCGACCACATCAAGGCCAGTAACCCCCGCGGCCGCATCGGCGAGCCCGAGGACATGGCCGGCGTCGCCATCTACCTCGCCTCACGCGCGAGCGCCTACGTGACCGGCGCCTGCATCCCGGTCGACGGCGGCATCACGACGACGCTCTGACCGAGCGAGGCCCCTAGTACCCGCAGCGAGAGAACATCGGGTAGTCGATGCAGTGCATCTCGCCGGGGCAGCCCTCGGGATCTTCTTCGCAGTCGAGGGCGCAATAGATCGTGCCGTTCGGAGGGGAGGGCATCGCGCAGCGCGGCTCGATGTCCCCGCCGGGGTTGAGATCGGCGCACGCCTCGTGGTCCATCATCGTCTCGCACAAGCGCGTGCAGTACCCCGTGTCGTTGCCCATCGGCACGTGACAGAAGAGGTCGCCTTCGCACTGCTCGCTGTTCGTGCAGCTCTCGTAGGGGCCCTTCTCCACGGGCGTGGGGTCGTCGCCGGGGTACTTGCACCGGTAGGACGGCACGCCGCCGAAGCTCGCGGTCTCGAGGCACACGAGGCCCTCGGGGCAGCTGTCCTCGTCGTCTTCGCCTTCGCACTCCACGTGGCACAAGCTCGTGCTGTTCGAGCACGTCCAGTCGGCGCCAGGTAGGTGCATGCAGTCGTCGTCGCCTGCGCACTCGATCGAGCACAAGCCGCCGCCTCGATCGCCGGGGTCGTAGCAGTCGAGGCCGTCGTTGCAGGTCGAGCCGTCTTCGCACGGGTCGCCTTGCTCGCCGTCTCCGTCTCCGTCGCCATCGCCGCTATCGCGGGCATCGGGGCCTGCGTCGCCGTCTCCGTCGCCGCTG
>Ga0190269_10001720_pt1 | contig 10340 bp, 8 predicted proteins | sample Popmic249IS_FD_133749 | JGI IMG/M metagenome (GOLD analysis project Ga0190269, IMG submission 133749) | Populus adjacent soil microbial communities from riparian zone of Blue River, Arizona, USA - 249 IS | ecosystem: Environmental > Terrestrial > Soil > Riparian zone | place: USA: Arizona... | reverse complement strand
TTGTGCGTCCCACGATTTTGGCGGATGTGCCGCGCGGCAGTGAGATCGCAAAGACGGAAATTTTCGGACCGGTCTTGAGCCTTATGCATGTCAACACCGTTGACGAAGCGATCGAACTCGTTAATAGTGGACAGTATGGCAACCAGGCCAGCTTGTTTACTTCATCTGGCTCTGCAGCGCGCAAATTCCGTTATGAAGCGGATGCGGGAAACATTGGCATCAATATCGGCGTTGCCGCGCCCATGGCATTCTTCCCCTTCAGCGGCTGGAAAGATTCGTTCTTTGGCGATATGCATGGACAGGGCATGGACGCCGTGGAATTCTTCACGCAAAAGAAGGTTGTGGTCGAACGTTGGCCGAAGGAATGGACACGGAAATTTTAAATGAATACATCTCGTAGGGTTCGGCAGCTGCCGAACCCTACGAGATGTACCCACCAGGAATTATATGAATTACGACAACGCCTTAACTTATTCAACGCAGTGGCTTGACATTATCAAACAGGAAACCTTCCCGGAAGAACGTCAGGCGAAGTGGATCATTGAAGAATCAACGCAGAATTTCGCCGAACACTTTAACCGCGGTTGGCTGGAATATCGAAAGTCCGTAACCGAAGCAGGCGATTGGGCTTCGGTGGAATGGTCGGGGAACGGCTCGGCATTTACCGATGTGATGGGGCGCAAGTACATCGACTGGCTTGGCGGCTATGGCATGATGGATCTGGGTTGGTGCCATCCCGAAGTTGTGGAAGCGGTCATTGCTCAAGTGAAGCGCAGCCCAATGCCGAGTCAGGAGTTGATCGATCCGTTACGCGGCGTGCTGGCCAGGTTGATGTTTGAGATCACGCCGGGTGACCTGAAGTATTCATGGTTCGCGGCGAGCGGGACAGAAGCGATCGAGGCTTCCATTAAGATCGCAAAGCTTTATACCGGCAAAACAGCGTTTATTGTTGCCCTCAAAGGTTTTCACGGCAAGACGATGGGTTCCTTATCGATGATGGGCAAGGCGGATTATCGTCAGCCGATGGGCACGTTATATGGAGGGCAGGTCTACCATGTCCCGTTCGGGGATGCGGATGCGGTGGAGAAGCAGCTTGAAATTTGTGAGAAGGTGGGCATCGGTGTGGCAGGCGTGCTCTTTGAACCCATCCAGGGCGAGGCGGGTGGAATTGTCCCGCCGGACGATTTCTGGCCGCGTGTCCGCGCCGCAACGAAGAAACATGGTGTTCTTTTGATCGCGGATGAAGTGCAGACGGGACTTGCCCGCACCGGCAAGCTGTGGGGCGTCAACCACTGGGACATTGAACCCGACATTATCGCTACAGCAAAATCCCTGGGCGGTGGTGTCATGCCTGTTAGCGCGGTAACGACAACTGAAGAGATCTTCAAACCGATGATGTACCCGAATCCGTTCATGCATACGACGACGACCGGCGGCGGGGCGCTGGCGTGTGCGGCCGCGATTGCGGCGATCAACATCACGCTTCGTGATCGATTGTGGGAGAGCGCGGCTGCGAAAGGTAGTTATCTGATCGAGAAAGTGGGTGACCTCGCTGAAGAATTTCCGCAGGTCTATCAAAAGGTGACTGGCAAAGGGTTGCTAATTGGGCAGCACTTTCAGACACCCGATATCGGATATAAGGTGGCAGCGGAGCTGTTCAAACGCGGACTACTGGTCGCAGGCACATTAACCAGCGCACAAACCATCCGCATCGAGCCCCCGCTGATCATCTCGCAGGCAGAGATCGACGAAGGATTGAACCGCTTAAGCGATGCAGTTGGTGAAGTGGCGAGGATGATGTAATTGCAAAGCAACAATTATGCTGTTGCAATGTATGTTGCGAATCCTTGCAATGAGACAAATCTTGTATACAATCAATGAATTCTGCGCCGAGGAGAAGATAGATGACATCTGAATTTGCGGTTGAGCTGCGTGATGTTGTGAAGAGGTTTATAACCCCGGAGGGAATTGATCTGAATGCGGTGGACCATGTCACCATGCAGATCAAGAACGGCGAATTCTTTTCCATGCTGGGTTCCTCGGGCTGCGGTAAGACGACTTCCCTGCGGATGATCGCCGGGTTTGAATGGCCGACGGAAGGGGAAGTGTATATTGAGGGCCGTCCCATGGGACATACGCCCCCGTTCCAGCGCAAAGTGAATACCGTGTTTCAGAGTTATGCCCTTTTTCAGCATATGACCGTGTTTCAGAACGTTGCCTTTGGTCTCGAAATGGAAGGCGCCGATAAGAACGAGATCGAGAAGCGTGTCAAGCGTGCGTTGGAGATGGTGCAACTCACTGGCATGGAACGTCGCAAGCCAAAGCAACTCTCCGGCGGACAGCAGCAGCGCGTTGCTGTGGCGCGTTCGTTGGTCAAGGTGCCAGACGTGTTGCTGCTTGATGAACCGCTTGGCGCGTTGGACTTGAAACTCCGCAAGGAAATGCAACTGGAACTGAAAGCACTTCAACAGCAACTTGGCATTACCTTCATCTATGTGACTCACGATCAGGAAGAAGCGATGACCATGTCTGACCGTATTGCAGTCATGAGCAAGGGCAAGGTCCAGCAGTTGGGCACGCCTGTGGAAATTTACGAGCGGCCGGCCAATCGTTTTGTGGCAGACTTCATCGGTGAGTCGAATTTCTTCGAAGGCAAGATCAAATCGTTAGCTGCGAAGGAGGCGTGTGTCGTTGTCCCGGAATTGCACGCTGAGTTGATCGGTATCCCTGTGTCGGATGGATTGGTCAACGGGGAGGAAGTCACTATATCGATCCGTCCGGAAAAAATACATATCGCCGAGAAGGGGATGAGCCAGAATTCCTTTAAAGGAAAGGTGACCAACACGGTCTATATCGGCACGGATACACATGTCTTTGCTGATGTTCATGGAAAGCGCATCAAGGTCTTCGAGCAGAACCGCATTTCACGCCTGGACCCTGGCTCGTTTTACACTGTTGGACAGGACGTAGTGCTTGTGATGATGCCCGAGAATGTGCTCGTGCTGAAGAAAGGGTAATGCCATGCTGCAACGATTACGTGAAAACAAATCGGCACAGGGAACCCTGCTGGCGCTTCCCACCATGTTCTGGATGTTTGCCCTGTTGATCATTCCGCTATTGTTGACTCTGATTATCTCGTTCGGCAGGCGCAGCCCGGATGGCGATGTGATCTATACCTTTACACTGGATAATTATGCCCGCCTGCTGGGCTACAGTACGGATTGTGATAATGGCGCTTCTGCCTGTTTCAACTCGCTCTATCTGCAGATCCTGTGGCGTTCCATATCGCTGGCATTCAATACAACCTTCTGGGTCATCCTCCTGGCATATCCCCTGGCATACTTCATTGCACGCGCAAACCCGAAGCGGCGAAATATGTTCCTGTTCCTGGTCTTGATCCCCTTATGGACGAACTTCGTTATCCGTGTGTACGCGTGGATGATGTTGTTACGTAAGGAAGGTGCGATCAATATTGTGATCGGCTCGATCGCAAGTCTTTTCGATATTCCATTCCAGCCTCTGGAGATGCTATATACCCCCGGCGCTGTGCTGATAGGCATGGTCTATGAATTTTTGCCGTTTATGATCCTGCCGATCTTTACATCACTGGAAAAGATCGATACTTCCCTTTACGAAGCCGCAGCGGACCTTGGTGCGAATGGGATCAAGACGTTCCTGCGAGTCACACTTCCGCTTTCGATGCCGGGTGTAGTGGCAGGGACGATCCTGGTCTTCATCCCCGTCATGGGAACGTTCATTGTGTCTGATATCCTGGGCGGGCGTCAGGTGATCCTCGTTGGCAACCTGATACAAAGGCAGTTTCTCGACGCGCGTGATCCAACGTTTGGGAGCGCGGCATCGCTGATCCTGATGATCATGACGTTGATCGTCACGTATTTCTATACGCGCAAATTTGGATTCGGTGAGGAGATCGTGGTGGCATGAATCCCTTCAGGCGTCATCCCATTATCCAGGTTGCGACCATACTGGTGTATATCTTTTTGTATGCACCGATCGTTGTATTGATCCTATATTCATTTAACGCATCACGCACCAACGTAACGTTCGAAGGCTTCATCCCTCGCGTCAGTGAGCGCGTGGAAATGCAGGGCAGCATGGTACAGGCAAGTCCCTGTGGCGCATTCCATTGGTTTTGTGAACTGTCGAAGAATGATGATGTGATCGAAGCCGCTGGGAATACACTTACCATCGCATTTACGTCCACACTGATTTCGACGATCATCGGTACGATGGCGGCGCTGGCACTCCAGCGATATGAGTTCAAGCTCAAGCCCTTTTCGCAGGTCTCACTCTACATTCCGATCGTGATCCCTGAGATCGTGATGGGCATCGGCATCCTAACCCTCTTCAGCCAGCTGTTCGGACTCTTGAATGGCGCTCTGGGGTTGACAGGCGATTCACGCCTCAGCCTTGGGTTGGGGACCGTGATCGTAAGTCATATTGCCTTCAGTGTTCCCTTTGTCACGCTGGTGGTGCAGGCCCGCTTACAGGGATTCGATAAGTCCTATGAAGAAGCTGCCATGGACCTGGGCGCGAACGAGTGGACCACGTTCCGCCGTGTGACATTCCCGATGATCCTGCCTGGTATTCTCTCGGGTGGATTGCTGGCGTTCACACTGTCGCTTGATGACTTTGTGATCACCTTCTTCACCAACGGACCCGGTTCGACGACACTGCCGATCTACGTCTATGGATTATTGCGAAAGATCATTACGCCGCAAGTGAACGCATTATCCACGGTTTGGATCCTGACGGTGTTTATTGCGGTATTATTATTGCAGGTACTCCAAAGCCGCGAACAAAAACAGACCTAACCCACCATGGGTATTACGCGGGTGGAGCACCCGCGATGCCAAGACTATCAATCTTCTAAAGGAGGAAGAGATGAGTAAGTCCAGTATCATAAAGATGCTGGCGATTTTCGCCATCGCCAGCATGATCCTCACCGCTTGTGGTGGGGGGGCGGCGGAACCTGAGGCTACCGAGCCAGCTGAGAGTGGAGCCAAGGTTACGTCCACGGGTTTCGAATGCCCGGAACCAAATCCACGCATGGAAGTTACATCGACAGAGTTGAATGTCTTCGTGTGGACGGAATACTTCCCACAGGATATGCTCGATTGTTTCGAACTGGTATATGACATCCAGCTGAACCGTGATGAGTATTCCAGCAATGAGGAAATGTACGCCAAGCTCTCTGCAGGGGGAAGCTCGTACGATCTCGCCCAGCCAACCGACTACATCGTCCCCTTGATGATCCGCCAGGATCTGTTGCAGGAATTGGATCACTCCAAACTGCCGAACATGAAGAACTTCGATGAGAACTGGATGAACCAGGAGTTTGATCCTGGCAACAAGTACAGCCTACCCTATCTGGCTGGAACGGACGCGATCGTTGTCAACACCGAAGCTGTTGACAATGTCCCCACCAAGTGGGCTGATCTGTGGAAGCCTGAATATGCTGGCAAGATGGTCTTCCTGGATGACTCTCGCGCGGTCGTTGGTTTGACCCTGCTCACACTGGGCTACGATGTCAACACCACCGATCCCGCTCAGCTCGAAGAAGCGAAAGCCAAACTTGCGGAGATCGTCCCGAACATTAAGGTCTTCGATAGTGACAGCCCGAAGACAGCTCTGATCGCGGGCGATGTTGATCTTGGAATGACCTGGACGTTCGAAGCTCTCGCCGCCCAGCAGGAAAATCCCGCCATTCAATACATCTATCCGGAAGAGGGCGCGATCCTTTGGCAGGATAACTGGGTTATGCTCAAGGATGCTGCTCACGCCGATGCTGCGTATGCCTGGCTAAACTACACCATGCAGGGTGATGTCTTCTGGCTGACCTTGATCGATTACACTTACACTAACCCGAACAAGGCCGCTTTGGAATTTGCAAAGGCAAATCATCCGGATGTGTACAGTGCGTATGCTGATTCTCCGATCACAAATCCTCCGCCCGAAGCGATTGCCAACGGGCATGGTATTCAGGATGTAGGAGATGCAACTCCGTTATACGATGATATTTGGGTGGAAGTAAAAGGCGGTAGCTAGTTTACAGCGAACAAACCCCGGTTGCGAAAGCAACCGGGGTTTTTACTTGTAGTAATGCTGAATATTGTTCAAAAGCGCCTATGTGATGCAAAATAGTTACAAACATATTGACTCTAATGCATAATTATTATAGAATACATCCATGGAGCAAGAAATCGGTATTCAGTTTGACCACGGATTGGATGAAACTGATCTAAAGATCATGGAAGCCCTGCAAAAAGATGGCCGGGTCGCGTTTTCACAGATCGCGGAGCAGTTGGGCGTCTCGCCCGGCATGATCCGCCAGCGCTACAGCCGCCTTATCGACCAGGGTTTTTTGAAAGTTGTAGCCATCACCAATCCGCTGCGGATGGGGTACAAAACGATGGCGATGATCGGCATCCGCGCCGAGGGGAGCAAGCTGCTGGATGTCGCCGAAAAAGTTTCCAAACTCGATGAAGTGATTTACATGGTCATCTCGAGCGGACGGTTTGATATTTTTGCCGAAGTCGTCTGCCGCGATCATGAAGATCTGCTGCGGTTTATCACCGAAAAACTTTCGACGATCGACGGGGTCCGCGAATCGGAATCATTCATGCACTTGAAGATCGTCAAGGAAGTCTACTTCTAACGCTTCGTTCGGGAGTTGGGGTTGGTTCCCGTGTACCGGTTGTATCACCCTCTGAATTTGTTATCCTAACTCGCGCAACGCGGGTTATAAAACTACCGCCAGCCTCATTATGAACCTTACTTTTTAGGAGGAATCGTAGGCAAAGGTTCAAACGAAAGTGAAGTACATGATGCGGCACCATGTAAATGGAGAAAGGATCTATGAAAGTACTACTCGTAGGCGTCGGAGGAGTAGGAGAAGCCATTGCGGCAATTGCGAAGCCGCGCAGCTGGGTCGAGCAGATCGTCCTGGCCGACTACAATCTGGAACGAGCCAAGGAAGTACAAATCAAATTAGGGGATGATCAGCGTTTTCCTGTCGAATTTATTGACGCCAGCAAACAGGAAAACATCGAGGCGCTGGCGAAGAAATATCATGTCAATCTTATTATGAACGCCGTGGATCCTGTTTTCAATAAACAGATCTTTAACGCTGCTTATAACGTGGGCGCAACCTACATGGATATGGCCATGACGCTGTCTGAGCTGAATCCAGAGGATCCATTCCACAAACCGGGTATCAAACTTGGTGACTATCAATTCGAAAAAGCCAAAGAGTGGGAAGCAAAAGGCCTGCTTGCCCTTGTAGGCATCGGTGTGGAGCCTGGCATGGTGGATGTTTTTGCCCGCTACGCCCAGGACCACATGTTTGACGAGATCGAAGAAGTAGGTGTCCGTGATGGAGCGAACCTTGAGATCAGAGGTTATGAGTTTGCACCGAACTTCTCCATCTGGACCACCATTGAAGAATGTTTGAATCCGCCTGTGGTTTGGGAAAAAGACAAAGGCTGGTTTACAACAGAGCCATTCTCCGAGCCGGAAGTGTTTGAGTTCCCTGAAGGCATTGGCAGGATCGAAGTTGTCAATGTGGAACATGAAGAAGTGCTGCTCATGCCGCGCTGGATCAAGACCAAACGCGCCACCTTCAAATATGGACTTGGCGATCAGTTCATCGGTGTTCTCAAGACCTTGAAGATGCTGGGGCTTGATAACAAGGAAAAGATCAATGTTAAGGGGCTACAGGTCGCTCCGCGCGATGTGGTCGCTGCATGTCTCCCTGATCCTGCACACCTGGGCGACAAAATGTTTGGCAAGACCTGCGCCGGTCTTTGGGTGAAAGGCACCAGGGATGGCGGTTTGCGTGAAGTGTATCTCTATCAGGTCGCCGACAATGAAGAGTGTATGAAGACCTGGGGCTGCCAGGCAGTGGTCGCACAGACAGCGTTTAGCGCGGTCATCGCCATGGACCTGCTCCATCATGGTCAATGGAAAGGAGTCGGTGTCCTCGGCCCCGAGGCGTTCGAGCCAGATCCATTCATGGATAAGATGGCGGATTATGGGTTCCCCTACGGCATCAAAGAGATGACCAGGGAAGCGGTCTAATAATGAAAGCGGACAATCGGAAGAGAGATTGTCCGCTAATTTTTTGCGGAGGGAAAAGATGGACAGTTACGAATATTCGGGTCTGATCATCGGGGGCATCGTTGTCATTCTGTTGGTGCGCTTGGCAATCGGGTACTGGGCATCCAAAAAAGTGGAGACAACGAATGATTACGTGCTGGCAGGTCGGCGTCTTCCAATCTGGATGGCAGCCCCATCCATCATGGCCACGTGGTTCGCTGCAGAAACGTTGATGGGCTCCAGTTCCGAAGCCTATAAGTACGGATTGCAGGGCGTTATCTTCGATCCGTTCGGTGCGACCATGTGTTTGTTCCTGTCTGCGCTGCTGATCGTCCGCATAGCGCGCCGCGCCCAATATGTGACCATCATGGACTTCTTCCAGCAGCGTTATGGCACAACGATGTCTGTGGTTGGTTCGATTGCCCAGATTATCGGCTACTTCGGCTGGACTGCGGCGCAGATCGTGGCTGGGGGGGCGATCCTGCAAGCCCTGCTGGGGTGGGACCTCTCGGTTGGTATGATACTGGTTGCTGGCGTGGTGACGATATATACCATGGCCGGTGGTCTATGGGCCGATACGGCTCTTGATTTCATGCAAATGTTCCTGACCATGGGTGGGCTGCTGATCATCTTCATCGGAATTCTCTGGGCTGTGGGTGGTTTGGATAACTTTCTTGGCATGGCAGGCGCGCAGTACACCGAACATCCGTTTGCGATGGGACCAACATCAGATGAAGGATACCTCGGTTACGGTGGGCATATGGGCTGGTTCTACTACGCGGCGGCCTGGATGGCCATTGGGCTCGGTTCCATCCCGGCCCAGGATTACCTCCAGCGCACGTGTGCGGCCAAGAATGAGAACGTGGCTGTCAAATCCACATACATTGCCGCATTCCTCTATATCACCTTTGGTGTGTTGTCGCCGTTCATTGGTATGGCCGCTCACGCTGTAACCTCAATCGGCAGTGAACTTGAAGCCGATACATCACAGTTTGTGCTCATTCTGATGGCCATGGAATATCTACCACCGTTCATGACGGCTTTGTTCGTGGCGGCGTTGGCATCCGCGTTGATGAGCACATCTGATTCGTCGATGCTGGCAGGGGCGACGATGTTCACTGAGAATATCGTAAAAGTGTTCAAGCCTGACCTCGCTGACAAGACGCAATTGTTGCTCACCCGGCTTGCACTGGTCGTCAGCGGCATCCTGAGCCTGTTCATAGCGTTATGGGCAGAGACCATCTATGAACTGGCGGTGCTTGCCAATACCTGTATCCTGGTAGGCATGGTGGCTCCCTATGTGATCGGTATGTACTGGAAGAAAGCCAACCACATCGGTGCATTGACATCGTTCTTTTCAGGGGGAATCTCCTGGGTGGTGCTGTCTCTGTATTATTACAATGCACCCGAATTTGGCACGTTTGCCATTTGTGAAGCCGATACCTACTGCGCGACCTGGGATGCGGTCTATATCGCCTCAGCGCCGGCCTTCATCATTTCGGTAGTGGCGTTCATTGTGGCTTCGCTGGCAACGGGGAAGATCGACCCACCTAAAATCCTGAAGGATATTTATGGTAAACCGGTCAACATGAGGCACGCGCTGGGTTGGGGAAATTTGAACGATGAGCCTGATCTACAGCCGGCTCCAGCTCCTGCAGATGACTGATACAGTGATGGATAATGCCTGCCAGGACTGAGAACGCGTCAGTTCGGAAAGTGACGAGATAAAGGGACGCAGAATCCTTCATGAAGTGCGTCCCTTTTGTCCGTTTCGGAAGGGTCAGGTTGTTTTAAGTCCATCGGACTTGTATAATGAAGGAAATCAGACTTGGAGGAGGACCACATGCCGTACGGTTTTAACGGAAAGATTCTGCACGTGGATTTGACAAAAGGCGAGCTCACGGTGGAAGAGCCAGACGAGGCTTTTTATCGTAAGTATCTGGGTGGGAGTGCGATGGGGATGCACTACATTTTGCGTGACATGCCAAAGGGCGCTGACCCTCTTGGACCGGAAAATGTGCTGACACTGATGGCAGGCGTCACTACGGGTGCGCCGATCTCAGGCCAGAGTCGTTTGAATGCCAACGCCAAATCTCCGATCAGTGGTGGCATCGGTGACTCACAGAGCGGTGGTTTCTTCCCGGCTGAGCTGAAATTCGCGGGCTTCGATGGAATTGTCATCAAAGGCAAATCTGAAAAACCCGTGTATCTGACAATCATTG
>Ga0190269_10001719_pt1 | contig 10341 bp, 8 predicted proteins | sample Popmic249IS_FD_133749 | JGI IMG/M metagenome (GOLD analysis project Ga0190269, IMG submission 133749) | Populus adjacent soil microbial communities from riparian zone of Blue River, Arizona, USA - 249 IS | ecosystem: Environmental > Terrestrial > Soil > Riparian zone | place: USA: Arizona... | reverse complement strand
GCCTGCGTGTCGGTGTCGCAGGTCAGGACGCCGTTGCCGACCGGTGTGCCCTCGTCGAGCGCGACTCGGGTGAGGCCGGCGGTCACCGCGTCGCACACGTACTCGAAGTGCGGTGTTCCGCCGCGGACGACGACGCCCAGCGCCACGACCGCGTCGCACCGCCTGGCGAGCTCCTGCGCGACCACCGGCAGCTCCACCGCGCCCGAGACCCGGGCCGTGAGAATGTCGGTGACCCCGCACAACGCCGCGGTGGCCAGCGCGCGGTCGAGCAGCCGGTCAGTCAGCTCCTGGTGCCAGCGGGTCGCGACGACGCCGAGGCGCAGGCCCGCCGCATCGACCGGACCCAGGTCGGCCAGCCCGCCGCCGCTCACGCCGGGGCTCCCAGCGACGCCTGGTCGAGCACCGCGGAGGCGACCGCGATCTCGTCGGGGAGGCCGACGATCTCGTGGCCCATCCGGTCCCGTTTCGTCCGCAGGTAGCGGACGTTCTCCGGATGCGCATGGGTCGGCAGCGCGACCCGGTCGCGGACGCGCACCCCGTAGCGCTCCAGGCTCGCCCGCTTCGCGGGGTTGTTCGTCAGCAGCCGCACCGAGCGCACATCGAGGTCCAGCAGGATCTGCGCGCCGATCGCGTAGTCCCTGGCGTCGACCGGGAGGCCGAGCTCGAGGTTGGCGTCGACGGTGTCCGCGCCGGAGTCCTGCAGCTCGTACGCGCGGAGCTTGGACAGCAGCCCGATCCCCCGGCCCTCGTGACCGCGCAGGTAGACGACGACGCCGCGCCCCTCGGCGGCGACCGCGGCCAGCGCGGACTCCAGCTGCGGGCCGCAGTCGCACCGGAGGCTGCCGAAGACGTCGCCGGTCAGGCACTCCGAGTGCACCCGCACGAGGACGTCGTCTCCGGCGACGTCACCGAGCACGAACGCCACGTGCTCGGTGTCCTCGACCGTGCTGCGGTAGCCGACCGCGCGGAACGCGCCGTGGCCGGTGGGCAGCCGGGTGTCGACCTCGCGGATCACCTGGCGCTCGGTCCGCCGCCGGTAGGCGACCAGGTCGGCGATCGTGATCAGCGTCAGGCCGTGGGTGGCCGAGAACTCGATCAGCTCCGGCAGCCGCGCCATCGTCCCGTCGTCGTTGACGACCTCGCTGACCGCTCCGGCCGGGTGCAGGCCGGCCAGGCGCGCGAGGTCGACGGCCGCTTCGGTGTGGCCGGGCCGCACCAGGACGCCGCCGTCGACGGCCCGCAGCGGGAAGACGTGCCCGGGCCGGGTGAAGCCCTCCGCGGTGGCGTCGGGGTCACCGAGCAGCCGGATGGTGTGTGCCCGCTCGGCGGCCGAGATGCCGGTGGTCGTCTTGTCCCTGGCGTCCACCGAAACGGTGTACGCGGTGCCCTTGGTGTCCTGGTTGGTGTGGTGCATCGGCGGCAGGTCGAGGCGGTCGGCGTCGGCCTCGGTGACGGGCGCGCACACGACACCGGACGTGTACCGGATCGTGAACGCGAGCAGGTCCGGGGTCGCCGCGGAGGCGGCGAAGACGAGGTCCCCCTCGTTCTCCCGGTCCTCGTCGTCGACGACGACGACCGCCTTGCCCGCGGCGATGTCAGCGATCGCCTGCTCGATGGTGCCGAACGTCATGACCGCTCCTCGTCCCGGGTGACCAGCAACTTCTCGACGTACTTGGCCATGACGTCGACCTCCAGATTCACCGCGGAGCCGATCGCCCGGACCCCGAGCGTGGTGGCGGCGAGCGTGGTGGGGATGAGACTGACTTCGAACCACTCCGGCGTCACCGCGGTGACGGTGAGCGAGACACCGTCGACGGCGATCGAGCCCTTCTCCACCACGTAACGGCCGAGGCCCTGGGGCAGACCGATCCGGACGACCTCCCACTGCGGGGCGGGCTGCCGTTCGAGCACCGCGCCGACGCCGTCGACGTGGCCCTGCACCAGGTGACCGCCGAGCCGGGTGGCGAGTGTCGCGGCTCGTTCGAGGTTGACGGGGTCGCCGGGGGCCAGTCCGCCGAGGGCCGAGCGGCTGAGCGTCTCGGCCATCACGTCCGCGGTGAACTCCTCGCCGGTCGTGCGCACGACGGTCAGGCAGACGCCGTTGACCGCGATCGAGTCGCCGTGGGTGGCGTCCGCGGCGACGCGCGGACCTTTCAGCGTGAGCCGGGCGGCTCGGTCGAGTCTCTCGATCCCGGCCAGAGTTCCGAGCTCTTCCACGATGCCGGTGAACATGTGTTCCGTGCGCCTCCTCGCCTCGGACGAACTCCGGAGGCACGGAAAGGGCAAACACGGGCGACGGCGGTACCCGCGGACGGGCACACCGGCCAGCCCGCGCGCATCCTCCCATCCGGACTTTCACCGTCGGTCCCGGAGTTCCACCGGGTCAACCGCTTGCCCCGAAGGGCGCACGGGTCGCGGACTGTCACCGCCGGCTCGGAATTTCACCGACCCCGGAGCGCGCGTACTGCGTTCAGTTGACTGCTCTGTCTCTGTCTTACTTCGGTTGACGTTCGGCCGCCACCGTTGCGGAGGGAAATCCCACCGTTACGCGTCAGTCTGGCACGGTTATCCCGCCGCGACCCGGCCGATGCGATCTGGATCACGCCGGCCGCGCCGGCCGGTCAGCCGGAGCCGGGCTCTCCGGCGGGCTCGATCGCGGCCGGCCCCCGGGCACCGGGGCCGCGCCCCGGCTCCGGATCCTGCCGCCGGTCGACCGCGACCATCGAGCCCTGGGTGCGCTTCGCGACCGACTTCATCTCGCTCGCCGCCGCCACCACCTCCCGGTGGTCGGTGAAGCGGCGCTGGGTGGACACCGCGACCCCGATCGAGAGCGTGAGCAGGCCGTGGCGGCGTAACCGGCCCTGCCGGTCGAGGACCTCGAAGTAGCCCCTGGCCAGGTCGTCGGGGTCGTAGAACACGCGGCTGGACTGGTCGAACAGCGCGATGGCGCGATCGGTGATCGGCCGGACCTGCTCCGGGGTGCAGACCACCAGGAAGTCGTCGCCGCCGATGTGGCCGAGGAAGGGCGGCGTCCCGGCGACGCCGATCACAGCCGTGTGCAGGGCGCCCGCCGCGGCGGTGAGCATCTGGTCGCCCCGGTAGAACCCGTAGACATCGTTCACGGTCTTGAAGTTGTCGAGGTCGACGTAGCAGACCGCGTACTCCCAGCCGTGCTCGTGCCGGGCGGCGATGCGCTCGGCGATCGCCTCCAGGATGCGGGTGTTGCCGGGTAGCCCGGTGAGCGGCGAGACGTCGCGCATCTCCCGGTTGCGGCGCAGCGTCGACCGGACGCGGGCGACCAGCTCGGTGACGTCGAACGGTTTGACGATGTAGTCGTCGGCACCGGCGGTGAGGCCCTGGATGCGGTCGGCCGAGAGCTCCTTGGCGGTGAGCATGATGATCGGCAACGCCGCCGTCAGCTGGGAGGCGCGCAACTGGCGGCACAGCTCGAACCCGTCGACCCGCGGCATCATCACGTCGAGCAGGACGAGGTCGGGCCGGTGCCGTTCGATGGCCGCCAGCGCACCCCGTGCGTCGTTGGCCACCACGACGTCGAACCGCTCGAAGCGCAGGTTCATCGCCACCAGGGCGGCGACGTCCGGATCGTCGTCGACGACGAGGATCAGCCCGTCGGAGGCGCGGTCGGCGCCCGCGCGGTCGGCGCCCGCGCGCAGGGACTCGCCGGGAGGGTCTCCCCCGGTGGTCCCCGCGGCCCCGGTCACCGGACGATCCCCCACCGCGGGGCGGCGCCGCGCACGGTGTCGTCGAGCACGGCGTGCTTTGGCGGGGCTCCGTGGGCCGTGGCACCGTCGGACGGGGCTCGGTGGACCGTGGCACCGTCGGACCGGGCTCGGTGGACCGTGGCACCGTCGGACCGCGCTCCGCGGAACGAGGTTCCGTCGCACGCGGCACCGCCCAACGCGGCGCGGTCGAACGCGGCGCGGTCGAACGCGGCGGGTGGGCTGGCGCCGGTCGGCGCGGCGACGCCCGTCACCGCTGCGCCCTGCTCACCGGACCGCCGCTTTCTCGGCCGCCTCCACCGCCGAGGCGCGCAGCGCGGCGACGGCCGCGGCCGGGTCGTCGGCGTTGTAGACCGCGGAGCCCGCCACGAACGTGTCGGCGCCGGCCTCCGCTGCGGCGTGGATCGTGTCGGCGTTGATCCCGCCGTCGACCTCGATCCGCAACTCCAGATGGCCCGTCTCGACCCGGCGGCGGGCCTCGGCGACCTTCGGCAGCACCTCGGCCATGAACTCCTGGCCGCCGAAGCCCGGCTCCACGGTCATGACGAGCAGCGTGTCGAAGCCGCGGAGGATCTCCAGGTACGGCTCGAGCGGCGTGCCGGGCTTGAGGGCCAGCCCGGCCTTCGCCCCCGCGGCGCGCAGATCACGCGCGACCGCGGCCGGGTCGTCGGTGGCCTCGGCGTGGAACGTGACGTTGTGCGCCCCGGCCTCGGCGTAGCCCGGCGCCCAGCGGCCCGGATCCTCGATCATCAAGTGACAGTCGAGCGGGATGTCGGTCGCCGCCCGGATGCTCTTCACGACCGGGAGGCCGAGCGTCAGGTTCGGCACGAAATGGTTGTCCATGACGTCGACGTGCAGCCAATCCGCCCCCGCCGTACCCGGCCGGCCGCCGACCGACGCGGCGGCGTCGGCCAGGCGGGCGAAGTCGGCGGACAGAATGCTCGGTGCGACGAAGAGCTCCACGTCGCCGAGTGTAGTGGCGGGGTCAGACAGGCTTGCGCAGCAGCGACAGGAACATGGCGTCGGTGCCGTGCCGGTGCGGCCAGAGCTGCAGCGCGGCCGCGCGTGCCGCGCTCGCCCCTTCCGGAACGGGGTTCAGGTCCGCCGCGGCTGCGGCTTCCGGCACCGCGCGGACGTCGACGGGCTCGGCGCCGGTGCGACGGCAGACGTCGGCCACCAGCACCCGGGTCTCGGCGAGATGCGGTGAGCAGGTCACGTACGCGACCAGCCCGCCGGGGCGCGCCGCACGCAGCGCCGCGGTGAGCAGCTCCCGCTGGAGTTTCGCCAGCGCCGGGACGTCGCCGGGCTCCCGGCGCCAGCGCGCCTCCGGGCGGCGGCGCAGGGCCCCCAGGCCGGTGCAGGGCGCGTCGACGAGCACCCGGTCGAACCCACCCTCCGGCAGGTCGGGGTGCGTCCCCACGTCGCGGCCGTCGGTGTGGACCACGGTCGCGGGCAGACCGCGGACGGCCTGCTCCACCAGCTTGGCGCGGTGCTCGGTCACCTCGACCGCGGTGAGGCGGGCTCCGCGTCCGGCAGCGATCGACGCCAGCAGCCCGGCCTTTCCGCCGGGCCCGGCGCAGAGGTCGAGCCACGCGGCGTCCGGACCGTCCAGCGGGGCGGTGGCGGTGGTCCAGGCGCAGAGCTGGCTGCCCTCGTCCTGCACGTGGGCGCGCCCGTCGGCGACCGCTGCGACGTCGCCCGGTGCGCCCTCGGGAAGCTTGACGGCGACGGGAGACCAGCGGCCGAGCAAACCGTCGGCACCGGCGGAGCCGTCGGCGGGCTCCGGCGCCGACCGGCCGAGGAGCACCTCGATCTCGGCTGCCAGCTCCTTCGGGTCGACGCGGCCCGGCCGGGCGGCCAGATCGACGCCAGGGCGGTCGTTGTCGGCGGCCAGCGCTTTCGCCGTCTCGCTGTCGCCCTGGCCGAGGCGCGCGCTGTCCTCGCCGAGCGCGTCGGCGAACGCCCGGACCACCCACTCCGGATGGCTGTAGCGGATCGCGAGGTGCGCGACGGGGTCCGCGGCGAGGTCCGGGGTGACCTCGGGGAGCCAGGTGTCGAGGTCACGCTCGGCCACCCGGCGGAGTACGGCGTTGACGAATCGCGCCGGGCCGTCGGTCAGCGCGACGCGGGCCACCTCGACGGTGCCGGCGACCGCGGCGTGGTCCGGAACGCGGGTGTACAGCAGCTGGTAGGCGCCGAGCCGGAGCGCCTGGAGCACGCGGAGGTCGACCTTGTCGATCGGGCGGCTGCTCCCGGCGGCGAGGATCGCGTCCAGCGTGCCGCGGTGACGCAGCGTTCCGTAGGTCAGCTCGGTGACGAACGCCGCGTCCCGGCCGGTGATCCGGCGCTCGACGAGCAGCGACGGCAGCATGAGGTTGGCGTAGGCGTCGCGGGCCGCGACCGAGACCAGGACGTCGAACGCCGCGCGGCGGGCCGGGTCGGGCGTCGCCTTCTGGTAGGAGCCCCAGGCGCGCTTCGCGCCCTCGTGCCCCGACTCGTTCCGCGGCCGCTCGGCCCCGGAGCGCTCCCGGTCGGGGCGACCGGCGCCGCGCTCGGGGCGAGCGCCGGAGGCCGGACGGCCCGCGCCCCGATCGGGACGACCGGCGCCACGATCCGGGCGCGCGTCGCCGCGGTCCGGACGACCGCCGGAAGCAGGACGACCCTCCCCGCGGTCGGGGCGACCGCCGAAGGCAGGACGACCCTCGCCGCGATTCGGACGATCACCCGAAGGCGGACGACCGCCCGAGCGACGTTCACCGCGGTCCGACGGGCCCCCGCCACGGTCCGGGCGCCCCTCGCCGCGGTCGGCGCGACCACCGAACGCCGAGCGGCCCTCACCGCGGTCCGTGCTGCCCGTGGTGGGGCGGCCGGTGGTGGGGCGGCCGGTGGTGGGGCGGCCGCGGGCGGGACCGCCGGTGCCGCTTCCGCGGTCGGCGGCCGGGCGGCCGGCTCCGTCGGAGGCGTCGGGGCGGCCGCCGGCCGGTGGGCGTCCGCTGCCCGGTCGCCGTCCCTGGGGCCGGCCGTCTCCTTCGGTCACTGCTGCACCTTCGCTCGCTGGAGGTTCGTCACACGAATAGCTCGCCGGACTCCGGCCGGGCGCCGCGCGCCCAGTCGGTGGCGGGCATCGACTTCTTGCCCGGTGGCACGACCTCGCCGAGCACCACCGGGTCGGTGGCCGTGCCGACGAGCACACGCTTGCGCTCGACGCGCAGCGCGCCCGGCGCCAGCCGCTCACCACCGGGCTCCGGCCGCACCGGCCCCACCTTCACCCGCTCACCACGGAACGTCGTCCACGCGCCCGGCGCCGGGGTGCAGGCACGGATCCGCCGGTCCACCGCGAACGCGGGGACCGCCCAGTCCAGGCGCGCGTCCTCGACCGTGAGCTTCGGCGCCAGCGACACCCCGTCGACGGGCTGGGGCACCGCCGTCAGCGCACCGGCGGCGATGCCGTCGACGACCTGCGCCAGCAGCTCGGCCCCGGCTTCCGACAGCCGCTCGAGCAGCGCACCGGCCGTGTCGGTGGGCCTGATCGGCTCGGTGAGCGAGCCGAACACCGGCCCGGTGTCCAAGCCCTTCTCCAGCTGGAACACCGCGGCACCGGTGAGCTCGTCACCGTGCAGGATCGCGTGCTGCACGGGGGCAGCCCCACGCCACGCCGGCAGCAGCGAGAAGTGGAGGTTGATCCAGCCCAGGCGCGGCACGGCGAGCGCCGACGGCGGCACCAGGCCGCCGTAGGCGACGACCGGCGCGAGGTCGGGTGCCAGCTCGGTGAGGCGGGCCAGGAAGTCCGGATCGCCGGCCTTCGCCGGGGTGAGAACCTCGATGCCGTGGGCGTCGGCGACCTCACCGACCGGCGACCGCTGGAGCTTGCGGCCACGGCCGGCCGGTGCGTCGGGGCGGGTGACCACGGCGACGACCTCGTGGTCGGTGCGGAGCAGACGCTCCAGCGGTGGCACCGCCACCGCGGGCGTGCCGGCGAAGACCAGTCGCAGGCTCACCGCAGCTTCCCGAACAGCGGGTGCGGGCTGACCTTGACCGTCGGCGCTGGCTCGTTCGCCCACTCGGCCTGCCGGAGGGCCTTCATCGCTTCCTTCTTCGTCTCCGCGTCGAGCCGGTCGACGAAGAGGACTCCGTCCAGATGGTCGGTCTCGTGCTGCAGGCACCGCGCCATCAGCTGGGTACCGACGATCTGCACCGGCTCGCCGTGCATGTCGAAACCCTTGGCGACGACGTTCAGCCGACGCTTGGTGTCGAAGTAGAAACCGGGCATCGACAGGCAGCCCTCAGGGCCGTCCTGCTCCTCCTCGTCGGGGAACTCCAGGACCGGGTTGACCAGGTGTCCGACCATGTCGTCGACGTCGAACGTGAAGACGCGCAGCGGAACGCCGAGCTGCGGAGCGGCGAGGCCGGCACCGCGCTCGTCGAGCATCGTCTCGGTGAGGTCCTTCACCAGGCTGCGCAGCTGCCGGTCGAAGTCGACGACCTCGTCTGCGGGAGTACGCAGAATCGGATCTCCGAAGAGCCGAATGGGACGGACAGACACGCAGTTCCCCTCGGGACGACTGGCAGGCACGACGACCAGGCGCGTGGAGACGCGCCGACCCGTAAGTCTACGGCCGTCGCGCGGGACGCCTGCCGAGCGCCGCCGTAGGCCCCCGCACGCCCGTCCAGCGGCCCCCGCACGCCCGTCCAGCGCCGCCGCCGGCCCCGCCCCGACACCACCGCAGGCCCGGCCCGCACCGGGGGCGTGGGCCGGTGCGGGCCCGAGCGGCGCGCTTCCGGCAGCACCGGACACGCCGCTCGCGGGGCTGGTACTGCAACGGCGGTTAGGTGGGTGGCGGGGCTCGGGGTGAGCCGTGGGCCCGCCATCCGCAGGACGATCCCCCTAGTCGGGATGAGGTGGCGAATTCTCGCTAGCGTCCTGTCCGGTTCGGGGCTCATGCCGGTTTGAGCGGTGGGGTGAGGTGCGTCGATGTCAGTTTTTGTGCGTGGGGGCGCGTGAAAACTTCCATTGACAATGGTTTTCCGGCGGTCGGCGGGTTCGGGCCGCCGTGGGCGTGGTCCAGGGAGCGATCCGGCAAGGCGGAGGTCCGCCCGACTGCCGCTGGTCTTTCGCAGCTGTGGTGTCCGGGCGTGGCCGACGACGCGGCCGGTCGTCGTCCGGGCCGCGGTCACGGTGGGCTGCTGGTCTGTGAAACAGGGCCTAGAGGAGATCCAGGGGGTCCAGCTCGACGCGCACCGGGTGCGGGGACTTGTGCGCACTGCGGATGGCCGCGGCCGCGCGGAGCGACGTGGCCAGCGCCGGGCCGAGCGACCGCGGGCACCGCACGAGGGCCCGCTCCAGCTCCTCGCCCTCCGCGCCGGCGCGCGGTGCGGGCGGGATCGGCACCGGCCCCAGCACCTCGGCCTCGGCCGGTAGCTCGGTCAGCCGCAGCAGGTCGGCCACCCCGTCGGGCGTGCCGGTGACGCTGGCCAGCCGGACGGCGGGCGGGAACCCGAGCTCGGTGCGGTCGGCCAGCTCGCGCGCCGCGTGCCAGGCCGGGTCCCAGCGCAGCAGCGCCTGCACGACGGGGACCGCGCCGTCGGCCGCGATCACGACCCGCCCGCCGGTGCGAGCCGGCCGCACCAGCGCGATCGCGTTGGCCCAGCGCCGCATCGCCTCCTCGGACGCGCGCAGGTCGGCCCGGGTGAGCAGCGCCCAGGTGTCGAGCAGGAGCGCCGCCCCGTAGCCGCCCTCGGCGACCGGTTCGGCGCCTGGGGTCGCGATCACCAACGCCGCGCCCGGTCCCACCTCCGCCAGCACACCGTCGCGTCCCGACGTCCGGACGGGGATGCCCGGGAATGCGCGGCCGAGCTCCTCGGCGGTGCGGCGGGCACCGAGCACCGAGGCGCGAAGCCCGCGGTACCCGCATTCGGGGCACGTCCAGCCGCCCGCCAGGTGACCGCACCACCGGCAGGACGGCACGTCGCCCTCGCCGGCCTCGGCCCGGCCGCGCAGCTCGAGCGGCCCGGCGCAGACGGTGCAGCGCGCCGGCTGCCGGCAGCGCCCGCAGGCCACCGACGGCACGTAGCCGCGCCGCGGCACCTGGACGAGGACGGGCGCGTCCGCCGCGAGCGCCTCCCGCGCGGCCCGCCACGCCACGGTGGGCAGGCGCGCCGCCGACGCGGTCGGGTCGGCCGCCAGGTCGCGGTCGTCGCCCACCGGGACGACGCGGGGAGCCGCGGCCCGCACCACCTCCCGGTCGGCCTCCAGCGGCTTGGCCCAGCCGGTCTCCAGCAGCAGCTGCGCCTCGGCCGTGCGGGCGAACCCGCCCAGCAACAGGCCGGCTCCGGTCAGCTGGCTACGCACGAGCAGCACCTCGCGGGCGTGGCAGTACGGCGCCCGGGGCTCGGCGTGCAGGTCGTCGCCGTCGTCCCAGAGCACGGCCAGCCCGAGGTCGTGCACGGGCGCGAACGCGGTGGCGCGGGTGCCGACGACGGCCCGGACCGTGCCCCGCCGCACGGCGAGGAAGCGCCGGTAGCGCTCCGCGGGGCCGACGGCGGCCGACAGCGCGACGTGCCGCCCCGCGCCGAGCGCGGCGGTCAGCGCGGCGTCGAGCCG
>Ga0190269_10001718_pt1 | contig 10344 bp, 10 predicted proteins | sample Popmic249IS_FD_133749 | JGI IMG/M metagenome (GOLD analysis project Ga0190269, IMG submission 133749) | Populus adjacent soil microbial communities from riparian zone of Blue River, Arizona, USA - 249 IS | ecosystem: Environmental > Terrestrial > Soil > Riparian zone | place: USA: Arizona... | reverse complement strand
CGAAGACAAAACGTTCCTGCGCCGCTGGTTCACGAACGAAGACGGCAATCTCTACGAGGATGGCATGTCGGACTTTGTCGCGGTTGAAGAAGCCATCTTCGATCTGCAGACCAACGAGACCGCCAACAATCGCAGTGACCTCACTATGCTGATCAGCGCCATCGACTCGGCGCAAAGCGGCACCTATCTCGCGGATCTAGATCCGATCTTGGATACCGATCACTACTTGCGCTTCACCGCAGTCGAAGCCGCGGTCAATCAGTGGGACGGCTACAGCTACACCTATTACGAGCCGAACAACTTCCGCATCTATCACAACCCGTCGACCGGTAAGTTCACGTTCATTCCGTGGGGTCACGACCTGTCGATGAAGCCTTTCCCGATCTACGAAGACAATCCTGCGCCGCAGCGCACGTTCATCCCGCTGTTCACCGCGCCGGTCTACGAGAACCAACCGAGCGCACGCGATGCTGGCGGCAGGATCTTCGTCGGTGATCGCAGCGGTGACCCTGGCCGCGCGATGGGCGGTTGCCTCGGCAGCACCAGCTGCAGGACGGCGTACGCCGAAGTTGTTCGCGACGTGATCGCGGTCTATGAGGGCGTCGGGTTGCCCGCGATGGCGGCAAAGATGTACGCCCAGATCCGCGACCACGTCCGCGCTGAAGATCGCAAAGAGGTCACGAACGAAGAGTTCGAGTCGGCCTATCAAACGCTGCTCACGAACCTCGCGCAGCGAGCGGACGCGATGGAAGCTGACCTCACTGCCGCCGGCCTCTGAGGCATCGTTTCCGAATGGAAAACGAGGAAAGTCCCATGCGTACCGCCGACGCGGTGCAGTGGGTCAAAATCCTCGTCGTCTGCGCAAGCGCTGACAGAATCATGAGTGACATTGCAGCGAGCGTGCGGCATGGGACACAAATCTCATCCGAGTCGTGATCGGCCACACACTCCGCTGCGCAGATTGCGGTAAGCTAGAGCAATGTACCCGTGGCTACGCTTGATCAGTGTCGGCGCGAGTGCCCTGAAGCAATCTCGCATCGACTTGTTCGAACCCACGCGTGTCAGCCTGCGCGTCTGGCCTGACGACATCGATGGCAATCTGCACGTGAACAACGGGCGTTACCTCACGCTCGCTGATCTCGGCGGTGTCACGTGGTTCTTGCGCTCGGGCGTGCTCGCGCAAGCGCGGCGCTTCCACGCGATCCCGCTGATCGCCGACTCGATCGCCAAGTTCCGGCGGGACTTGAAGCTGCTGCAAGCCTTTACGATCGAGACGCGCTTACTCGGCTGGGAGCGGCGCTGCATCTTCCTCGAGCATCGCTTCCTGGTCGACCAGCACGTGTCGGGTCTCGTCGCCGTCCGCTGCGTGTTCAAGTCTGGACGCAGGACGATCTACCCGAGCGAGCTCTTGGGAACCTTGTCTACACGCACGCAGTCTCCTGTCTTGCCGGCGTGGCTGAGCCAGTTCAGCGAGAGCTGCGACGCGCTGACACGTCAGCTACATGAAGAGGAGCGCGGGCCCGAGCCGCTCCCGTCCGCTGCCGAGCGGCAACGCTTCAACTGACTAACAAGGTTTACTCGAAGTATGCTCTCAAGTGCTGCGGTGCCGCCGTCAGCGTCATCTGATCTGGTGAGCTCGCCGTCCAGTGAGTGACTGCGTAGCCAGGCTGCAAGAGCTCCTCTGCAGAGCTCATGGCTTCGAGGTGCGGCCCGGTCGTCACGAAGTCATACATCAGCTCTTCGGACTCCCAAACCGCCAACGTCCGCCCCGACCCGCAGCTCTCTGAGCTGCTCACCTGCAACGCGAGCAAACCTGGCTGCGTTTGCAGCTTCTGGACGATCGCGCCCATCAGCATCTGATAACGCGGCGTCAAGTACTCACCGTCTGCACCGCGCTTCGGAATGCCGTAGGTGGAGCTCACGATGTACTCGCGACCTTCTTCCACCTGCAGCTCACCCGCACTGAGGTCGACAGCACTGCCCGCGATGTACTCGCTCTCCAGATCGGGCTCGATCTCCGCGGCATGACACTTGAGCTCCGCGCGGGCGGGCGCGACCTCCTTGTCGCCGCTGTCACTGCTGTTGCTGTCGCTCGCGCACGCGACACACACGAGCGCGACGCACACAACCGCACCACCGCCATACGACTTGGCCCAAAGCATGAGCACCTCCTTTTCAGGTCAGTGCCCAGGCCGCGCCGAAACGTTCATGCGCCTGCGACGATTCAGCCGCCGGCTTGCGTTTCGGCTTCTTGACCGTGGTCGTGACCAGAGCCCTTCGAGTGGGCGTGACCATGATCGATCTCTTCGGCGGTCGCGTCGCGGATGTCTTTGATCGTGACCTTGAAGAACAGGTTCTTGCCGGCCAGCGGATGATTGAAGTCGATCTTCGCGTAGTCGCCGCGCACCGACTGCACGGTCACGTGACGCGGACCTTCGGGCGTCTGCACCTGCAGGATCTCACCCGCGTCCGGGCGCTTGCCCTCGGGCAGCTTGCGCACAGGCACATTGCGGATCGCGTTTGGATCGTAGTCGCCGTAGCCATCGGCGGGCGTGACCTTGACCTCGATCGTCTCGCCAACACCCTTGCCATCGATGGCCTTCTCCAAACCAGGCACGATGTTCTTCGCGCCGTGAAGATATGCGAGCGGCCCGCGACCCTCGGAGGTGTCCAGGACGCTGCCGTCGTCGTCAGTGAGGGTGTATTCGATGGAGACTACTTTTTTCTCTTCGGCTTTCACGCGCGGCACAATAACCGGTCGGGCGACGTTCGGCCAGCGGTCCTAGACCATGCTTCCGAGCCGGCAGAGCGGTCAATTCGGACACTCGGCGAGGGCGTCTCCGTTGGCATCCGTGTCGACGATCCCGCAGCCACATTGACCTTCATGGAACTTGGCGGGGTCGTCCGGACAGCGGTCCGGTCCCAGCTCACAAATGAACGGCTGCTCTGTAGAGCAAATGAGGTCGTCCATCTCGGCGCTCGAGCTGAGCGCGCCGCAGCGCCCCGAGCCATTGGGCTCATCGCTCGCCCAACGCGTGTACGCACCGTCGAGCGCACGGCCGTTGTCAGAGCCTCGCCAGAACGGAATATTGGTGCTGGCCCATATCCAAACGTCCGCATCGACGAGGTTGTTGTGACCGATCCAGCTGCGTTCATTCACATGGGAGAGCAGGAAGATCCGTGTCGCCGCATCACGTAACTCCGCGAGGTCGCCGCCGCGCTGGTTCCTGCAGACGGCGCGCGCGGCTTGCCAGGTGAGGCGCATGCTGCAGAAAAAGAACTGACGATCTCCGAGCCGCTCGACCTCACAACCTGGATCGGGTCGACACGGACCGTCGCCCCCTGCATCCAGGCTGCGTGTGTCGCGCTCGCAGCCGTTGTCGTCAGCGCCGTCGCAGCTCTCCCAGCCCTCGTCGCAGCGCTCCAGCTCGCAGCGGAAGCCGCTACCTACGCTGTTGCAGCGAGCGGCTGCATGCGGGTATGCGCAGCGCTGGTCGCAACCGCCGCAGCTCGCGACATCTGACAGTGACTGCTCACAATCTTGACTGTCAGTATTACAGTCAGCATATCCGAGCGCGCAGCTGCGACGCTCACACACGCCGTTGTTGCAGCCGGCCTCGGCGTTGCCGAGTCGACACGCCAGACCACATCCACCACAGTCAGAGTCGCTCCGCAACGAACGCTCGCAGCCGTTTTCGTACTGATGGTCGCAGTCGCCAAAGCCGTCGCTGCACTCGACCTCGCAGCTACCGTCACTGCACACGGCCGTGGCATGAGGCGACTCGACGAAGAAGCCGCAGCTTCGCTCACAGGCACCGCAATGTTCTGCATCACTGGCCAGCTCGATCTCGCAGCTCCGCCCGTCGCCATCGCAGTCGGCATATCCGGGATCGCACGTGTCGAGCTCACAGCGCCCAGCGACGCAGCGCACACTGCCATGCTCCGCTTCGCATGCGCGCTGGCACTGACCACAATGCTCGACCGCGTCGGGCTCGACCTCACAACCGTTTTCAGGTTCTTGATCACAGTCGCGGCGGTCCTCGGTGCAGCGCACGATCTGGCATGCGCCCTCGCGACACACTGTCTGTGCGTTCGCTAGCTTGCAGCTGTCAGCAGCGGATTCGTCGATGCGCCCGTCGCAATCATCGTCGCGGCCATTGCACGCTTCGATGCCACCATCGCCAGCATCGCTGTGGCAGTCGCTGCTGGCGGCATCTCGTGAGGATTGCACACTCGAGACGCGCGAGCGCGTCGCGTCACGGTCGTACACTTGGCAGGCAGCCAAAAGTACGGTGAGCACGCAAGCAAGCGCGCCGGCCAAAGCATGCGCGCCGGCGCGTTCGACAACAAAGCACTCCACTGGTGCGCGACACTAACGACTGAGCGGAGCCCACGATAGATGTCACGCGTAAGCTTTCGCACTTACCGAGAGATTCTCGCGCAGTCGGTGACAGGAGAACGTTCCCACCTGAAACCACAGTGGCCATCGCGCGTCTTACAACATGGGATCGGGCTGGTAGCGGGCCGCTTCCGGGTAGCGCGCGACGATAGGTTGCACTTGCTCCACGAACGCCTGCACCTGTTCGGGTGCGGCACCGACGAAGCTCAGCGGCTCTTCGAGCGCGCTCGCGAGCTGCTGCTGTGACAGACCGAGGCGCGGATCCGCAGCCAGTCGCTGCAAGAGATCGTTCTGCTCGCGGCCCTGCTCGCGCATCGCGAGCGCCACAGCCACAGCGTGCTCCTTGATGGCCTCGTGTGCATGCTCGCGGCCTTTGCCGTTGCGCACAGCCGCCATCAGCACCTTTGTCGTGGCCAAGAACGGCAAGTAGCGCGACAGCTCACGCGAGATCACTGCCGGAAATGCGCCGAGCTCACCGAGCACGTGCAAAAATGTCTGGAACAGGCCGTCACTCGCGAAGAATGCATCCGGCAGCGCGACACGGCGCACCACCGAGCAGCTGACGTCGCCCTCGTTCCACTGGTCGCCGGCGAGCCCGCTCAGCATCGTGACGTAGCCAGCGAGGATGTGCTTGAAGCCGTTGATGCGCTCGCAGGAGCGCGTGTTCATCTTGTGTGGCATGGCGGACGAGCCGACCTGGCCGGGCTTGAAGCCTTCGGTCAGGAGCTCTTGGCCCGCCATCAGCCGAATGGTCACAGCGAGGCTCGATGGACCTGCGCCTGCACCGACAAGCGCGCTCACCACCTCGAAGTCCAGCGAACGTGGGTACACCTGACCTACGTTTGTAAGCAGATTCTTGAAGCCGAGGTGCTTGGCCACTGCGGTCTCGAGCTTTTGCACCTTGGTGCGGTCACCATCGAGCAGATCGAGCTGATCTTGCTGCGTTCCGACGGGACCCTTCACGCCGCGCAGCGGGTAATCCGCGCACAACCCTTCGATCCGATGAAATGCGTGTAGCAGCTCCTCGCCGGCGTTCGCGAAGCGCTTGCCGAGCGTGGTGGCTTGCGCCGGGACGTTGTGCGAGCGACCGGTGATCACAGTCGTGGCGTGGCTCGCTGCCAAGTCGGAGAGCCGGCACAGCGACGCGACCATGCGATCGCGCACCAGGAGGAGCGCGTCGCGCACCTGCATCTGCTCGACGTTCTCGGTGAGATCGCGCGAGGTCATGCCCTTGTGGATCTCTTCGTAGCCTGCGAGCGCGCAGAACTCTTCGATGCGCGCCTTGACGTCGTGACGCGTCACGCGCTCGCGCGCGCGGATCGAGTCGAGGTCGACCTTGTTGACGACGGCCTCGTAGGCGCCGATCGCTTGGTCCGGCACCGCGATCCCGAGCGTGCGTTGCGCGCGAAGCAGCGCGATCCAAAGCCGGCGCTCGAGGATAACCTTGTTTTCTGCAGACCAGAGCTGGCGCATCTCAGCGCTCGCATAGCGCTGGGCGAGAACATTGGAGATGGACGGCGCGGTCATAGAGCTCGCTTGGTGTTCGGCGCGAGCACTGAGCCAGCGGGCGAAGCAGCACGCCTCGCCGCACTGTCACGGCCCGCGCAAGTCAGCGGGTTTAACTCAGCGCGCTGCCGCCGTCCACCTTGATCGTGGCGCCGGTCGTGTACGCCCCGGCCGTCGAAGCGAGATAGATCACCGTGCCGACGATGTCGCTCGGACGCCCCACTCTACCCGCCGGAATGAACTGCGAAACCGCGCTGGTATCGCCGCCGGGCATCACATAGGCGGTCATTTTGCTGGGGAACAAGCCCGGCGCGATCGCGTTCACGTTGATGCCTTCGGGCGATAGCTTCTTCGCCAGCGTGCCGGTCAAATGATGCACAGCTGCCTTGGCGGGGTGGTAGGCCCAGGCGTCGTCCAGCGGGAAATGGATGCCGGAGATCGAGCCCACGTTGATCACGCGAGAGGGGGCCTCTTGCTTCTTCGCGGTCTTACGCAGCAAGGGCAGACATTTCTGCGTGGTGAAGAACAGCGACTTCACGTCGAGGTCCATCACCTTGTCCCAGCCTGTCTCGGGATACTCGTCGATCGGCGCACCCCAGGTGGCGCCGGCGTTATTCACGAGCACGTCGAGCTCGCCACCGAACACCGCGCTCACGCGCGCGACGATGCGCTCGATCTCGCTGACCTTCGAGAGATCTGCCGGCTCGGCAGTCACGTCGAGACCGCGCTTTTCCTTGAGATCCTTGAGCAGCTCCGCGATCGACTCCTGCTTGCGGCCACAGGTGAATACACGGGCGCCGCGCTCCGCCAAGCCCTCGGTGATCATACGGCCGACCCCGGACGCTCCGCCCGTGACAAAGAAACGCTTGCCCTTCACCGAAAACAACTCGTCAGTCATTGCCCGTTCCTCTCTTGTGCCTTACCGGCGCCCTTCGTAGCCCAGGCGCTGGCTGGGGTAAACCCCGCGCCGATCGTGTAGGATCCGAGGCGTGACGTCGGACGTCATATCGCCTCCACGCGTGTCTCGCGCGGGGGAGTGCATCGACGGGCGCTACCAGCTGGAAGCCGAGATCGGCGCGGGTGGGCTAGGCTCGGTGTACCGCGCCTTGCAGACGAAGCTGGCGCGCCACGTCGCGGTCAAGCTGCTGCACGAGAGCATGTTCGCGAGCGACGTCCAGCGCGCCCGCTTCGAGCGCGAGGCCCGATCGCTGGCAGCGCTGGAACACCCGAACATCGTGTCGATTCTGGACTACGGGGTGGCCGATGGGCAGCCGTACATCGTGACCGAGCTGCTGGAGGGCGAGACGCTCGCGCAGCGGCTACGAGGCGGCAGCTTGCCGCTCGAGCAGGGCCTGCACTTCGCGGACGAGCTGCTCGATGCGCTCGCGTTCATGCACGAGGCCGGCGTGGTCCACCGCGATCTCAAGGCGAGCAACGTGTTTTTGCAGCGCGTGCACGACGGCGAGCGGGTGAAGCTGCTCGACTTTGGGCTCGCAAAGACGACCGCGCTTGCACCTGGCGCCAAAGGCGATGCCACGCTGACGCGCGATGGCACGGTGGTCGGGACGCCCGCGTACATGTCACCGGAGCAAGCCACCGGCGACGTCGTGGATGCGCGCAGCGATGTGTATTCGGTGGGTGTGCTGCTGTTTCAGATGCTCACGGGGCGCCTGCCGTTCGAAGGCGACGCGATCGATCAAGTGCGCAGTCACCTCGTCGAGCCGGTGCCGGCGCTCGAGCGGACCTCGCCGTCGCGACGGCTCGACGCAGCGCTCGAGGGCATGATCCGGCGTGCGATGGCGAAGCGGCGTGAAGATCGCTTCGAGCATGCGCGGGAGATGCTCGAGGCGCTGGCGGTGATCCGTCAGCACGGCGCGGCGACGCTGCCGCCGACAGCGGCAGGCAAGATGCAGACGCGGATGACGCCGCGGCGGGCGCTGCCTCCGCTCGGGACGACGCTGCGCTGGCTGCGCGTGTTTTGTGTGGTCGCGGTGGTCGTGCAGCTGTTTGTGATCCTGCTGCTGGTGCGCGATGCCGAAGGTCGCGCTGCGCTCGTGCATGTGGGCGAGCGCAGTGGGGTTGCGCTCACTTCTTTCAGTGAGCGCAGCCTCTACTGGGGATCGCGGCTCGCTGCATGGGCAGAGGGGCTGCCGAAGTCGCAGCGGGAGAGCTCGTGGGTGTCGCAGCCATCAGCGGCGGACGAGCCGACTCGGCTGGAGCCGCGCGCGGCGGAGCTTTCCGAAGATGTAGAGGCAGACGGGCGTTCGAGCTCGCCATCGACTGCTGACTCACCCCGCACGGGTGCAGCGCCGACGGTCGATGAGCCTGTGGCGCCGGCCGTGACTGCCGAGCGGAGTGCTCGCGCGCCCGGGCCTCGCGCAACAACAGGCTTTGCGGCGCCCGAGCTGACAGAAACGTCGCCGCCATCGGCGGCGCCCGGCGCATCGCCGTCCGGAGCCGCAGCGCCTGGTGCAGCAGCAACCGCAACCTTGCCGCCAGGTGCGGCAGCGCTCGGTGCGGCAGCGACCAGCACGTTGCCGTCAGGAGCCGCAGCGACCACCACGCCGCCGCCAGGAGCCGCAGCGACTGCAACTCCACCCAGAGCCGCAGCGCCTGGTGCGGCGGCAACTTCGCCAGGAGCCGCTGCGCCTGGTGCAGCAGCGACCAGCACGCTGCCGACTGGTGCGGCAGCGACTGCGACTTGGCTGCCGGGTGCGGCTGCGCCCGAGGTGAGCCCGGATGCTCAGCCCGGCTCGGTGGTGGGCGTTGCGCCGCCGTCAGCGGCAGGCATAGCGCCTGCTGCGCCTGCCGCTGCGCCCGCCGTGCCTCCGGTACAGATCGCTGCGGTGCCCGGGCCGCCCAAGCCGCGCAACCCTTGGACGCGTGGCACGCCCGCAGAGCTGCGCGGCATTCGCAGGTCGGTGCTCGCCGGCGGCATCGGCGACGATCGCGTTGCGAGCACCTTGCGCACATACAGTGCGAGTCACCCAGGCGACCCGCGCGGACAGCTGCTCCTCGGCATGATGTACTTGAACCGCAACTGGCGCTCGGATGCGGTTCAGCAGTTTGCGAGCGCGATCAAGACGGATCTCTCGGCGCGCGGTGCGCCCGAAGTGCTCGACAGCCTGCTCGACCTCGTCGCGAGCGGCAGATCCGACGCCGAGGCTTCGAGCCTGATCACCCGCGCGTACGGCAGCGAAGCGTTGCCCGCGCTCAACGCCAAGATCACGGCCACGCGCGAGCCCAGCGCCGCAGCACGCTTGCGTGCCCTGCGCGCACGCCTCGACCGCGCCCCGAGCACACCGCGCTGAGGCGCGAATTCGCGTTGTTTTCAGCGAGCACCGTACCCGGTCGGCCGCGCTGTCCGAAATGGATCTTCGCGCGCAGGTGTTCAGTCCCGATTAGGTAGATGCATCCGCTAAGAAAATGAACTAGCCCAGTAAGTCACTTCGACACTGTCGAGAAGACAGACCGGCCCTCTCGTCGTATGCATCCGAGGCGGGCGAACCGAAGCCCGAGCGCTGATCAGGCACTTGTCTGTGCGCCAGAAGATTCGATGTCACGTGTTTGCGAGGGTGAGATGAAAGATTACGCGACCTTTGTGATGTGCGGAGCGCTTTGCCTGTTCGGCTGCGCGAGCAACGAGCCAGACCCTTCTACGGAGTCTAATACGAGCGCCGCCGGCACGGTTGCGCCAACAGGCACTGCTGGCACGCCAGGCACTGTGGCTGGCCGAACAGCGCCCACTGCAACGGGCGGGAGCACGGGCAGTGCAGGCACTGGCGGCAGCAGCGCGGTCGCAACCGCAGGCAGACCTGCGACCGGCGGCAGCGTTGGGAGCGCGGGCTCGGGCACGGCGCCTGCAGCTGGCAGCGGCGGCGGCACGAGCGCGGCGGGCGGTCCGGCGGCTGCAGCTGGTAGCGGCGGCAGCACGACACCAGGCGGCGCGCCACCGAAGGGCAGCTTCCTCGCAGCCTACACACTCGCGCTGCGCGACATGTGCATGAGCTGCCACGCCATGGGCGGCATCTTTGGATCGCCTGACCTGTCTTCGCCGGATCGCGCGTACGAATCGCTCGTCGACAAAGACGCATCGATGATGGCCCCGGGCCAGTGCGCCGGCAAAGGCAAGCTCGTGACGCCCGGTAACTGCGAGACCTCGATCGTCTACAGCAAGATCACACAGATGACGCCGGTCTGTGGTCGCCGCATGCCGCTGTCGAGCGATTCCATGCCGCAGCTGATCCCGCAAGAGGGCATCGACGCGCTCTGTGACTGGATCAAGGCTGGTGCGAAGAAAGACATGTAAGCTAGAACGCGTCAGACGAAGAGACCAGCGAGGCCTGCCCCGCTGGTCTTTTTTTTTTGCTCATCATCATCGAACGCTGGCGCGCTGAGCGAGTAGGATGTCGATGCGAAGGGGGATTTATGGGTGAGAT
>Ga0190269_10001717_pt1 | contig 10347 bp, 9 predicted proteins | sample Popmic249IS_FD_133749 | JGI IMG/M metagenome (GOLD analysis project Ga0190269, IMG submission 133749) | Populus adjacent soil microbial communities from riparian zone of Blue River, Arizona, USA - 249 IS | ecosystem: Environmental > Terrestrial > Soil > Riparian zone | place: USA: Arizona... | reverse complement strand
CAGTGGGAATAGCAGGTCTGCGCCTACGTGCACGTCGCCCTGGTCGAGATTGAAGCCTACGTGACCGCCGACCGCGAACGCATGTGCAGTGTTGCTGGTCAGCCAGGCACAAGCACAGAGCAAGCAGGCGAAAAGCGTATTTTTCTGAAGCATTGTCGAGTGCATCCTTCTTTCAGCCAAATCGCCACGTGACGAGAATCGCGGGCGGGGTAGGTGCTTCCGCACACCCCCTTCAGTGACCGCAGCTGCGCCTTTCGGGTGGGCATTCCAGAGGCTATGCTGCTCTTGTGAACGCCATTCATTTGTTCACGTTCCGGGGCATCCCCGTGTTCGTGAGCCCCTGGTATTTTTTGTTGCTCGTGATGTTTGGGTATCGCGACCCCGTGCAGGGGATCATCTGGGCGATCGCCATCACGGTCAGTCTGCTTGTGCATGAGTTCGGCCACGCGCTCGTGGCGCGCCGACTGCGGCACGACCCTTCGATCATGCTGCACGGCTTCGGCGGCCTCACGTCACGCAGCCGGCGCGGACGCGATGTGGACGAAGCGGCGATCGTCGCGATGGGTCCTGCAGCGGGCTTGGCGCTCGGGCTGATCGTGTTCGCGGTCTTTCAGGTCGTGATTCTCGCGGGCGTCGCATCCCCGTACGTGCTCGCGCTCATCTACACGATGCTGCACGCGTGCGTGCTCTGGAACCTGCTCAACCTGCTGCCGCTCTGGCCGCTCGATGGTGGCCAGCTGATGCGCCTCGGCATGGGGCGCTGGCTTTCGCCGTACATGACCGCCCGCGTCACGCACATCGTTTCGCTCACGATGATCGTGTTCTTGGGGACGGTCGCCTACCGCGCCGGGTACCTCAGCATGTTCACGGGTGTGATCTTGCTGATGCTCGGCATGCAGAACGTGCAAGGCTTGCAAGGGCAGGCCGGCACGGAAGAAGCGGCGAGCCCGCGCACGAGCTCGATGGCTTCGGAGCTGGTGGCGGGTGCGTCCGAGGCGTTGCAGGCGGGCAACTTCAAAGAAGCTGCCCGGCGCGCGCATCAAGCCCGCGCGCAAGAGGGCGTGTCTCCCGCCGCGATGGAGAAGGTTTGGGAGATCTTGGGCCTCGCGACCGAGCAGCTCGGCGAGCACGAAGAGGCCCTGGCTTATTTGCGTCGTGCACGACCCAATGAGCGCGTACGCGCCGCTACGCAGCGCTGTCTCGCAGCCCTTGGCCGCAGCGAAGAGCTCGCCACCATGGAGCAGCGCTGGTCGACCACGGTGAAGACGGTGCAGATGCGCGGATACCTGATCGGCGCGCTGACCTTCATCGGCGCAGCGATCTTGTTCGTATTCACCTCGCCGATCTTCGACATGTTGTTCTGATGAGCGAGGACGCCTTTGCGCTCGCCGAGCGCGAGCTGCTCGCGCTGCAGGAGAACTGGCGGCGCGAGCAGCAGTGTGTGCGAGCGCAGATCCGCGCCGAACGTCTGGCACTGAGTCTTGCGGAGCGCGTCGAGCGCGGGTTCGCGCTGCGTGACTTGGTGGTCGACGACACGGACGCGAGCCCGGGCGGGCGCGTGCTGTTGTGGGTAAAGCAGGCCAGCGGCGCGGCCTTCGAAGATCTGCGGATTTCGCCGGGTGAGCCCGTGCGACTTTGGTCGAAGGACCCGGAAGGTGAGGCCGTCGAGCAAGCGGTCGTAGCGCGCCGCGAGCGCTCGCGTCTCGGCCTCAGCGTGTCCGGGGACTACGCCGAGTTCTTGGACCACGGCGTGTTCGCGCTCGACCGCGAAGCGCCTGAAGTGAGCTTCGAGCGCGGTGCGCGTGCCGTACGCGCGCTGCTCGACGCCCGGCGCGACAGTCGGGCGGGGCGCCTGCGAGCGCTGATCTACGGTGGCAAGCAGCCTCAGGCTTTCGAGCCGCAGCCAATGGCTGCAGCGCAGCTGTGTGATCGCGGCTTGAACGAGGTGCAAGGGGAGGCTGTGCGCTTCGCGCTCGCGGCGCCGGAGCTCGCGCTGATCCACGGTCCGCCCGGCACGGGCAAGACACGAACGCTGGTCGAGGTGATCCGTCAGGCGCTGCGCCGCTCGGAGCGTGTGCTCGTGACAGCAGCGAGCCATGCCGCCGTCGACAACTTGGCCGAGCGGCTGATCGAGCTGCAGGTGCCCGTGCTGCGGCTCGGGCATCCGGCGCGCGTGTCCGAGCGCGTGGTGGCGAGCACGCTCGATGCCAGGCTCGATGCGAGCGACGCTCGTCAGCGCGCGCGCCGGCTGATGGCAGAAGCAAGCGAGCTGCGTCGTCGCCTGCAGCGGCGGCGCGCGCGCGGTGGCCTGGACCCGCGGGAGGCACGTGAGCTGCGCGATGAAGCCAAGCGCACGATGCGCGAAGCCCACAGTCAGCTCGACCTCGCGCGTGAGTTGATCTTCGCCGAGGCCAAGGTGGTGTGTGTGACGGCCGTCGGGGCAGACCCGCAACTGCTACAGAGCTTCAAGTTCGATCGCGTGGTGCTCGACGAGGCCACGCAGGCCGTCGATCCCTGGGCGCTCGCTGCGCTCTTGTGCGCGGATCGTGCGGTGTTGGCTGGCGATCCGTGTCAGTTGCCGCCGACGGTCGTGGATGTCGATGCCGCTCAGAGCGGCCTCGCGACCAGCTTGTTCGAGCGGCTCGCGCGCCAGCATGGACCGCGGCTCTTGCGCATGTTGTCGGTGCAATACCGCATGCACAGCGCGCTCATGGCGTTCCCCTCGCTCAGCATGTACGAGGGCAAGCTGATCGCTGCGCCTGAAGCCAGTGAGCACACGCTGCTGCAGCTCGGCGTGGCGGACGATGTGCTGCGTCCGGGACCGCTCGTGTTCTTGGACACGGCGGGCAAAGGCTACACCGAGGAGCGCAGCGAAGACGACCCGAGCACCAAGAACCCGGGACAAGCGGAGCGTGTCGCCCTCGAAGTGCGGCGCGTGCTCGCGCGCGGCTTGGCCGCAGGTGACGTAGGCGTGATCACGCCGTACGACGCGCAGGTACGCGTGTTGCGGGACCTCTTGCGTGACGCGTGCGCGAACGGGCTCGAGATCTCGAGCGTGGATGGCTTCCAAGGTCGAGAGAAAGAAGCGATCATCGTCGACCTAGTACGCGGGAACGAACGCGGCGAGCTTGGCTTTCTGCGCGACACGCGCCGCATGAACGTCGCGCTCACACGCGCGAGACGGTTTCTGCTAGTCGTCGGTGACAGCGCGACCTTGGCAGGCGACGCCTACTACCGCGCGTTCATGGACTCCGCTGACGCAGCAGGCGCAACGCTGAGCGCCTGGAGCGACGACGGCACACTCGACTGACAGATGGTTGGACCAGCCTTCCGCTGCGGCTCTGCGCCGTGGTGTTTTGCGATGCGGCACATCTTCGGAAACGCGAGGTCCTGTCTCGGAGCGCGGCCGGACGGAAGATTGTCGACCAATACGCTGGTCTCGCCGCTCAGCGAAACGCGCAAAATGCGCCCGAGCTGCTTCGCGCCGCCCTCGGCCCACCAACGGTCCAGTGTTCGCGCCAGACGGCAAGCTCCCAGTCCAAGGAGGCTTCGCGCCGGGCGCGATCACCTTGCGCTCGCCCTCGGGGGTGAGCGCCAGTACCGCGACCAAGTTTCGATCACGCCGGCTTGTCTGCGGCGAAGCGCAGCCGCGTGTAGTCGGCGCGCCAGATTCCGTCTGTGCCTTTGAGCTGAGGCTCGAGCAGGGCGCGCGTTTCGGCTAACGCGCTCGAAGTTTGCTCGGGGGTGAGCCCGGCGAGCTGTGTTCTCGCGAAGGTGGCGAGCCAGCCTTCGACGCCGGTCGGCAGCGGGGTGGGGCGCTCGAACAACACGATGCTGCGCACCCGAAAGCCCGCGCGCTCGAGCCGCTCGCTGTACTCCTGCGCGCTCGGGAAGTACCAGGGGTCGCGTGCGCGCGCGTCGATGTCATAGCGCGTGAGCACCTCTGCGAGCGCGGCGCGGATCTTCGCGACGCAGCCGTAGCCGCCCATCTCAGCGACGAAACGACCGCCTGGCACGAGCGCCTTGTGCACGCCCTGCAACACGGCATCCGCATCGCGCATCCAGTGCAGCGCGGCATTGCTGAACACGGCATCGAGGTCGCTGTCGAACGTCAATGCTTCGCCATTAGCGACCCGCGCATCTACACCGCGCGCGCGGGCCGCCGCGACGAGCGCCTCGCTCGAGTCCACGCCCACCACTTGGCAGCCTGCAGCCTGCAACGCCGCGGCGAGCGTGCCTTCGCCACAACCGAGATCGAGGATCCGCTCGCCCGGCTGCGGAGCGAGGAGCTCCACCACGCCTGCACCCAGCTCTGACACGAACCCAGCATTGTGATTGTAAGAGCTCGCGTCCCAAGTCTGCGCCGCCGTCGTCATGTGCTCTCTCCTGCGGTTGATTAACCTTGGTTAACTATATGCCATGGGAAACCACCTGACGCAAGTCAGTCCGGCGCTTGCGGACCTACGCCTCGGCTGCTCCTATGTCGCGCCATGAACCTGGCGAGCTACCTGGCTGATGTGGAGCGAACGCGCTCGCCCAGCTTCGCTCGGCGCTGTGCGCTGGCTGAGCAGCTCGAGACCCTGGCCTTGACTGAGAGCGATGCAGGATTGCAGCTGCGAGCGACGCGGCTGCTCGCGGACTTGGAGGCGGCTGACGCGCGCTTCTTCGCGCGCGTGCGTGCGCGACTCGCTCGCGGCATGTACACGCGCTCCGGGATCATTCGCAGCCTTTGGCGGCATGACGAGGCGAGCCTCGCTGGCTACGCGCCGCTCGATGTGCTCCTGGCTGGACTGTTCGATGCAGGTGAGCTGCCCGACGAGCTGCCGCAAGCACCGGAGATGGTCGCTTACCAGCCGGCGCCCGGGCGTGCGATCTTGTCGCTGCTGGAAGAGGTGCGGGATGACGACGTCGTCTACGATCTCGGCTCGGGCCTCGGCCGCGTTGTGTTGTGTGTCGCGCTGCTGACGGCTGCACGCGCCAAGGGCGTCGAGTTCCAGCCCAGCTTCTGCGCGTACGCGACCCGCGCCGCGCAGCATGTGAACGCGCGCGCGGACTTCCTCGCGCTCGACGCGCGGGCTGCCGACTTGAGCGACGGCACGTTGTTCTTCCTGTACACACCGTTTCGCGGAGCGCTCTTACGCGGCGTGCTCGGCAAGCTGCAGGCGGTGGCAGCCCGGCACGCGCTGCGCGTGTGCACCTTCGGCCCATGCACAACTGAAGTCGCTAACGAGAAGTGGCTCCACCTGCGCAGCGGAAGCGCAAGCCGTGACGAGCTCGCGATCTTCGACAGCTAGCGGTGCGCGTGGCTCGCGCAGGGCTCGTCCGACACGAGCAAGCCATCCTTCAGCGTGACGATTCGATCGCCCATGCGCGCGGCGTTGTGGTCGTGCGTGACCATGACAACAGTGGTCTTGTGCCGCTCACACAGCGCGCGCAGCAGTTTCAGCACAGTCTGCCCGGTCGCGCTGTCCAGATTGCCGGTCGGCTCGTCCGCGAGCAAGAGGCGCGGGTCGAGGATCAACGCACGCGCGATCGCGACGCGCTGCATCTCGCCGCCCGACAGCTGATGCATCTTGTGCTCTGCGCGCTGCGCCAGCCCAACCTCGCTCAAGATCTCTCGCGCGTGCTGACGATCTTTGTGGTTGATCTTGCCTTCGAGCATCAGCGGCAGGAGCACGTTGTCGAGCGCGCTGAGCGTAGGCAGCAAGTTGAAGAACTGGAAGATGAGGCCGATCTTACGCCGTCGGAACAGCGTCAAGGCATCGTCGCTCATGCTGCTGATCTCATGCCCGTCGATGCTGATCTCGCCGGTGGTCGGCGTGTCGAGCGCGCTCACCAGGTTGAGCAACGTCGACTTGCCCGACCCACTCGGGCCCATGATGCTGACAAACTCTCCGGGCGCGATGTAAAGGTCGATGCCTTTCAGCGCCTCCACCCGATTCGCGCCCTCACCGTACGTCTTGACCAGTCTACTCAATCGAATCATGGCGGGCTGTGCCGCAGCATCTTAGCATCACTGACTGTGAGCGTGCAGGAATTGAAGATGGTGAGCGCACTCCTAGAGACAGCGCTCGCGCTGGTGCAGGTTGTGTGGAACACGCGTCGCTATCCTCGTCCGACGGACTCGTAAGCGCATCCGATACGCAGCGTTGTGAAAGGTGTCGACTCCAGCTACCCCGTCGCAGCGAGCGCTTGCAGCCAACAGCTGCATAGGCAAACACCTCCTGCATGACGACGCGCCCTCGCGCGCGCTGCACGCCACAAGTCATCAGCCGAGTGGGGTGATTGCTCAGCGCGCGACTTGTGTGCACCATGGCGCAAGGTCAGCTGTGCGGCGTCGCTACGCAGCCGGCCTTTGCCGAGGAGGGATGCGCCGTGAAGCCTGAGTTTCCGCTCGAAGGTGTACGAGTGCTGGATCTGTCCCGCGTGCTCGCGGGCCCTTATGCCGCGCGCATGCTCTCCGATCTGGGAGCAGACGTGGTCAAAGTCGAGCCGCCGGAGGGAGACGTCACGCGCAACTGGGGGAAAGTCGTGGCCGGGCTCTCGGGCTATTACACCCAGCAGAACGTCGGCAAGCGCAACATCAGCATCGATCTGCGTCGCCCCTCCGCTCCTGACTTGGTACGCGAGCTCGCTGCCCGGGCGGACATTGTGATCGAGAATTTCCGGCCCGGCGTATTGGCGTCGTACGGGCTCGCGTACGCGGACCTCAGCCGCGCGCATCCACGCCTGATCATGCTGTCGATCAGCGGCTGGGGCCAGCACGGTCCGGCGTCCGGACGCGCCGCGTACGCTGCGGTCGTGCATGCCGAGTCGGGTGTCATGGCCCGCCAGGGCAGCATGTTTCGCTCGGGCCCCAAAGACGTGCCGGTCTCGATCGCAGACATGAACGCCGGCTTGCATGGCCTGTCCGCCGTGCTCGCCGCGCTGTTCATGCGCGAGCGTACCGGCAGAGGTCAACACATCGACATCGCGATGGCCGACACCATGCTCGCCACGGACGACCATGTGCACCTCGCGCTGGATGAGGAGTCCTTGCAGCGGCCGTTTGCCAGCGAAGTGTGGGAGACCTCGTTCGGACATGTGGTGCTCGCGGGCGACTTCCGCTTCCTGTTCCGCGAGGCGGTGGCGCACTGCGGTTTGGTCGATCCCACACCCGCGGGCGCGAGCTTGGAGGAGAAGATCGCGCTGCGCAGACGCGTGTTCGGCGAGCTGCTCGCGAGCTTTCCCGACATGGCCAGCCTCGGTGCCGCGCTCGACCGCGCGAACATCGCCTGGGGGCAAGTGCTCACAACCTATGATGCGGTGAAGTCGGAGACGTCGCAGCATCGCAACACCGTGGCAGAGACCGACGACCGCGCTGGCGGCGTGCGGCGTGTGATTCAATCGCCGTATCGCTTCTCCGCTGCGAAGAGCGGACTGCGCGGCCCGGCGCCGTTCCGCGGCGAGCACAACGCGAGCGTGCTGCGCGAGTGGCTCGATCGCAGCCCATCGCAGATCGCCCAGCTCGAAAGCGCAGGCGTGTTGCTCGCAGAGCGCCGCGACTGAGCGTCAGGCTTTGGTCGCCCAGCGCAGCGCGCTCTCCAAGCGGTCGTTGCCCCAGAACAGCTCGTTTCCAACGACGAAGCTGGGCGAGCCAAAGATGCCGAGCTCTTGTGCGCGCTCACCATTGGCGCGCAAGCGAGCTTTGACCTCCGGAGTTTCCGCGCGCTGCAACCACTCGTCAGGGCTTTGCACGAGATCTTCCAGGCATTGCCGCACCACATCGGGATCGGAGATCTCCTGGTCCTGCGCGAAGCTCGCGGCGTACACGTTGCGAACGAACGCCGGCAGGAACGGCTGGTCTTGCGCGGCACAGGCAACGCGCGCCGGCAACAGACCGTTGCGTGGAAACTGACTCGGGTGCTTGAGCGGCAGCGCGAGCTCTTCGCAGATGCGCGCGAGGTCTCGCCACATGTAACGGCCTTTCGCCGGATAGATGTTGAATGGCGAATTGTCCCAGCCCTGCGCGCGAAAGATCGGTCCGAGCAAAAACGGCTTGTAGTCGACCTCACAGCCGTGCTCCGCGGCGACCTGTTCGACGCGCATCGCGGCGGGGTAGGAATAGGTGCTGGCGAACTCGAACCAGAGCTCGATGCGGGGGCGAGGAGGGTTGGACATGTGCCTATGTTTGTAGTGCAGAACGCGCGCGGGCGATAGACGTCGGCAGCGGGCCCGCTATGCTCGCGGGAGGAGATCGGCTGCGATGGATGCACAGAGCGTAGAGCGCCTTCAGCCAGACGGTCCGCCGCCGCGCGGACCGGTGCAAACGTTGGTGTCGCAGCTGCAGCTCTTGCTCGATCCGTTCAAGACGGTGCAGCGGCGCTTCGAGCGATTTGGCAATGTCTACCGCGTCGTGCAGGGCGCACGAGCGCTCTACGTAGCGCGCGAGGCTGAGATCGTACGCGAAGTGCTGATCAGCAACGCGAGCGTGTTCGACAAGCGGCACTCGGCGTTCCAACGGTTGTCGCTGCTGCTCGGCGATGCGCTGCTCACGAGCGACGGTGAGCGCTGGCGGCGCCAGCGACGCATGGTGCAGCCGGCGTTCGCGCGTACGCGCCTCGTGGAGTACAGCGCGGTGATGGCCGACGAAGCCGCGAAGCTGCTCGGACGGCTGCCTCGCGACACGCCGCTCGACATCTCGCGCGAGATGAACGCGCTCACGCTACGGATCGTGACACGCACGCTATTCGGGCTGGAGCTCGAAGAACACGGCGAGACCGGCCAAGCCATGCGCGACCTCAATCGCTGGTTTGCCGTGCCGCCGCTGTTTCTGAAGTTGGTGCCCGGTGTGCAAGCGCGACTGGACCGCGCGATGGCCACGCTCGACGCGAAGATCACGCAGCTGATCGAAGTGAAGCGTGAGCAGCTCAAGCGTGAGCCCGAGCGCTGCACCGATCTGTTGTCCGCGTTGCTGGCAGCGCGCGATGAAGACGGCGGTGCGCTGTCCGCGCGTGAGCTGCGCGATCAGATGCTGACGCTGTACCTCGCTGGGCATGAGACCACATCGCAGGCGCTGACCTTTACCTTTTATTTGCTGTCGCAGCATCCGCACGCGCAGGAGACGCTGCATGCCGAGCTCGAGCGCGTTCTGCAAGGGCGCACCCCGGGTTACGCGGATCTCGAGCACCTGCCGTACACCGAGCAAGTGATCAAAGAGGCGCTGCGTTTGTACCCGCCAGCGGCAGTGATCCCGCGCCACGTCGCGTCCGATACGGTGCTCGGCCAATATCCCGTAAAGCAGGGCAGTGAGGTCGTGTTGTGGACGTACCTGATCCACCGCGATCCTCGCTATTATCCAGAGCCTGAGCGCTTCCTTCCCGAGCGCTTCGCACCGGATCAAGAGCAGGTTCGGCCGCGAGGTGCGTACGTGCCATTTGGTGCAGGCCAACGCGCGTGCATAGGCCAAGCGTTTGCGATGATCGAGGCGCAGCTGATCGTGGCGACGCTAGCCTCGAAGTTACGCTTCGAATACGCCGGCAAAGGGTCACTGCGCGTGCGTCCTGGCGTGACGATCTCACCGCGCGGAGGCATGCCCATGCGTCTGCTCGCACGAACGTAATCGGAACGTGTGCGCGTCGGTGGCAGGCACGTGAACTGTGCGTGTGTGAATGCAGCGTTTGTTTCCGACGCGCTGATCACCGGCGAAACAGGCGCGGCACTTTGAGACGTTTGTCCGATGACGAAACGCCTCTGAGGGGCCAAAGCGCGTGGATGTTTCGGGCGTTCGCACGCTCGCGCACTCGAACCGGTGCGACAGCACGGTGTCGGCGAGGCGGCCAGGAGCGCTCCTGAATACGGGAATACCGTAACTTACTGGCGAAACTGGCCGATTTTGTACCGCGAATGGGTACAGTATGGCGTTTTGTTTCTTATTCGGTACGCGACCGCTCAGCAACGGACCGGGAGCGGAAATGAGCAGGAAACGAGCGTCGCGTACATCAACCTCATCTGGCTCAAGGAGCTCGCTCGTATGCGAAAACTGTTTCTGCGTGACCGTAACTGGGCAAGGCCCAACACTTCGCCTCGCCTACCCTCCGAGTCTCAAACCTCACGGCGCCCGTCGTCAGTGGGAACCTGGCTCGCCGCCATGTTCGCTGTGTGCATGACGACGACATGGTTCGGCGTGTCGACGCCAGCCGCTGCCGAAGACGCAGCGCCGCCAACAGCTGCAGAGCTGGCCACCCGCGTCGCCGACCTCGAGGCGTACATCAAGAACGCTGCGCCGACCGCGCTCACCGAGACACCAGGCCCCGGCCACAACGCGTGGCTGATGACCTCGACTGCCCTCGTATTGTTCATGACGCT
>Ga0190269_10001716_pt1 | contig 10353 bp, 10 predicted proteins | sample Popmic249IS_FD_133749 | JGI IMG/M metagenome (GOLD analysis project Ga0190269, IMG submission 133749) | Populus adjacent soil microbial communities from riparian zone of Blue River, Arizona, USA - 249 IS | ecosystem: Environmental > Terrestrial > Soil > Riparian zone | place: USA: Arizona... | reverse complement strand
TTTCCGGCCTGATATCGCAAGCCTCAGCCGCGCCGAGAAAGATGCCGCGATCGCGCGGCTCATGCTCCCGCCCAACAACGTGTTTGCGATGCCGCCGGCACGGTTGCGCGTGCTCAGTCGAGAAGCGCGCGAGCGCGCCATCGAAGTCTTGCGCCGCTAGCCAGGCGCGCTCGATTACGAACGAGAGCGCATGCGCGCGGATGGACTGTCGAATGGCGCGTCAGGCCGAGGTGAGGTAGCGACGCGCACGCGTTCCGCCGCTACCAGCTGCGGGCGGTGTCGTCACACCACCACCGACGCGGAGGCCGACGACGACCGCCGGGCTCGAAGCACCCACCGGCACCACGACCATGTCGCTCAAATACCAACGGCCACGATCGCCGAAGCGACCGCGGCCGTTGCCTTTTCGATGCGCGCGTAGTTAGGGACGGCTCAGCACGGGCCGTCGTGGAGCACCGAAATGCCTTCCGCGTGGGCAGTGCATTCGTTGCCGTACGTCTTGCCATTGCAGCCGCACACCGGCGTGTAATCGGCGGTGCAAGCTTCCGGGAGGATGGTGCAGACGCCGGTCTGGTCGGCGGCGCCGCACTGGGCATCAGCCGCATACTTGCAGAAGGAGCCCTTCGAGCACGCCGCGCCGGTCAAGCCGCCGCACGCCTGCTCGGGGCACTCGCCTGTGCTGACGATCGAGACGGCTGCAGCTGCGGCCATGCAAGCGTTGCCATAGGTGCGGCCGTCGCAGCCGCACACCGGGCGGTACTCGCGGGTGCAGGCTTCGGTGATCTCGGCGCATTGACCGAGACCGTCCGCGGCGCCGCACTGCGCTTCGATGGGGTAGTTGCAGAACTCGCCGTCAGCGCACTGCAGACCCTGAAGGCCGCCGCAAGCTGCAGGCGGAGCTGCAGGGCACTCGCCCTGACTGATGATCGACGCGCTCGCTGCGCGCGCTTCGCAGGCGTTGCCGTACGTCTTGCCGTCGCAGCCGCAGACCGGCGCGTACTCGCGGGTGCAAACGTCGGGGATCTTCGTGCACTCGCCCGGGGCATCGGCCGCCCCGCAGATGGCTTCGGGGGCGTAGTTGCAGAACTCGCCGTCAGCGCATTGCAGGCCGAGGAGGCCGCCGCAAATTGCACCACTGTTGTTTTCGCACGCACCCTCGTGGGCGACCGAGGTGCCCGCAGCGTTGGCCGCGCACGGGTTGTCGTACGTGTTGCCGTCGCAGCCGCACACTTCGCGCAGCTCGAGCGTGCAGATCTGGGGGATCGGGCGGCAGTGGCCAGGTACGTCCGCGGCCGCGCATTGGGCCTCTTCGGTGAAGTGGCAGTACTCGCCCTTGCCGCACTCGGCTGCGCCGCGCACACCGCACACCGCGCCTTCGTCCGTCTCGCAGCTGCCGGAGCTCATGACGCCGCTGCCCTGGGCTGCAGCTTCGCAAGCATTGCTGTAGGTCTTGCCGTCGCAGCCGCACACGGGATTGTACTCGCGCGTGCACGCTTCGGGCTTCGGCGCGCAGACGCCGGTCGCATCGGCGATGCCGCACAGCGCGCCCTCTTCGTACTTGCAGTACTGATTTTCGCCGCACTGCTTGCCGCTGAAACCGCCGCACGCCTGCTCGCCCGAGCTCGCCTCGCATTCGCCGCGCGCGCGGATCGAGACACCCGCGGCTTCGGCGCTGCACTTGTTGCCGTAGGTCTCGCCATCGCAGCCACAGACGGGCGCGTACTCCTGTGTACAGACCTCCGGCTTGGGCTTACAAACACCCGGCTTGTCGGTCTCACCGCAGCTTGCCCTGCGCGAGAAGCTGCAGAACTCGTCGTCGTTGCACTGCGCGAGACCACGGCTACCGCAGGCTCTCTTGTCCTTGTCCTTGTCCTTGTCCTTGCGCTTGATGCTGCTGGCAGCGGCGCCGACTTCGTCGCTTTCGGACGCTGCTGCATCTGGATCGTCGCTCCCGTCCGCCAACTCCTGTGGACAACCGCTCAGCGCCATGAACGCGAACATTCCCGCCGCGGCGAGAAAGGCGCGTGTTGATCGAAGCGTCCTCATGTCGTCACCTCCGTTACCTTGGGAGTGGCCGGGCACTTCGAAATCCGTGAGAAAAAAACGTTGCGCGAAGAACGTCGCGCGCAACGCCCCGTTGCTGTGCGTAGGGTATGACAGCCGCCGCGAATGCTGACACAACCCGGCACAGCCCAGGTATTGACATGCATGCTGCGGCGCGCTCGGCGTTGGCATGCATGCTGCGGCGCGTTCCTTGCTGGCCGCGCGGAACGGCCCTACCGAGGCGACGCTCGCTGCCAGGCGCACGCGCCAGCTGCGCGCGGCCATGTCGACGCCGCCAGCGGCGGCATGCGATGCCGTGCGGCGCGCTCGTTCCAGGTGCTGCGCGGCTATGACAGCACGGGGCACCTGCCTCAGGAGCCGCAACAAGGTCACGACGTGGGAAACACGTGCTACGTGATCCATCCCGTGCTGAAGCACCTCGCGCTGCTCAGCTTGCCGCCGCCGTGAGCTGCCAGTGCTTTGGCCGCGCGCGCAGGGGAGCGCCGAAACCTTGACGCCTCGACGTCTTGTCGCTCGCAAGTGCGCCGGGACGTTTCCTCGCTAGCCGCGCGCCACTCTGCTCCGGCGTCCGTTCGTGCTGGCCCGCTTGTGTCGCTGTATGCGTTGAGGACAAGCTCGTGAATCGCCTCGGTTCGTTCGCCCTGCGCACGTCGAGCGATGGGTGCCGCGCGTCGCCGCTAGCAGCGGCGAGCGGGGCACGGGAATCGCCTGAGATTTGTGACGCGTCGCCGCTGTTAGCGGCAGGCGCCGAAGCGGGATGCAGCGCACGATGTCTATTCGCTTGCGATGCGCTGGTGCGCTCGTAGGCGAACCACCGTTCGAGGAGTGCCAGCATCAGCCAGAAAACGTCTAGCGCGTACCGACTCTCGCAGAGCCCGTTCTTCGCATGCGGCAAAAAAGCCTGAGTGGGAGCTGACGGACGATCTCACGCAGCACTGCGCACAGATGATTGTGAGCTCACTACGTGTAAGAAGCGCATGGCGAAGCATAGTGTTAGAAGAATCAGAGTGAAGAGGTGACATCCTTGGTGCCGGATCGACTTCTCGCTCTGGATGACGTGCTTTCGCGGAGGGCGTCAGGCTTAACTACGACTGCTCCGCGCGATTGTGCTTGCGGTTGCTGTGGGCGCGTCACGTGAAAGCAACATCACTAACTTGCACTCAGGAACGGATTCGGCATCCGCCTATGATGAGAGACGATCTCGGCATCTCGTGCATCCATCCGCGAATCTACGATCGCGTGGCGGACCGCGAGCATATCGACACGTCCAACGATGACATGCACAGCCTGGACGTTCCGGATCGATCGTTCGCGCACCTGCCGCCGCAATCGATGGTTTGATCCTCGCAACTCGCGCCCGTTCCGCATCGAGTAGCGGCATGCAAACGCGTCAAAGTCGACTAACATGGCGCTCGCGTCTGGCACGCATGCTGCAGTCGCTGGCTGCATGTTCAAGCATCAAGCTGCAAAGAATCGTCACGTCTCGACGCTCGAGCGACTGCTTCCTGCACTGTTGGTCGTTGCGGCCGTGAGCGGTGCTACCGCACAAGATGCTCCACCTAGCGCCCCGACGGATCCCGAGCTCGATCAGCGCGCGCTGGACTATCTGCGCGAGAATGGGATCGATGTGGAGCTCGGCACAGGTAACTGCGTCTCCAAGGCTGACGATGGCAGCGAGATACCCGGCTGGAACGAAGAAGAAAAGCGATGGCAGCAGATCCCGGTGGGCGACGGGCGATGGCTTTCCTGCTTGAGCTTCTTCACGGGTGCAGAAACGAAAGTCTTGGTGCGCACCACGTTCAGCCTCGGACTCTGGTGCTGGCGCGGCACGCTTGCGTGGTACAACACGAGCGGAGATGAGCGCCTTCGAGTCACGAGCATTGGACCAGCTCCTGACAGTCAATATTATCTGATCACCGCCACAACGACAGAACCGGGAACCATCCTGGTGCAACCAGGCGAGCGCTCTGGTGGACTCACGTGGCCGCTCTTCGTCCATGCGCATTACGACACAGCGGCGCTCGAGCCGGCTGTCGAAGGTCTCACTTGCGAGCAGCAGTTCGCCGACTGACATTGGGCTTGAGCGCCGGGTCGCTGGTAGCGAACGACACTCGCCCTCAGAGAGCCGACGCGCACCGCGGTTTGTCGTAGCCTGCGCTGCTGCTAACAGCGGCGAGACTGCGGTCGTGATGGGAGCTCGTGGGAACAGGAGACCACGCCACACTGGACCCTGCCGCTGCTGGCGGCAGGCGTGGGTTACTGGTCACCCACCGGCGGTACACAGCGCTATGCTTTCAGCAATCGCGGCGGAACAGCGACTGCACGCGCGCGACTGTCGCGAGCGCGGACTGCCCGTGGAACTGCAGCGAAGTCCAGGCCGGGCGCTCGGTCATACCGTGCTCGGCCACGCGCTTAGAGGGCTGGTTTCTTGTTCAACGTGAACACGAACCAGTGGCGGGCCAGAGCGTCCGTCCAGAACCTACGCTGCGCCGCGGACGAGGTTGCTGTCGGTATCCGCTGTCAGTATCGCGCTTGGCTGGATGCGCTCGGCATGCGCTGCAAACTTAGATCACCCGGCGCAGTGCGTTCGGCTGCATCCCTCGGCGGGAGAGGAGGCGGCACGTTTACGTAGGATTGTGGCCCGAACGAAGTGATCCACGAGCTGTCAGGCATCAATGGTTGGTCGACGACCCACCGAACGCGCCCGGCGCAGCTCGCAAGATCTGACGAATGTGGTGCTGGTTTGCAAGAACCTGAGCTCGGGGAAAACGCGCGCGGCCGAGTCCGCCCGAGGCACGAACAATCACTGTCAGAGCGGTTTTCCCAACGCTAACTTCAGCTATCAAAGCCCGAATGGGCAGTACAACTCGGTGTGATCGTGGACAGCGCAAACAGCCGGACTTCGGCAAGATGTATGGCGTGGTGTGTCGCTAGCGACGATAGATCACGCGAACAGCGTCGAACCAGCCGTGGCGCTGGCCGCGGTTGACGACTTGGAAGTAGAGCGTCCCCGTGGAGTGGACGGGCACGATAAAGCGCAGCTCTGCGCTGCCCGTCGGCTCGCTGGCAGCGACGAGCGTGGCGTTGTGACTGCCGGCCTTGGTCCACTGGATCGGCTTGGCGCTGACGAGCAACGCCAGCTCGCGCTGGGGCTCCGCGCGCATGCGCAGCTCGAGTTGGGTAGTGTCTACCGGGACTGCTGCGCGTAACTGCACGATGCTGGACGCGAGGGGAAGGGCCGGCGTCGCCGCGGGCAGTACGAACCTGCCAGATTGGCCCGAGAGGGACTGCCGTGGGTCGAGGTCGAGGACGCGCTGGCAGGCCGGCACGAGGCCGCGATCGCGGAAGATGCTCGCCGCTGCCGCGCTCCTCGCGCCGAGGGCATCGAGCACCCCTTGAAGAAGCTTTTCGACGGAGAGCCCGGAGGCTGCGCTGTGCTTTCTCAGCGCGGAGACCAGCGCGCTATCGAGCGCAGCTCCCAGCTCCTTGCGCGCGGCCCAAAGCGCAGAGGCGACCAGCAAACCGGTGCGGTGAGCTGCGCCGCTGAGGGCTGCGGGGCAGTCCAATCGCGCGCTCAAGTTGCGCGTGAGTGACTCAGCTGTTCCGTGCCCAGCGTACGCTCCCACGCGCGGGTCGTCCGCGATCGCCGCGGCGAAGTAGTCGGCGAGCGCTTCGGCGATCGCGGCTGGCGCGCTGTTCGAGCCTTGGCTGTCGAAAACCCATGCCTCGCGCGGTAGCAGCGCGGCGAGTACGGCGTGAGAGACCTCGTGGCGGATCGCGGTGCTGTCGTAGGCCACGCGCACAGTGTCGTCCTGTCCGAAGTAGACCGCAGCGACGCCGCGCGTATGCAGCGCTGCAAGCGCGCCTGCGTCGTCATTCGCTCGCAGAAAGCTGGCGTCGCGCCAGGGTTGCAGCGCTCCCGCGGCGGGCAAGCGCACGTTTGCGATCAGCTGCAGCGGGCCCCCGTCTGCCACGCCCAACTCGGAGAAGTACTGGAGTGTGCGACCGCCGTGATAAAACAGCATTTGCTCTGCGAACGGATCGGGCGCGCTCGGGGGCGAGGCAGCTAGGAGCGGCGCTGCCGTGTAGGCTCCCTGCGCGTCAGGGCTCGCGCTCTGGACCAGCAAGCATGTGCGGACAGTCTGCCCTGTCGGCAGCACGCCTGGCGCGCCAGCCTCGATGCACGAATGTGCGCTCAGTTTCGGGTGCTGCAGCGCCCGACCATCGGGTGCCAAAGGCAACGCCACGAGCGCTGGCTGCGGCGTCTGCATCGGATCACGCGCGTAGACGAGCGCGGTCTGAGCCCCAGCCACCGATACGCTAGAGAACAGCGCTGCAACTGTCAGGATGCAATGTACGACATCGGGACGACCGAGGGCGCAGCGAGCCATTCGCCGAGTATGCCACGCGAAAGCTCTGAGGGCGCCGCCAGGAGCGGCGATCGATTGACCCGTATTCGTCGCCGCCAAGGCGCCGCCGACCTCGTCTCCTTGAGGCATACCTGGAGAGCGCTATCGCATGTCGTCGATGCCAATCAGGTGCAGCGCGTGTTCGAGTCGGCGTTTGCTGCGCTCGCCCGCGCCGAGTAAGGCGCTGAAAAGAGCACAAGGATGACGTGCGCGCCCAGGTGCAGCTCGAAGTCTGGCACATCTAGCTGCTTTAGATCCGCGTTCGGCATCATGGCGTCACGCTCCACGTTCAGCGCGCTCTCCCATGATTCGATGATGCCTGTGTCGGACGCAGCGAGCAGCCGATCCCGCACATTGCACGCGTGTCGAGCACGCGATGGGCTCGAGCCCAGGTGCGCGACCAGAACGCGCGCGTGTACCGCAGGCGACGGCGGCGCGCCAATGCTCGGACCCATCCGCTCATCGATCGCGTGCGAGGCGAATACGGACTCACTGCGGGCGCAGATGCGGGGATGAGATCCGCAACGAACGGATGTAAGCGACCGCCAATCCGTGCGGGCAGCTCGAGCTGGCGTCGATCGATGAGCGTTCTGCCGGTCGCGATAAAGGGCACGGCACGTGCAATAGGCGCGGAGCAGCGGCGTAGCCGCAGTCAGCGTGGAGAACACATCATGAGATCGACGACATTATTATTCGCCGCCCTGTCACTGTGGATGGTCGCGCCGGCGCAGAGCTTCGCACAGGCGGAGATCCTGGTGCCGGCTTACTTCTATCCGTTGTCTTGGGATGAACAGATGAACCAGTGGGATGACATGCAGGCCGCGCTGGCGAGCGGTGTTCGAATCACCGCGATCATGAATCCTACCAATGGACCCGGAGCCGACGCGAACGCTCCTCACGTGAAGGACTACGCGGCCGCCGTGAAATCGTTTCAAGAAGCAGGAGGAAAGGTCCTGGGGTACGTCTACACTTGCTACGGCGTAAACAACTGCAAGCCCGAGGTGCCGCCTGTTCGCACTGCGCCAGAAGTGATCGCCGACGCTGAGAAGTACAGGGACTGGTACGGCGTGGATGGGATCTTTTTGGATGAGCTCTCGAACGTCGAGGAGGAACGCGTTCTTAGTTTTTATGCCGAAGTCTCTTCCGGCCTGAAGGCCCTTCGCAGCGACTGGGTGGTGGTCGGCAATCCGGGGGCACCCACTCCCCCGCGCTTTTTCGACTTTGTCGAGACCATCGTTACTTTCGAAAATGTTCCGCAAGCACACGCTGCAGCATCCGCTGTCGATTGGGCGTTCAATCGCCCGCCTCGAGCGCAAGCGCAGCTGGTCTACAACGCGACCACCGCCGATACGATGCGCGCTGCAGTTAGGGACGCGGTAGCAAGGAACGTCCTGTACATCTACGTGACTGACGACGTTCTGCCGAATCAGTGGGATCGGCTGCCGACCTATTGGCTCGAAGAGGTCGAAGCCGTACGCTCAGCGAATCGCCCTCAAAACTGAGCGGGGCGAGCCAAACGAATCAGGGCGCGTGGATCGTCATCGAACGAACGGCGCCCTGTGCCACTTTCTGAAACGCTGTCCCGTTCCTCTGCACAACGTGCTGCGTGCGCTCGCAAGATGTCAAATGGGGCTGACCGGATGCGTTACGTCTGAGCACGTTTGCTGCGCTGAAATTCCTACGCAGTCGCGGCTGCTGCTGCGTCTGCGACGATAGGCAGCCGCGATGCGCGCTCGACCGGTCGCAAGTGGCGGAGTCAGGCCCGAGCGCTCAGGGTTGCGCATGTCGTCCGAGCGCGCGTCATCGAAAATCGATGCATCGCTGGATAAGCTGGGGGCTCGCCACCTAACACTACTGCGTCACGGCCACCGGCCGAAAGCGACCAGTGGAAAGTTGGTTCATTTCGATCAGTTATGGATTCGCAGCGAAAGTTGGTTGATTTCGCGATCTGCGCGTGATCTACCACGGCTTCATGGCGATGCGAATGGACGCGGCGGCGACCGAGCGACTCAAACGGTACTTCGATCAGATCGGTGACGTGCTGGGCTCTCCGAGCCGGCGGGAGTCGTTCGCGGTCTACGCCATGGGTATTCTCGGTGATGGCGACCGCAAGAGTATCGAGCCGATCTCCAGTCGAGCTTGTGGTGACGAGCGCACAGCTGACGCCGCGCATCAGAGCCTATTGCACTTCGTGTCCAACGCACGATGGTCGGATCGCGAGGTTCGACGCGCGGCGACGCAGCACGCGCTCGAAGCCATGGCACTGCACAGTCCGGTGCAGACTTGGATCGTCGACGACACGGGCTTTCTCAAGCAGGGCAAGCACTCTGTCGGCGTCCAGCGGCAGTACACTGGGTCTGCTGGCAAAGTCACCAACTGTCAGATCGGCGTAAGCTTAAGCGTCGCAACCCATCACGACCAGATGCCCATCGACTTCGAGCTCTACCTTCCAGAGAGCTGGGCAAGCGATTCTGATCGACGTCGCGCGGCACGCATTCCCGATGAACGACAGTTTAAGACGAAACCGCAGCTCGCACTCGATATGCTGCGTCGCGCGGTCAAAGACAAGGTTCCGAAAGGGGTTGTTCTCGCCGATGCAGCGTACGGCTCCAGCAGTGTCTTTCGCAGAGAGGTTCGTAAGCTTCACCTGCACTACGCCGTTGGCGTCGATTCTCAGACGAAGGTGTGGCTGCTCGATCCAAACACGCAGCTACCAGCGGCGAGGCAAGACCTGCGTTCCTTAGCTCGCGAGCTTGAACGAAGCGGAGGCTTCCGGCGCTGCACTTGGCGCGAAGGTACCAACCACGACTTGAGTGCTCGTTTCGCTGCTCTGCGGATCGTCGCGGCGACAGACGATGGTCGGTTGCCCGAAGAGCGCGAGCAGGAATGGTTGTTGATCGAGTGGCGCGACGGCGAGGACGAGCCCGCCAACTACTTCTTCTCCTCGTTACCAGCGCGCATGACCAAGAAGCAGCTCGTCCGAGTTGTCATGCAACGCTGGCGAACCGAGCGCGCCTATCAAGATCTCAAGGGCGAGCTCGGCCTCGATCACTTCGAAGGTCGAAGCTTTCCTGGTTGGCACCACCATGTCTCTGTCGTCCTATGCTGCTACGCGTTCGTTGTTGCCGAGCGTGCGCGGCATTTTCCCCCCTCGGCCGCCCGGCAAACTGCGCGCGACGCGAACACCTTCGCGGCCTGAGCGACACTTTCCCGACAGCTTCATCACCGTGCGGCTCGCAATCGCTCGCGCGATTGCTTCGTGGTTGCCGCGTTGTCCTGCGTGCCATCGAAAACGCACGTGCCGCCCAGGTCTCATGCCGCTAGGAGCGTGACGCAGTAGTGCTAGGTGAGTGCGAGTAGTGCGTCGGCCGCAAGGGCGAGCATCGGCAGCTCCCAGAAGCTGCGTTGCTCATCGATGAGCAACGTGAGGACTCCGAGTCATTCCGAGTCGAGCACGGGTTGCGCGACGCGACAGACTGGCGCGTCATGAGAACGTGCGATGCCGAGATTCACGACATGAACTTCGCGCTCATTCTCGGGAGTTGAACGATAGCTGCGATCGCAACAAGTGGAGCACCGAGAATAATGGCTGACCCGCGATGTGTCGCGGTTTTGATCGTAGGCTGCAAGGTTGTTGTTGAACGAGCAATCGGCGTACGTGGAAGGACCGCCAAAGATCAGCAGAAGTGGACTCGCAGCCGCCGAGATGATCTGCGCACCGCAGTCGGGTGTCGCTGCGTTTGCGGGATTTACGTGACGACAGCGCGCACAGGGTTTAGTCGTGGCTGACATTCGATGCTTTGGCGTTAGCGATCGCCTGGCAGGGCTGCGTTTTGTAGGACATATCCACGTGGAGGAGAGGCAACATGGATCGATTCAG
>Ga0190269_10001715_pt1 | contig 10358 bp, 5 predicted proteins | sample Popmic249IS_FD_133749 | JGI IMG/M metagenome (GOLD analysis project Ga0190269, IMG submission 133749) | Populus adjacent soil microbial communities from riparian zone of Blue River, Arizona, USA - 249 IS | ecosystem: Environmental > Terrestrial > Soil > Riparian zone | place: USA: Arizona... | reverse complement strand
TTAAAACATTTTTTTATGAAGTACCCTAATTAAGGTTACACAAATTTGAATATGAAAATGATTTTTCTATTTTTGAGCTATTTTTTTCTCGTGATTATGGCGCAGTTAATATTATGTGATAGTACAAGAATAATTATAAAATAATCGACTAATTATTTTGATAATTATTCGCGATAATTTTTTTCAGAATCCCGAACTTGCTTCTTCAGATCCTCAATTTCATACCGCAATTTTATGTTTGCATTGATCCGCTGATTATATTTATTAAAAAAGTCTTTCTATGATAATCGAGGAGGCCTTTTCAGGCGAACTTTATTAACACAAATAAAAAATAAACACAAAGCTTGGGATGATGTTATTACATGATACCATCTACACTAATTATTACGATATTCTGGGGGAGTAGAAACGGTGGGACTGTCACTATTACGAGGCAGATGAAAACTACCATGTTCTAATGCCTGCATTAGTAAGCTTCTATTTACAATTATTATATTTCTTAACGTTAATAATAAATGTACAAGAGGTTTTACACGCCATGGAGTACTATTTGTAAAAGGTATTTCTGCGTTGTCTAGATGGAAGTATCTCGGTATCCCACTTGCATCTTTTATTAAAACGTTTAAATATAAATTCTCACCAGCCACCTGGATTCCTACAATGCCAAATTGATTATTTTCCGGTCTGCAGGCGGCGCCAACAAAGGACAAACCATCTAAAACCTCCCTCCATAATTTCACTGAATCTTTTGCTTTTTTAATATCAGTGCAAGTGACTCGTGAAGATTCAGCAAAAACAACCTCAAAGAACTTTCCTCCACTTTTCGTTATTACCATAACATCAGGCTTTTTCCCCAGTCGAGTTTTAGATGATTGTGAACCCTGTTCCTTATCTTTCTCAAAATTTCTTCGCGCTTTACTTGCAATGCTCTGACGTTCTGCTGTACTTAAGCAGATGTTATTATTATTTGGTAGAGCTCCCAAGCTAGCCCGAAGTAAAGGAACAATCACATCCGTAATATAAGTCCCTTCGCTTTGGTTACTCCGTATTTCACTTGACGCGAATGCAGGATTATTCCATATTTCCCCGCTATATATAATTAAAATTAAACAATATGATTTCGAGTCAAATATGGATTACATAATTGGAATAACACACCAAGTCAAATGTAAAGTAAAGAAAAATACTTACAGAACACTTAATATATGATTTGTTCTCTCGGTCAATTGATCCACTCCTTCTTTCCATCTGTTATCATGTTTAATAACCCCAAGTGTATTAAGATTATCAATCTTATTGAAGTTATTAACAAATTCATCACACATTGATTCAACTTCGGGGAGAGGATTGCATTTCATTTTCTCGCGCGGTTCTACAAAGGTTCGTATCTGCGCATCCGATAACTTTCGCACCAACATTGAGTCATCAGAAATAACCATGCTCGCCACTGGATCTTGCCACGTAAGTTTGGAAAGGTCAATATTTGCTAGATTTTGTTTGATACCACTATATAGAAGTATATCCGCCTTGGTTATTGCTGCTCCAAGCTTAGATTGTAATGCTCTTAAATTTCGGTTAATCTCTTCTCTTGTATTATCGGGAAGTGGTTCCTGTTCCTTCAATCCTTTTATCGCATTTAATCCTACGATACTTTTGTAACCAATATCCATCTACAGCAATGTAATATATATGTTAGAATCATGATCATGATAGTTTAAAAATTTTAATCCGCACATTTGCACATGCATATTCAAAATTTTATTATTTCCCCACTGAATAATATAATTCTCCACTGAATAATATAATTCCCCACTGAATAATATATTCCCCACTGAATAATAAAATATTTTCTGTTTTCTAACAACCACGCACAATTAGGGGGGGAGCAGAACCCTCGACATCATGAGGAAACAATCCTGACAACATCGCTCTTCCGGGCCGGCGTTCCCTAACTTGCAGCAGTGGCATGACAAACAAGTCGTGATACTTGCTGTAGTTCATCAGTATACGCGAACCAAAATCCTTCTATGAAAAAATAATACACCAACCTGAGGTAGAACATCCAACACCTTTAATTTTCGTTCGTTATCGGTTATTTTTGGCAACGAAGTGGCTACAGCACATCGTGTTAATTGTAAAACATGGTCGTACGTTGGCAGGCTCGCTCCTTCCATCAATAAATATATGACTGTTGCAGAACATATAGCTTCCAAAGTACTATCGAGAAAAAGCTCTACTATTTTATTTTCTAAATCTTCCATTGTAAAAATTTGTAGTACTTCAGTAAAATGTCTTAGCAACCCAAACGAAATCTCATATTCTTGCCCTTTTAAATGATCCCATTTGTGCCATCTGTTTATATTGAAGATAGGGAGAACATGCCTTTATGAGAAAACGTGCATTGAAGATCACAAACTTCCAAAGACTGGGGTTATTGCATATACAGACCTTTTTCGTTTGCGGGACCGCCTGTTTTCCTTAACTTATAATTGAGAGCAAGAAAAAATGGGAATTTTCAACGATAGACCGACTCATAAGTTCTAGTAAACTTGTACTTCAATAATTTTTACATTTCTTTTACAATATCCGCGCCCTCTCATGTTGGGGAGAAAGACAGGAGGAATATGCAATGTCCTAACACTAAAACTTTGTGTTCGAGAATAAGGGCATGAGAAATGTGCATTGAAGATCTCAACATTTACAAAAATGTTGGGGTTAATGCATATACAGACCTTTTTCGCTTCCAGCTGTTTTCCTTAACTTATGGTTATGAGCAAGAAAAAATAGTAAATTTCAACGATAGGCCGACCCCGTAAGCTCCGGAGTAAACTTATACATCAATAATTTTTACATATTTCCCAAAGGTCAAAACGACAGAATTCCACTCTCGTGTGTTTTGGAGTTGGGGTATTTGTGAAATATTTTGGACGTACAAGACAGCCACAAGTATGTATCATTTGTTGCGTCATATACACTTAAAACGGATGATTGTATCCCACACATGCATTGTGGTACAAAAATAAATATGTTAAGCGTGTCCCATCGGCTCAAATTAGGATATCATTAAAAAATGGACCGATAATTTAAGCCAGATTTGGATAACGATTCTCAAGTATATACTATATATAGAATAGATTTATTTCGATCAAATGCAGTTTAACCACAAAAGAATTCTGAGCATTTGTATTTATTTTTTATCAGTATCAATAAAAATTTAAATTAAGAACTTTATTATATTTTTGTATAATATTACACGTTAAAAAAGCCGGATGGTTATGTAAAATGAAAAGAAATACTCGAACCCTAACCCATAAAATAAGTTCCTTCCCGCTACTCTGCATGGCTATCTAATTTTACTATCTGCCCATCTGTTTATTAATATTATTGTACTAAATCTGTGATCTCCTAATAAATAATTTTCCGCGGCGATCTGGTTTACTACACTTCAGGTAAATCGTCAATTAGCACAAGAAGTTGAGTTTTCGTCAGTTGATAAAGTTGGTTTTTTTGATGTATGCAAAATCCAAATTCCAGAAATTGGCGCATATGGATAATTGGTTATTGATTATAATAATATACGAATATTTTTATTAAAAACTATATCGATATAATAAATAAACTTCAAATTAATTTCGAATACAAAAATTACTCCTTTTTTTGGAAAGGAAAATCTTTGCATGGAAATAAGCTTAATTCAGATGTTTTGAAATAACCTCCGGGATTTTTTTTTCGTAAGTTTTGGACTCCCTTTCGGACTGGTAAGTATTAAATATTTTTTTTATTATTGTGTATATCTTCGTACTAATTCTTTTTTATCTTTTTTGTAGCTTTTGGACCCCTTCACCATTTCAAACTGGTAAATTAAAAAATTATTTTTTTTTTAACAGAAGGCGTATAGGTGACCTCTCTTCATTCTTTTTTTATAGTTTCTCCTTTAGACACCATTTCGGACTGGTAAGTTAAAAAAAAGTTTTTTTTGAATAGACGGTGTATAGCCGCATACTAGCCTTCTACTTCCTTTTTTTTAGGTTCCAAACCGCTTCGGAACCAGTAAGTTAAAAATATATATATATAAGGCGTATATATAGTAATATAGGTGTATACTAACCTTTTTTCTTGATTTTTTTGTAACTTTCAGACTACCTTGGACGCCGTTTGAACTGGTAAGCTTGGAAAAAAGTTTTTTTTTTTAAATAAAAGGTCTATAGTCATGTACTAACCTTCCTTTTATTTTTTTTTTATAGTTCTTAAACCTCCTTCGGACTGGTAAGTTGAAAAAAAAATTTTTTTAATAGGTGTATAGGCGTGCACCAACGTTCCTTTTATTCTTTTTTATAGTTCTAGACTTCCTTTAGACGCCATTTTCGAACCGGTAAGTTGAAAAAAATTTTTTATTTGATTTTAATAGAAAGCGTATTTACTTATAAGAAACGTATTAACGCTAACATTTATTTTTCTATTTTTTTATAGATCTTAACTTCTCCGGAGAGGACTTTCAATAGTAAGTTAGTTTCTTTAAGAGAGGGTTCACCATATAAGAAATGTACTAATGTTTATTTTTATTTTTGTAGGTTTAGCTTCTTTAGAGAGAACTTTTAGATGGTAAATAAATTTCTTTGGGAAAGGTTTCGTTATTACCTCTAAAAATCGTATTGAATGTTCTTTTTATTTTTATAGGTTCCAGTTTCAATTTTTGAGTGATGGATATTTTTATAGATGTTAGTTTTGGATAATCGGTATGATTTGAAATCATATTTTTTTAAAAGTATTAGTTTCAATAATTAAATGCTTTAATATTTTTTTGCAAATTTTCTCAAGAAACATTTGTAGCTAGAATTTTTATTTTTTATTTTTTTTCTTTCTGTTGTAATTCTTAATTAAAAATACAAATGCTTAACAATAAATAAGTTTATTTATAATAATAATCAATAATTATATTAAATTAATATAAATGAGCAAATAATAAATTGCATAAACATCGAACTTTAAATATCAAAGAATTATAGAATTAGGATAACCGATATTCATCTGTTACATACCTACCAACCTGATCTATTCCCGATCTGCGCTAAGAACTGGTTAGTAATTGAGTGGTAGCCCTTCATTCAACCAGTGTTTGATTGTGTCTTTTGAGTTCCAATGTAATCTAATCTAATATTTGAAGAAATAACAAACAATCGTTAGTAATACATTAGTACATAATCGGATCGATCTTCAAATCGAGAACACTAATCGGAAGATTTATTTTCCGATTCTAGATTAATACGTGATCAACAAAAATAATTCAGGCGAATTACTATACTAATATGGTTGGGTTAGAAGGATCAAATAATATGTATTATATTATAATTATCCGGTTCTGATTCTAGATTAATACGTAATCAACGAAAATGAATTACTAATACTAATATGGTTGAATTGGAAGGGTCAAATAATAATTTTGATTTATTTTCCGATTCTAGATTAATCCACGATCAACAAAAATGGTATGGTGAAATTGCAATTAATTTATGTTCCAATTTTAGACTAATACGCTTAATTAAAGAAAATAATACTAGTACTAATATGGTTGAGTCGGGAAGAAAAAGAATACACTTCAGAAATAAAACAGATCAAACGGTATATTGTAGTAATATTTAAATTTTACGATTTCAAAATATAATAAATAACCTCAATTGTGCCCTTTCTACCAAACATAAAAATTTTTAGTTTTTTTTTCTATAAAAATGTCCCAACAAAGATTTAAAAGTAAAACTTATAGATTTCAACCTTATGATTCATTTAACTCTTATTCTTCATCTGATATACGCACTAGTATCATCGATTCTCAATTAAATTTACAGAATAATAATTTCAATTTGTATCCCTTACAAAATTTTCAAAATTCATTAAACTTAAATGTTGCTCCATTACCTGCTCCATTACCTATTTGGCGACCTTCCACACGTTTAAATAAACTTCACTCTCAATTCAAAAATACAATTCTTTGCCAACATATCTGCTTACCTTGTGCATTTTGTGGAAAACTGCTATATCCTGCTAAAGCTAAATGGATCCCATATGATGAAAACTACACATATCCTCTTGAAATAAATTTTCAAAACATTAATATCTATATAAGAGGTGAAGATTCATCACGCACCACATGTGTATGTGAGAGCTGCAAAAGGAATCAAAAACGATATCCATGCCCAAAACTCCATCCTATACCAGACCAAATCAAAGCCATACCAGCTACACAAAGGAGATTTTTGTCTCCAGTATTCTTACATTGTTCACTAGGTAGAAATTTAGATGCAAATAGGTATACAGAATATCGTACTTTAGTAGGTGATATGGAATTTTCAAAAAATATGCGTGCACTAAAACTATATTCTGGTATATTGGGAGCATTTTTAACTAATCCTGAAAATCAAAATAACAATGAAAACTTATCATGGCTTACTCCACAATTATGTACTGCTGCACATTGGCTTAAACAACATAACAAATATCTAAGTCCATTTTCCAGATTAATTTCTACATCATCTCTTCTTTCAGAAACTCATTATGATCCATTCCCTACAGCAATGCATTTACCATCAGATACAAATGCTCCACCTTTTCAAGAAGGTGATATTATCTTATCATCTGCAGACTTTCCAACTGAAGTTCACAATGAAGATTTTCATTACACTCATTTAATGGCTGGATTCGTGCATACTCCAACCACAACACTTCCACTTTCTTTTGACAATCCTGACCTTGAGCCACTGATCTTTCCAGATCTATTTCCTGATGGAAATGGACACTTCTATGATCAAAACATTAATAGTTCTGAAGATGATTCAATAAAAATTGAAACATATGGCAAATATATAAAACATCGGTTATTATGTGTTGATCCACGCTTTCGTTTACATCCTTATTGGCCACATTATTCATACTTAAGATTAGAAAAATTACGCAATCACCAAAATACAATGCGTCTTTGGCGTCAAAAACAATCAGACAGAATATTACGTCCACCAACTGCTTCAGAACTTATTACACATAGTGTATATTCAGGAAAACGTATGTTTGATGAAACAAAGACCATTACATTACCATCATTTATACGAACAGGAGAAACATATTTTAATGAGAAACTTTTACATGTAAATGCTATGATGAGAGAATACAATTTACCATCACTTTTTATTACCTTGACTGCAGCAGAAACTAAATGGTCTCACTTAAAAGATATACTAAGATCAACAGATAACAGAGATACAAACCCAACAAATAGACCATTACATACAACTCATCATTTTACTCATCGTAAAAAGGAACTTTGGAATCATGTTTGGAGAAAACCTGCAAATAGTAACTGGGGTCATCTTAATCAATTTTTTGAACGTGTTGAATTTCAAAATAGAGGAGCACCACATACACATACAATACTTTGGGTTGAAAAAAGCACAATACAAATGATAGAAGAAAACCTTATTAGATCTGATTTACCAGATCCAAATCTTGAACCAGAACTTTACCAACTAGTATTAACTCATCAAATTCATACATGCAGCCCTGGAAAATGTAATGGACCTGCACTTCCTGGTCAGGTATGCAAGAAAAAGTTTCCCCGACCATATTCACCAACTACTTATTATAATACTGATGAACAAAGATATATATATCGATGTGTAACTGAAAAAGATAGATGGGTAGTTCCATACCATCCAGCTACACTTCTGTTATGGAATGCTCATATGAACATCCAATATGTAAGTAGTAAAAATCTGGGAAAATATTTAACCAAATATGTGGTAAAATCAGAACCTACATATGTGTTTAACATATCAGAAGGAGATAAATATCATGAACATATTATTGCTAGACGTCTTAGTTCAATAGAATGCATGTTTTTATTGCTTGGTGAAACAATATGCAATTCATCAGTCCAGGTAAAGTACTTACCTACTGAACCACCAACTACTCGTTCACGTGCTATAAGACCAATAACAACAATATCAGATGATGAGGAGGACCCATATTGGAAAGATACAGTTGAGAAATACTTTGCACGCCCACATGCTGAGCAATTTAACAATATAACTTATCCTGATTACTTCAAAAATTACACCATATCAACTAAAAAGCCATTAAATAATGAAATATATAAAGATGATCTTAATTATTATGTTGTTAAAAGATCCACTCCATTGGTAGTACGTTATAGATATCTGAAAGTTCAAAGTGGAGAATCTTTTTTTTATCAACAATTGTTACTTACAACACCATGCAGATCTGAAAATGAACTGCTTGATAATTATATGTCTTATCGAGAAAAATATTTGAGTTTACATCCAGATTTTCAAAATTCTATTCAAAATACCACAAATACAACAGAAAATGAAAGTAGATATTCATTACAGAATCAATTCAACACAATTATAACACAAATAATAGAAAACCTTACAAATAATATTACTCCACAAATAGCTGATATTCTTACCAGACAATTAGATATTTTGAAATTAACTCCTCCAATATTTCCACAAAATGCAATGCTTTACTTACCAGAAGAACAATACATTCTATATAACACAATAATCTCTAATCTTGGACCACTACAATCTAAAAAGTATCCATTTTTTTTTATCACAGGTTCTGGTGGAACTGGAAAAACGTATATAACAAAATTAATTATTGATTGGATAAATTCTCAAAATAAAACTTATCTTTTAACAGCACCAACAGGTGTTGCTGCACAAAATATTGGTGGACAAACTATTCATTCTGCTCTTAGATTAACACAGTCAGGTTCAGGATACCAATCATTAGCCTTCTATGACTTGGAGTTTAAAAAAAAATTACAATCAATCCAAATATTAATTATAGAAGAAATATCAATGGTATCTGCAGCATTATTTAACTTCATCTCTAATTTATTTGCTCGGATTCACAATTCTGACATTGCTTTTGGAGGTATCTGTGTAATTGTTGTTGGAGACTTAGCACAACTTCCTCCAGTAAAAGGAGAATTTGTATTTTACTCATCAATATGGCAACTATTTTATCCTCTATTTTTATATAAATCCCAAAGACATCAAGATGATGAAGAACTTTATCAAATGTTAGAAGAAATCAGATTTAATACAATATCTGATACTACTTGGGCAAAACTTGTAGAAAGATCAACAAATTATGATAATGAACAATCTTTAGATTTACTATTAACAACAACATTTATTGTTGCATATTGTGAAATATCAAAACAAATTAATAATACAATATGTAATATGCTTCCAGTTAATGCTGATAAATATCTGATAGCAGAATCTATAGATTTTGTAGAAGGAAAACGTATACCTCCTGAACATATCCAATCACAATTTAAATTAAAAACCAATATGCCTCCTACAGTTAGACTCCAACAAGGTGCACGTGTTATGTACTTAAACAATTCATTAATAAATGATGGAATATGTAATGGAACAATTGGTGTAATTACTGATGTTAATAAACAACAACCAAGTGTTCAGGTGGCATTCTGCATTCATGGTGCTATAGTTCAAAAGTGGATTATAAGAGAAACAGCTTATTTTTACTCAAATGGTCAACAGGCCTCAAGAACACAGTTTCCATTACAAAATTCATTCTCTTTAACTACACATAAAACCCAGAGTCTCACACTACCTTCTGCCATATTAGATCTAAGTCAAATGTTTACACCTGGTCAAGCATACACTGCAATTAGCAGATGTTCCAAGTGGGAACATATTCAAATCATGAATTTAAATAGAAGTTCATTTATAGTAGATCCAAATGTCATTAAAGAATATGCTCGTCTAAAACAAATTGCATCACAACCATTACCAATCTCATAACTATCAATTATTCAATAAATATAGCAATTAACATATATTTACAATCAAATAAATATGGTTAATTTAAATTTTCTTTAGATTATTTTAAGACATTTTTCATATAATATAAACCAACTATCTTGTAGGTATTATCAATATATATAATGTATTTTATTATAATTTATAAATACTTCTATTTACTTTAACAATGCTTTTATTTTTGCAAATAAATGTTAAATTTATGGTATATTGATATCATACTCTTAGTAAGGGCCGGCCATAGGCCGGCCCTAGGGTATGACTCTAGTTGGTTTTTGTCAAACTAAAGGGGATTAGAACTATGCCGATCAATTAGCTGGTGCACAAATTAAAATTTTAAAAAATAGTACTATCAATTATTTTAAGTCAATCCCAACGACGAGACTGTAACCCAAGGTCACGGTACTTCATATTTATTTCCCGCAGCTACTAACAAAATAAGAGAATATATATATTGTATATCGCAAATCGGCAAATCATTATTTTCTT
>Ga0190269_10001714_pt1 | contig 10361 bp, 6 predicted proteins | sample Popmic249IS_FD_133749 | JGI IMG/M metagenome (GOLD analysis project Ga0190269, IMG submission 133749) | Populus adjacent soil microbial communities from riparian zone of Blue River, Arizona, USA - 249 IS | ecosystem: Environmental > Terrestrial > Soil > Riparian zone | place: USA: Arizona... | reverse complement strand
TCTATTTTTTCTATATCCGGCATGGCGCGGCACTCTACACAATTGGCACCCGCCTCGCCACGGCCGTTACCGGCGCGCTCGCGAGGTTTGCCGGGCGCCTGCGCCATTGCGCCCGTCGGCTCGGTCGCGCACATCGCCATCGATGCGGTGATCGACACGGCGGAGATCGAGCTCGACGTGCGACCTTTGCCTGATAACGCAGCGCCCGACGAGAGCGAGCCGATCGCGCTTGCAGCCGCCGCCCTGCCGGTCGAGGTGTCTGCCATACCCTTCGAGCCCAGCTACTACGAGATCACCGGCCTGACGCCCGGGACCGAGTACGTCATCGCGGCCTCGGGTGCGGGCGAGGAGATCGTGCTGAGTGTGCGCACGACCGCGGGCAGTCACCAACCCGTCGACCAGCACAGCGGTCGCGAGCCAGAGGTCGTCGCCACGCCGGTGAGCGGCTCTCTGTACGTGGAAGCGCTCGGCATCATGTTCGGCACGACGTTCGATCTCGACGCGGACATTTCACCCTTCGTGTCCGAGGGCACGGCCGATGCACCCGTGACCGTGGCGGCATCGGCGCTGCCGATCGTGGGCGAGGTCGCTGCGGCTAGGAGCCTACGCATGTTCCCCGGAGCGGGGTCGACCCGGAGCTGGTACGCGATCAGCGGCGTCACGCCCGGGACGCACCTCGTGCGCATGACCGCCGAGCCTGGGATCGTGCTCGGGGTATACGCGGGGCGCGCGGCGCTCGAGGGGGCACCCGAGTGCGCCGCGATCGTAGGCGAGGGCTCGGATACCGCCGAGTGCGCCGTGACGCTCGCGGGCGACACGCTGTACGTTGCCGCGATCAACAACGGGGGCGACGGCTCGTGGGTGGAGCTCACGCTCGACGAGGCGCCGTACCACTCGGAGGGCACGGGCGGCGCGCCGATCGTGCACGGGCTCGGCGAAGGCATCCACGGTGAAGTGTCCGCCGGCGGCGCAAGCTACTACCGCTTCACGGGCCTCACGCCCAACGCGCACTACTTGATCGGGCTCAGCGGTGCGGAAAGCACGATGCTCTCGGTTGACGTCTCGAGCAGCGACGGCGAGCCGCTGTGCACGCTGACCTCGGGCCAAGAGTCGATCCGAGAGTGCGCGGTGGTGACCGATGGCCCAGAGCTCGAGGTCCGCGTCGACTCGCAGCTCTGGTCGATGCCTGGCTCTTATGCAGGCAGCAACGTCGGCGGAGGGTTCTTGATCACCGCGCAAGAGATCGTGCCGCAAAACGAAGGCACGCAGGCCGTACCGCTCTCCTTCGCCTGCGAGGATGCCCACTACGGCCAGGTGAGCACGCTCGGCGCTTCGTTCTACGAAGTCGGCGGGCTCACGCCGGGCGCGACCTACGTCGTCGAGCTGTCGCAGCCGTCGGGCACCTATGATCTGTTCGTCGCGAGCTCCAATGTGTGGCTCGGCGAGCCGCCGTGCGCGCAAGGCAGCATCGGCTTCGTGCGCCGGTGCAAGCGCGCCGCGAACGGCGACGGCAAGCTCTACGTGCGCGTCGATGCAGGCGCCAGCACACGCTATCGCGTGACGGTCACGGCTGCGTCGCCGAGCTCCGAAGGGCAAGCCAGCGCCCCCCACGCCGTCGCCCGCGGCGCGACGCCATACATCGGTCGCGTCGGCGGCGCCGCGCCGAGCTACTACCGGATCACGGGCCTTACACCGAGCAAGCTCTACACGCTGCGCGCCACCGCCGAGCAAGAATACGTGTACCTCGAGCTCTACCGGGCCGGCTTCACCGATCCCGGCCCCAAGCTCAACACGCTATCGACCGGCCCCGGCGAGCCCAGCGAGCTCGTCTTCGCTGCGCCCTCCGAGGCCGTCAACTTCACGGCGAGCCTGCCGACCGATGCGGACGGCACCACCGCCCTCTCCTTCGAGGTGACGGAGTACTGAAGCTCAGTCGCCTTCCGAGTCGATCGCGCCTCGGTTAATCCACGTGCCCGCGGAGCACGTGATGTCCGCGTCGCCTAGGATGAACCCGAAGAACACGCACATCTCGGTCGGGAACGTGATCTCCTCGCTCGTCGTGTTGTGCCACGTGCACTGTGTGTGCAGCGTGCTGCCGGCGGGCACGATCAGCGGATCATCCACCGGGAAGTGGCCGAAGTTCGGGTTCAGCGCCCACTCGTAGCTCCAGCGGTCGTCGTCCTTCACCATCCAGCGCTCGCCGGACGGCTCGATCACCTCCGTGAACGTCGAGACCCCGTACTCGTGCATGTGGTTCGAGATCTGGATGAACGAGAGATCGCTCTGCACCTCGCAGTTGACGTCCATGGTGGTGTCCTCACCCGGCACGAGCTCCACGGCCAGGTCGGTGTTCGACATGATGCTGGCCACGAGCCGCGACTCGTCCACGGGCTCGAGCTTCACGTCGAGCACCGAGCGGGCCGTGATCGGCTCCACGTCGGTGTTGAGGTAGTGCGTCTGCACGACCAAGTAGCTGCCCTTCTTGACGCGGAACACGACGCCCTCCGGGAGCGTGGCGTTTGCACCACCCTCGCCGCCGACGCCGCCCATCAAGCGCGTCGTCAGCTGATCTGCGTCGGCCCACCGGCGCGTGTAGCCGGGCTCTTGCGCTTCCGTGGTCGCGTACATCAGAGCGTGATGGCCGCCGGCCCACTGCCTGCCGCGGATCGCGATCACGTCATAGTCCTGATCCAGGGGCCCGCCGACCCACTGCGCCCAGTCGGTCGAGGTCCCAGGCTCCACCTCCACCGGCGCGGTCTCGAAGCGCTCGAAGCCCGGCTCGAGCGGCGGCAGGTCGTCATCCTCACTGGCGTCCGCGAGCTCGGCGTCACCGCCGGCATCGGTCGCGGCGTCCGACACCGCTTCCTCACTGCCCGAGTCGTCGTCGTGATCGTGCGGATCGTCGTCTGACGCGCAGGCGTTGAGCAGCAGGAGCACCGCGCTCGCGATGAAGAGCTTGTCCATGTTCGCATCCCTCCCGAAAAGCGGACGACGTAGAACGTGCTGCGATCAGCTTCAAGCGCCATGAAAAGGCTGTGGCGACGTGCATCGAGCGGCCGCTCGGCATCCGGCGTATCTGCGGGCAATCGCCACGGCGCCATGGCGTAAATGGGGCAGGCGGTGCTAAGAACGCCAAGCTGTCCGGGGGGCGTCATGACATTTGCGCGTCCAGCTGCCGTTCTCATCCGCTTGCTCGCGCTGGTCGCCGTAGCGGGCTGCCAACAGGATTGTGGCGGCGACGGTGACGATGACGACGAGCCCGTCGAAGAGGATTTCTACCGAGGCGATGCGGGCTCGCGCGATGGCGGCGATGGCGACGGTGACGGCGATGGCGGCTCGCCCATGGACGCGGGCGCGCGACCGGATGGCGGCATGCAGGCCGATGCAGGTCTGCCGAGCGACGCCGGCGCCCCGGATGGCAGCGCACCGGACGGCGCGCTCGACAGCGGTCCGCAGCCTACGGATGCCGGCCCTGATGCTGAGGTCGACGCGGAGATCCTGTGCCCCGGCACGCTGCCCGAAGACCGGCGCTATCAGGTTAGCTTCGACAGCTTGCCGTTCGGCGCACAAGCCGACTGGCACGGGCTCGCGTTCATCGAGGTCACCGGGCTCACGCCGGGCCAGACCTATAGCGTAACGCTCACAGGCGCGAGCGACCTGCAGCTTCTTACGTACACGGGCGAGGACTTCTTCGACACCGCGAGCTGCGTGAACGTGCCTCAGCCCGGCGGTCCGGCGAGGTGCTCGGTCGTGCCGGCCGGGACCAATGCCTTCATCGCGGTCGACGCGCTGCGCGACGCGACGCCGTTCGAGCTCGACATGCGACCGCTGCCCCCGAACGAGTCGCCGGACTTCAACAACCCGCTCGAGATCGCGGCGAGCGCGCTGCCGGCGGTCGTCACCACCGTGCCCGCCACGCCGAGCTACTACGAGATCACGGGGCTGACGGCCGGCCAACAGTACGTGATCTCCACGGCCGACGCCGACGAGCGCATCTCGATCGCCTTGAGGGTCGAAGCGACCGCCCCGCAGCCGAGCGACGCGCAAACCGGGCTCGCGCCGCAGCTCGTGGCCACTCCGACCAGCACCTCACTCTATGTGGTGATGCTGGGTAGCGAAGACGGCACGTCCGTCGAGCTCAGCCTATCGACCTCGAGCTACGTGGCGCAGGGCGCCGTCGGCGCGCCGCACACGGTGGCCGTGACCGCGCTGCCGTTGGCGGGGCAGGTGCCGGCGTCGCCCAGCAGCATGGGTCCGCCGATCGAGCGCGGCCGTAGCATCTATGCGATTACGGGCGTCGCAGCCGGCACCCACGTCGTGCGCATGACCGGCGAGCCTGGCATCGCGCTGCTCGTCTACGGCGACTCCACGGAGTACTCGCAGCAGCCGGACTGCATCGGCCTCATCCCGGACGGCGCCTCCGTCGCCGAGTGCAGCGCGCACATCACCGGCAGCACGCTCAACTTCACGGCGATCAACGTCGGCGGTGCGGGCGCCCCGCTGAGCTTCGAGCTGCTGCCGGCGCCGTACACGGCTCAAGGTGCGCCGCTCGCCCGGGTGGAGCACTCCATCGGCGCGGGAGACCTCGCCGGCATGGTGGCAGCAGGGACGACCAGCTTCTATCGCTTGAATGGTGTGATGCCGCGCGAGCGATACCGATTGTCGATGGCGGGCGAGCTCGAGACGGCGCTGGACGTGTCCATTTACGAGCCAGGCCACGCCGACGAGCCGCTGTGCTATTTCAGCACCCGCAGCTCGCCGAACACGTGCGTCGTCACGACCGACATCGCCCAGCTCGATGTCGAGGTGATCGCGCCGCCGTATGTCGCGCAAGGGCGCAACGTGGGCACAGCGTTCGCGCTCAAGGCCGAGCTGCTGCCAGACGCCAACGGGGGCACGGCGATGTCGCCGCTCGCCTTGAGCTGTGGCAGCGAGCTGCTCCACAGCGACGTGCCGAGCGGCGGCAACGCGTACTTCCAGGTTAGCGATCTCACGCCGGGCGCGTTCTACGTGGTCGAGGTGCTCAACGCGACCGGGCCGTTCGATCTCTCGGTGTCGCCGCACGACGCTTGGACCAGTGTGTACTCGTGCGCGTATGCGGGACCGGTCACGCCGGGTCGCTGCAAGCGCAAGCCCTCCACCGAAGGCGAGCTCTTCGTACGGGTTTGGGCCGCCGAGACCGTGGAATTCGACCTACGCGTCACGGCAGCGCTACCGGGATCCGAAGGCGCGGCCAGCGATCCGATCGAGCTCGCGTACGATGCGACGCCGTACATCGGCCGGGTCGGCGGAGCGCGGCCCAGCTACTACGAGATCACCGGTTTAGCTCCGAACGCGCAGTACTGGATCCGGCTCGTGAGCGAAGAGGAAGCCACCGTGCTCGAGCAGTGGCTCGAGGGCTTCGGGGGCACGCCGCAGCTCCAGCTCTCGAACGGCATCGGCTACGGCACCGAGTACACGTTCTCATCCCACACGACGTCCGCGTTCTTCACGGTCAGCCTGTTGCCGGAAGACGACGGAGTAACGGATTTTTCAATCGAGATCGTCCCGTACGACTAGGCGTACGACTCCCCCGCTGCTGGGAGAGCGCGCCGCGCCCGCGTTGCCGGTAGTATCGGCGGCGGTGGAGAGGGGTGCTCGAGCGCTGCGGGCCCTATGGGTTGCGCTTGCCTGCGCGTCAGCAGGTTGCGATGCGTTCGATCCGGACGCGCTCGCGCCGCTCACGAGCCTGCCGCCACGCCACCCGCAACCCTCCGGCGCCGACGCGGGCACCGATGCCGCGGCGAACGCGCCACCGAACGATCGCGATGGGAGCGCACGCCCCGGCCTCGATGGCTCGCTTGGAGGCGACGGTGGTGGCGCGGGCAGCGACGACGGCCTCGACGCAGCACTGCAGGACGCAGCCCCGCGGGACGCATCGGCGAGCGACGACGCGGGGGACCCCGATGCGAGCGCGTGCGCCCAAGCGAGCGTCAACGACTACTGCGCTTCGCTGCCAGAGCTGCGCGCAGCACCCGTCATCGATGGCGTGCTCGACTGCGGCCCGCCGCTGCGCATGGTCACACCCAGCGGATGGAACGGCGCCGCATCCATCCCCAGCGGGCACACCGCTCAGCTCGCGCTCGCATACCGCGTAGACGGCCTCTACGCCTACCTCGAGGTGCGCGGTCAAACACCCGTGCCGCATCCGAGTGACAGCGCGATCTACTGCGGCGATGCCGTCGAGCTGTACGTCGACGCCGACGGCACGATCGCGAGCGACGGTGCCTACGATGCGCCGGGCACGATGCAGTTCATCTTCGCCGCGCCGGCATCGGCCGCTGAGCCCCTGGCGCACGCCGAGCGCTTCTTGTCCGGCACATCGCAGGGCGCGTGGACATCGGCCGCGTATCGCGTGGCATGGCTCACGGATGGCTACGCGGTGGAAGCGTTCATAGCGGCCGCGGATATGGGCCTTGCGACGTGGAAGCCCGGCACCGCGCTCGGCATCGACGTGGTGATCGATATCGCCGGACCCGCAGCGGGCGCGACGCTCCGCTGCGGCCGTCAGCTCGGGCAATATTTCATGCGCGTCTCGGCCCTGACTCCGAGTCGCTGCAACGGCGAGCCTTGGTGCGACGCGCGTGCCTTCTGCACCCCAAGCCTGTGAGCCGCTTCGCGGCCTTGAGCCGTAGTGGCTTCATCACGGCAAGCCGGGCAGGTTCATCTGCACGGTGCGCACGCTGGTCGGATCGTAGCCGTGCACGACGAGCAGCGTTCTACCGTCGTCACCGCCGAACGCGAGGTTCGTGCCACCGGGGAAGTTGCCGAGCGAGGTTCCCGCGGCGTCGCGGATGGTGCCGCCGCTCGTGTAAAGGTTGCCTGCGCAGTCCATGGCCACGCCGTCGCCGCTGAGGCCTGCGGCTTGATGGTTAGAAGGCGTGCCGTCGGGCGCGATGTCCCAGCGGCCGCTGCCCACCACGAAGAGCGCCGACTCGTCCGGTGAGAGCGCGATGCCGTTGGGGTTGCCCGTCGGCTCCAAGCGGTGGAGCACACCGGCAGGATCGAGCCACAGGATCGCGGTTCCCGTCCCTTCGGGGCGGCCATCGAGCTCGTACGTCGGGTTGGTGAAGTAGATGCCGCCATTACTGTGCTGCACCAAGTCGTTGGGCGTATCGAGCAGCTCACCCATGAACATGTCGGCGATGGTGGTCGGAGCCTCGGTCGCGACATCGATCTTCTCGACCGAGCGTGTCTGGTGGCACGCCGCGAGCAAGTTGCCGTCGTTCGATACAGCCAAGCCATTGCAGCCCACGCCGTCGACGAAGATCTCGCAACCGACGCCAGGCGTGTACTTGATGATGTCGCCCGACTCCGCCGCGCCGCGCTCGAAGTTGGTGAAGAAGAACGCGCCTTCGCTCGCGATCCACGTAGGTCCTTCGTTGTACGGATACGCGAATTCGAAGTCCCCGCACACGTCCTCGGTGACCTCGCCCGCGACGGGCGCGGGGTACTCGGCGTCGTCTGCACACGCGCGCATCGGCGCCATGCCCCCCGTGCCTCCGCTCCCGCCTGCGTCGGCGTCGCCCGCGTCCCCGGGAGGGCCGCCCGCCATCCCGCCCGCGCCGCCGCTTCCGCCGGTCATCGCGCCGGCATCGTCTGGGCTGCTGCTCATTCCGCCCGAGCCACCGCCGCCGCTGCCCGCGCCTGCCATGCCGGCAACACCGCCAATGCCGCCGCCCATTTGCCCTGCGACGGATCCGCCCGAGCCGCCGGCACCGCCGCCGCCCGTCGCAGGTGCGTTGCCGCCGTTGGATTCGTCGCTGCCGCACGCCGCCAGCGCGATCGTGCACAAAAGGAAAGAGAGAGTTGCCTTCATCGGTTCACCGCGCGCCGCACCAGCGGGATGGTGTAGCCGCAGCCAAGGTCCGGGTCACTGCGGCCGACGTCGTTTGTCAGACCCACTCGACGACTTCGAGGTCTACGCCCAGGCGATCGTGAATCTTCTTGCGGTCTTCGGGGGTAGGGTTGACCACGTAGCGGCGAGCTCCGAGGCGGAGCAGCGGGATATCCGCGGCGCTGTCGGTGTAGACCGCGTCGCATGCCGTGAGGCCGTGCTTGCGGAGCATGCTGACCTTACGCGGTCCAAAGCAGTGGCGATCGGCGACCCATCCGCCCCGCCACCGGCGTAGCGTGGATCCGACGACCTCGACACCGGCGATGCCGATGTGCCGGCACACGCGTTCCGCGAGCGGCGCGACCGAGCCCGTCGCCACCAACACGCGCGCACCTTCGCTTTGATGGCGGTGGAGCTCACGCAGCGCGCCGCGACACACGAGCGCATGGGGATCCTCGAAGCGCTTCGCGACATAGCGATCCATGCGCCGAAACAAGTCTTGCTCGCTCATGCCCACGGTGCCGCACCACACCAGCGTCGACACCGCGTACAGGCGCGTGCGGCGCGACATCCACAGGAAGGCGACCTTCGGGCTGACCAGCAGCGCGAGCGCGAGCCGCCACCAGCTCCGCCACAACAGGTATTGGCTGAACCCCGCGAACGAATCACAGTGGATCAACGTGTGATCGAGGTCGAACACGACCGTGCGTTGGGGTGGCGGCGTCATCAGCTGCGATCGCTACGTGAGCGTCCGGGGTAACATGGATCCCGCTCGATTCAACCGCTCGCACGGCTGCGGTGCCACAGCGACCCGTGAGCGACCCGCGGCGCGTACTTTTCCGACCTTCGTTTCTTCCCGACTTCTGTTGCTCTCCTTCTTGGCCCCGCTCCACGGCGGGCGCCCTCTGCTACAACGCACGCCATGCACTGCGCCTTGTGCCGCGAGCCGCTCGGTTACGTCCATGGTCACGCTGCGTGCCTGCGCAGCGGCTGTCCGATGTTCGGCGTGAACCAAGCGGAGTGCTGCGCGGGCGATCACGGCGACTGCGTGCCGACGAGCGCGGCCGCAGCCGTTGGCCCGAGCGGTGCTGTGTTTGGCACGCCCGGAGCTGGGCCGGAGAAGACCGCGCGCTAGCTTCGCGGCATGCGAAGCAGGGCAATACTCCTCGTGGTCGGCGCGCTCGTAGCGCTCAGCGCGTGTAAAAACGGCGACGCGGGCGACGAGGCCGCTGCTGGGCAAGGCGGCGCTGCGGGCACGGCGTCCGGCGGTGCGGGCGGCGGCGGTGCGACCGGTGGTAGTGCATCGGAGAATGCGGGCGCGGGCGCGGCGGGCGGCGCAGGAACCGCCGGCAGCAGCGGCACCGGCGGTGCGGGAGCGGGCGGTGGCGCGGGCAGCACGGGCGGCACCGGGGATACCGGCGGCACGGGCGCGGCCGGGTCGGACGCAAGCGTGCATGCGGATGCGGAGATCCCCGGCGGCACCGGACCGTTTCCTCCCGTTTCAGACTTTGCAGCCGCAGGCCCCTATACGAGCACCACGGTGAGCAACGTAGGGCCTAATAATAATTACACGCTCTACATACCGGCCGAGCTCGCGCCCGGGGGTGCCAAGAATCCGATCGTTGGGTGGATGAGCGGCGGAGCGACGGACCACACCTGGTACACGCTCTTGCCGCACCTCGCGACGCACGGCTTCTTCGTGGTGGCTTCGAACACCGTGCCGTCGATCGGGGCGGAGGCCGCGCTCGGCGAAGAGATCATCGCCGGCATCGAGTGGGCGATCGCCGAGAATGCGCGCGCCGGCGGCGAGTACGAAGGCAAGCTCGACACCACCAAGATCGCGTCCGTCGGCTACTCGATGGGGAGCCTCGCGACGTTCACGATCGCGATGGACGAGCGGCTCACCACGACCGTGCACATCTCGGGCGGCAACATGGTCCCCGAGCGCGTCAACAACCTGCGAAAGCCGGCGGCGTTCATCTGTGGCATCCCGGGTGACGCGGCGTGCACGCTGCTCGACTCGCACTGCGATATCGCCGCCACCAATTGCAACACCGACTTCGAGGGTGCGAGCACGCCTGTGTTCTACGCGACGTTCCAGAGCGGGCACCTGGGCATCATGACCTCGCCGTATATGGAGCGGATCAGCGGCATGACGACGGAGTGGCTGCGCTACCACTTGATGAGCGACCCCACGCGCCAAGGCAGCTTCATCGGCGATGGCTGCACGTACTGTGAAGACACCGCGAGCTGGACGGTGAAGCAGAAGAACCTCGAGTAGGCGCATGCCGCTACGCCGGCGTCGTCTCGACCTGGTAGGCTGGCAGACCGCCAGCGATGACCGCGACCTCGCCGACGTTTTCTGGGGCCTACGCGCTGCAGCTCATCGAGCTCGTGCGCCGCTGGAACATCTCGCCGGCGCAGCTGCTCGAGGGCACCGGCCTGAGCGAGCGCGAGCTCGAGGACCCGCGCTTCCGCATGCCCG
>Ga0190269_10001713_pt1 | contig 10366 bp, 9 predicted proteins | sample Popmic249IS_FD_133749 | JGI IMG/M metagenome (GOLD analysis project Ga0190269, IMG submission 133749) | Populus adjacent soil microbial communities from riparian zone of Blue River, Arizona, USA - 249 IS | ecosystem: Environmental > Terrestrial > Soil > Riparian zone | place: USA: Arizona... | reverse complement strand
CAGCTGGCCAGCCCCGAGCTCCGACAGGCGTACCTGGACCGGGAGATCGGCGTCGGTGACAGCCTCACGCGGATCGTCATCCCCGACATCGAGGTGGACGTCGTCGTCGTCGAGGGCACGACCGCGTCCGCCCTGCGGGCTGGCGCCGGCCACTACCCCAACACCCCGCTGCCCTGCGAGGTCGGCAACGTCGCCATCGCCGGGCACCGCACCACCTACGGCCGGCCCTTCCACAACGTCGACCTGCTGGCCCCCGGCTCGGAGATCACGCTGCAGACCCCGGTGGGGAGCTGCACCTACGAGGTGACGCAGGAACCCTTCGTGGTCACCCCGAACCAGACCGAGGTGGTCGCCAACACCCCCGACGAAGCCACCCTGACCCTGACGACCTGCCACCCCAAGGGCAGTGCCCGCCAGCGGCTGATCATCAAGGCGACGCTCGTGCGCAGCGACGTCGGCACCGAGGCGGCGTGATGCGCCACGCGCTTCGAGCCGTCGCCGCCACCGCGGTGCTGGGGTCGGCCCTCCTTGCCGGCCCCGCCGCCTCCGCCCAGGATGCCCTGCCTCCGGGTTGGGGCAGCTCCACGGCCACCGTCGAGGGGGCGCGCCTCCATGGCGCGATGCAGCGCGACGGGACCTACTGGGCCGGGGTCTTCGACCCGCAGCGGCCCTACACGGTGACCGTCCGTCTCACCGTCGCCAGACCCCCGGACCTGCCGGCCCCCTGCGCCGTCCCCCAGATCCCAGCACCTGCGCCGGCCGTCACCCGGGTCACCTTCGATGTCACGCCCGCCTTCGAGTGCAACGGTGCCTATCCCGTTGCCGTGACCGGCTCCGCCGACGGCAACGGCGGCAGCGCCACCCTCAACCGGACGATCGTCGTGGCGATGCCCGCCCCGGCCGTGACCGGCGTGGCCGTGGCGCTCGACGGCGACGCGGTCGACGTCACCTGGGACGACATGACCGGGCAGGCGAAGGACCTGACGGGGTACCGCGTCGAGCGGCTCGTCGACGGTGGCGAGCCGACCGTCGTCGCCGACGTCGGCCCGGCTCCGGACGGTTCGATCGCCACCTCGGCCCGGGACGAGGACCTCCCCGAGGAGGGCCAGGTGCTGACCTACCGGGTGGTCGCCGTCCGAAGCGGCACCGGGCCGGGGGAGACCGGCGAGACCTCCCACGCCTCCATCACCCGCGAGGGCGAGGTGGTCGAGACGCCACCCGCGGCTGGCGGCGGGAGCGGCGACCCCGCGCCTGGCGAGGGCGGTCCTCAGGGCGCCGGTGGCGACACCGCCGATGGCTCGGCCGGCGGCAGCGCCGGCGGCGGAGGACGATCTCCACGGCCGCAGCGCGTCGCGGGGCCCCGGGTCGGGATCTCCGGGTCCTTCCTCCCACCGCTGCTGAAGCCCCTCCTCGAGCGAGCAGCGGCGGCCAGCGCGGCAGGGGCGGGCGACGCCGGCTACGACGAGGACCTCCCCTACAACCCCGTCGACGGCCCGGCCGAGGCCGACGCGCCGGACGACGAGCTGGCCGCCTTCTTCACCGACGAGCCCGCAGGGCGGGGGATGGCGATCCCCGTCGCCACCGCGCTGGTGCTCGCCGTGTGGGCGTTCCACCTCCGGGTGCTGGCCCGGGCGGCCAAGCCCCCGGCCTGAGCCGCTACCGCAGCACCTCCCGCAGGAGCCGGACGGCGGCCGCCTTGTCGAGGTGGTCGTTGCCGTTGCCGCACTTGGGCGACTGGACGCAGGAGGGGCAGCCGTCGTGGCACGGGCAGGCCTCGACGCTCTCCAACGTGGCGGCGAGGTGGTCGTCCGCCGCCTCGAAGGCCAGCTCCGCCACCCCCGCCCCGCCCGGCACGGCGTCGTAGACCACGATCGTGGGCAGGCCCGTGTCGGGGTGGCACGCGATGGAGACCCCGCCCACGTCCCAGCGGTCGCAGATGGCGAACAGCGGGAGCATGCCGATGGCAGCGTGCTCGGCCGCGTGCAGGGCCGAGGGAAGGACCCCCGGGTCGAGCCCTGATGCCGCCACGACCTCCGGGGGGACGAGGTACCAGACGCCCCGGGTGCAGAGCGTGGACGGCGGGAGGTCCAGCCGCTCGGTGCCCACCACGCGGCCGCTCCCGGTCTCCTTTCGCTGGTAACCGACCACCCGGCCCTCGACCTCCACGTCGCCGAGGACGACCTCCGCCGCGCCGAGCGACCGGCGGGCGTGCTCCTGGAGGAGCCGGGTGGCGGTGTCGCGGCGAGCGACCGTGTAGGTGAGCCCGTCGTCGGGCTCGACCTCGGCCACGCCCTGGTCGAGGTCGAGCGTGCGGACCCGCCACTGCTCGCCCTGGTGCAGGTAGGACGCCCCGGTGTGGACCTGCTCGGGGGCCCTGGCCCGGTCGACGTCGCCGATCCAGCGGCCGTCGCCCGCCGCCACGATCCGCACCGGTGGGCCGCCGGCGCTGCGGAGCCCCACGTGGTGCGACGGCCAGCCGACGCCGTCCCACACGGCCATCGGCTCCTGGCGGCGGCCCCGGCGCCGCACGACGAGGGCATCGTCGTGGACGAGGCGGCGCACGCCGTCGTCGAGGACACCCGGCCAGAAGCGCTGGTCGGCGTGGGAGAGCGGCAGCTCGTGGGCGGCGCAGCGCAGGTGGGGATCGAGCACGAACGGGTTGGCCGGGTTCACCACCGCCGGCTCCGGGCGGCGCGAGAGCAGCTCGTCGGGGTGGCGGACGAGCCACTGGTCGAGCTGGTCGCTGCCCGCCACCAGCACCGCCGCCGACTCGGCCCCCCGCCGCCCTGCTCGGCCCGCCTGCTGCCAGAACGACGAGATCGTGCCGGGGAAGCCGTCGAGCACCACGGCATCGAGGCCGCCGACGTCGATGCCGAGCTCCAGGGCGGAGGTGGCCACGATCCCGGTGAGGCCGCCCTGGAACAGCTCGTCCTCGATGGCGCGGCGCTCCTCGGGCCGGTAGCCGCCCCGGTAGGAGCGGACCCGGCGCGCCAGCGGGCGGGGCAGGCGGCGCCTGACGTCGGCCGCGACCAGCTCGGCCCCCCGCCGGCTGCGGGTGAAGGCCAGGGTGGTGAGCCCGCCCTCGATGAGCCCGCCGGTGACCGCCGCCGCCTCGCGATGGGCCGACGAGCGGGCCCCCGTGGCCTCGTCGAGGAGCGGGGGCTGCCAGAGCGCCACGACCCGTGGGCCGCGCGGCGAGCCGTCGTCGGTGACGGCGTCGACCGGGACCCCGGTGATGGCCTGGGCCAGGCGCTGGGGCTCACCGATGGTGGCCGAGCAGCACACGAAGGTGGGCTGGGCGCCGTGGTGGGCAGCGAGGCGGCGGAGCCGGCGAAGGACCTGCGCGACGTGGGAGCCGAAGACACCCCGGAAGGCGTGGAGCTCGTCCACCACGACGTAGCGGAGCCGCCCCAGGAAGGTGGACCACCGCTCGTGGTGCGGGAGGATGCCGGCGTGGAGCATCTCGGGGTTCGTGAGCACCACGTTGGCGCTCTTGCGGATCCAGGTCCGCTCCTCGGGACCGGCGTCGCCGTCGTAGGCGCCGGCCACGACGCCGGGCAGGCCCAGCGCGGTGAGGGCGCGGAGCTGGTCGTGGGCCAGGGCCTTGGTGGGGAACAGCACCAGCGCGGTGCCGGAGCGCACCGGCGCCGCCGCCGCCTCGCCGATCGGCAGCTGGTAGCAGAGCGACTTGCCCGAGGCGGTGCCGGTGGCGATCACGACCGACCGGCCGGCCCGGGCCAGGTCGATGGCGACCGCCTGGTGGCTCCACAGCGGGCCAGGGACCCGTTCGGCGACGGCCGGGGGGAGCGGTCGGGCCAGCGCGCCGATCCGGGCCGGGTGCGCCGGCAGGTGGGCGAGGTGGACGAGGCGACCCGGCTGCTCGGGGACGTCAGCCGCGGCGGCGAGGGCCGCGTCGCGCGCGGACGCGAGCTCCTCCAGGAGGGCGGCCACGGCGGCGGCGCCGGCGACCTCGGGCAGGTGAGCGGTGTGCAGGGCCACGGTCGACCCGATGGTAGGTCCGCACCCCCTCCGGATGACAGGGCTGTAGTTCCATCGATGTCGTGAGCCACCCGCCGGACCCGGGTCGGACCCGCCCGTAGGCTGGCGCGGTGGACCTGACCTGCACCGTCGAGGAGCACGCCGGCTGGCTGGTGGTGCAGGTCCGTGGCGACCTCGACCTGGCCACCGCCCCCCTGCTGCGCAACCGCCTCGTCGAGCTCGTCACCTCGGGCCACCACCACCTCGTCCTCGACCTGCAGGCGGTGGACTTCGTCGACTCCCTCGGCCTCGGGGTCCTCGTCGGGGCCGTGCGCCGGGCTCGGGCGGCGGGAGGGGACGCCCGCCTGGTGTCGGCCCGCGGCCACCTCCGACGCACCTTCGAGCTCACCGGCCTCGCCGCCGGGCTGCCGCTGGCCGAGTCCGTGGAGGCCGCGCTGGCACCCGAAGCGGGGCAGGTCCGGCCGTGAACCGGGTCGAGCTCGAGATCCCGCCCCGGAGGGACCACCTGGCCCTCGTGCGGCTGGTGGTGGAGACCACCGCGCACCTCGGGGGCCTGCCGGAGGTGCGGGTGGACGACCTGCGCCTCGCCGTCAGCGAGGGCTGCACCAACGCGCTCGACGCCCAGGCGGACCGCGGGGTGCAGCTGCCCATCACCCTGGGCGTCGCGGTGGACGAGGCGGCGGTGACCGTCACCATCACCGATCACGCCGGCGGGTTCGAGCCGGACACCGCCTCATCGGCGCCGGCCGCCACCGACCCGCAGCGGCTCCGCCACGAGCGGGGGCTCGGCATCCCGATCATGCGGTCCCTCGTCGACGAGGTGAGCTACCACGAGACCGCCGACGGCACGGCCCTCACCCTGGTGGTGCACCGAGCGCCCTGAGGGGTCGGGGGAAGGGCTTCGGGGCCGGCGTGGCGAAGGTTCCGGGGCGAGAAGGTTTGGGACGGGCCTCGGCGGGGAAGGGAGGGGCCACCCCCGGCCGGGCGCAGCCCTCTGCTGTCCTGCGGGGAAAGGTCTTGCAATCTGATCGCAACGGTTGTAACGTGATCGCAACGTCATCGGCACCCCGATGACCCCTCTCTGAGGCACCGGTTAGCTTCGTCGGTCTGTCCGCCCGCCCCGACGAAGCGCCGGTGCCTCGGGCGTTTTCGCTCGAGGGTGCGGGCCGCTCGGGGCGAGCTCAGTCGACCTCGCGACGTCCTTCCAGCGCCCGGCCCAAGGTCAGCTCGTCGGCGTACTCCAGGTCGCCGCCCACCGGGAGCCCGCTGGCGATGCGGGTGACCTTCACGTCGAGGTCCTTCAGCAGGCGGCCGAGGTACATGGCGGTGGCCTCGCCCTCGAGGTTGGGGTTGGTGCAGAGGATCACCTCACGGATCCCCTCCCCCACGATGCGAGCGCACAGCTCGCGGATCCGCAGCTGGTCGGGGGTCACCCCGTCGATGGGGCTGATGGCGCCCCCCAGCACGTGGTAGCGCCCGTGGTACTCCTGGGTCTTCTCGACGGCGACGATGTCCCGGGGCTCCTCCACCACGCAGAGGATGGTGGGGTCCCGCCGGTCATCGGCGCAGAGCTCGCAGCGGTCGCCCTCGGCGATGTTGAAGCACGTCTCGCAGAACGCCACGCGGTCCTTCGCCTCCGTGATGGCCTGGGCCAGGCGGAGGGCGTCGGTGCGCTCCGCCTTCAGGAGGTGGAAGGCGATCCGCTGCGCCGACTTCGGCCCGATGCCCGGGAGCCGCCCGAGCTCGTCGATCAGCTCCTGGACCGGCGCCGCGTAGACGTTGGCCATGCCGGTCAGCCCGAGCCGAAGAGGTCGCCGAGCGAGCCCATGGCCGCTCGCTGCACCTCGGCCAGCTGCGCGTTGACGTCGTGCAGAGCGGCCAGCACCAGGTCCTCGAGCATGGCCACGTCCTCGGGATCGACGGCCTCGGGGGCGATCGAGACCCCCAGCACGTGCCCGGTCCCGGTGGCGCGGATGCGGACCGCGCCGCCGCCGGCCACCCCCTCGACCTCCCGCTCCGCCGCCTCGGCTTGGGCCGCCATCACCTGCTGCGCCTGCTCCAGGAGGCCGCCCAGCCCGGCGGCGCCGGCCAGCGCATCGCCGAGCTCGGACAGGTCCGGGAGGCCGGTACCGGCGGGCACACCCGCCACCGCAGGGGGCTCCGGGTGGTCGGTGGGCTCGGGTTGGTGGGCGTCGGTCACCCGAGGAAGCGTAGGGCCTGCCGGGCCCGGATCACGGCTCCTCGAGCAGCTCGGCGCCGGGAAACGCCTCGGTGAGCCGGGCCACGCCCGTGGTGGCCGTGGGGGCGTCCTCCAGGGCGTGCACGTCCCCCACATCCTCCTCCTCCGAGCGCTTGCGGGGGCCGGGGTCCGTCGCCGAGGACGGCGTCTCGTCGTCGTCATGGCGCTCGAGGCGCAGGGAGATCCGTGCGCCGAAGTGGCGGCTGAGGGCTGCCTCCACCTCGGGGCGGCGCTGCTCGCCCGCCAGCGCGTTGCCGCCAGGGAGGCTCAGCACCGCCTGACCACCGGCGGCGGCGACGAAGCGGCCGTCGCTGTACATCGCCTGCAGGCTGGGCTTGAACGAGTCCAGGATGCCCGGCCAGGCGGCGATGAGGGCGTCCAGGTCGGGGGTGCCCGCTCCCGCCGCCTCCCTCGACGGCGCGTCCGGTGACGACGGCTCGGTCGGCACCGGCGCTGAGGCGTCGCCGGCGGCGGGGCTCGCAGCCTGCGTGGGAGCGGGCGGCTCGGGCGCGCTCGCGGCGGGCTCGTCGCTCGGCGTCGGGTCCGGGCCCGCGTGGTCGGGCGCGCTCGCCGACAAGGCCGCGTCCGGCGGCTCGGGACGCGGGCCTGGCACCGCCGGGCGCGAGGTGGCCTTCTTCACCGGCTCCCGAGGTCGGCCCGCGGCCGGCTGGCCCTGGACCCTGGCCAGCTCGGCCCTGGCCTGCGCGGCGGGCCCGGCGTCGGGCGAGCCGGCACCTGGCGCCGTGGGTCCCGCAGCCCTGTCGGGCGCGTCCGGACCACCGTGCGGGGGCGCCGGGGCCGGGGGCGGAGCGGCGGCACCCGACGACGCCGCCGACGCGACCCGCCGCTCGAGGCGCTCCAGCCGCTCCACCACCGCTTCGAGGGAGTGGTCGGCCTCCGGCCGGCAGAGCCGCACGAGCGAGACCTCCAGCACGATCCGGGGGTCGGGCTTCTTCGCCAGCTCGACGAGCGCCTCGCCGAGGACCTCGAGGCACCGGGTGATGCGCGCCGGCCCGAGGAGCGCACCCAGCTCGGCCGCCCGCTCCTGGTCGGCGGCCGGCAGGTGGCGGTCCGGGGCCTGCATGACCGAGAGGAACGCGTCGCGCAGGCGCCCGATGAGCACCTCCCCGAGGGTGCGGGGATCCCGCCCGGCGGCGGTCGCGTCGGCCACCGCCACGAGCGCAGCGCCGGCGTCGCGCTCGACGAGCGCCTGCAGCACCGCCTCGACCGGTTGGGCCTCGGCCACCACCCCGCCCATGGCCGACACCTGGTCGAGCGCCGACAGGGTGTCGCGCGCCGAGCCTCCGCCCTGGCGGATGACGTACTCGACCGCGTCCTCCCCGAGCCCGAGGCCGGCGTCGGCGATGACGTGGCGGACGTGGTCGGCCAGCGCATCGGACGGGAGGAGGTGGAACTCGAAGTGCTGGGTCCGGCTGCGGATGGTGGGGAGGACCTTCTGCGGGTCCGTGGTGGCCAGGATGAACACGACGTGGGGCGGCGGCTCCTCGAGGGACTTCAGGAGGGCGTTCGACGCGCCCGCGCTGAGCATGTGGACCTCGTCGAGGATGACGACCTTGCGGTTCCCGGAGGTGCCCAGGGGGATGCGCTCGATGAGCTCACGGATGTTGGCCACGCCGTTGTGGGAGGCGGCGTCGAGCTCGAGCAGCCAGTCGACGATCCGCCCCTCGTCCACGGCGTGGCAGTTCGGGCAGGTGCCGCAGGGCTCGCCGTCGACGGGGGCCTCGCAGTTGAGGACCTTGGCCAGGATGCGGGCCGTGGAGGTCTTCCCGGTGCCGCGGGGACCGCTGAAGAGGTAGGCGTGACCGACCCGGTCCTCCTGCACGGCGGTGCGCAGCGCCCGCATCACGTGCTCCTGCCCCACCTGGTCGCCGAAGCGCTTCGAGCGGTAGCGCCGGTAGAGGGCCTGGTACTGGTCTGCCATCGGGCCCGACCCTACCGGGGTGGGCCGACACCACGAGCGGCCGCGGCGCGGCGCGGAAGGGCCCGCTCCCCCATGTGGCGGTCAGGCGATCTGCGGCACACCGCAGGCTCCGCTGAGAGCTGCTGCCTTCCGGCCCTGACCCGGTTCACGGGCTGCAGTTGCACAGGACCCGACCGCCACATGTGAGAGCGGGCCGACGGACACGATAGCCTCATCGATCCCAGGAACCACCTCCGGGTGGTCCGAGGAGGGGTGCGAGAGCGGCCGAATCGGCACGACTGGAAATCGTGTGTGGGGCAACCCACCGTGGGTTCAAATCCCACTCCCTCCGCCAGATCGACCGGGTGTCGCAGCCAGCCTGCGAGGCCCGGTCGACGCGTGGCGTCGAGCCTGGGGCGGCGGCCGGGGTCAGCCGCAGAGCACGAGGAGGGTGCAGGACCCGGGCTCGTCGTCGTCCTTCGGCGCGGGCGGCGGACCGGCTGACGGCGGCGGTGGTGGCGGCGACGACCCAGCAGGACCCGGGTCGCTCGCGGGGGCCGGCGTGGCCTGGGCGGACGAGGGGCCGACGGCGCCCGCGGGGCCGAACCACACCGGGCCGCCGGCCTGGTCGATCTGCACGGGTCGGCGGTCAGGGGCATCGCGGGTGGCGGCCGCCGCGTAGGCGAAGGCCTCCTGGACCGTCGGTCCGGCCCGGCCCTGCAGCCAGGCCTCGCGCACCAGGTGGTGGACGAGGTAGGAGCCGCCGATGGCCGAGCTCTCGTAGGCGAGCGACGAGGCGTCGGCCGCGCCGGTGAGGATCCGGCCGGGGGCGAGGGCCTCGGTGAAGCCCCCGGCGTAGCAGGTGGCCAGCACGATCCAGATCTGGTCCGCCCGGGCCGGGGCCAGGAGGGCCGCCAGCTCGGCGTCGGTGAGGAGCTCGCCGTCGGCGGCGACCATCGCCTCCGTGTCGTGGTCGAGCTTGCGGACGTGGCCGGCGAAGGAGAGGACGGCCTTCGTGCCGGGCCCGGCCTGGGCCACCAGCGCCTCGATGGCCGCCACCAGCGCTCCTCGACGGGCCTGCCCGTCGCGGAGCAGCACCCGGTTCGATCCGGGCACGCCGAAGCGGGCCAGCGCGTCGTCCACCGCGACCGCGTCCGCGCCGGCCCAGCGGAGGTCGGCCGAGGAGCCGGGGTAGTCGTCGACCCCCACAGAGAGGCTGAACACCTCACCGGGACCACCGGTGGAGCGGTAGGTCGGGGGGGCCGGAGCGGGCGGGGCGAGCGCACCGGTGAGCTCGGCCGGCGGCGGGGTGATGGCGGTGGCCTCGCTCGCTGCCGCGGCGAGCGGCCCGTCCCGGTCCGCCACCACCGTCGAGGGAGCGACCGCCCGATCGAGCCCGAGGCCGCCCTGGCCGAGGGACAGCAACCCGAGGGCGGCCGCCGACAGGACGGCCACGACCGCCGCTGCCGTCCAACGCCCTGCTCGCATCCGCTCTCCCCACGCGCCTCTGCCCGGACGGCCCCAGCACCGTCCGATCAGCACCGCAGGGAGGTTCGACCAGCGTCGGCGGCCTTCCTGCCAGGGGTACGGTGCGGCCGTGACCTCCGCCAGCCCCGTCGAGCAGGCCGCCATGACCGTCGCCCTCGAGGAGGCCCGGCGAGCCGCCGCCCACGGCGACATCCCGGTCGGCGCGGTGGTGCTGGTCGGCGACGAGATCGTGGCCCGGGCCGGCAACGAGCGGGAGCGACGGGGCGACCCGACGGCCCACGCCGAGGTGCTGGCCCTGCGGGAGGCTGCCATCGGCCGGGGGACCTGGCGCCTCGAGGACGCCACGCTGGTGGTGACGCTCGAGCCGTGCCCGATGTGCGCGGGGGCGCTCGTCGGTGCCCGCGTCCGCCGCGTCGTCTTCGGGGCGCCGAACACCGACAACGGGGCCTGCGGCACGCTCTACAACCTCTGCGCCGACCCTCGCCTCAACCACGAGGTCGAGGTGGTGCACGGCGTCGAGGCGGCCGCAGCTGCTCAGCTGCTCGACGGGTTCTTCGCCGCCCGCCGGCCCTGACGGCTCCGCCACGGGGCCATCGGCCTTGGTCGACGCTGTGGGCCCCCGGGTAACGTGGTCGGCGGAGAGCTGCCAGAGCGGACGAATGGGACGGTCTCGAAAACCGTTGTGGCTTTCGGGTCACCGTGGGTTCGAATCCCACGCT
>Ga0190269_10001712_pt1 | contig 10369 bp, 5 predicted proteins | sample Popmic249IS_FD_133749 | JGI IMG/M metagenome (GOLD analysis project Ga0190269, IMG submission 133749) | Populus adjacent soil microbial communities from riparian zone of Blue River, Arizona, USA - 249 IS | ecosystem: Environmental > Terrestrial > Soil > Riparian zone | place: USA: Arizona... | reverse complement strand
CGGGATTGCGCAAGGTGTTCGAGGCCGATGACGGCATCTCCGTGCTCGGCGAGGCAGGCGACGGTGCCGACGCGGTGGCACTGGCCCGGCGGCTTCGTCCGGACGTCGTCGTCATGGACATCCGGATGCCGCGGATGGACGGCCTCGAGGCCACCCGCCGCATCGGCGCCGACGACAACCTTGCCGGTGTCCGGGTGCTGGTGCTGACCACGTTCGAGAACGACGACAACGTGGTGCTCGCCCTGCAGGCCGGCGCGAGTGGTTTCCTGGGCAAGGGTGTGGCGCCGGAGGATCTGCTGCATGCGATCCGGGTGGTGGCGAGCGGCGAGGCGCTGCTGTCGCCCAAGGCTACCCGTGGCCTGGTCAGCCGCTTCCTGACCAGCCTGCGGCCGGAGTCAGGCGACGCCCCGCCGTCGCTGGAGCTGCTCACCGAGCGGGAGCGGGAGATCCTCGTGCTGGTCGCCCACGGGCTGTCCAACGACGACATCGCCGAGCGGCTGCACGTGTCGCCGCTGACCGCGAAGACCCACGTGAACCGGGCGATGACCAAGCTCAACGTCCGCGACCGGGCGCAACTGGTCGTGCTGGCGTACCAGAGTGGCCTGGTCCGGCAGGGCGACGCGCTGCCGGAAGCCTGACCGCTTGAAGTTTCGGGCCGGTTACACCTACGGTGGTCGATATATGGGAGCGCTCCCACGCTGCCGTCCCCGTCCCCTGGAGAGCCCGATGCGTCTTCGCCTGCTCGCGGCCGCCGCCCTCGCCGCCGGCGCCACCACCCTGATGTGGCCCGGCTCCGCCTCGGCCGCCGAGTCCCCGTACTACGTCGACCCCCAGACCAACGCCGCCCGCTGGGTCGCGGCCAACCCGAACGACTCGCGCGCGGCCGTGATCCGCGACCGGATCGCGAACGTGCCGCAGGGCCGCTGGTTCACCCAGAACAACCCCGGCACGGTGGCCGCGGAGGTCGACGCGTACGTCGGCGCGGCCGCGGCGGCCGGCAAGACGCCGATCATGGTCGTCTACAACATCCCGAACCGTGACTGCAGCGGCGCCAGCTCCGGCGGTCTCGCCAACCACACCGCCTACCGGCAGTGGGTCGACCAGGTGGCCGCGGGGCTCAAGGGCCGCCCGGCCGCGATCATCCTCGAGCCCGACGTGCTCGCGCTGATGACCAACTGCCTCACCCCGGCCCAGCAGGACGAGGTGTACGCGTCCATGGCGTACGCCGGCAAGAAGCTCAAGGCGGCCTCCGCCTCGGCCAAGGTCTACTTCGACGCGGCCCACTCGGCGTGGCTGGCCCCCGCCGAGATGGCCGCCCGGCTCAACCGCGCGGACATCGCCAACAGCGCCGACGGCATCTCCGTGAACGTCTCCAACTACCGGACGAACGCCGAGTCGACGGCGTACATCCGCAACGTCATCAACGCGACCGGGGTCAGCCGGCTCAAGGGCGTCATCGACACCAGCCGCAACGGCAACGGCCCCGCGGGCAGCGAGTGGTGCGACCCCGAGGGCCGGGCCATCGGCGTCGCCAGCACCAACGCGGTCAGCGACCCGATCCTCGACGCGTACCTGTGGATCAAGCTGCCCGGCGAGTCGGACGGCTGCATCGCCCCGGCCGGGCAGTTCGTGCCGCAGCGGGCGTACGACCTCGCCGTCGCCGCGGGCCCGGTCCCGCCGACCACCACCCCGCCGACCACGCCGCCCACCACGCCGCCTACGACCCCGCCGACGACCCCGCCGGCCGGTGGGTGCTCGGTGGCGTACACGGCGAACGCCTGGTCGAGCGGCTTCACCGCGGACGTGCGGATCACCAACAACGGCCCGGCGCTGAGCTCCTGGACGCTGACCTTCACGGTCCCGGCCTCGGTGACGGTGACCAGCGGCTGGAACGGCACGTGGACGCAGTCCGGCACGACGGTGACCGTACGCAACGCGGCCTACAACGGCAGCCTCGCCACCGGCGCGACGACCGGCACGGGCTTCCAGGCGAGCTTCACCGGGTCGGCGCCGGCCGCGCCCACCGGGTTCACCCTGAACGGCACGGCGTGCTGAGCCGGCTCGCGGCCGCCGTGGGCCTCGCGGCGGCGGTGCTGGCCGTGCCGGCGGCGGCGTCCGCGGCGAGCGCCTGCGACGTCACCTACAAGGTCAACTCGTGGAGCACCGGCTTCACCGCCGACGTGCAGGTCACGAACCGGTCCGCGGCCGTCAGCCCGTGGTCGCTGACCTGGACCTTCGCCGGGGACCAGCGGGTGACCTCCGCCTGGAACGCCACCGTCACCCAGTCGGGCGGCGCCGTCACCGCCGCGGCGCCGGCCTACGCCCCGTCGCTCGCCACCGGGGCCACGGCGTCGTTCGGCTTCCAGGGGACGTACTCGGGCGCCAACGCCGCGCCGGCGTCGTTCTCGCTGAACGGCGTGCGCTGCGGGGAGGAGACGACCACCCCGCCCCCGACCGACCCGCCACCGACGGATCCGCCGCCGACGGATCCGCCGCCCACCGGGAACCCGGCGGGCACCGAGGGCTTCGAGGGCTCCACCGCCACCTGGACCGTCACCCATCCCGACTGCTCCGGCGCGGGCAGGGCGACGTACGACGCGACGGTGGCGCACAGCGGCAGCAAGTCGCTGCGCATCGACGGGGCCGCCGGCTACTGCAACCACGTGTTCGTCCGCAACACGTCGCTGCTGCCGTCCGGCAACGTCTGGTTCGTGCGCTACTGGGTCCGCCACACCACGGCGCTGCCCGCCTCGCACATCACCACCGTGGCCCTGCAGGACGCCGCGGACGGCAACCGGGACCTGCGCTTCGGCGGCCAGAACGGGGCGCTGCAGTGGAACCGCGCCTCCGACGACGCCACGCTGCCGGAGCAGAGCCCGGCCGGGGTGGCCCAGTCGGCGCCCTTGCCGGTGAACAGCTGGAACTGCGTGGAGTTCAAGGTCGACGGTACGAACGGCACCATGCAGACGTGGCTCAACGGGACGTCGGTGCCGGGGCTGCTGCAGGACGGCGTGCCCACGCACGACATCGACGGGCAGTGGCTGAACAAGACGTACCGTCCCCGCCTGACCGACCTGAAGCTGGGCTGGGAGAGCTACGGGGAGGGGGCGGACACCCTCTGGTACGACGACGTGGCCGCGTCCACCAGCCGCATCGGCTGCTGACGGCCCCGATCGGCCGCCACGCCGGGCCCGCTCTCGCGACGAGGGCGGGCCCGGCCGCGCTGTGTCACTCTGGGATGGGAGAGGGGGCCGTCATGACCGAGTCCTTCCAGTACGCCGGCGCCACCGTCGAGATCGTCGAAGCCGGCACCATCCTCGCCGCCGCCCGGGTCAACCCCGTCGAGCTGCTGCGCCGGGCCACGTTCCCCGCGCCGGTGCGCCGGGCCGAGCTGACCGTGTCCAGCGCGGACACGCCCGAGGGCCCGATGCACGTCTTCGCGGCGGAGATCGGCACGACGGTCAGCGACCTGCCGCCGCGCGAGCGGATCCGGGCTGTCGTGCTGGGCAACGACCCCATCGGCGTGCTGCTGGCCAAGCGCATCGCCGCCGGGGACCCGGTCGCCACCCGGATCGTCGACGGGGTGGGCACGGCGGCCGTCGCGGCGTACCGGAGGCTCGGCCTGGACCGGCCCGCCACGCCCGCGGAACCGGAAACCGGCTATCTGGCGGACGCCGCCGGTGGGCTGCAGGCGACCATGACGAACGACCCCGGCGCCGGCGTGGTCCGGCTGCGCGCCGAGGTGCCCCGCGACGAGGTGCGTCCCGAGCACCTGGCGGCCATGGTCCGGCTGTTGCTCCAGGCCGTCGTGGAGCTGCTGCCGCCCTCCACCGAGCCGCTCGCCGGCCGCCGGTACGTGGTCAGCCGCGACAACATCCCGCGGGTCGTCACCACCACCCAGGAGGTCACCCTCGACCAGGTGGGCGGCCTCGCGCCGGTGGTGGCCGAGCTGCGGCAGATCGCGGTCTCGTTCCGCCACCCGGAGGCGATGGCCCGCTGGGGCGCGCGCCGGCCGCAGGGCATCCTCATGTACGGCCCGCCCGGCACCGGCAAGACCATGCTGTCGCGGGCGCTGGCCAACGAGATCGGCGCCGACTTCCGCGAGATCCGCACCCCGGAGATCCTCGACAAGTGGCTGGGCGGCTCGGAGCGCAACATCAAGCAGGTGTTCCGCGACGCCCGCCGCTACCGGGTGCCGACGCTGATCCTGTTCGACGAGTTCGACTCGATCATCAGCTACGCGGGCTCCGGCGGCGACGCGGCCAGCCAGGCGATCAACGCGGTGGCGGGCATCTTCAAGCAGGAGATGAACGACCTGATCGAGGCCAACCCGAACGTCATCGTGGTGGCCACGACGAACTTCCCGCACCGCGTGGACGACTCGCTGATCCGCTCCGGCCGCTTCGACGTGAAGCTGTCCATCCCGAAGCCGGACGAGACCAGCCGCGCGGAGATCTTCCGCAAGATGATCGCCCAGCTCGTGGCGGCGCACGAGCAGCCGGGGTTCACCATGTTCGCCGACGGGATCGACATGGCCGAGCTCGGCCGGCTCAGCCACGGCATGACCGGCGCGGACATCAAGGAGGTGCTGCGCCGGGTGCAGCTGACCAAGGCCATGCAGGACGCGCGCACCGGCGGGATGGTCGAGCCGATCAGCCAGCAGGAGCTGCGGGCCAGCATCGCGGAGCTACTGGGACAGCACTGACCGTACGCCCGCGGAGACGCCGGGCACGAGGAACTCGGGCTGCGCCGAGGGCCGCCCGAAGTGGTATCCCTGCGCCCGCCGGTAGCCCATCCGGTAGAGCACCTCGGCCTGCTCGGCGGTCTCCACGCCCTCGGCCACCGCGGTCAGGCCCAGGCCCTGGCTGACCTGGATCAGCGCGGTGGCGATGACCGCGTGCCGGCCGGCCATGGTGATGCCGTCGACGAACGACTTGTCGACCTTGAGCACGTCCACCGGCACGGTCTGCAGCAGGCCGAGCGACGAGTGCCCGGTGCCGAAGTCGTCCAGCGCGATGCGGACCCCCAGCTCGTGCAGGTCGCGGACGGCCTGCATCGCCTGGCCGCCGCCGAACACGGCGGTCTCGGTGACCTCGACGGTGAGCCGGCCGGCGGGCAGCCCGGTCTCCTCGAGCACCGCCGCCACCAGGTCGGCGAGGCCGGGCTCGGCCAGCTGCCGCGCGGAGACGTTGACGCTCATCCGCTCCGGGGCGAGGTCGCCGTGGGCGGCGGTCCATGCCACGGCCTGGGCGCAGGCGGTCCGCAGGATCCACGCGCCGAGCTCGACGATCAGCCCGTTGCGCTCGGCCGCCGGGATGAAGCTCTCGGGCGTGATCAGGCCGCGCACCGGGTGCTCCCAGCGGACGAGGGCCTCGACGGCCACCGTACGGCCCGTCGGCAGCTCCACGATCGGCTGGTAGACGACCCGGAACTGGCCGGCGTCGAGGGCGTGCCGCAGGTCCGCGCCCAGCCGCGCCTGCTCGTCGGAGCGCTGGTCCAGCCCGGGCGTGTAGCGGCGGTGCCCGCCACCGGACTGCTTGGCGGCGTACATGGCGACGTCGGCGCGGCGCAGGACCTCGTACGGGTCCGTGGTGCCCGTGCCGTCGGCGACGCCGATGCTGGCGCCGACCAGCAGCTCGTGGGCCCCGGCGGCGATCGGCGCCCGCAGGGTGTCGGCGAGACGGCCGACGACGGCGTCCGCCTCGGCGTCGCCGGCGCCCGGCACGAGGATGGCGAACTCGTCCCCGCCCATGCGGGCGACCAGGACGTCGTCGCGCAGCACGGCGCGCAGCCGTCCGCCCAGCACGGTCAGCAGACGGTCGCCGACGGCGTGGCCGAGGCGGTCGTTGACGCCCTTGAAGTCGTCGAGGTCGAGGAGCGCGACCTGGGCCCTCCCGGCCGCCAGCGCGGCGCGTACGCCCTGCTCGAAGCGCCTCCGGTTGGCCAGCCCGGTGAGGTCGTCGGCCATCGCCAGGTCCTCGAGCTGGTCGGCCTGGTACTGCACCTGCGCCACGAAGCCGGACATGCGGGCCACCACGAGCAGGAACAGCAGCGCGGCCCCGCCGGCGATGGTCAGCCGGTCCACGCCGTCGCCGCCGATGCCGGGCAGGAACAGCAGGCCCGGCGCGATCAGCGAGCAGACCGCGAGCAGCGCGAGCCGGGCGCGCGTCACCCGGCCGTCGGCCGAGCGCTCGGCGTCCGTGCCGGCCATCCGCATGGACGGGTGCAGCGCCGACGCGCCCCAGAAGACGTACGACAGCAGCCAGCCCGCGTCCAGCACGCCGCCGTCGGAGTCGGAGTACAGCGACACCAGCGAGTACGCGATGTCGGCGAACAGCAGCAGCACCGCCGCCGTGCCGAGCAGCCGGATGCTGGGCGAGCGACGCCCCATGCCGGTGTAGAAGCGCGCCAGCATCGCGATGAGCAGCGCGTCCCCGGCCGGGTAGGCCACGCCGATGACCCGCTCCAGCGTCGAGGCGGTCGAGTCCGCCGCGATCGGGTGCATGACGAAGACCCAGAAGATCAGACCGAGGCCGATGGAGACGATCGCGGCGTCCACCAGCGCCGCGAGGTTGCGCCCGCGCTCGCTGCGGCCGCGCATCAGCATGAACATCCCGGCCACGAACATCGGGTACGCGCTGAGGTAGAAATAGTCAGCCGGGGACGGGTACGGCTCCTGCTCCAGGACGTACTTGTAGTACTCCCAGATGAGGTCGCCCACGACCCAGGTCACCTGGCCCGCCGCGAACCAGTACCACATCGCCGGGCGGGCGGGCCGGTGCAGCCGCACGCCGCTGACGATGAGCAGGCTCGACCCCAGGCCGATCAGGTTGTACGCGATGTTGGCGGCGAGCCCGCCGTCGGGCAGCAGGTAGTAGCCGGCGGTGGCGAGAGTCCCCGCCGCCAGCCACCACCACCAGTACCGGTCGCGCTGCACGCCCTGCAATCGGCGGCGCCCGGGCTCAGTTGAGCGGTCGCGGCCCTCAGGAGACGGTGAGCACATGGCCCTGGGCCAGGTCCGGTCCGGCGACGGGCCCGCCGAAGTGGTGGCCCTGGGCGAACCGGCAGCCGAGGCGCCGCAGCTCCGCGGCCTGCTCCGCCGTCTCCACGCCCTCGGCGACGGTGGTCAGCCCCAGGCCGGCGCCGAGCTGGATGAGCGCGGTCGCGATGGCGGCGTGCTGCCCGGCCTCCGTGATGCCGGCGACGAACGACTTGTCGATCTTGAGGATGCCCACCGGCACGGCCCGCAGCAGCCCGAGCGAGGACTGGCCCGCGCCGAAGTTGTCGAGCGCCGTCCGCACGCCCCGGTCGCGCAGGTCCCGGACGGCCCGGGCCGCCTGCTCGCCGCCCATGACGGCGGACTCCGACACCTCCAGGATCAGCCGGTGCGCCTCGAGCCCGGCCGCGGCCAGCACGGACGTCACCAGGCCGGCGAACCCGGGCTCGGCCAGCTGCCGGGCGGAGACGTTGACGCCCATCCGCGGGGCCGCCTCGCCCAGCTGGTCACGCCACGCCGCGGCCTGCGCGCAGGCGGTCCGCAGCACCCAGGAGCCCAGCTCCACGGCGAGCCCGCTCTCCTCCGCCACGGCGAGGAACTCCGTGGGCCGCAGGATCCCGCGCTCGGCGTGGTCCCAGCGCACGAGCGCCTCGGCGCCGACCGTACGGCCCGACGCCAGCTCGACGATCGGCTGGTAGACGACGTGCAGCCGGCCGCTGTCCAGGGCCGTGCGCAGCTCCGCGCCCAGCCGGGCCCGCTCGCCCGCGCGGGCGTCCAGGTCGGCGCTGTACCGGCGGTGCCGGTCCCCGCCCGCCTGCTTCGCGGCGTACATGGCGATGTCGGCGCGGCGCAGCACCTCGGAGCCGTCGCCGGCGCCGGACGTGCCCGCCGTGCCGATGCTCGCGCCCACGAGCAGCTCGTGGCCCATCGCCGGCACCGGCGCGCGCAGGGCCGCGCCGATCCGCTCGACGACCGCGTCCATCTCCGCCGCCGTCGCGCCGGGCACGAGCACGGCGAACTCGTCGCCGCCCATCCGGGCCGCCACGTCCCCCTCGCGCAACTGGGCGGCGAGGCGCTGCGCGGTCACGGTCAGCAGCCGGTCCCCGACGGCATGCCCGAACCGGTCGTTGACCTCCTTGAAGCCGTTCAGGTCGAGGATCGCCACCTGCGCGACGCCGGCCTCGACCGCCGCGGCGAGCCGCTGCTCGAAGACCCGGCGGTTGGGCAGGCCGGTCAGCTCGTCGCGCAGGGCCAGGCGCTCCAGCTGACCGGCCTGGCGCTGCACCTCCGCCACGAAACCGGCCAGCCGGGCCAGGACCAGCAGGAACAGCAGCACCGCGCCGATGCCGATCGACAGCCAGCTCACCCCGGACGGGCCCAGCAGCGCCCCTTGCGCGAACAGCAGCGAGGGCACCACCAGCGTGCACGCTCCGAGCACCGCCAGGCGGCCGCTGCCGAGACGCCGTACGGCCGCGTCGGCCGGCGCGGTGACCCCGGCGGCGGAGGAGGGATGCAGGGCGGCCGCGCCGAACAGGGTGTTGGCGGCCAGCCACCCTACGGTGATCAGACCCTCGAGATCCGGCGCGTACGCCGCCACCACCTGGAACGCCGCATCGGCGAGCATCAGCGCGGCGGTGCCCCCGGTCACCAGCGCGAGGCTGCGGGTCATCCGCCCCGGCCGGGTCAGCAGCCGAGCCACCACCGCCAGCAGGACCAGGTCGCACGCCGGGTACGCGGCCCCCACCAGCCGCTCCAGCAGCGGCACGGACGAGTCGGCGGCGAGCGGGCCGATCACGGTGACCCACCACACCAGCCCCAGCCCGGTGGCGATGATCGCGGCGTCCAGCAGCCCCGCCCGGTCCCGCCCGAGCCGGCCGCGGGTGAGCAGCAGCACCCCGCCCACCAGCATCGGGCAGGCGGCGAGGTAGAACGCGTCGGCCGCCGACGGGAACGGGGGCTCGTCCAGCACCTGGCGGTACACCTCGTAGAGGACGTCGCCGATCAGCTGGAACAGCACCGCGGCGGCGAACAGGTACCAGCCGCCGCGCTGGGCGGGCCGGTTGCGGCGGACGCCGGCGAGGATCGCCACCACGGCCGCCGCGCCGAGCGCGCTGTAGAGCAGGGCCGCGGCCGGCTTGCCGTCCTCGAGCAGCGGATAGCCGGCACAGACCAGCAGGCCGGCGGCCGACCAGGCCACGACCGGCCGGTCGAACCGCACAGTGCGCACGCCTGGCCATCGGCGGCGGCCCGCCATTCTTGAGCGTTCCGCCCGCGGCGGCGGCGTGCGCGGTCCGTCTGGGGCCTGCGGCGTGGGCGGTTCGGCTCAGGCCGGCAGCGCTCGCTCGACTCGGCTCAGGCGGGGAGCGCTCGCTCGAGGATCGCGGCCGTTCCGGCGGTCTCGGGCAGTGTGCCGAAGGTGTGGCCCCAGTCGCCGGCCAGCCGGCTCGCGCAGAACGCGTCGGCGACCACGGCCGGGGCGTGCCGCACGAGCAGCGAGCCCTGCAGCACGACGGCCATCCGCTCGACGATCCGCCGGGCCTGGGACTCGGCGTCGCCGCCGGTGAGCATCGCGCCGAGGCCCGCCGCGGCCTCGTCGAGGCGCCGGTCCGCGCCCGCCGCCGCCGCGACCTCGGCGTGGAACGCGTCCAGGCTGCCCGGCTCGCGCCGCAGCGTGCGCAGCACGTCCAGGGCCTGCACGTTGCCCGAGCCCTCCCAGATCGAGTTCAGCGGGGCGTCGCGGTAGAGCCGGGGCAGCCCGGACTCCTCGACGTAGCCGTTGCCGCCCAGGCACTCCAGCGCCTCGCCGACCACCGCCGGCTGGCGCTTGCACACCCAGAACTTCGCCACGGCGATCGCCAGCCGGCCGAATGCGCGTTCCGCCGCTTCACCCCGTACCCCTCGATCGACGGCCCCGGCCAGCCGCAGAGCCAGCGCTGTCGCGGCCTCGGTCTCCACCGCCAGGTCCGCCAGGACGTTGCGCATCAGCGGCTTGCCGATCAGCGGCCCGCCGAAGGCGGAGCGGTGCCGGGCGTGATGCACGGCCTGCGTCAGCGCGGCGCGCATCCCGGACGCCGACCCGGTCACGCAGTCCAGCCGGGTCAGCGCGACCATGTCGATGATCGTGCGCACGCCCCGGCCCTCGTCGCCGACCCGCCACGCCACCGTCGCGTCGAACTCCGGCTCGCTGCTGGCGTTGCTGCGGTTGCCGAGCTTGTCCTTGAGCCGCTGGATCCGGAACGGGTTGCGAGCGCCGTCCGGCAGCACCCGCGGCACCAGGAAGCAGGTCAACCCGGCAGGCGCCTGCGCGAGCACCAGGAACAGATCGCACATCGGCGCGCTGGTGAACCACTTGTGGCCGCGCAGCCGGTAGGT
>Ga0190269_10001711_pt1 | contig 10370 bp, 3 predicted proteins | sample Popmic249IS_FD_133749 | JGI IMG/M metagenome (GOLD analysis project Ga0190269, IMG submission 133749) | Populus adjacent soil microbial communities from riparian zone of Blue River, Arizona, USA - 249 IS | ecosystem: Environmental > Terrestrial > Soil > Riparian zone | place: USA: Arizona... | reverse complement strand
CATCGGCACGGACGCCGCACTCGCCCTCGGCATCGTGCACGTGCTGGTGCGCGACGGTAAGTGCGACGAGGCCTATCTCGCCGCCAACACCGTGGGCTGGGAGCAGTGGAAGCGCGAGGTCGTGCCGCAGTTCACACCGGCACGCGTGGCCGAGATCACGGGCCTCAGCGTCGACGATGTCGAGAGGCTCGCGGCGATGTACGGCGCCGCCAAGCGCTCGTTCATCCGCATCGGCGAGGGCATGACGCGGGTCGCCCGCGGCGGCCAGGCCCTGCGCGCGGTGGTGACGTTGCCCGCGGTCACCGGCGCCTACGGCCGGCGCGGCGGCGGCGCGCTGATGCTCACCGCCGGCTCCATGGATTTCAACTTCGCGCCCGTGCGCAAGCCGTCCGGTCCCGCACAGACCCGGCAGGTCAATCACTCGACTTTGGGCGACGCGCTGCTGAACCTCGACGATCCGCCGATCAAGGGCCTGCTGATCTGCGCCAACAATCCGGTCGTCACCAACCCGGACGTCGACAAGCTGAAAAAGGGCATGGCGCGCGAGGATCTCTTCACCGTCGTGCACGACCCGTTCCTCACCGATACGGCCAAGTTCGCCGACATCGTGCTGCCGGCCACGACCTATCTCGAGACCAGCGACTTCTACCGCAGCTACGGCTGCTACTACATGCAGTTCGCACCGGCCGCGGTCGCGCCGCAGGGCGAAGCGTGGTCGAACGTGCGCCTGGCCCAGGAACTGGCGCGCCGCATGGGGCTGAAGGACGACGTGTTCTCGCTGCCCGTGGAGAAGATCTTCCCCAAGTTCTTCGAGGGCGCCACCGGTGCGGTGGCCAAGGTCGATCCCGCGCAGCTGCTAGAGCATCGCGCCATCAAGGTCGCACCGGAGGCCGAGGGCCAGGAATTCCGCACCAAGTCCGGCAAGCTCGAAATCTACTCGGCGGATCTCGCGGCCCAGGGCCTGCCGCCGATGCCGGTGTGGGAGGCCGATCCGCAGGAGGAGGCGGAGGCCCGCAAGTGGCCGCTGCGCCTGCTCACGGCGCCGGGCTACTTCCAATCGCACACCGCGTTCTCGGCCAACGGTTTTCTGCGCGAGCGCGAGGGCGCGCCGTGCTGCATCCTCAATCCGAAGGAAGCGCAGCGGCGCGGCCTTGCCGACGGCGTCAAGGTGCGGTTGCGCAATGATCTCGGCGTCGTCGGCCTGGTGCTGCGCGTCAGCGACGAGATCGGCGAAGGCGTCGCGCTGGTGCCCGGGCAGCGTCCGGAAGCGGAAGCCGTGAGCGGCACCGTCAACATGCTCTGCTCCGACCGGCTCAGCGATATCGGCGCCGGCGCCACCTACCAAAGCACCTTCCTCGAGGTCGAAAAATGGTGACAATGTCCCCCTGAATTGAAACTCAGGGGGCAGGCATGAGCAGCAGCGCGCTTTGGCAACTTTCCGCAACCGAGCTGGCGGGGCTCGTTGCCACGCGCAAGGTATCGCCGGTCGAAGTGACGGCGTCCGTCCTCGAACGCATCGCCGAGGTCGGCGGGCCGCTCAACGCCTTCGTCGTCCTCGACGCCGAGGGCGCCCGCGACCAGGCGAAGGCGGCCGAAGCCGCAGTCATGCGCGGCGACACGCTGGGGCCGATCCACGGCGTTCCCGTCACCATCAAGGACATGCAGGCCGTGAAGGGCCTGCCGACGCGGCGCGGCCACAAGCTGTCCGATCCCGCGCCTGCGGCGGAAGATTGCGTCGCCGCCGGCCGGCTGCGTGCAGCGGGCGGCATCATCCTCGGCAAATCCACCACCACCGAGATGGGATGGACCGCCGTCAGCCACAATCCGTTGACCGGCGCCACGCACAATCCCTGGAAGCACGGCATGACGTCGGGCGGCTCGTCTTCCGGCGCGGCCTCGCTCGCGGGCGCCGGTTGCGGGCCGCTGCATCTGGGCAGCGACGGCGCCGGCTCCGTGCGCCTGCCCTCGCACTTCTGCGGCACCATCGGACACAAGCCGACCTTCGGCACGGTGCCCTACAATCCCACGCCGAACAACGGCCACCTCTCCCACATCGGTCCCATCACGCGCTCCGTCGCCGACAACGAGCTGATGCTCGAAGTGATGGCCGGGCTCGACCCGCGCGATGCCACGTCGCACGCCATCGGCTTCAAGCGCGGCACCCGCCGCGACGTCAAAGGCTTGCGCATCGCCTACAGCCCGGATCTGGGCCACGCCAAGGTCGACCGCGAAGTCGCGGACCTGGTCGAGGCGGCCGCACGCGTGTTCGAGGATCTGGGCGCCAACGTCGAGAAGGTGACGCCGCCTTGGGGGCCGAAAGGTCCCGCGCTGATCCGCGAGCTGTGGGGGCCGGCGCTGATCTCTTACGTGCCCAAGGATGCCCGCGCGGCGGAGAGCATGGATCCCGGCTTCGTCGCCTGTCTCGATGATGCCGCGAAGCTCGAGTGGAAAGACGTCAGCGCGGCGTACGGCCGTCGTCTGGCCTATGCCGCCGAGTTCGGCACCTGGTTCGAGAGCGGCTACGACCTGCTGCTGACGCCGTCGGCGTCCGTCGCTGCGTTCCCGGTGGGCCGGCAGCGCCCCGAGCATTGGCCGCAGCACGACTGGGACTGGCTGGTCTGGGCGGAATTCTCCTACCCGTACAATCTCGCGCATGGCCCGGCGGTGTCGGTGCCGTGCGGGCTGACGGCGGCCGGCTTGCCCGTGGGCCTGCAGATCGGCGGACCGCGCTATGCCGACCCGCTGGTGATGAACGCAGCCGGCGCTTTCCTCGCGGCCAAGCCCTTCCGCTATCCCTGGGAAATGGCGTGATACAGCCGCGTGCCCGCTGCCCCATAAGTTCCCTCCAGCGGCCGCACCACTTTCTCGTGATCGGTACTCTCGGCTCTTGGCGCCCTACGCGAGGCCGCTAGAGTCCCCCAGGTTCAGGGGGAAACGCTGCGCTTCATTCGAACTGGCGTGGATGCTCGCATGACGTTTGTGAGGTGGCGAGCGATCGCGAAACACGCGACGTCATCCCCGCGCAGGCGGGGATCCACGCAAGTCAGCTACGGAATGCGACGTCTCGTTTCCACCAAAGTCTGAAAGCCCTCTGGTTCGCCGCCGCGCGCAGCGGGCCATCAAAAATCAGCAACACCGCAGGGAGAGAACAATGATCGATCGTCGCAGCGTGGTGCTTTCGGCTGTCGCAGCCGGGGCCGCTTTCGGGCTCGCCGGCCCACTCGAGATCCTGCCATCGGCGCTCGCCCAGGGCGCCGCATCGCCGCTCAATCCCAAGGGCCTCGCCTTTCACCGCTTCAAGGTGGGCGACATCGAAGTCACGACCGTGTTCGAGGGTGAGATCACGCGCGACCACAATCCGGCCTTCATCAAGAATGCCAGCGTGGACGACCTGAAAGCCTCGCTGCGCAAGGCCGGCTTGCCGGACGAGAAATCGCCGAACTCCTACACCGTGACCATCGTGAAGGTGGGCGGCAAGACCATCATGTTCGACGCCGGCAACGGCTCCGGCGCGGCAGCAGGCACCGGCCGGCTCACAGAGAACATGAAGGCAGCGGGCATCGACCCCGGCAAGCTCGACGCCATCGTCGTCACGCATTTCCATCCCGATCACATCTACGGCCTGATGACCAAGGAGAACGGGCAGATCTACGAGAACACGCAGATCGTCGTGCCGGAGACCGAGTACAAGTTCTGGTCCGATCCGGCGGTGCTCGCCACGCTGCCCGAAGGCCGTCGCGGCATCGCGCAGCGCGTGCAGGCCACCATGCCGACGTGGAAGAATCTCAAGCAGGGCGCGTCCGACACGGATGTCGTGCCGGGCGTCCGCGCCGTGTCCTCGTTCGGCCACTCGCCCGGCCATACCAGCTACCTGCTGGCCTCAGGAAGCGCGCAGCTGCTGGTCCTCGGCGACGTGACGAGCATTCCGCCGATCAACCTGGCCAATCCCGGCTGGCACATCATGTTCGACCAGGACGCCCAGATGGCGGAAGCGACGCGGCGCAGACTGCTCGACCGCGCCATCGCCGACAAGATCGTCTGCACGGGATACCACTGGGGCATGCCGGGCGCCGGCACCGTGCAGAAGGATGGCAGCGGCTACGCGCTGGTGCCGGTAGCCTGACCGCCCGCGGCGGCCGGGGCGCTGCCGCGCACGGCTCGCACGACTGTCCGGTTGTGATCGAGGTGAGATGGCGGTCATCATGTCTCTGATGCCGTTCTGAAATCGTGGAGGCGTTGGCATCTCCGCCGTGCTTTTGATCCGAAGCCGGCGTGGATCTCCGCCTCCGCGAGGATGACGTTGGTGAGGTGGGGCGCTGCCTGCACATCAGCACCATCGTGCCCGCGCAGGCGGGCATCCACGCAAGCGCGCCGCGGTTGGAAACCCATCACGACGTCCAACCCGACGGCAGTGCGCGGCTCGTGTGGCTGACGTATCGCGGCCTCTTGCGTCACCTACCTACGCGCCATTGTTTCGCCGCACGGAAGGTGCTTTCCACGGGCGGGGACGGAGCCCGAGTGTCAAGCGCAAAACGTGCTTGCCCGAGGCGCCGAGACCGGCCATCACAGGCCGGGGCCGGAGCCTTGGGCTCGGCCATGAGGTCGGCGCGGCCTTCGATGCCGGCGCCACACCCGGATAGTTGAAGCGGGGGAGCGTCTCGACATGGCTCGGCTGTTGCGTTTCTGGATTCTTGTCCTCGTCTCCATCGGGTGCGGCTCCGCCGCCTTCGCGCAGGCACCGCCGCCGTCTCCCGCGCCCGCAGCGCCCGCCGCCTCCACGACATCGCCCACGGCCGCGACGCCGGCCGTGCCCGCGGCGCCCATCCTCCCGCCCGAAGTGACGAGCCCGGTCGAGCGCCTCGCCAAGAGCATCGAGACGGCGGAGAAGTCGATCTCGCAGCTGAAGGAACTCGAGAGCGAGCTGCAGCGCCTGCGCGGCAACGTCGAGACCATCATCTACGACTCCACATCCACGGCCGAAGCGCTGCGTCCGCAGCTGGCGGAAGTGCGCAGCCAGATCGAGCGTCTCGGGCCGCCGCCGAAGGACGGACCGGAATCGCCGACGGTGGCTGCGGAACGGGCGCGGCTCAACGCCCTCGCCAGCGCGCTCGACGGCGCCGTGAAGACGACCGAACTCGCCTGGGTGCGCGCCAAGCAGCTGATCGATCGCATCACCGTGATGCGCTACCAGATCTTCTCGCGCAACCTGTTCGAGCGGCGGCCCAGCCCGTTGCTGCCGTCGGTGTGGGACGACGTGGCCGGGCGCATGCCCAGCATCGTCAATCGCATCAGATACTATGGCGACAGCTGGTTGCAGCAGGGGCTCCGCAAGGGTACCTCCTTCTATGCCGCCATCGCCGGCTCCATCGCCGGCGGCCTGATCGCGTCCATCCTGATGCACGCCTTCCTCGTCCGGCGCCGCGCGCGCGTCGAGGGCATCCCATCCTTCTTCGATCGCATCATTTCGGCGTCGATCGCAGCGCCCGTCTATATGCTGGGGCCGGTCGTGGCCGCTTGTGGGCTGTACGCCGGCCTCGACAGTCTCGGCATGTTCTATTCGCCGTGGGAGCGCACCGCCGAGGTTGCCCTGCAATGCGCCCTGATCTACGTGGCGGGCTCCACGCTAGCCCACGTCGCCCTGACGCCGGGACAGCCGCAGTGGCGCCTGCTGCCCGTGGACGACAAGACGGCGGCGCACATCTATCGTTTCGCGCGCGCCATCCTGGCGGTCTACATCCTCGACGCCGTGCTGGTGGAGTTCGGTCGCGCCATCTACGTGCCGCTCGTCGTCACCGTGCTGCAGACGTTCCTCACCAACCTGATGACGGCGGCACTGCTGGCGGTGATGCTGCTGAAGCCGTGGGTGCCGCTCACGGGGCCCATGCGCGTCGTCAATCATCTCGATCGACTGAAACTCGATCCCGGCCGTCTCTCGCCGGCGTGGATCAAGCTGCCGCTGTGGATGATCGTGGCGGCGATCGTGGCGACCTCGGCCGCCGGCTACGTGGCGCTCGGCCGCTTCATCGCCCAGCAGATCGTGCTCACCGGTACGATCCTGGCGTTCGCCGGGCTCTCCTATCTCGCGGTGCGCGCCACGACGCGGCAGCGCCCCGGCGACGGCAATCGCATCTCGATGGGCCTGCAGTCCCTCGGGATCGATCGCGACAAGCAGGGCCAGCTGGTCAAACTCGCCGAGCTGGCGGCCGTCCTCGCCATCGTGATGATGGCGCTGCCGATGCTGATGCTGCAGTGGGGGTTTGCCAGCGCCGACATCCGCGACTGGGCCAAGTCGCTGTTCTTCGGCTTCGAGGTCGGCCAGTTCCGCATCTCGATGGCGCGGATCCTGATCGGCATCGTGATGTTCATCGCGCTCCTGTTCGCCACGCGCATGATCCAGCACTGGCTGCGCGAGCGCGTGCTCTCGAACGGACGCCTCGATGCGGGTGTGGCCAATTCGGTCGAGATCGCGGCCGGCTACGTCGGCGTCGGCCTCGCCGCGCTGATCTCGGTGTCCTACGCCGGCTTCGACGTGACCAATCTCGCCATCGTCGCCGGCGCGCTGTCGGTCGGCATCGGCTTCGGGCTGCAGTCGATCGTCAACAACTTCGTCTCGGGCCTGATCCTGCTGGTGGAGCGCCCGATCAAGGTCGGCGACTGGATCGTCGTGGGCGACCAGCAAGGCAACGTGCGGCGCATCTCGGTGCGCTCGACCGAAATCGAGACCTTCGACCGGGCCAGCCTGATCGTGCCGAACTCGGAGCTGATCTCGGGCCGGGTGCTGAACTGGACGCACCGCAACGTGCTGGGGCGGCTGGTGATCAAGGTGACCACCGACATCAGGGCCAATCCGCGCAAGGTGATCGCGCTGCTCGAGACGGCGGCGCGCCAGCAGGAGCACGTGCAGCACACGCCGCCGCCGGTGGCGGCCCTCGACCAGTTCGCGCCCGATCGCATCGAGTTCACGCTCGGCGTGACCATCACGGACGTGACGGGCAGCGCGCACGTGCGCTCGGACCTGCACATCTCGATCCTCGAGCTGCTGCGCGCCAACGGCATCTACGCCACCGTCACATCCGAGCAGACCGAGGTCGCACCCGCGGCGGCCGCCGCTCCGGTCGCAGCGGGCTGACGCCTCACCGCTTGAGATGGAAGCGGTCCCGCTTGCATCGATCAGCGAGACAGCCAAGCCACGAGACAGCGCAAGTCACGAGACAGCAAGCCCGGCATCACCCACGCGACCGGGCGCATCGCATCCGCCGGGGATCAGGAGATCACCGACGGACGCGAGGATCGCTGCCCCATGGATCAATGCCGCATGGAGCGCTGCCGCGAGGATCGCCGTAATCGTCGCGGTCGATGCGAGCGCGGCCGTGCATCACGGCCGCACCGCGCCTACCACGTCCACTTGAAGTCGGCCTTGCCGGTGTAGCTCTCGCCCGACCTGGACAATTCGCTTTCCAGGCTGGCGGCCAATGCGAACCCGTTCTTCCACTTGACCTCGGCCGAACCCGATAGGAGCGCGCTATCGCTGGCGGCGGCAGCACCATTGATCGTGAACGCCGAGGCGGGCAGGGCGGAGAAGCTTGCGAGCGCGCTGCGCTCGGTGTTGAACATGTGCGCCCAAGCCGTCCGCGCCCGCAGCACCAGCGTCGCGTCGTCCTGCAGGGCCTGGCTCTGCTCGAAACGAACGCCGAACTCCCGGCGCGCGCTTCTGACGACGCTGTCGCCGTAGCCGAGTGCGAACACCGAGCCGAAGTCGGTGCTCGACTTCTCCGCGTAGGACGGCAGGAAGAGTGCGGTGCCGGCGATGGCCGCATAGGGCGTGATGTCGACCCAGGGGGTGGCGATGCGGTAACCGTTCTCCAGCCGGCCTGCGACGGCATTGGCGTCGAAGTGCGCGCGCATCTCGCTGCCGAACACGCTGCGCTTGGTGTCGGTATCCTGCCAACCGTAGCTGAGCGCGCCGGACAGGTACGCACCACCAGCACCATAGCGTCCGAAGATGCCGGTCTGGATGCCTTCCCCACTGCCGCGGCCCATGCCGTCGGAGAGGCTGAAGTTGCTACCGCCTCCACCGATCGCGAAGCCGAGGGCACTTTCGGAGTTCACGTGATAGGTCGCGCCTGCGGTCGTGCCATAGAGCTGCGCCCTCGTCTTCGATGAACCGACCTGGGTGTTGCCGTTGGTGTTGATCTCGCTGGCGTAGCCCGTCCCCCACATGGTCCAGCGCGAAGGGTTGATCGGGCGCGCCGAGGTCGTCATGCCGAGGGCGGCATAGCCTTCCGCGGGCCTGGCGGCGACGGCCGCAGTATTCGTCCCGGCGGCGGGCTGGCCGGGTGCGCCGGTGGCTCCAGCCTGGTTCGGAGCGGTGGCGGTGGCCAGCACATCCGTGAAGTTGTTCATCACCGCGATGGCGGGCTGCTGCACACCCGTCGCGACCTCGCCTGAGGCCACCGCCAGGCCCTGCGCCGATACGGCACCCAGGGCGAAGGGAATGCCGCCCGTGCTGTTGAACGAATTGACCAGCGCGGCCGACGTGCTCCGCTGGTTCTGGTTCAAGCCGGCCAGGTTCATCGTCAGGTTCAAGTACGCGTCGTTGCGGCCGTAGCTGAGCGACGATGCGAAGCTCGAGGGGAGATTGGTGTCGATGGGACCGGTGAATTTGCCCGTTACCCCGCCATCGGCCGTCATGACCATATAGCGCTTCATCACGTAGCTGCCGGGCGCCCACGTCGCCATGAGGGCCGCGTTGCCGAGTTTCGCTGCCCCCGTGACCTTCACGAAATCGGAATTCGTGGGCGACACGTCGAACAGGTATCGGGCAGACGACGTCATGGTCAGGTCGCCCTGCACCGTCAGCGTCCCCATGCCGATGCCGGGAGCCAGGATACCGCCATTGATGAAAGTATTGCCGACCGTGCCGTTGCCACCCAGCAGGGCGCCTGCCTGCACCGTCGTCAGCGAGGAAGAGGCGATGGAGCCCGTCACGACCAGAGAGCCGGCCGTGACATTGGTTTCCCCGGCATAGGAGTTGGTGCCCGAGAGCACCAGCATGCCGAGCCCGTACTTGGCGAGGCCGCCGGATCCGCTGATGCTGCCCGACATTGTCGAGACAAAGGCCTGGGTGTCGACGTTGGCGACGCCGCCTGCGAGTGTCGTTGCGTTGGAGAGATTCAGATTCTGGTTGGCAAACTGCAGCGTGGCGCCGTTTTGAACGGTCACCGTGCCGGTTCCGAACGCCGTCCTGCTGCCGAAGCCGAGCGTGCCTTCATTGATCGAGGTGCCACCGGAATAGCTGTTGTTGCCGGTGAGGGTCAGCGAACCGGTGCCCGTCTTCACCAAAGAGCCGGTATAGCTCGCGTCCGTCTTGGCTGCGAGAGCATTGACGCGGGACTGCAAGAGCCGGATCTGGTTGTTGATCACCGCATTCGCCGCAACCGCCTTGGCCCACTCCGGATTGGCCAACTCGTCCGCGAGTTGCTTATCGGAGCGACCTGCGATGAAGACCTTCAGATCCGAAGACAAGGTGGTTGAGAACGTCCAGCCGGGAGACCAGGGGGGATAGGTGGCTTCAAATGCCGCCAAGAGCAGCCGGCCCACCGGGTCAGCGTTCACAGCGGCCAGAGCGGCTTCGAAAGCAGGGCCATTGTCTTTGTTCCGGCTGTGAATATCGATCGCCGCCTGCAGCAGCCTTCTTGCATTGGGCAACCCGGCCGCAATCGCGTCGGATGGCACGGTGCGATCCGGGACCGCAACCAGTTTCGCCTGCAGCGCAGCCATCGCAGCCGGCCACCCTGCGACCTCCGCCCTCTCTTCGCGCCCACGCTGCTTCAGCGCCGCCTCGGAGATGCTGTTGGACCAGACGTCGGTGACGCCCGCCCCGATGTTGGCGTTGAATTGGCCCAAGAGCTGGCCAGGGCCGTTCATGGCCTTCTGCAGATCGGGAATGCCCCAGCCGAATGTGCTGTTCGGCTGGTCAGATGGCCCCGAACCCAGATGCTGAGCCGTGGTCAGGAGGATGGTACGGACAGCCTCGTTGTCGAGCCCCGCGTAGCGCTGCATCAGGACGCCGAGGGCACCTGTCACGTGGGGCGCGGCCATGGACGTCCCGCTCGAGGCAGCGTATCCGGGCTTCGTGGTCAGCAAGCTGTTGATTCTCACGCCCGGCGCCGAGAGGCACCAGTACTTGGCGACACCGCATTCGTTGCTGAAGCTCGCCATGGACAGGTCGCGAGTGAGGGCGGCGACGGTCAGCCAGTTCTTTTCGAGCTCGGGCCGGAAATAGGGGACCGCAGAACGGATGTTGACGTTCGCGTAATTCGTGTTGCCAGCGGCGAACACTTGAAGCACGCCGGTCCGCAACGTGACGT
>Ga0190269_10001710_pt1 | contig 10373 bp, 8 predicted proteins | sample Popmic249IS_FD_133749 | JGI IMG/M metagenome (GOLD analysis project Ga0190269, IMG submission 133749) | Populus adjacent soil microbial communities from riparian zone of Blue River, Arizona, USA - 249 IS | ecosystem: Environmental > Terrestrial > Soil > Riparian zone | place: USA: Arizona... | reverse complement strand
CCGTGATGGTGCTCGTCGCGGCGCTCCCCAGCGCCAGCAACGTCTCCCTGCTGGCGGAGCGCTTCGGCGCCGACACCGGCCGCATCGCGCGGATCATCCTGCTGACGACGGCGGCGGCCTTCCTCACCTTTTCGGCGGCGGTGGCGCTGCTGGACACCGGGCGCTGAAGGGTCGCCGTTCCTGCGTGGGATGACGCAGGCGGCGCGCCCGCGGTGACGAACGGCATCGGCTGTCCGATTTGACCCGCCTGTTGTGGCGCCCGCGCCGCGCGGGGCTTCCCATTGCCCGCGCCGTGGGCGATAGTCGCCGCGAGAAGCGGGACGGACACGCCGCACACGAGGAGGACGCATGCAATCGGGGGGCCATTTCTCCGCGCACCCGGGCGAGCTGGCGCAGGCCGGCTTCCTGGCGTGACGCGCGGTGCCCACCTTCCCGCCCTGGCGCTGGCCATGCTGACGAGTGCCTGCGTGGTGGTGCCGCGAACGATCGCGCGCTACGATCCCGAATGCCACGTGGTCGCGCGGCAGATGACGCTGCAGCCCCTGCAGGTGGCCAGCATCGGCGGCTGCGTCAACAGCGGGTGCGGCGCGCTGCTGGTGGCCGCGGGCGCCACTGTCGCGGCCAGCACGGTGATCTCCGGCACGATCGCGATCGTCGGCAACGTCGTGTACTGGCTCGAGAAGCAGGGCAACTGCGCGCGCACGGGTGACCGCGTGCCGCCACCCTTACCGCCCGGGTCGCTCTCCGACCGCTGACCTCTTTCCTTCGTCCTTCGTACCCCCCATGACCGGACTGACCCAACTTCGCCTTGCCGCCCTCTGCGCCGCCGCCTACGCCTTGCTGGCGGTCAGCGGCCTCGTCAACCATTTCCAGCACACCGGCAGCCTGCGGGTGCTGCTGCGCGGGCTGATGCAGCCGCAACTGTGGATCGTGCTGCTGGTGGCGGGGCTGGTGGTCTTCGGGCTGCTGGGGCGGCAGGCGTGGGCGTGGTGGCTCGGGGTGGCCGCCGCGGCTTTCGGCGTGTTCCGCATCGTCAGTGCCTATGTGCAGGGGCCGGGCTTCGGCCGCGTGCCGGGCGCCTGGACGCTCACCGCGCTGGCGCTGCTGCTGCTGATCCTGGTGCTGCTCGTGCCGCGCCGGGCGCGGCTGGCGGCGAACCGCTGAACGCCGGCTTCAGAGCACGGGGGAGAGCCACGAAGCCGCGCGCTCGCGCGCCTTTTCCAGCAGCGGGCGGGCGCGCCATTGCTCCAGGGTGTAGGGCTTGCAGCGCCGCAGGTCGTCCTCGAACACCCGCGTGAGGTGCGCCGCGAATTCGGCGTCGTACACGTTCAGGTTGGCCTCGTCGTTGAGGTGGAACGAGCGCGGATCGAAGTTGGTGGAGCCCACCGAGGCCAGCAGGCCGTCGACGATCACCGTCTTGCAGTGGAACATCGTCGGCTGGTACACGTGCATCTCCAGCCCCGCCTCCAGCAGTTCGCCCCAGAGGGCGCGCGAGGCGTGCCGCACGGTCTGCGTGTCGATCTCGCGCCCGGGCGTGATCACCCGCACCCGCACGCCGCGCCTGAGGGCCGCCACCAGGGCGAGCCGTGCCATGTCGTCCGGCACGAAGTAGGCGCTGGCGATGTCGACCGTCCTGACCGCCGCCGTGATGGCGATCAGGTACATCAGCTCCATGCTCTCGCTGCCGCCGGTGGGCGAGCTGTGGAACACCTGCGCCTGCTGCTCGCCGACGGGCTCGAGCGGCGGGAAGTAGCCGTCGCCGTGCAGGATGCGGCCGCTCGCCTTGCTCCAGTTGGCCAGCATCACGCTCTGCATCTGCGCGACCACCGGGCCCTCGACCCGGTAGTGCGAATCGCGCCAGTGGTCGGCGTCCTGCGCGTGGCCGGTCCACTGCGGCGCGATGCCCACGCCGCCGGTGAAGCCGACGCAGCCGTCGACGATCAGCAGCTTGCGGTGGGTGCGGTTGTTGATGCGGCCCAGGTTGTACCAGCGCAGGGGATGGAAGCGGAACACCTCCACGCCGGCATCCTTCATCGTCTGCACCAGCTGCTCGTCGACCTTGATGCTGCCCAGCCAGTCGAGCAGCACGTGCACCTTGAGGCCGGCGCGCGCGCGTTCGGACAGGGCCTGGGCGAATTCCTCGCCGATCTCGCCCGACCAGTAGATGAAGGTCTCGAACAGGATGGTCTTGCGGGCGCCGCGGATCGCCTCCAGCATGGCGGGGAAGATCTCGTCGCCGTTGTTCAGGGCCCGCACGCGGTTGCCGCCGACGATGTCGGGTCCCAGCAGCATGCCCATGGCGCGGAAGAACTGCGGATCGTCCACCGGGTAGAGGTGGACGATCTCGTGCGACACGCGGCGCTCGCCTGCGCTCAGGTTGACGTACAGCAGCGCGGCGACCAGCGCGAGGAAGACACCCAGTGCGACGAACATGCAGTGCAGGCAACAGGCCAAGGGGCCGAAGCAGCGATGCTACCCAGCCTCGGCCATTCCGGGGGGCGCCGGGCCGATGAAGGGGGGTGGATCGTCACCAGGGAGCGACGGCGGGCGTCGATCTCCCGCCCGGCGCCTACGCACTTCGACGTGCGCGCCGTCCCTCGGGCGCGGTCCCGGCGTCGCACAATGAGCGCATGCCATCGCTCGTCCCCCTGGTCGAAACCTGCCGCGGCGGCACCACCGAATGCGTGCACTTCGGCGCCATCGCGGTCACGGGCGCGCATGGCCAGGTGCTCGCGCATGCGGGGGACCCGCACTGGATCACCTTCACGCGCTCCACGCTCAAGCCGCTGCAGGCCCTGCCCTTCGTGCAGGCCGGCGGCGTGCGCCACTTCGGGCTCAGCAGCACCAACCTCGCCTTGCTGTGCGCCAGCCACAGCGGCGAGCCCATGCACGTGGAACAGGTGGACCAGATCCTGGCAAAGTCGGGCGTGGGCTACAAGCGGCTGCAGTGCGGCTGCCACGTGCCGTACTACGCGGAGCTGGGGTGCTGGCCGCCGCCGGCGCCGGGCAGCTACGACGAGCGCCACCACAACTGCAGCGGCAAGCACAGCGGTTTCCTGGCCTGGTGCGTGCAGCACGGCCAGCCTACGGAAACCTACCTGGAGCCCACGCATCCGCTGCAGCAGGCGATCCGCCAGACCGTGGCCGAAGCCGTCGGCCTGCAGCAGCACCAGCTCGCGCCGGGCATCGACGGCTGCTCGGCGCCCAACTACGCGATGCCGCTCGCGCACCTGGCGCGCGGCTTCGCCCGCCTGGCCACCGGCGCGCGCGACACGCGCTTCGGCGAAAGCTTCGCGCTGCTGGCGCAGGCGATGACGGCGCACCCGGAACTGGTCTCCGGCACCGGCCGCAACGACCTCGCCCTCATGCGCGCCGGCGACGGCGACTGGGTGGCGAAGGTGGGTGCCGAAGGCGTGCAGGTGGTGGCCAGCCGCAGCCGGGCGCAGGCGCTGGCGATCAAGGTGAGCGACGGCAACAAGCTTGCGCTGCACGCCGCCACCGTCGACGCGCTGGACCAGCTCGGATGGCTGGAAGCCGCGCAGCGCGAGGCGCTGCAGCCCTGGCGCTACGAGACGATCACCAGCATCCGCGGCGCCCCGGTAGGGGTGCGCCGCGCCGTGTTCCGGCTGCAGGGCCGCGCCTGACGGCCGGCCGCGGTGCTCAGGTCCGTCGCTTGCGCCGGCTGTTCGCGTACAGCAGCAGGGCGGCGATGCCGCCGGCGATGAACGCCTTGCGGATGAAGCCGTTGCGGTTGTAGCGCCACTCGGCCGGGCCGCCCATTTCGGTGAAGAAGTTGGGCACGTGGCCGTGCGCCAGGTCGTCGATGATGCCCTCGACCACGTCCACGCGGTCCGCGAACAGCAGCATCAGCCAGTGGCGCAGGTCGTTCTCGCTGTAGCGGAAGGCGCCGGCGCGGATCAGGCCGGACAGCCCCGAGGGCGGCTGCGCCGTGCCGAACACCGGCGTGAGGCCGGGCCGCTCGGTGGAGTGGAACACCTTCACGGTGCGCGGCTGGTGGTCCAGGTCGTCCCAGTGCTTGTTGATGAAGCGCGGCGGCGTGCGCTCCATCGGGTAGGCGGGACGCGCCTGCGGGTCGAGGTCGGCGCCCCAGCCCGGGATGCCCTCCGGCGGCCGGCGCTGGTGCTCCTCGGGCGTCGTCTTCTCGACGTAGACCGTCATGTCTTCCGGATGGTTGCTCATGTCCGCCTCCTCAGTGCACCCGCACCTGGCTCTGCGCCTGCACCTGCGAGGCCAGCTCCCGCTCGTACGCGTGCGCCGACGGCGGGATCAGCACCGGCTTGATGCAGTGGTCCAGCTTGCTGGAGAAGATGTGGTACGCGTCGGCGATGGCCTCGAGCGGGAAGCGGTGCGTGATCACCTCGCTGGGCTTCAGGCGGCCGGCCTGGATGTGCTCGATCAGCCGCGGCAGGTGCCGCTTGACGCTCGCCTGGTTGGCGCGGATGGTCAGCCCCTTGTTCACCACGTTGCCGATCGGGACCATGTTGCCGGTGGGACCGTAGACGCCGACGATGGAGATGTTGCCGCCCTTGCGCGCCGAATTGATCGCCCAGTGCAGCACCGTCGCCGCGCCCGCCTGCAGCTTGAGGTAGCGGCCGGTCAGTTGCTGCAGCGTGTTGCCCACCGCCTCGGCGCCCACCGCATCGATGCAGACGTCGGCGCCCAGCCAGTCGGTCATGCGCTTGATGTGCTCCGCCATGTCCTTGACCTCCTTGAGGTTCACGACTTCGCAGGGCACCCACTGGCGCGCGAATTCGAGCCGGTATTCGACATGGTCGACCACGATCACGCGGCCCGCGCCCATGAGCCAGGCCGATTTGGCCGCGAACAGGCCGACCGGGCCGGCGCCGAACACCACCACCGTGTCGCCCTCGGCGATCTCGCCCATTTCCGCCGCCTGGTAGCCGGTCGGGCAGGCATCGGTGAGCAGCACGGCGTCGTCGAGGCTCATGTCGGCGGGGATCTTCAACGGGCCGATGTCGGCCATCGGCACGCGCACGAACTCGGCCTGCCCGCCGTCGTAGCCGCCGGTGCTGTGCGAATAGCCGTAGATGCCGCCGATGGCGGTGGCCTCGGGGTTGACGTTGTGGCAGTTGGAGAACAGCTCCTTCTGGCAGAAGAAACAGGTGCCGCAGAAGATGTTGAAGGGCACCAGCACGTGGTCGCCCTTCTGCAGGCTGCGCACCGACGGCCCGACCTGCTCGACGACGCCGACGAACTCGTGGCCGAAGGTGTGGCCGACGCGCGTGTCCGGCACCAGGCCGTGGTACAGGTGCAGGTCCGAGCCGCAGATGCACGATCGCAGGACGCGCACGATCGCGTCGTTGGGGTGCTCGATCCGGGGCTCGGCCTTGTGTGTCGCCCGCACGCGGTAGGGCCCGCGGTATTGCATCGCCAGCATTCTTGTGCTCCTGGGGTTTTTCGTTCGGAGCGAACCATTCTCCCGATTCGAACCCAGCCTTTGGGGCACTGGATGCATCCCGTTGCAAGCGGCCCCGCAGCCGCGTGCTTGCGACGAGAATGCGCGCTGCACCTTCAACTCGACGAATGACCATAGTCAGCCTCATCGGCGCCCCCACCGACGTCGGCGCCAGCACCCGCGGCGCCGGCATGGGACCGGACGCCTTGCGCGTCGCCGGCCTGGCCGAGGCTCTGCGCGGGAACGGCTGCGAAGTGATCGACCGCGGCAACCTCTCCGGCCCGCCCAACCCCTGGCAGACGCCGGTGCAGGGCATCCGCCACCTGCCGGAGGTGACGGCCTGGAACCGCGTGGTGTTCGACGCCGTCGCCACCGCGCTGGCGATGGGGCACGTGCCGCTGCTCATGGGCGGGGACCACTGCCTGGCCATCGGCTCCATCAGCGCCGTGGCGCGGCAGTGCCGGCAGGAGCAGAAGAACCTGCGGGTGATCTGGCTCGACGCGCATACCGACGTCAACACCGAGGCGATCAGCCCCAGCGGCAACATCCACGGCATGCCCGTCGCCTGCCTGCTCGGGTACGGCCCCGCGGACCTGGTGGGCTGGAGCGGCGAGCGCGCGGCACTGGACGCCGGCAACATCGACTTCGTGGGCATCCGCAGCGTCGACGCCGACGAGAAGCAGGCCATCCGCCAGCTCGGGCTGCAGGTGTTCGACATGCGGCACATCGACGAGCACGGCATGCGCTACACCATGACGGAAGTGCTGCAGGACGTGGACGACAACACGCACGTGCACGTGAGCTTCGACCTCGACTGCCTCGACCCGATGGAGGCGCCCGGCGTCGGCACCGGCGTGCGCGGCGGCCCCACCTACCGCGAGATGCAGCTGTGCATGGAGATGATCGCGGACACCGGCCGGCTCGGCTCGATCGACGTGGTGGAGATCAACCCGGCCCTGGACGTGCGCAACCGGACCGCCGAACTGGCGGTGGAATTCATCCAGAGCCTGTTTGGAGCATCGACACTGGCACGGTAGAGTTGCCGGGTGGAACCGATCCTGCCCGTGTCACCGCCTCCCGCCGACGAGGCCGCCCGCCTCGCGGCGCTGCATCGCCTGGGCATCCTGGATACGCCCGCCGAGGCGTTGCTGGACACCCTGGCGCGCGGCGCCGCCGCCGCCTGCGGCACGCCGATGGCGTTCGTGACCCTGATGGATCGCGACCGCCAGTGCATCAAGGCGCAGGCCGGCACGGTCGGCCTTTCCGAAACGCCGCGCAGCGAGGCCCTGTGCACCACCGTGCTCGAGTCCCTGGAGTACGTCGAGATCCCGGATACGCGGGTCGATCCCCGCACCGCCGCCAGGAATTGCGTGCGCGCCGACCCACCGTTCGTGTTCTACGCGGGCGCTCCCTTAACGACGCCTGACGGGCATGTGGTGGGCACCCTGTGCGTCGTGGACCACGCGCCGCGCGCCGGCCTCGCGCCCGGGCAGCGCGTCGCCCTGCAGGAACTGGCCCGCGCGACCATGCAGGCGCTGCTGCTGCGGCAGGCGGCGCACCGCACGCTGCATTCCTCCAGCGAGCAGATGTTCCGCGCCCTGTCGGAGAGCTGCCCGGTGGGCATCTTCCACACCGACGCGCAGGGCCAGTGCATCTACACCAATCCGCAGTGGCAGCAGGTCTTCGGCCTCACGCTGGAGCAGTCGCTGGGCGAAGGCTGGGTGCGCGCGATCCACCCCGACGACCGCGCCGGCGTGCTGGCGATGTGGCATGAAGTGGCGGGCCACGGCGGCACCCTGGACCACACCTTCCGCGTGCGGCACGCGGATGGCGCGGTGCTGCACGTGCGAGCGCGCGGCCGGCCGCTGGCGCTGCCGGGCGGCTCGCCGGGCGGCCACGTGGGATCCGTCATCGACGTGAGCGACGAGATCGCCACGCGCCTCCAGCTCGAGGCGACCAACGACTTCCTCGCCCGTGCGGAGCAGATCGCCGGCGTGGGCGGCTGGCGGCTGGACCTGGTCACGCGCGAGCTGCTGTGGACCTCGCAGACGCGCCGCATCTACGAGCTGCCGCCGGACTACGCCCCGCGCGGCGACGAGCACCTGCGCTACTTCACGCCGGAGGCGCAGGGCGTCATCCGCAGCACCGCCGAACGCGCGATCGCCACCGGCGAGCCGTGGGACGTGCAGCTGCCGATGCGCACGGCGCGGGGCCGCGAGGTCTGGGTGCGCTCGATCGGCCAGGTCGAATACCGCGACCAGCGCCCCTCGGTGCTGGTGGGCGCGCTGCAGGACGTGACGGAAAGCCAGCGCGCGCGCGTGGCGCTGGAGCAGAGCCAGGAGCGGCTGCACCGCGCGCTGGACGGCTCGGGCCTCGCGCTGTGGGACCTGGACGTGCCCACCGAGCAGATCTACCTGTCGGCGACCTGGTCCGCCATGCTGGGCAGCGAGCCGCGCGAGACGCGCTGCAGCGCGCAGGAACTGCTGGACCTGGTGCCGGCGGAGGACCTGCCGCGCATCCAGCAGGGCCTGGAAAAGGTGCTGGCCGGCCAGTCCTCGCGCTATGCGGTGGAGCATCGCGTGCGCCGCCCGGACGGCGCGCTGCTGTGGGTCCACAGCGAAGGGCGGGTCGCCGACCGCACGCGCGAGGGCATGCCGCTGCGCATGGTGGGCACCAACCGCGACATCACGCAGGGCAAGCAGGCGGAGCAGGACCTGCGCGAAGCGCGCGATGCGGCCAATGCGGCCAACCGGGCCAAGAGCCAGTTCCTGGCGACCATGAGCCACGAGATCCGCACGCCCCTGAACGGCATCATCGGCATGACCAGGCTGTTGCTGGACGAGCCCCTGGCCGGCGAGGTGCGGCGCAACGCCGACCTGATCGACCGCAGCGCGCATTCGCTGCTGGCGCTGGTCAACGACATCCTCGACTTCTCCAAGATCGAGGCGGGGCAGATGGAGATCGAGAGCGTCGCCTTCGACCTGCACGAACTGGTGGAGGACCTGGCCACGCTGTACCGGCTGCGCGCCACGGAGAAGAGCCTGCTGTTCCGCGTGCGCATGGAGCCGGGCGTGCCGCAGTTCGTGCAGGGCGACCCCACGCGCATCCGGCAGGTGCTGGTCAACCTGCTGGGCAACGCGCTGAAGTTCACCAACGCGGGCTCGATCTCGCTGGAGCTGCGGGCGACCACCGAACCAACCGACTACCTGCTGGAATTCAGCGTGGCGGATACCGGCATCGGCATCCCGCCGGAGGTGCAGCCGCAGCTCTTCACGCGCTTCATGCAGGCCGATTCGGCCACCACGCGCAAGTTCGGCGGCACCGGGCTCGGGCTGGCCATCGTGCAGCAGCTCGTGCACCTCATGGGCGGTGCCGTGCGCGTGCGCAGCGCCCCGGGCCACGGCTCGCGCTTCGTGGTCACGCTGCCGGTGCGCGCGGCGCAGGAGGCCGCGCCGGCCTCGGTGTGGCAGGACCTGCCGCCGCCCGCATCGGACACGCGCATCCTCATCGCCGAGGACAACACCACCAACCAGGTGGTCGCCTTCGGCATGCTGCGCAAGCTGGGCTACGAGGATGTGCGGCTGGCCAGCAACGGCATCGAGGCCTACGAGATGGCGAGTGCCGAGCCCTACGACCTGATCCTGATGGACTGCCAGATGCCGGAGATGGACGGCTACGAGGCGACCCGGCGGCTGCGGGCCGCGGGCTGCGACGCGACGATCGTCGCCATGACCGCCAACGCGATCAAGGGCGATCGCGAGCGCTGCCTCGAAGCGGGCATGAACGACTACCTGACCAAGCCGATCGACATCCGGCTGCTGCGCGGCGTGCTGGCGCGCTGGGCGAGCGGCCAGCCCTCGCGGCTGGCCGACCTGCCGCTGTTCTCGCCCGGGGACCTCGACACGCGTTTCGGTGGCGACGCGGAACTGCAGCAGGTGGCGCTGGGAACGTTCCAGCAGGCGACGCCGCCGCTGATGGCCAGGCTGCGCGCGATGCTCGCCTCCGGCAACCGGCAGGGCTTCGGCCTGCTGGCGCATTCGGCCAAGGGCGCCGGCCTCATGGTCTCCGCGGAACGGTACGCGGCGATCGCGGCGGCACTGGAGGAGCGGGCGGCAAAGGCGCCGGCGCCGGAGCTGGAGAAGCTCGTGGAGGAACTGGAGCGGGCGTTCGAGGAGTTCGTGGCGGTGGTGCGGGGGCGGTGAATTCCGGTTGGCGCGGTCGTCGGTTCGTTGCGACAAATTGGCAACTGGGGGCGTCGCGGCAGGCGGTGCGCGGGCGCGGGCCCGCGACGTGGACGGTCCGGCGGCTTCGCGCGCCGGACTTCCCCGGAAAATCGGGCCTGCCGGCACGCGCAACATCACTCCCTCCAAGTTTGCGGCGCCCCGCAAACTCTCCGGTCAAACAGATGTTGCGAGCATGTCCACGTACGCACGGCTCGCATCGCTTCGCTGCGTAGCCGTGCTGTGCCGGCAGGCCCGATTTTCCGGGCGCCCCCAACGCGGTCCCGCACCAAGCACCGCCTGCCGCGATGTTCGGCCGTGGAGTCGCGCCCCTCACTGTCCTCCCGTCATTCCCGCGCAGGCGGGAACCCAGAGAGCGCGAAGCGCGCGGACGCCAAAACCCATCACGAGAAGCGTCACGCCAACGACTACACCGCCCAACGTCGCGCCAGGCGGCGTGCGGTGCAGGCCCGCAATCAGGGGCCGAGCCCGGCAGGCCGGTCCCGCTGGCGCAGCGAGGCTACGCAGCGAAGCGATGCGAGCCTCGCGTACGTGCACATGCTCGCGCCATTTGTTCGAGCGGAGTGTTTGACCGCGCAGCGGGCAAACACGCAGCGAGTTATGGCGCGCGTGCCGGCGGGACCGGTCTGCCGGGGAAGTCCGGCGCGCGAAGCCGCCGGACCGACGCCCCGCGGGCCTGCACCGCACGCCGCCTG
>Ga0190269_10001709_pt1 | contig 10374 bp, 13 predicted proteins | sample Popmic249IS_FD_133749 | JGI IMG/M metagenome (GOLD analysis project Ga0190269, IMG submission 133749) | Populus adjacent soil microbial communities from riparian zone of Blue River, Arizona, USA - 249 IS | ecosystem: Environmental > Terrestrial > Soil > Riparian zone | place: USA: Arizona... | reverse complement strand
GTCCGGGGCCACGCGCTCGACCACGGTGGCGACCGCGTGCGCGTTGCGCACCGGACCGTAGTCGCGGTCGTCGCGCCAGGAGGAGTGTCCGTGACCGGGCAGGTCCAGGGCGAGCGCGGGACGGCCGAGCAGCAGCGCCACCAGGTCCCAGGTGCGGGCGTTCTGGCCGCCGCCGTGCAGGAACACCAGCTCCGGTGCGGCGTCGCCCCAGAGCAGGACGCTGACGTCCCGGCCGGGGGAGACCTCGACCGCGGTGCGGGTGACCCGCGGGATGCGATCGCGCGGTACGCCGAGTTCGTCGGCGACGTCGGTCAGGATGCCGAATTCGTCCACTGTTCGAGAGTATGCACCCGGACGACGGCGAGGACGACGTCGTCCTCACTCGTCGGCCCGAATGCCCCCAGCAGGTGGTCGCAGAGCTCGTCGGCGGAGGAGCCCTGCTGGCCGACGAGCGCCGCGGCCAGCTCGGCCAGCCCTTCGTCGAGAGACTGGCCCCTCCGCTCGACCAGCCCGTCGGTGTAGAGCACCAGGCTCGAGCCCGGCTCCAGCACGATCGTGTGATCGGTGCGCGGTGCGTTCGGCCGGACGCCGATCAGCAGCTCCGGGCGGGTGGAGAGGAGCGTCACCGTGCCGTCCGGGGCGATCAGCGCCGGCGGCGGGTGCCCGGCGTTCGACCAGCGCACCTGGCGCCGCCCCAGCGGGCCCTCCCGCTCGACGTCCGCGAGCACCACGGTCGCGAACGTTCCCACGCCGAGGCCGTACACGGTGTCGTCCAACCCGGCGAGCACCCGCGAGGGAAAGTGCCGCAGCGTGTGGGAGATGCCGCGGAGCAGGTTGCGCAGCTGGCCCATCGCGGCGGCGGCGTCGAGGTCGTGGCCGGTGACGTCGCCGACCGCCACCGTCAGCCGGCCGTCGGGCAGCACGAACGCGTCGTACCAGTCGCCGCCGACCTGTACCTGCTCGAGCGCCGAGCGGTACCGCACGGCGAGGTCGAGCCCGTCGGCCTTCGGCGGCGGGGTGAGCAGGCTGCGCTGCAGGCTCTCGGAGAGCGCGCGCTCGAGCTGGGAGGTGCGCCGCTCGGCGTCCCGCTGGCGGGCCCGGCTCAAGGCCTGGGAGAGCGCGGTGCCGATCAGCCGTACGAAGCCGAGGTACCGCTCGTCGAGCGCCAGCCGGCTGCTCAGGCGTGCGACGAACGTCGCGTCGGGCTCCGACCCGGTCACCGCGCCCAGCCGGACGGCCGCGACCGGGCCGTCCGGCGTCGTCTCGATCCGGAAGGTCTCGTCCGGGGGGAGCGTGCCGGGGATCGCGATCGCGACGTCGGGGAAGTCGTCGGGGTCGGTGCGCAGCACCGGCAGCGCCACCTCGTCGAGCTGCCGCGGGTGGTCCAGGTCGCCCAGCCGGTCGGTCAGCCGGCTGAGCAGCTCCAGCCGGCGGCGGCCGAGGATCTCCGTGGTGGTCTCCGACGCGATGTCGATGACACCCTCGATCGCACCGTCGGGGCCGAGCACCGCGGAGTAGGAGTAGGTGAAGTAGGTCTCCTCGAGGAAGCCGTACCGGTACATCAGCAGCTGCTGGTTCTCCACCCAGCTGGTCCCGGCTCCGGTGGCGACCGAGTCCAGGAGCGGCCCGATCGTGTCCCAGATCTCGGCGAACACGTCCCGGACGGGCGCGCCGAGCGCCGACGGATGCTTCTCCCCGATCATCCGGGCATACGCCTCGTTGTAGATCAGCACGTACTCCGGGCCCCAGAGCAGCGTCATCGGGAAGCGGCTGTGCAGCGCCAGGTCGACCGTGCCGCGCAGGGTCGGGCTCCACGACTCGACGGGGCCGAGCGGCGTCGACGCCCAGTCGACCCGTCGGTAGACGTCGCGCAGGCTGCCCGCCGCGTCGAAGAGGTCTCGCACCGGCGGAACTGTAGCGGGCGCCGGTTGCCGCCGCCCTTCCGGCGTTCGACCGGCCGGGCCTGGAAGTATGCGGAGGATAGGGAGGGGGTACCGGTGAGCGACGCCGTCACCAGCAGGGCGCTGCGGCTGCTCGGCGCGTTCGACCCCGACCACCCGCGGCTGCGGCTCTCCGCGCTGGCCCGGCGCAGTGGCTTACCGCTGAGCACCGCCCACCGGCTGGTCGCCGAGCTCGAGCAGTGGGGGGCGGTCGACCGGGAGCCCGACGGCACGTACGTGGTCGGGCGGCGGATCTGGCAGCTCGCGCTGCTCGCGCCGATCCACGGTGAGCTGCGGGAGATCGCGATGCCGTTCCTGGAGGACGTCCACCGGGCGACCGGCGAGAACGTGCACCTGGCGATCCGGGACGGGCTGCACTCGCTCTACATCGAGCGGATCTGGAGCCGCGCGTCGGTGCCGCTGGAGAGCAAGGTGGGGCGTCGACTGCCGCTGCACGCGACCGCGGCGGGCAAGGTGCTGCTCGCGGCGTCCGCGCCCGGGGTGGTCGACGCGGTGCTGAGCGCGCCGGAGCAGGTCACGCCGCAGACGATCACGGCGCCGGCGGCGCTGCGCCGGGATCTCGCGCAGGTCCGGGCCCGCGGGTACGCGTTCAGCGCCGGTGAGGCGACGCCGGGCACCTGGTCGGTCGCGGTCGGCGTCCCCGGCCCGGCCCGGACGACGCTGGCCTCGCTCGCCGTCGTCGCCGGTGGGCCGGGGCTACCCGATCGGGAAGCGGTGACCGCGACCGGACCGGAGGTGCGGCAGCTGGCGGCGGTGCTCCAGGTGGCCGCCTCGGCGCTGGGCCGCGAGCTCCAGCGCGCTCACCGCTGAGCGAGGTAGGAGTCCAGGCGGCGCAGGACGCGGGAGCGCCAGCCGCCGCCCATGATCGTGCGGGCCAGCTGCTGGTGCGCGTCGTCGGGGTCGAAGCCGCTCTGCTCGACGACGACCCGGGTGCCGGTGCCCTCGGCGTGCAGCGTCCAGGTGACGACCGAGTCCAGGCCGTCCGGGTTGCGCGCGTCGGCCCACGAGTAGCGCAGCAGCGCCTCCGGCTCCAGGTCGAGCACCTCGCAGGCGATGACGCCGCTGAAGCCGGTGGCCGCCAGCGGGTCGGTGCGGAACTCGAAGCGGTGCCCGACGACCGGCTTGAAATCGCCGTCCATGAACCAGCCGCGCAGCGCGTCGGGGTCGGTGAGCGCCGCCCACACCCGGGCGGTGGAGTGCGGCAGGAACTCGTCCACCCGCACGCGCGTGACGTCATCCGCCATGGGTCTCCTCCAGGTATCCGCGCAGGCCGGTGAGCTTCCCCCGCCAGAAGCGCTCGTAGGGGCTCAGCCAGTCCTGCAGCTCCCGGAGCGGCTCGGGGGTGACGGCGTAGACGCGCTGACGCCCCTGCCTGGTCTCGGTGACGAGTCCGGCGTCGAGCAGCACCCGGAGGTGCTCGGAGACGCTGGGGCGGGCCATGTCGAAGCGGTCCGCGATCTCCTGCACCGGGCGCGGGCCGCCGAGCAGCAGGTCGAGCACGTCCCGGCGCGTCGGGTTGGCCAGGGCGGCGAACACCCGGTCGGTGGCCGACACCTTCGTTCGCTGGGGCACGGGTCCACCGTACCCGTGTCGTAGGACGATCCCTACGTATCCGGCCGGCCGTCGTCAGGCCTGGACGATGGAGAACTCCACGACGGCGAGCTCCTGCCGCTCGTCGCCCTCGATCCGGAGCGCGGTCAGCCGGTGCAGACCCCACTCGACGAACGTGATGTCCTCGAGCTCGATGACGCGCGGCTCGTGGATCGGCGTGCCCGGGATCTGATGGATCGTGTTGGCGACGAACGGGTGATCGACGTGGCCCAGCGACTTCGTCGGCCCTTCGATCTCGATGCGCAGCAGCGGCGTGCGGTCGACCTCGTCCGGATCCACGCCGAAGACGGCGGCGAACGTCACGCTCGCGGTGGCGGGCAGCGCGGGCAGCTTCGCCCACTCCCAGCCGGCGCCCTCCACGTACAACAGCCCGGCTTCCACATGGGCTGAATGCGCGACCATCGCCGCCACCGCTCGCATCGAGTGTGTCCCCTCGTTCCCAGGTACCTTCCCCCCGAGTTTCGCAGGTCATCGCTCGGCTGCTCCACGCGGAGGCGCTGGTTCACCCGCCCGTTACCGTGGAGACGTGGAGCCGAGGGCGCTGGTGGGGGAGTGGCGGCTGGCCCGCCGGGTCGTCGACCGGGCGGGCGGCGTGTACGGCTCGGTCGCCGGTGAGCTGGTCGTCACCCCGGACGGGACGGGGGTCCGGCTGGCCGAGCGCGGCCTGCTGCGGTGGCAGGGCGGTGAGTACCCGGTGAGCCGGGTCTCGCGGCTGCAGCTCCTCGACGGCGAGTGGTGGATGCTCTTCGAGGACGGGCGGCCGTTCCACCCGTGGCGTCCGGGTACGCCGGTGGTGCACCCGTGCGGCGCCGACACCTACGACGGGCTGGTCGTCCTCGACCGCGGCGGCACCCGCCTGCGCACGCTCTGGGACGTCCGCGGCCCGGCGAAGAACCAGCGGCTGTACACACGCTTCACCCGCGCGTCCACTGAGGCCTGCCGGTGAACAGGGCCTAGCCCGTCGGCGGCGGGTCGCGGCCACGACCGGCGCGGCACCCTCCATCGAGGCCCTTGAACAGGAAAGATGTCGGAGGGTAACGGCCACCTGACCAGAGGGAGGCTCCGGTGCTCGATACCCGGACCGACGAACCCAGGGCGACGACCGACCAGCGCGGCTTCGCGGTCGCGGTGACGCTCGGCGGTCAGCTCGCGCCCGACGTCGCCGCGTACGCCAGGGCGGCGGTCCGCGCCGCGGTCGGCCACCCGCGGGTACCGATCCTGCGGGCCGACGTCCGGGTCGTGCGCTACGCCGACCCGCAGCTCGCTCGCCCGGTGGCGTCCTACGCGACGGTGAACGTCAACGGCACCCGGGTGCGTGTCCACACGGCGGCGCGCACCGAGTACGAGGGGCTCGACGAGCTCCGTTCCGCGCTGCGGTCGGCCCTCGACCGGCTCGAGCAGGACCGCCGCGCGGACACCACCGAGCGGTCGACGACCACCGGCCTGCCCGCCGCGCCCCGCATCCGGGTTCCCGGCGTGGTGTCCGGGGAGTGCACGGTCGACGAGGCGATCGCGGTGCTCGACCTGCTCGACCGCGACTTCGAGCTGTTCCGGGACGAGGAGACCGGGGAGGACACGCTCGTCCACCGCGGCGGGCCTACCGGCTACCGGCTGATCCAGGCGCACCGTCACCCGTGGGAGACCTGCCCGTCGACCGCGCTGTCGATCGCCCGCGATCCGGCCCCCCGGCTGAGCGTCGAGGTCGCCGCGATCCGGCTGGCGCGCAGCGAGCGGCCGTTCGTCTTCTTCACCGACCTGGCGACCGGCCGCGGCACCGTGCTCTACGTCCGGCGCGACGGTGACTACGGCATGGTGACGCTCGCCTGAGCCGCACCGCGGGGCCTCCGGTCAGGCGGCACCGCGGAAGTCGGCCAGCCCGGGGCCGCCCTGGCGGCGCAGCTCGGCCGCGATCGACTCCGGAGCCGTGAAGTACCCGACGAGGTACCCGCGGCAGCTCAGCCGGAGCCGCGGGACGCCGTCGAGCGTCACCGGCTCGATCGCCCACCGACCGCAGCAGCTGCACACCACACCGCCAACCTCCGTCGGCCAGGTTGCAGCCCGATCGTCCGCAGGGTGGATCTTCGCAGTTCAGAGACCCTCGGCGAGGATCAGCGCCCCGATCGCGATCAGCACGACCGGCAGCAGCACGTGCCCCCACCGGCTGAGCACCTTCGCGACCGCCGGCCGCGTGGCGAAGTACCGGCCGGCCGCCACCCAGATCCCGACCAGGACCAGGAAGACGACCACGTAGGCGGTGGTCCCCCCGACCCCCGCGGTGGCGAAGACCGGCACGTACACCCCGATGTTGTCGCCGCCGTTCGCGAACGTCACGGTGGCGACCTCCCACGACCTGGGTCCGCCCTCGCCGTCGCCGTCGTCCCCGTCGGGGTCGTCGCGCTCCCGCCAGGCCTGCACCCCGGCCTTGACGCCCAGCGCGATCGGCAGCAGCCCGAGCCATGGAATCAGCCCGGTGGGCAGGAACGACGCGCCGAACGCCGCCGCACCGGCGACGACCAGAATGCCAGCGAACCCGAGGTACTGACCCGCCGCGATCCGCCGTGTCGTCCCGCGGACGCCCGCACCCTGCGCGAAGAACAGCGCGAGGACGAGGATGTCGTCGACGTTGGTGACGGCGAAGAGGCCGACCGCGCGGCCGATGGTGCCCGGATCCACGTGCGGTGTCTATCAGCCGGCGCGGTGGTAGGTGTACGCGGCTTCGTGGACGGCCTCGTCGCTCTCCAGCCCGGCGCCGAGGGCCCCGCCGACGGCCGCCAGCGAGCTGGTCAGGAACGCCAGCTCCAGGTAGTCGGTGAACGAGGCGGCATGCCCCAGCGTCTGCCCGAACAGGCCGGGGACGACGAGCCCCGCCGCGAGCGCGGCCGCCGAGACGAACAGCGCGGCGTAGAGCGCGAGCACGCCGAGCGCGACCGTGACCGTCGTCGTGACGTTGAACAGCGCCACCTGCCTGCGCTGGCCGGGGCGGCGGGCCCGCTCCCACAGGTTGCCGCCGATGATCAGCGTGAGGATGTTCGCCAGCACCGCGACGACCGCGATCACCGAGAGCCGGAGCCAGCCGTACGTGTCCGCCAGCACCCACATGTCGGGCGTCACCAGGGCGAACGCCCCCGCCGCCAGGGCTGCGGTCAGCGACCGGGTGAGCCGGATCGCCAGCCGCCACGGCCGGTTCGCGCGGATCATGCCGACCAGCAGCCGCAGGTTGCCGGTGATCAGGTGGGTGGCGAACTCCCAGCCACGCTGCTCACCCGGCTCGTCGGCCAGCTGGCGCAGGCGTTCGGCGCTGCGCCGCCGGTCGTCGTCGTCCGGGTCGGTGTCGTCCATGCCGACCAGCCGGTCGATCAGGTCCGCGACCGTGGTGCGGGCGCGGCTGCGGACGTTGAGCGCGCCGAGCGCCGGTACCGACACCACCCCGACGCTGTGCGACGCGCTCGCCTGCGCCACCACCGGCCGCCTGGCCTCGGAGAGGGGCAGGTTGGTGAGGCTGATCGCCAGGTCCCAGCCCTCGTCCAGGAGACGGTCGCGGGACGCGCCGATCAGGTCGGTGTCCCGATCGGTGCCGGCCGTGGCCACCGCGAACCGCCAGCCCAGGTCCGGGTGGCGGCGGCGCAGCTCCGGCCCGAGCTCCTCGGACAGGTGCGCGGCCAGCGCGGCCGGAGCGTCCGGCTCCGCGATCAGCCCGACGACCACCTCGACGTCCGGCGCACGAGTCCCGTCCTGAACAGAAGCATCCGCACTCACCTCAGCGTCATGCCCCGCCCGGCGCCGGGATACGCGCGCCGCGCAGCCGGCCCTCGCCGCCGGGTGCTCCGCCGTCCGTCGCTGCGGCGGGACTGCCCGCGGAGCGGCGGTACTCCCGCGGGGCGACGCCGAGCACGCGCTTGAACGCGGTGCTGAACGCGCTCTCCGAGCCGTAACCGACCTCCCGCGCGATCGTCGCGACCGGGTCGGTGCTGCGGCGCAGGCGGCGGCAGGCCAGCTCCATCCGCCAGCCGGTCAGGTAGTCCAGCGGGCTCCGCCCGACGACGCCGGAGAAACGGGCGGCGAGCGTGGAGCGCGACACCGCGGCCGTGGCCGCCAGCGCGGCGACCGTCCACGGCGCCGCCGGGCGTGCGTGCAGCGCCCGCAGTGCGGGAGCCACGACCGGGTCGGTCAACCCGGCCAGCCGGCCCGAGACGGCACCCGGGTGGGCCGCGAGGTACCAGCGCAGGACGCGGACGAACATCACGACCGCGAGATGCTCGGCGACCAGCGTCGAGCCCAGTGAGGTGGATCGCAGCTCGGCGTCGACCTGGTCGGGCGTCCAGCGCAGCGCGTCGGCTCCGGCCGTTCGGGCCGGCACGTGGATCACCGGCGGCAGCGCGTCCAGCAGCACGGTGCGGGCCCGTTCTCCGAAGGAGAACCGGCCGCCGACCAGCACCACGTCGGTGCCGTCCCCGGCCCGAGCGGTTCCGTCGGTCGCGCGGGCGAACAGCGGTCCGGCGGCCACCGCGGGCGTCCCGGGGTCGTCCGCCAGGACGTACGGGATCGGCCGGGTCAGCAGGTAGCAGTCGCCCGCCTCGAGCCGGATCACCTCGTCACCACCGACCAGTACGCCCGACCCGCGCCGGACGACGTTGAATTTGACGCCGTCCGGCGGCCCGAACGCCACCGCTGGGCGACCTGGACTCGTGGGCCGCCGACGGCATCACCGCGAACGCGCCGAACCCCGGATTCGTCCACACCGAGCTGCAGCGGCACGGCGTCACCGGCAGGTACTTCGAGGACAACCGGGAAGCCGAGGTCGCCGACTTCGCGGTCGACCCGGAGGCGGCCGAGCGGCTCTGGGAGCTGGGGGCCGCGGCGATCACCGCGGCGGGCTGACCGCGGTCCCGGCTCAGGCCGTGGGCGCCCAGCCCAGCGCCGGGCCGAGCTTCGTCGCCATGTCGGTGAGGATCTGCACGTAGTCCTCGTGCGCGAAGCTGAACGGCAGCGCGAACGCCACCTCGTCGATCTCCCGGAACGCCGCGTGCGCGTACAGCTGCGCGGCGATCTGGTCGGACGTGCCGATCAGGTCACGGGCGAACAGCATCCGGGCCGGGCCCTGGGGGCTCGTCGTGCGCGGGGTCCGGGCGTCGACGTAGGCCTGGTACTTCTCGCGCTGCGACGCGGACGCGCTGTCGGTCGGGATGACGACGAGCCCCTGCGAGACACGGCCGGTCGGGTTCGCGGCGCGGAACGCCCGCACGTGGGAGAGCTGGATCTCGGCGAAGTCCGCGGATTCCTCGGCCTTGACCACGCTGCTGGTCAGGAAGTTCATGCCGTGTTCGCCGGCCCACCCGGCGGACTTGAGGCTCGCGCCGCCGTACCACATCCGGCCACCGAGGCCGGGGGAGTGCGGCTCGACGCGGTGGGAGAAGACCTCGAAGCCCTCGACGCCGGCGTCGGTCACCTCTTCGCCGCGGACGAAGCGCAGGAGGCGGGCCACCCGCTCGTAGCTGAAGTCCTCGACGTCGCCGGTGTCGGGGTAGAGCGCGGGCTTCACCCGGTCGTAGTGCATCGGCGGCCCCACGCTCACGCCCGGCTCGAGCCGCCCGCCGGAGAGGATGTCGGCGGTCGCCAGGTCCTCGGCCAGCCGCAGCGGGTTCTCCCAGCCGAGTGGGATGACCGCGGTGCCGAGGTGGATGCGGCTGGTGCGCTGGGAGGCCGCCGCGAGCACCGCGACCGGCGAGGAGATGCCGTACTGCAGGTGCCGGTGCCGCAGCCAGGCGCTGTCGAAGCCCAGCTGCTCACCGAGCTGGATGATCTCCAGCGTCGACTCGTGGCCGGGGCGCGGGTCCGCGCCGTCGAACAGGCCGATCGTCAGGAAACCCAGCTTGCGCAGCGGCTGCGAGGACTCGGGCACGCCGATCATTGTGCCCCGGGCCGAATTCGGTGGACGGCGGGCCGGGGTACTGATGAGGTGACCCGGTGAGCACTCGCACCTTCCGCATCATCGTTCGCGGCTTCTTCGACGGGCTGACGCCCGAGCAGCGCGCCGAACTGCTCGCCGACGCCGCCGAGCACGACGTGTTCCACGCTCGGTTCACGCGCGAGGGGACGCTCACCTACGACCTGGCCGCGCGCTCCGCGTTCAACTTCCGGTTCGAGGACTCGGGTGAGACCGAGGAGGACATCCTCGCGGCCACCGAGCGGGCCGAGGCAGCCGCGACCGCGTGGCTCACCGAGCGCGGGTACGGCTTCAAGAACCTGCGGTCGACGGCGGAGGATCTCTCACTCGCGCCGCTGGCGAAGCGGCAGCGGCGTGCGCAGGCGGCCGGGGCCTGACCGCTCGCTACTCGCCGGCCAGCCGCGAACGCCGGGACCGGGCCGCCAGCCAGCTGTAGAGCAGCCGCCCGCCGTTCGTCTCGAATCCGGCGGCGCCCGGCTGCAGGGAGCGGTCCGCCGCCCCGCTCCACCCGCGCGGACGGCCGTCCACGTCCTCGTCGAGGTAGTCGGCGAACACGGCCGACAGCGTCCGGGCGACCTCGACGTAGGCGTCCGGCCGGGTGACCCAGGGGACGAGTACGTCGGCGATCGCGCCGACGGCCCCCTGGTCGGCCGATCCGTTCGGGGCGGCGCGGCCGAGCAGCATCGTCAGGTGGGCGGCCTCCCACGACTCCTCGGAACCGGCGACCAGCGTGCGCCGCGCGTAGTCGCCCTCCGCACCCGCGGTCGTCAGGCGGAACACGTGCTGCACCGCGGTGAGCAGCGACACCGCGGCCTTCTCCCCGGCGCCGCGGAAAGCGTGCAGCAGCGCGTCGCGGTC
>Ga0190269_10001708_pt1 | contig 10376 bp, 7 predicted proteins | sample Popmic249IS_FD_133749 | JGI IMG/M metagenome (GOLD analysis project Ga0190269, IMG submission 133749) | Populus adjacent soil microbial communities from riparian zone of Blue River, Arizona, USA - 249 IS | ecosystem: Environmental > Terrestrial > Soil > Riparian zone | place: USA: Arizona... | reverse complement strand
CGGGCAGCTCGCCTTGAGCGCGGCTGGGAGGTCGTCGTTCTTGTAGTCGATGCACGCGTCGAACCCGAGCGCCTCGACGACCCACGCGCACTTCTCTTTGCCGCCCGCGACGCCGACCACGCGCGCACCCTTGATCTTGCCGATCTGTCCGACCAGCGATCCGACCGAGCCGGCGGCTGCGGAGACCAGCAGCGTCTCGCCTTCCTGGATACCGGAGACGCTCAAGAGGCCGTGGTACGCGGTGAAGCCCGCGATGCCGAGGAGCGAATGCAGCTCGCTCAATGGCCGGTGGTCGGGGCACCGGCGCAGGGTGCGCGCGGGCAGCACGGCCCACTCTTGCCATCCGAGCTCGCCGCCTACGACGTCGCCGGGCTTGAGGTCCGGCGATTGCGACTCGACGACCTCACCGATCGCGTAGCCGTGCATCACGTCGCCCGGGTTGACCGCGGCCTTGTAGGTCGCCCCCTGCATCCACGCCCGGTTCGCCGCATCGAGCGAGAGCAAGACGCTGCGCACGAGCACCTCGCCCTCTTTGGGGACGGCGCGCGCGACGGTGCGCTGCTCGAAGTGCTCGGGCGTGAGCTTGCCGTTGGGTTTCTCACGCAGAAGGATCTGAAGGTTTTCGCTCATGGTCTCTCCAGTCGTGGATCCAGACTTTGTCATTTAATTGGCGGCGCTTTGGGGGCTCCCCGCCTGCAAGACTCGGTGATATGCGACGAGCATGCGTATTACGGGGACGGTTCTAAGGGCGGCGCTCGCCTGGGCGTCAATTAATTCTGGCGCGTTCGCGCAGGCACCTGCCGGTAAGCCTGCCGCGGCTCCGGCGGCTGCGGCCAAGGGAGCAACCGCCCCGGCGCAACCGGCCGCGGCCGCGCCCGCGCCCGCGCCCGCACCCGCAGCGCCCAAGGAGACGCCGATCACCGCCAAGAACGCCCGCGACCGCGTGCTGGAGATGAAGCTCGCCGGCACGCCGCCCGCTTCGATCGGCGGCAAGCTGTACGCAGCCAAGCTCGACGCCAAGCAGACGCTGCTCGTGCTCAACGGTGCCGGCTACACCGGCGGCGACCTCGTCGAAGGTCTGAAGCCGTACGGCGTGGGCTCGCTCAATCGCGCCAAGGCGCTGTTCAAGGCGGGCGCTACGCTCGAGGAGACGCTGCTCGTATTCGAGGGCCAGCCTGACGACGAGGTGAGCGAGACGCTGATCGCTGCCGGCTACCCGGTCGAGCAGCTCGCTGCTCGCATGCGCGAGCGCGGCGATGAGCCGAGCGCAATCATCGAGCTGCTCGAGGCTCAGGGTAAGAAGGGCGACGCGCTGAACGCGTCGCTCGCGTCGCTCAAGGTCACCGCGGGCGACGTGGCGAAAGAGCTGTCGGCCCAGAAGAAGAAGCCGGACGAGATCGCGACCACGTTGAAGAGCTATGGCTACCCGCTGAGCTCCATCGCGCGCGCGCTCAACTTCATCCGCACACCGGTCGCGGACCGCGCCAAGGCTTTGAAGAAGGCGGGCGCCACCGCCGAGGACATCGCGATCACGCTCAAGGATCAGAAAGTGGAAGATGAGGAGCGCGCCTCGGCGCTGCTCGCCGCCGGCTTCGACACCACCGCCACGGCCAAGGCGCTCGCGAACAGCAAGGCTGCGCCCGAAGCCATCGTGAAGGCGCTCGCCGCGCAGAAGGTCGACAACGCTAAGATCGCCAAGGCGCTCGACGGTGCGGGCGTCGGCGGCGTCGAGACCGTGCGCGCGTTCAAGGCGCAAGGCGTGGACTCGGCGGCGATCGCGAAGTCGCTCAAGTCGGTCGGTCGCTCGCCGGACATGATCGCTTCGAACCTCAAGGCCGCGGAGGTCGAGTACCCCGAGATCGCGCTCGCGCTCAGCAGCATGGGCGCAAAGCCCGAGGCGCTGGCCGTGAGCTTGGCCGAGCTCGGCGCGAGCGACGCCGAGCAGGTCGAGGCGCTGCTCGCCGCCAAGGTCTCGACCAAGGTGATCGCCAAGCAGATGCTGGCCAAGAAGTCCCCCGCGGCGGTCACGGCGGCCTTCGCGAAGGCCGGCATCAAGACCGAGGAGACGGCGCAGTCGCTCAAGGCGGCAGGCGTCGAGAGCAAGGATCTCGTCGGCGCGCTGCGCTCCGCCAAGCTCGACAATACGCAGATCGCGCTGGCGCTCAAGGCCACGGGCAGCTCGCAGACCGACATCGCAGCGACCATGAAAGAGGCCAAGGTCGACCGCGTGCACGTGGCGCGCGCGCTCAAGGAGCTCAAGGCCAACACCGCGGCCATCGCGCGCACGATGAAGAGCGTCGACTACACGATCCAAGACGTGGCGCTCGCGCTGCGCCTCTCGGACCACGGCAAAGACGACGTGCAGAAGGCGCTCGCAGGCGCGGGCTACCCGAAGAACGACATCCCAGGCGCGCTCGCCTACGCCGGCTTCAAGGATTGAGCCGCGCGCCTTTCACCACAGCCCGCGCTTGCCCGCGGGCGGCAGCGACCACTGGTACATCCAGGTCTCGGTGAGAGGCTTGCCGCCTGCGCGCAGGAACATCCGCAAGTTCACCGGCTCCTCGCTCTCGTCGAGCGGCTCGAGGTCGAAGATGGCGCGGTAGCCGTTGATCTCGCGCAGCGGCCGCGCCGAGGGGATCTTGATGTTGCCGCGCGAGACCTCGATGACCGGCTCGACCTTGGCGTCCTTGGGCAGCGTCGCGAGCGTGCCACCCGCGAAGTCGATCGCGAAGCGCCGCGAGTAGCGCGTGCGCTTCTGCCCGACGACGCCACCGAGCCCGGTGCGCGTGGCGACCACGTGGCCGAGGGCCGGCACGGCCGGCGGCTGAGCGCCCCAGTGCAACCGGTAGCCGAACAGCAGCTCTTGGCCAGCCTTGGTCGGCTCGCTCGGATTCCAGAACGCGACGATGTTGTCGAAGGTCTCGTCGACCGTGGGGATCTCGATCAGCTGCACCGAGCCCTGGCCCCAGTCGCCCTTCGGCTCGACCCACACGCTCGGGCGCTTCTCGTAGAACACGCCGTCGTCTTGGTAGTGGTCGAAGTTGCGGTCGCGCTGCAGCAGGCCGAAGCCGCGCGGAGCCTTGTCGGCGTAGGCGTTGAAGCGCAGCTTGCGCGGGTTGCCGATGGGCCGCCAGATCCACTCGCCGCTGCCGGTCCACATCGCGAGGCCGTCGGAGTCATGGATCTCGGGGCGGAAGTCGTTGGCCATGCGCCGATCGTTCTCGCCGCACTGGTACATGCTGGTGAGGGGCGCGATGCCGAGGCGCTCGATCGCCTTGCGCGGGTAGAGCGCCGCGTCGACGTCCATGATCATGTTCGTGCCGGGCGTGATCGCGAAGCGGTACGCGCCGGTGATGCTCTCGGACTCGAGCAAAGCGTTCACGATCAGCGTGCTCGAGCCCTTGGCCGGTCGCTCGAGGAAGAACGCCGTGAACACCGGGAACTCCTCGGGCCGCGGCAAGCCGCAGTCGACCGCGAGCCCGCGCGCGGACAGGCCGTACTGAAAAGAAGCCCCGACGGCGCGGAAGTAGCTCGCCCCTAGGAACGCGGCCACGTCGCGCGACCAGTCGGTGTCGAAGCTCAGCTGCACGCCCGCAAAGCCGAGGTCCTTAGGCAGCTTGCTAGGGTCGAGACCGCTCTTGCCGTAGTCGAACAGCGCCTTGTCGTACGCGATCTCCGCGGCCTTGCCGCCGTCGACCTCGAACACGTGCACCGGCGTCGTCTGGTACATGCCGAGGTGGAAGAACTGCGCGCGGAAGCGCAGGCCGAGCTTGCGCCAGAGCGAGTGCGTGAGCCGATACCGGATCGATTGGTGCTGGTCCCAGTCGAGCTTCGCGATCGAAGGCGGGAGCGGCTGTGCGGCTCGCTTGTGCGGCTGGCTGGCGAGGAAGCGCGCGTGGCCCTTGAGCCAGGCGTAGTCGAAGCTCTGCGCCGCCCCGACCGAGGCGAGATCCCAAGCCTTTGCCCAGCTCGGGATCGCAGACAGCGCGAGCGCCGCGCCGGCCGTCTTCGTGAATGTTCTACGCGAAAGCAGGGGAATCATGGCCGCGCAGCTGACCACATCGCGGCGGCCGAGTGGAGGGCTTAAACGCAGCGTCTTAGTCGCAAGCCTCACTGCCCGGGTGCAAAAGACAACGGTACTTCTCGCAGTCCGTCGTCGGGCTGGCCGTCAGCGTGGTGAAGCCGTCGCTCGAAAACCACTCGAGCTGCGCGCCGAACGTGAACGTAGGCATGGCCTCGAGGTGCGTGCGATCGAGGTCGCCCGAGTCGACGAGATCGTGCAGCACGTCCATGCCGATGGGCCGGATCCTGAGGCGTGCCGTCACACGAGCCGGCAAGCCGGCCGCAGTGCTCATGCGATACGACCGCTCCACGGCATTGGCGCCGAGCGCGAGCGTGGTGCGGGCGGGTAGGGTGCTCGACGAGTAGCCGTCCGGATACGCCTCCGAGCTCGCTGCTTCCCAGAACATGTGCACAGGGTCGCCGGCGGCGTTGAAGATCCGGTCGCGGAACAGCCAAAGCTGTGGATCGTGCAGCGGATCGCTGGCCGGCTTCTCCTCGACCTCGAGCGGGCCGATGTTGCCGCTGCTCACCTCTTCGATGATCTGCCCAGCCGCGTCGTAGGCCAGGACCTCGAGCCACATCCTGCGGTCTTGCGCGGAGCCGCTCGGTTGGTTGTGGCCCGCGTTGGTCTCGAGGCGAAACGTGAACACGTCGGGCTCGCTGACCTCGAGCGTGAAGAACGTGATGCTCGCTTGCCCGAGCTGGCAGTCTTCGACCGCGCTCTCGAGCGCGTCGCGGTTCGGAAAGTCGGTGAGCGCGACGTCGATGCCCGGCCACAGGTGCTCGTGCACCGAGCGCTCCCCGGCGCCCGGGTACACGGCCGCAGCCGCGCGCCGCTCGGGCATATGGCAGCTCTGGCAGGCGTCGAAGGGCGGCCCGCCGGGCTCTGCGCTCATCGCCGAGATGCTCTGCTGGTACTCCGCGAACGTGCGCTCGAGGTGCACGCCGTTCGGCGTCACGATGTCGTGGCAGCCGCCGCAAATGGCGGACGCGCTGCGGTTGGTGTGCACGAGCAGCTCGGAGTGCTCGGCACGGTGCGCAGTCGGTTGCACGGGGTCGCGGATGGTTCCGCGCATCGTGGTGTCGTCCGCAATCCGCAGCTGCGCGTTGTGGTCGCCTTCGATGGCCACCAGGTTATGGCAGAAGTAGCAACTCACGCCTCGGTCACGGTCGGGGAGCTCGTCCAGGTTCAGCCCGTCCGTCGTGAGCCCATCGATGACGGCCATCGGCGCGTGGCAGCGCACGCAGAAATCGCCGAGCGCACCGCCGGTCTCGCGCTGCCCGCGCGCGTTCATGGCGATGAACACCGGATCTTTCGCGGCGTACGCGTGCATGCTGCTCGACCACTCGCGGAAATGCCCGGGGTGGCAGCCCTTGCAAGTCTCCGGGTCTCGCAGCTGCTCTTTCGTGAGCCTTTGCACAGCTCCGCCATCGTCCGGCGCAAGGGTGCCCCCGTCACCGGGCGGGGACGGACGGTCTGCGCAGGCGACCAGTGTCCAAAGCAACGCGACGCTCGCTCTTCGCATCTGCGGATCCAGATTTTGTCAGTGGCTCGCTGTCCTTGCAGGGGACTCGTCGGGCCGCACCGGTCAATGGTATGCCGAGTGAGCACGATCGCAGGGCGAAAGGACCCGGGGGCAGTCGAGGGATGAGTCGTTCGAGTTTTTCTGCGCTGTGGGTTGTCTTGGGCTGGAGCGCTCTCACCGGCTGCTCCGCGCTCATCGATGTCGGCGGCGATCAATGCACGGTCGACGACGAATGTGAGCGCCTCGGCTTCGAGGCCGTGTGCGAGCAGGGCATCTGCGTGCGCAGCGAGATGTCCGGCGAGACGTGCGACGGCGGCAGCTGCACGACCGAGAGCGACGCAGGGCCCGAGGCGTCACCGCTCGGCGGCTCGTGCGTGGGCAGCCTGCGCTGCGAAGACGGCGTGTACTGCTTCAAAGACCAATGCGTGATCGAGGAGGACGTCAGCCGCTTCATCTGCACGGTGCGCGCGCCGACGCCCGTCGACGCCGTGCGCTTCACCATGCCCGTGCGCGACTTCGTGACCGAGATGCCGCTCGCCGAGATGGTCGTGCTCGCGTGCCTCGAGAACGACATCACCTGCGACGCTCCGGTCGCGATGTTCGAGGACACGGCAGGCACCGGCGACGTGGAGCTCGATCTGCCGTACGGCTTCGCGGGCTTCCTCGAGGTGCGCAGCCCCGATGCGCTGACCTCGCTCTGGTACTTCACCAAGCCGTTGTATGAAGAGACCAATGCGAAGGTGCTGAAGGCGGTCGCGCCCGACACCGTGGAGCTGCTCGCCTCGATCACCTCCGTCGAGGTCGAAGTCGACAAGGGCATCGTGATCATGGAGGCCTTCGACTGCATGCGCGGCGCGGTCGGCGGCATCCACTTCGAAGAGGACAAGGCAGACGCCTTGCCGTTCTACATCATCGATGGCCGGCCCAACACGGCGAGCACGATCACCGTGCGCAACGAGCAGGACAACCAAGCGGCCGGTGGCTTCATCAACGCCACGCCGGGCTTCACGCAGTTCTTCGCGCGCATCGGCATCGATGGTCCGCTGCTCGGCACCTTCAACGCGAACGTAAAGGCCAACACCGTCACCTATATCGATATCCACCCATGAAGTATCGAGGCACCGCCGTGGAAGAAACCGCGCGCACTTCTCAGCTCGGACGCTATCGCCTGGTCAGCACGCTCGGCCAAGGCGGTATGGGTACGATCTGGCTAGGGGTGGCGGGCGGCCTAGGAGAGTTTCGCAAGCTGCTCGTGATCAAGGAGCTGCGCTGGGATCTCACGCGTAATCATCGCTTCGTCGAGATGTTCATGGACGAGGCCAAGCTCGCCGCGCGCCTGAACCACCCCAACGTGGTGCAGACGCTCGAGGCCGGTGCCGAGGACGAGCGCTACTTCCTGGCCATGGAGTTCCTCGACGGCCAGCCGCTGAGTGAGGTCATGCAGCGCGCAGCGCTCGACCCGCTGCTCACGCTGCCCGTGCGGCTTAGGATCCTGTGCGACGCGCTCGCCGGCCTGCACTACGCGCACGAGCTGACCGAGTACGACGGCACGCCGCTGCACATCGTCCACCGCGACGTGAGCCCTCACAACATCTTCGTGACCTACGACGGCCAGGTGAAGGTCGTCGACTTCGGCATCGCCAAGGCGGCCGACGCCGAGAACTTCACGCAGCCCGGCATGTTCAAGGGCAAGTTCGCCTACGCCTCGCCGGAGCAGGTGGAGGGCAGGGGCGTCGATCGGCGCGCCGACATCTTCGCGGTGGGCGTGATCCTTTGGGAGCTGATCACGCTCAATCGCTTCGCCAAGGGCAAGCCGACCCAAGAGTCGTTCGACGCGCGCATCTCGGGCCGCGAGCTGCGCTTGTCGCAGCTGCCGCTCGACGTGGAGCCCCTGCTCGCCGAGATCTGCGACCGCGCCATCGCCGTGGATCCGCGGCGCCGCTTCCCGACCGCTGAGCACATGCGTCACGCGCTCGAGCAGTACTTGTTCTTGAGCGGCGAGCGCGTCGATACGCCCGCGCTCGCGAAGATCATGCAGACGGTGTTCTCGGCCGAGCGCGCGACCATGCACCGCGTGATCGACAATCACCTCAAGGCGGCCGACTGCTCCGAGTCGCTCGTGCGGCAGCTGCGGCCGTTCCCGACGCCCGCCGCGCCGGACCCGCACGAGCAGGACACGACGACCGTCGCGGACCTCTCGGAGCTCGCAGAGTCGACGAGCCGCAGTGAGGAGCTGCCGGTCGTGCAGCGCGAGCCGGACGCGCAGACCATCGCCACGAGCTCCGGCTTGACCGAGCCGCCGCCCGCGCTGCGTCCGAAGCGTACCGCCGTGTGGTTTGCGGCCGCGGTGGCCGCTGCGGCGATCGTCGGCGCGCTGTATGCGTGGCCGAAGGATTCGATCTCGAGCGTGCCGCTGCCGCCCGCGTCGGCGACGCCCGAGGCGACGGCCGCGGCGCCGAGCACCGCGCCGGCGCCCGTCGCAGCGCCCAGTGTGCCCGTGATTGCCCCCGAAGACCCCCGACCCGCGGCTGCGACCGCACCGAGCGCGGCGCCTCAGCCGGTCGATGAGGCCGCCGAGTCGCGGAGCCGCGAGCGTCGCGAGCGCCGCGCGGGTCGAGGCCGCGGCATGCCCGAGGCGCCCGTGGAGCCGACCGAAGAGTCTTCGGCATTGGGCGGCTTCGCGTTCGGCTTGGGCGGAGGCGAAGACGACGAAGCGGACACGGTCACGACGCGCGAAGCCGCGCGCGACGCTCAGGATGAGGCCGTCAGCCCTGGCTCGCTCCGCGTCACGCTCGACGAGCCGGAGCCCGAGACGCCGTCCTCCGATTTCGGCGAGGATCTACGCGACCATCGACAAGAGAAGCGCCGCACGCTCGACACCGAGGATCCGTTCGATGAGCCGTAAGCCTAGAATCGTGGCCGCTGTAATGTTGGCGCTAACGCTGGGCAGCGCACGGGTGCACGCGCAGGACGCCGAGCCCGAGGTCGCCCCAGACTCCATCGATGGGGCTGCGCCGGCCGAGGGGGGTGAGTCCGAGACCACGCTGCGCGCCCGAGAGCACTTCAAGAAGGGCGTCGATTACTACGCCGAGGGCGACCTGACCGCGGCGATGGTCGAGCTCAAGCGCGCGTACGAGATCGAGCCGAGCTTCCGGTTGCTCTACAACCTGGCCCAGGTCGCCTACGAGCAGCGCGACTACGCCGCGGCCGAGCGCTACTTCAAGGACTACCTCGATCAAGGCAAGACCCAGATCGAGATCGAGCGGCGCATCGAGGTCGAGCGTGAGCTCGAGCGGCTGAAGGGCCGCGTCGCCGATATCTACCTGCGCACCAACGTCGGCGGCGCTCAGCTCTTCATCGACGACCACCCGATCGGCACCGAGCCGATGGAGAAGCCGGTGCGCGTGAGCGTGGGTCGCCGCACGATGCGCGCCGAGCTCCCGGGGCGAGCGCCCGCGACGCGTGTGGTCGAGGTCGTGGGCGGCGAGCCGCAGCGCATCGAGCTCAGCTTCGCGGCGCCGGTGGACCTTACGTACGAGGAGCCGGCAGCCGACAGCGGCCCGAGCGCCGCCCTGTTCACCGGCATCGCGACCGGCGTGCTCGCGCTCGGCACGACGGGCATGGCGATCTGGACCGCGAGCGAGCAGTCCGAGTACGACGACGCGGTCGATCGCGAGACGTCGCGCGCCGAGCTCGACGACCTGAGCGACAGCGTGCAGCAAAAGGCGCTGATCACGGACGTGCTCCTTGGGGCGACGATCGTCACCGGCACGATCACGTTGATCCTGGCCTTGACCGACGACGCTCCCGAGGAGCGCGCGGCGTCGAGCGCGCTCACGTTCGGCCCGAGCTCCATCGGTGCGCGCTTTTAGCCTGCTCAGCTCGGGCTGCCGCTCTTGGGCGGAGCAGGGTTCTTCGTGAGCTGACCGATGAGCTTATCGGCCGCGGCCTTGGAGCTCTTCTGTGGAGCCACGGGTTGCTTCTTAGGCGCCGCGGGCGCGTGACCGTTCCGACCTCGAATCGACTTCATGGCACGTCCCCTAGCACGGTTCAGAAGCGCCACACGCGCTTCAGAGTGATCCGATGGTGACTTTCGCTGCGAAGCTGTGCGGGAGGGCCGATGTTAGCCTCAGGCGAAATCACCGGAGGCCCAGCCCATGCGTGCTTCAGAGATCCGGACCTTCACATTCCGAAACACCGTACTGCTCTCGGACTGGTGCTTCAAAGGCGCTACCCCCGAGGTCGCCTGTTACCTGAACGAGTCCACCGACGTCGCGTTCCAGCTCTGGACCGAAGCCGGCAAGTATCGCCACACCGACCCGCTGCACGGACACGCCCGGCAATACGGCGACTGGAAGCAACTCACGCCGGAGATCCTTCCCTAGCAGACCGAACGCGAGTCATTCCAGCGCCTTGACGGTTCGGACCCGGGTTGCTACACGGCTCCAGCTTTTTTGGGCTGCACAGGGCCGTTAGCTCAATCGGCAGAGCAGCGGGCTTTTAACCCGACGGTCGACGGTTCGATTCCGTCACGGCCCACTCAGAGACTTCTGTCCCCATCATCTAGCTGGCCTAGGATACCGGCTTTTCACGTCGGCGACGCGGGTTCAAATCCCGCTGGGGACGCTCTCCTCCACGAAAACGAACGGCTCCACACCGTCGCCCGCGACGGGATGGAGCCGTTCGTTCTAATGCACCAGCGAGAAGATCCGGGACTTGTCGTCGGCGAGCCAGATGATGAAGGCCTTGCCCTTGATGTTCTCGAGGGGGACGAGGCCCCAGAAGCGG
>Ga0190269_10001707_pt1 | contig 10378 bp, 10 predicted proteins | sample Popmic249IS_FD_133749 | JGI IMG/M metagenome (GOLD analysis project Ga0190269, IMG submission 133749) | Populus adjacent soil microbial communities from riparian zone of Blue River, Arizona, USA - 249 IS | ecosystem: Environmental > Terrestrial > Soil > Riparian zone | place: USA: Arizona... | reverse complement strand
CCGGCTGGCCGCACTCCAAGGTGTCCAAGTTGGAGCGCGGACAGCAGACCGCGACACGATCCGACGTGGACGCCTGGGTGGAGGCGACGGGTGCCGCGCCCGCGGACGCCGAGCGGTTGCACGTGGCGCTGAAGCAGGCCCGCCACGAGTACACCCAGTGGCGGCAGCGTCTCTCGACCGGGACGCGGGCGCGGCAGCTGCAGCGACGCGAGGCGGAGGCGGAGGCGACGCTCATCCGCGCGTTCGAGCCGGGCGTGCTCCCCGGCCTGTTGCAGACGGCGGATTACGCGCGTGCCGTGTTCGAAGGTGTCGTCAGCACGTATCAGGTGACCAACGACATCGAAGAGGGCGTCCGCGCCCGGCTCAGCCGCCAGGATCTGCTCTCCCAGCCGGGGCGGCGCTACCACTTCGTCCTGGCCGAGACGGCTCTCTACTGCCGCGTCGCTGATTCATCGGTCATGCGTGCTCAGCTCGACCGGTTACTCACGGTGGCGCGGATGCCCGCCGTCGACCTCGCCGTGGTGCCGCTGGGGGCGCGGTGGCCGGTCGGCCCGCTGAACGGCTTCTGGATCTTCGACCGCGACTACGCGTTGGTGGAGACGCTCGGTGCCGAGTTGACTCTGCGTGAGCCCGCCGACATCGCGGTGTACGAGCGGATCTTCGAGACGTTCTCCCGACTGGCGGTTCGCGGGTCGGCCGTCACCGATCTCATCCTCGGTGCCACCCGCCGGTACGCAGGGTGAGACTCGTGTCCTGATATTCGGCCGTCCGCACCCCGGATCGTCGCGCCGGTGGCAGTCGGTCCGTATTCTGGGCGCTTCTCGGGGGATACGAACGCTTCCGAGTGACTTCAGTGTGACCACGGGGAACGGTGATGACCCAGTATCCGGCCGGCGGCGGCCAACCGAGCGAAGGCGAGCATCCGGGCGCGCAGCAGAACCCGCCGGTGGGAGAGCCCGGCTGGACGCTTCCACCGGAGCAGTCGCCCAGCGGACCACCGGCGCCGAGTCAGGCGTCCGGCCCTCCGCAGAGCGCGTTACCGCCTAGCGGACAAGCTCACGGTGGGTATCCGCCGTCGTACGGGCAACCGCCCCAGTACGGGCAGCAGCCGCCCGTCTACGGGCAGCCGGAGTACGGGCAGCCGCAGCCGCCCGCCTACGGCCAGCCCCAGTTCGGCCAGTCCCAGTTCGGCCAGTCCCAGTTCGGCCAGTCCCAGTTCGGCCAGCCCCAGTACGGTCAACCGCAGCAGGGGCAGCCGCAGCCAGGGCAAGCGCAGTACGGCCAGAACTACGGCCAGCAGCCGCCGCAGCAGTTCGGGCAGCCGCAGTCGGGTCCGCCCCAGCAGTTCGGCCAGCAGCCGCAGCAGTTCGGGCAGCAACAGTACGGCCAGTACGGGCAACCACAGCAGTTCGGCCAGACCCCGGATCCCGGTCAGCCGGCGCAGTACGGGCAGCCCCAGCAGTTCGGCCAGCCTCAGGAGTTCGGGCAGTCCCAGCAGTTCGGGCAGCCTCAGCAGTTCGGGCAGCCGCAGTACGGGCAGCCCCAGTACGAACAGCAGGGGCAGTACGGGCAGCCCCAGTACGAACAGCAGGGGCAGTACGGGCAGCAGCCGTCGGAGTACGGCCAGGCGTTCGGCCAGCCGCAGCAGTTCGGCCAGCCGCAGGAGTACCAGCAGTTCGGCGAGCAGCAGCCCGCCTACCCCGACCAGCAGTACGCGGCGGAGCACGCCGCCTACAGCCCGGAGTACGGGGCTCCGCCGCCGGCCGAGCCGAAGAAGCGGCGCTCGGCGGTCGGGATCGCGCTCGTCGTCGTGCTCGCGCTGCTGATCGTCGGCGGCGGCGGTGGCACCGCCTGGTACATGCTCCGGGACGACAAGAGCGCCGACACCGCGGCGGCCGCCCCGGTCGAGAAGAAGTGCACGAGCGGCACGGTCGGGGTGGTCGGTGACACCGGTGGGAAGTCCGACGACCCCGGCGAGGCCGCCGTCGCGATCACCACGCTCGCCGCGGAGGAGTACCACGCCAAGAACCCGGACTGCACGATCGCCGTCCGCGAGTTCGACAGCGGCGGCGAAGAGGAGAAGGCGAAGCTCCTCGCGGACAAGATCATCGCGGACAAGTCGATCCTCGGCGTGATCGGACCGCTGTACTCCAAGGAGGCGCAAGCCGCCTCGCCGCTGTTCGACAAGGCCGGCTTGCCGATGGTGAACCCGACGACGTCCACGGTGTCGCTCGGCGAGAAGAACATGAAGAGCTTCCACCGGACCGTCGGCACCGACGCCGACTCCGGTGTCGCGATGGCGAAGTACATCAAGAGCAGCGATCCGGCCGCCAAGGTGTTCGTCGTAGACGACGGCACCCCCTACCCCAAGGCCATGGCCGCGGCGGCCAAGACGGACCTGGGCACGCTCGTCGTCGACTCGGCGACCGTGAAGACGGGTCAGACCGACTTCAGCCTGCTCGCGTCGACGATCGTCGACTCCGGCGCCACCGTCATCGCGTTCGCCGGGTTCGCCGCGGAGGGAGCCGGCATCCGGAACGCGGTGACCGACGCCGGCGGTAAGGACATCGACTTCGTCGGCGGCCCGGGCATGATCGACACCCTCTACGTCACCGAAACCGGTGAGGCGGGCCAGGACACGATCCTCGTCTGCGCGTGCACGCCGGGGAGCGGGCTGCCGGAGGACTTCCGGAAGAAGGTCGAGGACCAGACGACGACGCGGCCGAACCTCTACGTCGGCGAGATGTACGACGCGGCGAACGCGCTGATGGCGGCTTTCGCCGCAGGCAACAAGTCCCGAGCCGACGTCAACAAGTTCCTCGACAAGTACTCGGCCAAGGGCGTCACCGGGCCGATCGCGTTCGAAGCCAACGGCGAGCTCAAGGGCACGCCGCCGGAGTGGTACTTCATCGAGGGCAACGACGGCTTCATCGGTAAGAGTCGTATTCAGTAGGGCGGATTCGACGGCTGCGCCCCAATTGAGGGGGCGCAGCCGTGACCGATGCGGTAAAGATCCGGTAAAGCCGCCCCCTGGGGGGTTTCGTTGACCCCTCAATTGTCCTCATGCGACGTACGAGCGGAACCCGGTCGTTCCGACCGGTCGGGGTAGCGGCCATCGGTCTGGGAGTGGTGGCTGCGACCTGCTGTGTGTGGGCCTGGATGGCGTACACGTACCTGCTCGGAAGCAAGGTGACGATCCTCCCCGGCGACCAGTGCCTCTCCGCGCTTCAGTCCACGACCGGCGAGGTCACCTGCATCGACGGCATGTGGCTGACCGGTACGACCGTGCACCAGGGGACGTTGATCGACTACCGCCAATCCGGCGGGACTTTCGAGTACGACCGGATCCCGGCCCGTCTCCTCGGGACGACCGCTCGTACCCGGCCGCCGACGCTGTCCTTCGTCGCCGGACTCGCCGGCCCGCCACTACTCGTCACGGCCGTGATCATCTATGGGGTGTCCGCCGCCGCGTCCATTCGCTCGCGTCAACGCGAGTCGGTGAGGGTGGCCTGAATCCCGGCCGGCTCCGCTGAGTCGAGTCGTCTCGCCGACCGAGCGCAGCGCTTGCCCGGACGACAAGTGAAATCCTCTCGCGAAAATGCACCCAAGCATTTTTCGTGATCGGGAATTACTGTCCTGATCCCCAATCAGATCAACTGGTCGCCCCACGGCGGAGCTTCTGCTCGGCGTGTCGGGCGACTTTGTGCTGCGGCGCGGAAAAGCCTGCCCGGCCCGTCCCCCGGCCGCGTTTGCCCTGCATGACGAGCCGGACGGCTACGGGCTCCCGGCCTACCTGACCGGCGGGTATGTGAGCAATCGGCTGATCTTCCGGGGTTGCGGCCAATTGCCCGATCGGTATGATTCGGATCGGTTCGGGGCGAAGTTCGCATATCGCCATCGGCTCGGCCGGTGGCGGTGGGCACCATACGACGATGCGGCACGACGAGGCTTGAGTCTGGTGTGTTGGTCTTGCCTGAAAAGGTCTATCGAATCTGAACCCTCGTTGTGGCGGAATCGGCCGACGGTGAATGCCGCCGGGCTGCGTGGCCCCATCTTCGTCTGAATCCGAACCGGTATCACGGTCCGGGACAGCTTTTTGCGCGAGAAGGCTCTCCCTGACAGTTGTTGTCCCTTGGAACTGAAGAAGCGAGTGATTCTCAAATGCGTAAGTTGATCGGTCCCGGCGTACGTGCGACAGTGCGCGCCGGAGCACTCTCCGCTGGTCTGGTCGCTGCCGCGGCTATGGCCACGCAGCCGGCCATGGCTGCCCAGGCCGCCGCTGCTCACAGCAACGCCCCTGCCGCGGTCTCGAGCCAGGCGCAGCACCAGCAGCCTCGCGGTGGCTGGGACGACGACCGCGACGACCGTCGCGACTGGCGCGACCGCGACGACCGTCGCGGCGGCTGGGACCGCGACGACGACCGTGACGACCGTCGCGACTGGCGCGACCGCGACGACCGTCGCGGCGGCTGGGGACGCGACGACGACCGTGACGACCGTTGGGGCGGCGGGCACAAGCACCACAAGAAGCGGCACCACCACAAGCCGCACTGGAAGAAGAAGAACCACCACCACAAGCCGCACTGGAAGAAGAAGAACCACCACCACAAGCCGCACCACAAGAAGCACTACAACAACGGCTGGGGCAACCTCGAGCGGAACCCGTACAACTAAGCAGCTCGAGGGGTGGCGGTCCTCGTCGGGGCCGCCGATCCGACCGTAAGTTCAGCCGCTCGTCAGCGCGGGTGAAGACAGGATCGACGAACGCGCGCCGCTGCCGATGCTCCATGGCAGCGGCGCGCCTTCGTTTCCCGGCCGGACGTGCCGCGCCTGGTTCCCGCGCGCCGCACGCCGTCGCGGCTTGCGCCGCCTCTCGCGACGCCGTGGCGGGTACCGCGTTCGGCAAATACAGCAGTGCCGAGCCGCTCGCTCAGCCGGGAACGCAACGGTCGGAAGAAATGGCCAGGTCCGCGAATCCATCTATCTGCATGTTGCATTCGCATAATGGATTAGCCCCAGTCTGCAGAGCTTCCTTGAATTCTCGGAATCTTTCTCACTTCTTGTCGTATCCAGCGCTGAGCGGTCTGTTGAATCCGGAATTCCTCGTTAGTCTGGTATCGCGTGGCACGGCGATGCCACGTTCCGTTGAATATTCAATTCCGGAAACAGGTTTGCCATCGAAGGGATCGATGATGATTCAACTACCGTGGTGGGGTGCACAGGTCAGTCTGGTAGCCGCGGGCTTGGCGGTGTCCGTCTGCGCGCCGGCCTTCGCGGGCGAAGGAGCGCGGCACGTCGCGGCGGCGGGCGTCGCGGGGGTGTCCTCCGGCACGCATTCCGCATCGGTCAGCACCGGTGAGACGCCTACTACTGGCAACCGGACGCGGTACCGGTGCGTGCGGGGGACCAACGCGGTCAGGGCCCACGGGCGCAACGGCGTCAGTGCCAACGGCGCCAACGGCCGGAACGCCAACGGGGGTCGTGGGGGCGCGGCTGGCCAGCGAGGGCGTGACGGTCAGCGGGGTGCGGACGGCCAGTCCGTCATCGTCATCCGCCGCCCTGGCCCGTCGAACGTCAGTGCGGCCGAGTGCGCAGCCGAGGTTCGGCGAGCACAGCAGCGCATGGCGCAGGCCCGGGCCCGGGCGCGGCAGCAAGCGGCGGCCGCCCAGGCACGGCTACGGAAGGCGATGGGCAACATCGGGCGGCGGCACCGCTGATCGTCCGGTGCGCGCGCCGTGGTGGACGGCGTCCGGCGGTTGCACGTTTTAGCATTCCGCAGCCTGACGGAATCCCAGGTCCGCATGGCGATTCGCGCAGTCGAAATCGGACGAGGTCGCGTCCGCAGGCATGGTCGCGAAATCTTTTCCGGTTTGCAGATTCTCCCAAAATAATCCGCCGAGGGGCCGTTTTGGGCCTTGAGTGCTTCTGGGGGAGTATGGCATATTTCGTGACAGCTCGGACTTCGAGCTCGCTACTCGCACCATCCGGTGCGAGTAAGTGACTGAGTTACTCGAGAGTTCCGTCCTCAAATCGGTCGCCTCCGCGTTACGAGCGTCTCTGACCGTTTCTTTTCGCCGTGCTTCACGTGCGGCGGGGGATGACTCCCGAAGGCTCACCTGACACAAATCCTGCGGCGCCCCGCTGCAGGACTCATGAAAGGAACGGACGTTCATATGAAGTCCTGGGTTCGATACGGTGCCCGTGTCGGTGTTCTCTCCGCTGGTCTGCTCGTCGCTGGAATGATGGGCTCGCAGGCCGCCCAGGCGTCGACGCCGACCAGCAGCCTTCCGTCCATCGACATCAACGTCGGCGGTGACGGCGGCAACGGCGGCCGCGCCGGCGACGGCGGCAACGCGATCGCCGAGAGCATCTTCGGTGACGCCGAGGCCAACGCCGGTGACGGCGGCGACGCCAACGGTGGCGACGGCGGCGACGTCGACAGCTTCGGCGGCGGCGGCTTCTTCGACGTCAACGTCGGTGGCCGTGGTGGCCGCGGCGGCCGCGGTGGCGACGGCGGCGACGCCTTCGCTTTCGCCGGCTTCGGTGACGCCGAGGCCAACGCCGGTGACGGTGGGAACGCGAACGGTGGGGACGGTGGCGACGTCGACTGACGTCCGCCTGACCGCTCCATCTTGAGTAACCGCACTCCGCCGAGTACTCGCGTCTCGGCGCAACGGCCGGTGCCCGCCGCTCGAATCGGCGGGCACCGGTCGGTCGGTGATCGGCCGATCGCTGGGGCCGATCACGACCGTTGCATCCAACTCCTTCTTTGACCGGCTCGCCATCGGGGGCGGGATGCCGCTCCTATCCGTTCTCGCGGCCGGACACCCGCACCCCCATGCGGTCCCCCGAAAGGACTCACATGAATACCTGGATCCGACGCGGCGCGCAGATCGGACTCGTCTCCGCGGGCCTGCTGGCCGCGAGCGCTCCCGCGGCCATGGCCGCAGCGCCCGCACACCCCTCCGACCACCGGTCGAGCTCGGTCTTCAGACACTACGACGAGGCCGAGGACGAAGACGGTCGCTACGACGAGTCCGACGACGAGTCGGACGGCAACCGGGGCTCCGGCAACGCCCAGGCCAACGCCGGCGACGGCGGGAACGGCGCTCCCGGTGTCTACAACGCCCCGGGCAGCTTCAACCTCGTCAACATCGGATTCGGTGGGAGCGGCGGCAACGGTGGCAACGCCACGGCCGCCGGCAACGGCGGCTTCGGTGGCTCCAACGAGGCCAACGGCGGCAACGGTGGGAACGGCGCGCCGGGCATCTACAACGCGCCAGGCAGCAACAGCTTCATCAACGTGGACGTGCCGCTGAGCACCGAGCAGGCACTGCCCGGTATCGCAGGCAACCCGTGGCGGACCCCGCTGCGTCGGCGCTGACCGTCGGATGACGGACCTGGTCGGACACGGTGTCCGGCCAGGTCAACGCGCGACCGTGATGGTCGCGCCGACCGCGTCCGGCTGGGAGGCCAGAGTGAGCAGGGCGTCCGCGACGTCGGCTCGCGATACGGTGTACCCGCCGCGGACACCGTCGCGGCCGGTGCGGTAGCGCCCGGTGTGCGGCTTGTCGTCGAGCTTCGGTGGCCGGACGAGCGTCCAGTCGAGTCCGCTCGCGCGGATCACGGACTCCATCGCGCGGGTGTCGGCGAACGGGGTCGCGAGGAAGCGTCCGAGCAGCGGCTTCACGACGTACCGCGTCAACGGGTCGTCCTTCCTCTCCACGAAAGCCCCGCTGGCGCTCACCAGCAGAATTCGTCGCACCCCGGCCTCGCGAGCAGCGGTCACGAGCGCCCGCGCGCTGTCGGTGCACACAGTGGCGGAGTCGCCGCGCCGCACACCGAGGGCGGAGATCACCGCGTCCCGGCCGACGATCAACGGCGCGAGCTGCGCAGGGTCGAACACGTCGGCTCGGGCCACGTCGAGTGCAGGGCCGGCGGGGACGAGCAGGCGCCCCGGATCCCGGACCACGGCAGTGACCTGATCGCCGTCGGCCACCGCCTGCCGGACCACCTGCTGCCCGATTCCGCCGGTCGCCCCGAGGACAGTGAGCTTCATGGCGTACCTCCGAGTTGGTTAGTAAGTACTCACCCACCTAGAATGACGACGACCTGCCGTCGACGTCAAGGAGTGCGCGTTGAGCACCCGGGACCGCATCCTCGACGCCGCCGCCGCGGTGATGCGCGCGCACGGCATGGCCCACGCCACCACCAAGGAGATCGCCAAGGCGGCCGGCTTCTCCGAGGCGACGCTGTACAAGCACTTCGCCGACAAGACCGAGCTGTTCGTGCGGGTACTCGAAGAGCGGTTGCCGCCGTTCGTCCCCACGGTGACGCGGCTGCGGGCCGGCGAGGGCGCCGTGCTGGACAACCTGCGTCAGGTCGCGGCCACCGCGATCGTCTTCTACACCGACAGCTTCCCGATCTCAGGGTCGATCTTCGCCGAGCCGAAAGTGCTCGACGCCCACCGGGCGGGGCTGCGCCGTACCGGCCGGGGGCCGCACAAGGCGAACGAAGCGCTCACCGCCTACCTCCTCGCCGAGCAGGAGCTGGGCCGGATCCGCGCCGACGCCGACCTCCCGACCGTCGCCTCGCTCCTGCTCGGCGCCTGCTTCCAGCAGGCGTTTCTCCATCAGTTCGCCGACGACGCCGAGCCGGAAGCCGAAGCGGTCGCCGACCGGCTGGTCGCCGCACTCGCTCCGGTCATCGAAGGGGCTTGACCGGGGCGAACACCGCTCGTGGCGCACGAGGTGCAGGGGGTACGACCGGCGGTCATGGTGGGGTATCGCGGAATGCTCGGTAGGCTGAACCACTGTTTGGCCGCATCCCGCTTCTTCCTCTTCCAGGAGTCTCCGTGCCCGCGCCGACACGCGTCGTCGTCGATGTCATGCTCAAGCCCGAGATCCTCGACCCGCAGGGTCAGGCCATCGCCAACGCCCTGCCCACCCTCGGGTTCTCCTCGATCGCCAGCGTCCGCCAGGGCAAGCGCTTCGAGGTCGAACTCGCCGGTGAGGCCACCGAGGAGGCCTTGGACGAGGTGCGCCGCGCTGCGGCGACGCTGCTCGCCAACCCGGTGATCGAGGACTACGACGTCCGTGTCCAGGTGCTCCCGTGAGCCCTCGGATCGGAGTCATCACCTTCCCTGGTTCGCTGGACGACCGGGACGCGCTCCGCGCGGTCAAGCTGGCCGGCGGTGAGCCGGTCTCGCTCTGGCACGCGGACGCCGACCTGAAGAACGTCGACGCGGTGATCCTGCCCGGCGGCTTCTCGTACGGCGATTACCTGCGCGCCGGAGCCATCGCCCGGTTCGCCCCGGCGATGGGCTCGATCGTCGACGCCGCTCGCGGGGGCCTCCCCGTGCTCGGCATCTGCAACGGCTTCCAGGTGCTCTGCGAGTCGCACCTGCTGCCCGGCGCGCTGCGCCGCAACGGTCACCTGCACTTCCGCTGCCGGGACCAGAAGCTGCGGATCGAGTCGACGTCCACTCGGTGGACGCAGGCCTATCAGCCGGGCGAGGAGATCGTCATCCCGGTGAAGAACGGTGAGGGCGCCTACGTCGCCGACGAGAAGACGCTGGACGCGCTGGCGGCAGAGGGCCGGATCGTCGCACGGTACGTCGGTGCGAACCCGAACGGATCCAGCCGGGACATCGCCGGGATCAGCAACGAGGCCGGAAACGTCGTCGGTCTGATGCCGCACCCCGAGCACGCCACCGAGGCGCTCACCGGCCCGTCCACCGACGGGCTCGGCTTCTTCACCTCCGTGATCCGAGCGCTGGTGCCGGCCGCATGAGCGACTCCGTTCAGAACGCGCAGGCCACCCCCGACGAGCAGCAGCCGTACCTGGAGCTGGGGCTCAAGGAGGACGAGTACGGCCGCATCCGCGAGATCCTCGGTCGGCGCCCCACGCAGACCGAGCTCGCGATGTACTCGATCATGTGGAGCGAGCACTGCTCCTACAAGTCGAGCAAGGTGCACCTGCGCCAGTTCGGCGAGAAGGCCCCCAAGACCGATGCGCTGCTCGTCGGCATGGGGGAGAACGCCGGTGTCGTCGACGTGGGTGGCGGCCTGGCCGTCACGTTCAAGGTCGAGAGCCACAACCACCCGAGCTTCGTCGAGCCGTACCAGGGCGCGGCGACCGGCGTCGGCGGAATCGTCCGCGACATCCTCACGATGGGCGCCCGCCCGATCGCCGTCATGGACCCGCTGAGGTTCGGCGCCGCGGACCACCCGGACACTCGCCGTGTACTGCCCGGTGTGGTGGCCGGCATCGGTGGCTACGGCAACTGCCTTGGCCTGCCCAACGTCGGCGGCGAGGTCGTCTTCGACCCCTGCTACCAGGGGAATCCGCTGGTCAACGCCCTGTGCGTGGGCGTCAT
>Ga0190269_10001706_pt1 | contig 10382 bp, 7 predicted proteins | sample Popmic249IS_FD_133749 | JGI IMG/M metagenome (GOLD analysis project Ga0190269, IMG submission 133749) | Populus adjacent soil microbial communities from riparian zone of Blue River, Arizona, USA - 249 IS | ecosystem: Environmental > Terrestrial > Soil > Riparian zone | place: USA: Arizona... | reverse complement strand
TTATTTGGAATCAGAATACTGTCTCGCGGAATTGCGGTCAGCGATCCAGCTGAAGAAACGCATCATCCCCATTGTTCTATGTAAATTCGATGGTATGGCGCCGCCGGAAGGGATCGCCCATATTAATTGGATCTATTTCACCCCTCACGCGGGGCGCAAGAACACCTTTGAAGAATCGTTTCCCAAAGTGATCAAGGCACTGGAGGCAGATTATGAGCATGCCCGCGAGCACACACGGCTCCTGTTGCGGGCGATCGACTGGGAAAAGAATGAAAAGAATCGAAGCAACCTGCTAAAAGATGCAGAGATCGGTAAAGCAGAACGATGGCAGGTGGCAGGCACTACCAAGAACCCATCCCCCACAGAACTGCACGGTCAATATATTCTGGCCAGCCGCGCCAATCAACGCCGGCAACAGCGCCAATTCATGTTTATTATCAGCATCCTGTTGGGGCTGGCTTTTCTCGCGGCCATATTTGCGGGATATCAATGGAACAATGCTGCCCGTAGTGAGGAAAAAGCGATCCAGGAAAAGAACAATGCCCTCATTCAAAAAGCCACAGCCGTTTCCGCCCAGTCAACAGCTGTAGAAGCAGAACAGGAGGCTGTCGCGCAAAGAGCGGTGGCTGAGCAGAACGCGCAGGAGGCATTGATCTCCAGCCTTGCCGCGCAATCGCAATTGATCCAAAGCCGCCAGCTCGGGATCCTGGTAGCACTGGAGGCGTACAAGACCAGCCTGCAAAAAGGAGAGGTCAGCACCGCTGTGCAATCGTCACTGCGCTCGGCACTGGTGGATTTCAGCGGCGTGCCGGTCCATTCCTACCAGGAACCAGCCAACTCTGTTCAATTCAGCCCGGATAACCGCTGGTTGCTCGGTACTACAGTCAATGGACAGATGCAAGTCAGTGATCTTTCACAAGGACTGGATGCACAACCCATTACATTGACGGATCAGGGTTTGTTCAACCCGGTGATGAGTCCCGAGAGTAAGTGGCTGGCAGCCATCGCGAACGGAACTCCCTCGGAAATCTGGCTGTGGACGATGAAGGACCTAACGGCAGATCCTCAAGTTCTGGCTCTGCCGGATGATTCATCCGCTGTACGGACCATTTCATTCGGCACTCCAAGAAGCAGGCGATACTGGCTGGCGGCCGGGTTGGAAGATGGCAGGGTCTATACATGGGACGCAGCCAATCTTTCAAAAGCCCAGCCGACTCTTCTTTATCAGGATAAATACAAAAGGAGTGTGTCTGGCATTACGTTCAGCCCCAATGGAAATTGGATGGCGGTGGCATTTGACTATCCCATCGACGGTGCAGAAGTTAATCCGGTGCTTCTGATCTGGAATCTGCAAAACCCAGCTGGTGATCCCGTTCCGCTCGACCTGTTTGGCTCCACGATCAGTTTATTGACATTCAGCAGCGGAGACAAGTGGCTGGCAGGTGCATCCGGTGACCAGAAGGTTCGGCTGTGGAGCATGGGCACTGTACTCACAGACCCATCTTCCAACGTCTTCCCTCTCGAGAACAGGATCAATGACATTACGTTCAGCTCTGATGAACGCTGGCTGGCTGTGGTCGATAACTCAAAAGCACAGGTCTGGAGTTTGAGCAATTTTTCAAAAGTAGAACTTCCGGGATATAAAGACTGGATCCTTTCGGCAAGTTTCAGTCCCGATAATCTGTTGCTGGCAACAGGCGACTATGACGGTCAGATACGAATGTGGAAGGTAGCCGATTTCGCCAATCCGCCTCTGCTGGAATCGCAGGCAAGCCTGTACCATGGCTTTGATGTCGTTGTCAGCTCCCTGGAATTCAGTTCCGATGGCAGCCGGTTGGCAGCCTCTGGCGACCAACAGGTGAGAATGTGGGATTTCCCGATCTCGGTCTCGGCTCCAGTCAGAGCGGCCTACCAGTATTTCGATACAGGACTCGATGACAGGCTGCTCCTCCAGCCCAACGATAAGAGTCTGGTAACCATGGACCTGACACAGGATGACCCTGTTACTATGATCGATGCTGTCCACAGGAATGAGATTTTCTATAACTACAGTCTGGACCAGCGTTATCTGGCGGCAGTGAGTCTCAAACAGCTCCAGGTCTGGGATCTGCAAAACCCTGAGAATCCGGTATTTGAAAACGAATTACAGGATGGGCAGTTTGCCTCGTTTATCTTTACCGCGGATGGTCGCTGGTTCGCCTACGCACTGTACAACCAGATCTATGTGGTGGACCTTCAGAGACCGGGAGGTTTTCCAACGCTGCTTTCAGGAAATCGAAAGGCCTCTCCTATCCTGGGTTTTTCTGCCATCGATAACTGGTTGGTCAGCCAGAGCAGTAGTGAGATCCTGGCCTGGGATACAACGGATTTCAGCCTACCCATCAAATTATCTGGATCATCATCTGCATCAGTCACTCTCTACGAAAGCGACTCGAATTGGATACTTGTTCAGGAATCAGGAGTTTTGAATCTATGGAAAACAAGCGATCTTTTGTCTGATCCAATTTCGATCAAAGGAGAAACGCCAGGAGACATAGGGGACATTGTATATGACCGTTGGCTGGATACCTATACAAGTGAGGATTTCGTCTATCTCTGGGATCTTTCAAATCCTGCCGAGCCATTCATCGAGTCACCAGCTTATTTTTGGTCGAATACATGGGATTGGTTTGTGTATGCGGACGAAGAGGGAACCTGGCAGTTGCTAAACCTTGCGGGCAGCGGTCTAAAACCCACGGCCTTGACCAAATCTGAAACTCTGACTACCTGGTTTAGCTCGAATGATCAGTGGCTGGCCATTTCCACAGAGAAAGAGAATTCAACTGTCTTATATGAATTGAAGCAAGGATTACCGAAGACCCAATTGCCCAACTACACACCGATCGACTTCAGCCCGGACGAGCGCTGGATGATCGTTCAGGATGAAAACGGTGAATATAGACTTTACGATTTGCAGACCAAAAAACCACTTTCTTCTGCTTTACCACCTAGCGGTAATTTTATCTTTAGCCCCGATGGCAAATGGTTAACTGCAATTCCGGCCTTGAACAACGGCACAATGGTGCTGCTGATCGATCTGCAGAATCCTGAAAATGTTTATCAACTGACGGGGCATACAGACGTCTTGAATGGCAGGTTTTTCACAGAAGATGGGCGTTCGTTGCTAACCTATAGCTTTGACGGCACCGTTCGCATCTGGGATTTGAAGAACCCCAATGTAGATCCTGTAGTGTTTTCACATGGCTCGAATGTCTTCGAGATCTATCCATCAGCAAACGGCAAATGGTTGGTCACCCGAACCAATCAGAACATGTATATCTGGCAATGGGACTTTGAGGATGTTCAAAATCTGGCCTGCCGACTCGTGGGCCGTAACCTCACCAGGGGTGAGTGGGAACGCTATATGGTTGACCAGGAGTATCACAAGACCTGTGAGCAGTGGCCCGGGTAGCGAGGTCCATCAGCCGATGATTCTAAAAAGGCAGTCCGTAGCAGGACTGCCTTTTGATATTTATAGGACTGAAACCTGTAGTAACGGCTTCAGCCGTTCATTCTCTACAAACGACTGACCCCGCTGGGGCGCTTCGCGGAGTCGCCACTACGCTCCACGCTTATACAAACCAGCCTTTTCATAAATTGCATCGATCACGCGCATGTTCCCAATGGCGTCTGTGGGGTCGGTATTGAGTTTGGTCTCTCCACGGATCGCTTTGACGAAGGCGCGCAGTTGCAGGGTATACGAGTTCTCGCCTATTATCCGTCCACGGAACTTCATTGTTTTCCCTTTCACTGTCAACGAGTGATATACATGAGGCTGGAATGGGCTAATGACACGCAGCACTCCGGCATCACCTTCCACTCGCAGCATCGAACGGAATAATGTTGGCGAGAGCATGCCACATTCCATGTGCGCGGTACGACCATCTTCAAACGACAAATCCGCTTTCATGTTGTGATCCACCTGCGGAGAAAAGAGACGAGCTTGTGCAGCTTCCACCGTGGGCTCTGCCTCCGCAAGATAACGGATCAGGCTAATGGGGTAACAACCACAGTCCATCAACGCGCCGCCTGCCAAACCGTACTGGAAGCGGATGTTATTGAGCGCAGGCAGCATGAATGAGAACTGCGCGGCAATATGACGGACATTGCCGATCTCTCCGCTTTTGATAATTTCCTTGACTCTTGTTGTGAGCGGATGATAGCGATAGGCGAACGCCTCGCTGAGGATCAGTCCTTTTGAGCGCGCTACCGCTGCCATCTCCTCCGCTTCTACCGCATTGGACGCGATCGGCTTTTCGCACAGTACATGCTTGCCTGCTTTCAAGGCACGGATCGTCCATTCGGCGTGCAGGCTGTTGGGCAGCGGGTTATAGATCGCATCAATATCCTGGTCGGCGAGTAATGCTGCATAGGTTTGATGGACGCGTGCAATGTTGTGCTTCTTTGCGAAACGATAGGCCCGCTTGGGATCGCGGGCAGCGATGGCCAGGATCTGTACGTTGTGGACGCTGTGTGCAGGGGTGGTCAATGCCGGGGGAACAATTGCAGCTACGCCAAGTATGCCAATACGAATGGGAGAGGATGAGATCATCCCTCCAGTTTACTGCGAGTTGGTTCGGATCACAACGATTTTGTCCACGCCTGATTCGGCGCTCCAGATCTCACCGGATCTGCCCAATATTTGACGGACAGCCGCGTTCGGGCTGGGCAGCTCGTAAACGGTAAACTGCTCCGATCCCGGGTCGAAGCGCACGATGGCATTCGCACCAAAGTCACTCAGCCAGACGATATCCTGATCGTCCACATACACGGCATACGTCTGTGGATTGTTACCTGGTAACTTCCATTCCTTCCAGCCATCCTGGGACGGATCATAGACGGATACCTGTCCTGATCTCCATTCGCTTACCCAAACCTTTCCCTGCGAATCGGACCAGACGCGTCGCGCGCCCTGGCTGCTTGTGGGCGGTTCTAAAACAGTTGCTTCGCCTGATCGAGAATCAATGCGCCCCACATAGCTGCCCGCCAGCGACGCGTAATAGACCATCCCATCCGGCGTGACCGTGATCCCATACGGACCGGGACCACGTGGTGCATCGAAGACCTGCATGTCTCCGCTGGCTGGATCGAGCCGCCCGTAAATCCCGTTTTGACCGGTAAACCAAAGAATGCCATTCCCATCAAAGGCGGCTGTGTTGAGATTGGCATACCCGCTTTCGGCAGGCAATGGGAATACTTTCACTTCCTCTGTTTGTGGGTCGACGCGTACGATGGCATTCAATCCGCTGTCGGTGATCCATGGCGCGCCATCGGGACCGACGATGACTCCATGCGGCGAGGAACCCGGTCCGAGTGGGATGTGACGCGTCTCGCCTGTTGCCGGGTCGAGTTTGCCTAACGCGCCGGTGAGCTGCGCGGTGTACCAGACACTTCCATCCGGTGCAGGAGCAACATCATGCGGATGTGTGCCAGGTGGAACGGGATATTCCTGGATCACATATGCATCAGGCGATATTGCATTGGATGGCGGTTCCATGGATGGAACACTGGTATTCAGTGGTTCCACGGCCGTGGGTTGTGCGATATTCGGAGATTCGACTGTGTTGGTTGGGGAAATGGGCGTACTTGTGCATCCCACCAAAATCGCGAGCACAATAATAGTAAAACGTATGCGTTTCATGATGGTTCCTTACTCTGCTTTTTTCCAGTATGAATAAATCTCAGTTTGATCAGTAACAATGATAAACGGATTCACGGCATCAGCCATCGTCCTCAAGAACCGTTCCGCTTATCCCCCAATTAATGCAGCTTGTTCACTGCATTGACAATGAGACGGGTAACCTCTTCCGGGTCTACTAACATATGAAAATGACCTGCCTCTACTTTGTATGTTGACCAGCCCCACTCATTTGCCTGAGCCGCGTCCCAGTCATATGCCTCACTCAACTGAATATAGACACAAGGTGCATCCGGCCATCCAGCGAAGACAGGGATCGGCTCACTAAAAAAATCCAGCCCGCGCGGGCGAAGCTCAGCGACCAATTGATCGCGGGTCTTCTCGTCTGGAATGATCGCAGCCAGATCATCACTACTCCAATTGGGAAATGTTCCGCCGTTTTCAAGAAATTGCTGGAATTCGTTCGCCCAATTCAAATCTTCAGACTTCATCAAGTCAAGTCGTGTTGCCCCATCGCGGGGAACTCCTGCATCGACAAATACGTAGGCGCGAACAGGATTCGGAATCGCATCACGTATCGCGGGCAGAAGCGGTCCTGCGCCGCTGTGAGCAACGAGCATAACTGGAACATTTTTGTGAATAGTTGTAACTGCAGATAAAACAGAGTCAGCGTGCTGCTTCCAGAAGGGTTCCGTGGATTCGGGTGAATCGTTCAGAATGGGGACAAGCATATCCAAACCGCGCAACCGCATTTCTTCTGCAACCAAAGTCCACGTAGATCCACCAACAAGAGGACTATGCACAAGTATGTACGCAGGATGCCTATCCACCATGCTATGGGTCATAAAACACGATCAAGGTATGCGCACTGTTCTTAATAAGCTGTACTCGAAATTTTCCGATTTCACCAGGTACTACGAGATCTTCATTCAGAACGCGATAGATAACAACATCATAATTTTCGTCTTGAGCTTTGTCCAATATGTTGGCAATCATCATCTGTTCATCACCAGTATTTTCAGAGGGAACACCATCTCTTTTACTAGGTTTCCAGTCCCATTTATTCCAGTAAAACTGGAATGGATAATAGAAATCCAGGCCTGTGAACAGGACACGTTTTGTAGGATAGTTTTGTTTCAGCCATAGAATGGCATCTTGATAAGGATAATAATGTTCCGATGTATCTGCGAGATAATTTCCCCAGTAGGGAGTCTTCACTCCATCCAAATGTACCGGGGAAAGCAGCAGGTTACTCGCAATCGAGACAAACAATAGGATCCCCCCAACCACCCGCTTTTGTAGAGCAACCCATCGAGTGAAGTGTAAAGACCCCGCAAGGATTGGAGGCAGGAGAAAGAGATTGAAGCGGCTATACCCTACATAAGCCGTGGTATCCAGAATGTGAAAGACAAGAACCGCTACGATGAGGGAACCATAACAGAATACTGATGAGTATTCACGGTTAAAAAGCAGCACAATACATCCGCTGATAAAGAAAAGAACGAACAATCCAAACTGCTCCCAAAACGCCCGGGCAATGACCGGATAAATTGTTGTATCAAGTAAATTGGAAAGGTGTGGACTAAAACTCCGAGTGTCCACAAATGTTCTAAAGTAGATATAAAAAATAACAGGTATCAGAACCGCAAAGATCACACCTAATTCACCAGCAAGAAAACGTATCCATTTTCTTGCCGAAGGTAGTGGCGCTGTTGCAGTTTGCCATCTACTCAACTGTACAAGCATTCGAACACCGAGAAAACAAACCAGAAATGCAACGGTTGTTTCCTTAATGAAGCCGATCAAAATAAGAGCATACCAACTTGGGAGTCTTGAAATCTCTTGGCTGCTTTTCTCCAAAATGTTCTTAATATCAAGACAGACAATTGTCATCAATAATACAGCAGGCGGTTCAATATAAAGAATGCTGGAATAATAAAAAACAATGGGGATGGTTGCTGCTGCCACGCCCCAACCGATCATCATCGGATGCGATACATTGGCCCTTTTTTGAAACAACCAGGCAACACCGAGCATGGATATGAATGGAACGATCCGGTAGAGAATCTCCTGATAAGGGGATAATAGCTTTGGAAAGACCGCATACATCCAATAATTGATAAATGGATAGTGGGCGAAAAATGCCGGCGTACTCATCACATCTTCAAATGGGTTTCTGCCCAGATAAAAGAAAATGATACTGACAATCAGCAGGCTCCCTGAGAACAACAACCATCTCTGCAACTTCCAGCCCGTGTAAAGGAATAGAATGAACAGTAAGACAACTACGATCAATTCCAACGCTGGGATCCGTTGGGCCAGTTCCTGTGTACGTTCTATGTGAAGCGTCTCATCCCCACGAAATGGGATGACGGAGTTTAACGCCCGAAAATTCAGGAGCAGTATCACAGCCAACAAGGCCAGGAACGACGCTACGCTCCTGAAATTAAATTCGATTTGCAGAGAGTCTGTTGATAAAAATAACCAAAGGACCCCAATCCCGATAGTCAGAAAGCAATAAACAAATATTACACTGCGGGATGTGTACAATGCCCAGTAAGGGGTGATGAGGAAGCCCATGATATAAATGCACCCAAGAAATGTGAGCATGAGTCCCTTAGAGATGAATATTGATTTTTTCATTGTTCACGCTTATGCTAGAGTCTTAAAACAACGACTCCTGTCTTGGTTCGTCTGCTTCGCCGGGACCTTTCCACCCGTATTTCTTCATGTCCACTTTATCTTTGACGAAGAGTACGCCTTCCTCTTCCAGCAATTGACGCTGTCGCTCTGCACCCGCGCGTTCGCTGATCTTTCCCTGTGAATTGATGACGCGCTGCCACGGGACATCGTCTGGGCAGGCCGCCATCGCGCCTCCCACCCAGCGCGGACCAAAGGCTTTATATGATTCAAACTCGATACCACTAGGAATGGGAATCATCATCGCAATCTGTCCATAGCTGGCTACTTTGCCAAGCGGGATCTGACGGACAAGGTTCCACACTTGTTCATAATAGGCTTGCTGGTTGGGAGGAGAGGAAAAGCGCATAATTACCTCCAGTACGGGCGGGCAGCTGCCCGCCCCTACACGTTATTCCACAAATGTTCCACCGTGAACACTCTTCTCGGTCAACGACCGGTCGGGAGTAAATGTCATTTCGACTTCGATCTGCTGGAAGCAGCGGTTCGCTCCGATCAGTCCCTTGCGGACAATGTAGCTATTGCCTTCATCGCTGAGGCTGAGGTCATTGTCGAGGTCTACGCGTCCTTCAATGATCTCGCCGCAGCGTTTACATTTCACTTGAAAAACGTAAAATCGTTTTTCAGGTTTGGCGGGTGTGTTGCTGAAAAGATTTTTGAGGAAACCCATGGAATACCTTTCTGACAATGGACCATCGACGATGGACGATAGACCATGGTCCATTGTCCATCGTCGATGGTCGTTTATTATCCGTCCTTCAAGATCGATTCTATCCTATCCAGTTCTTCATCATTGAACTTCAAATTATTTAACGCGCCAAGGCTATCTTCTAATTGCTTTACGCTGCTCGCACCGATCAGGGAGGAAGTCACGGCGGGTTTACGCAGCGTCCAGGCGATGGACATTTGGGCGAGGGTTTGTCCGCGTTGTTGGGCCAGGTCGTTCAGCTTCTGGACCTTGGGTAGATTTTCTTTCACATCGTCGGGAGTCAACCAGACGCGCTCGGTCTTGCTGGCCCGCGCTCCCGTGGGGATTCCGTTCAGGTAACGGTCGGTCAACTGTCCCTGCGCGAGAGGCGAGAAGACGATGCAGCCGATCCCCTCTTCGACGAGCACTTCCAACAACCCACCTTCGATCCAGCGGTCAAACATGTTGTAGGACGGTTGATGGATGAGACAGGGAGTCCCCAGGTCACGTAGAATTTCAGCGGCGCGACGGGTCTGATCCGGATTATAGGAGGAGATGCCGACATAGAGAGCCTTGCCCTGGCGGACCGCGGAGTCGAGCGCGCCCATCGTTTCTTCGAGCGGCGTCTCAGGGTCGAAGCGGTGACTGTAGAAAATATCCACGTAGTCGAGCCCCATGCGTTTGAGAGACTGATCGAGACTCGCAAGCACATATTTACGTGAGCCCCATTCACCATACGGACCTGGCCACATATCATAGCCTGCCTTAGTGGAGATAATAAGCTCATCGCGGTAAGGATGGAAATCCTGTTTGTAGAGCGTACCGAATGTGACTTCCGCCGAGCCAGGAGGAGGACCGTAGTTGTTGGCAAGGTCAAAGTGCGTGACGCCCATGTCGAAGGCGCGGCGGGCGATGGCGCGACCGTTCTCGATGTTGTCGCGACCGCCGAAGTTGTACCACCAGCCAAGCGAGATCGCAGGCAGTTTGAGTCCACTGCGGCCAACGCGGTTGTAGGGCATGGAGTTGTAACGAGTGTCTGATGCGAGGTAGGGCATAGGGGGTTCCTTTATTGGGTTTTATCCTGCAGAGTATGGCACCCTCATCAGGGCGCTTCGCGGGCTGCCGTACTCTACAGGATTATCTGTATATCATTTTAAACCGTTCACATATCAACGGCATGTCTTCTGAAAATTTCCGTCTGATCTTCGGCAGCGTTCGTGAGAAATAATTTCTGTGTGCCTGACGCCAATACTCCAGCGATAAATTTCCCTCCCCTTCGGCGCTGGCAAAATCGGCATCCACTTCATTATATTTGTG
>Ga0190269_10001705_pt1 | contig 10387 bp, 11 predicted proteins | sample Popmic249IS_FD_133749 | JGI IMG/M metagenome (GOLD analysis project Ga0190269, IMG submission 133749) | Populus adjacent soil microbial communities from riparian zone of Blue River, Arizona, USA - 249 IS | ecosystem: Environmental > Terrestrial > Soil > Riparian zone | place: USA: Arizona... | reverse complement strand
ATCGTCTTCCAGGACCCCGACGACCAGTTGTTCCTGCCGACGGTGGCCGAGGACGTCGCGTTCGGCCCGGCCAACCTGGGTCTGCGCGGTGCCGAGCTGGCCGCCCGGGTCGACGAGGCGCTGGCCGCGGTGGGCATGAACAGCTGGTCGTCGGGGTCCTGGAAGACGATGCCCACCCGGCGGCGGATCTCGGTCAGGTTCTCCTTGGCCACCGGCATCCCGGCGATCCGGACACTGCCGGCACCGGCGGTGTGGATGCCGTTGAGGTGCAGGACCAGCGTCGTCTTGCCGGCGCCGTTCGGGCCGAGCAGCGCGACCCGCTCGCCTCTGCGCACGGTGAGATCGACGCCGAACAGCGCCTGCCGCCCGTCGGGGTAGGCGAAGGCCAGGCCCGCTACTTCCAGCGTTACGTCGTCAGCCACGCCGTAACGCTAACCGTCGCGGCCGCCGCCGGAATCGTGAGCGCGGTCGCCCACTGCCGCGCGGGCGGCCGTCCGGCAGCACCCGTCGGGAGAGCTCCGTTGTAACCGCGGGAGAGCATCGCGACGTAGACCCGCTCGCCGCGCTCGTAGGAGCGCAGGAACAGGCTCCCGATCGACGTCGCGAACGCCCGCACCTGCCACAGGAACCGAGGGTCGTGGCAGCGGGAGAGCCTGGCGATCCGCATCGCCCTGGCGTTGCCGAGGATGACGTCGGCGTACCGGAGCATGAACGTGGCGATCTGGACGATCGGCGCCGGCGTCCGGAGCCGCTGGAGCCCCAGCAACAGGTCGCGCGCGTTGGTGGTGGCCGCCAGGAGCAGCGACGCGAACACGCCGATCGTGCCCTTGGCGACGATGTTCCAACCGGCCCACAGCCCGGCCTCGCTCAACGCCAGCCCGGCGACGCGGACGTGCGGGCCGCCCTCCAGGAACGGCAACACCAGCGCGAGCACGACGAACGGCGTCTCGATCAGGCCCCGGGTGGCCAGCCAACCGGCGGGGAGCCCGGCGGCTGCGGCCACCGCGACGAGCAGCACGGCGTAGAGACCGAACGCCCACACCGCCTCCCGCGGGGTGGCGACGACGCTGACCACGAACGCCAGCGCGGCGACGATCTTCACTTCGGCAGGCAGACGGTGCACCGCCGAGAATCCGGGCAGGTGCAAGGGGTGGGAGTGACCGGCGCCCACGCTCAGTCCCCGGCCGGGCCGCGGCGGCGCAGCACCCAGAAGAGACCGCCGCCGATCGCCGCGACGAGCAGCACGCCCGCCACACCGGACAGGCCGGTCGACAGGAACGAGTTGTCGACGCCACGGATGCCGTAGTCGGCCAGCGGGGAGTCGGCCAGGTCGTGGTCCCGGGCGGACTTGGCCAGGCAATCGCCGCCGGTGATCTCGTCGTCGGAGTTGAACGTGCAGCCCTCGCGGGCGGTGGCGTCCAGACCGTCGGGCTGCGAGCTGGCCGCCGAGCTGACCACCCCGGCCAGCAGCAACGCGAGCAGTAGCCCGAGCCCGAGGAAGACCGCGAGCCGGACGCGCCGCCCGCCTCCCGGCGCCGCGTTCCGCGACGGCGCCTCGTCGACTCCGGTGTGCGTCATGCGTTGCTCCCGGTGGGGACCGTGGCCGGTGTGATCAGCAGCTGGGGTGCGCGGTAGCGGCGCAGCGCGTAGACGAGGTCGGGGCGGACCGCGGCCACCGTGGCGACGGTCGTCGCGGTGATCAGGCCCTCGCCGATACCGATCAGCAGGTGGACGCCGGCCATCGTGGCCGAGATCGGCCCGAGCGCCTTGTCGACCTCACCGCCGAGCGCGTACTCCCCGACGAAGCCCTGCGACGCGACGACGACCGACACGGTGGCCGCCACGAAGCTCGCGACCACGACGCCGAGCCGGTTCTTCGGCAGCACGCGCAGGGCCAGCGCGACGACGCCGTACGCGACGAGCGTCGTGATGACCGCCATGTTGGTGACGTTGAGGCCCAGCGCGGAGAGCCCGCCGTCGGCGAAGAGCAGCGCCTGCACGAGCAGCACGGTGGCGACGCAGAGCGCTCCCACCCACGGACCGACCAGGATCACGGCCAGCGCACCACCGAGGAGGTGGCCGCTGACGCCGGGCAGCACCGGGAAGTTCAGCATCTGCACCGCGAAGATGAACGCGGCGACCAGGCCGGCCATCGGCGCGAGCCGGTCGTCGAGATCACGGCGTGCCTTCACCAGGGCCAGCGCGATCCAGGCCACGGCGAGCGCGCCGAAGGCCGCGGAGACGGGAAGATTGATGATGCCGTCGGAGACGTGCATCGCGACGGGTGTACCCGTGGGCTCCAACGCTTCCCCTTCACTCGGGCGGCACAGTGCTTCACGCATCATCTCCGCTGTTGCAAGGTACCTGCAACAGCGAATGTCTGCCGATCACCGTGTGCGTGGCCGAGGCGGGTGGGGACGGGGCATAGGCTCGGGCCATGACTGCAGCGCCCCGCCTCGCCCCCGGCGACCCCGCTCCCGACTTCGCGCTCGCCGACGACGCCGGCAATACCGTGCACCTCGCCGACCTGCGTGGTCAGCGCGTCGTGCTGTACGCCTACCCCTCCGCGATGACGCCGGGCTGCACCAAGCAGGCCTGCGACTTCCGCGACTCACTCGACGCGCTCAACGCCGCCGGGCTCACGGTCATCGGCATCTCGCCGGACAAGCCGGAGAAGCTCGCCAAGTTCCGCGAGAAGGAGGCCCTGACGTTCCCGCTCGTCTCCGACCCGGACAAGAGCGTCCTCTCGGCCTACGGCGCGTTCGGCGAGAAGACGATGTACGGCAAGACCGTCACCGGCGTCATCCGCTCGACGTTCGTCATCGACGCCGACGGCAAGATCGAGAAGGCGCAGTACAACGTCAAGGCGACGGGGCACGTCGCGAAGCTCCGCCGCGACCTCGGCATCGACTGAAGGCTGATGCACCCGGGAGAGTGAGGGTGCGTACGATGTCAGCCGAGCGGGAGTGGCGGAAAGGCTAGACGCGCCGGGTTTAGGTCCCGGTGTCCTCACGGACATGTGGGTTCGACTCCCACCTCCCGCACCAGGCTCAACAGTTATCGCGGATCCCCGAGGACCGCACCACTGAGTCGAGTCGCCTTTCGCCTCGGTCGCTACCGGGTCATGACGTCAGATCCGTTTCGCGGAGTACTGGAGGCGAAGGAACCGGAAAGCTTCTCCCGTTCCCGTCTTGGCCTTGTGGTAGCCGGTGTCGCACGCCTCCACCGTCCGCCAGTTGAACGTCTTGGCCCCGTACACCGCGCCCGCACGCAGCTCTTCGGTCACACCACTGGGAATCGTCACCGAGAAGGAGGTCGCCGTCGTGTAGGTCCGGGTGACGCTGAAGCCGACCGCAGCGGAAATAGTTGCAGCCTTCACGTCGTGAGCCCCCGTTACGGTGCCGCTGACCGAGTTGGCGACCGCAACCGACTTCGACAAGGTGAGTTGCCCCGGCCCTCGACCGGAGACCCGCCAGTTCGGGCCGCTCGGATACCTGATGACGTTCGGGACGGCCTTCACGTTCGTGATCGTGGCCCTGGTCCGGCACGCATGCTGCGGCACGCCCGCCGGCGCGCCCTCATTTACTGCGGCATCGGCAGTCGCCATCCCGCCCACCAACACCGCCGTCGTTGTCGCTAGGACAACCAAAAGTCCCACCCTTGCGCGCACCCCGAATTTCCTTTCTGTGTCACTCCCGAGCCCCTCATGGGCTCGGCGTGGTGAAGGCCCGAACGCACGCCTCTCCTGGCCCACTGGGCGCAGAGGGTGCGTCATTGCGGCGCAATGGCACGCCGCGTCACCGAAGGGAACAGGAGCATCCTAATTGGACAGTACAGTGACATCATGACGGAAAGGCATTGCTCCGTTACCCGGCGACGTGGGAGTACACGGATGTAGCGAGGTCCGGGTTCACACCCCGTGCAGACTCCGCCACGGAAACCGAACTCCTGGGCAGCCGCCGCGCTCCGGTGATACTGCCGGGGTCGCAGCTGGATGCTTGCGCGACGACTCAGGCGCTGGTCGGGCCAGAAGCTCCACCGCCTGCCGGGTTACTCCGGTGGGTGGGGCCAGATGAACGCGGTGGCTCCGAGGATCGCCGCGGCGGCCAGCAGGGTGATCGCGACCGCGGTCGTGCGCAGCGGCGTCGTCTCCTGCACGCGGCCGCGCAGCCGGCCCTGGACGAGCGCGACCAGCAACAGCACGACGCCGAAGCCTCCCAGGCCCGAGCCGAGCCAGTACAACGCCGTCCGCAGGCCGTCCGACATTCGTTTCCTCCTCCGCAGCCGGTGTCATTCTGACCGCACCGCGCCAGCCCCGAACGGGCGGCCCGGCTCGGGCGTCAGGAGCGCTCGACGCTCTCCGACGGGCCGGAGTCGGTGGGTCCGGCGAACGCCGCGCTGCGCTCCCGCCCGTCGGCGGAGCCGCTGAACACCCGGGCGTCGCGCGGGGCGTCCGGGACGTCGCCGGGTGGGAGCGCGCGGCCCGCGACACCGGCTCCCGGGAGGCGTCCGGTGCCGTCGGCCTGTTCGGGGATCGAGCGGCCGTTGAGACCCTCCACCGTGTCGATGCGCAGGCCCGGTATCCCGGTGACGTCCGCTCGGGACCGCGGCAGCGCCTGCGGGTAGCTCTCGCGCAGCCACTGCACCAGCCGCTCCCGGACGTGACACCGCAGGTCGAAGAGGGTCGGCGCGTCCCGAGCAGTCACCAGCGCGCGCACCCGGACCAGGCCGCCGACCGCGTCGGTCACCTGGAACACGCAGGCACGCCCGTCCCAGAGGTCGGTGCCCTCGCAGATGTGCCGCAGCTCCCGCCGCATCTCCTCGGTCGGCACCGCCCAGTCGACGTCGATCTCGACGGCACCGAGCAACGCGGACTCGTTCCGCGTCCAGTTCTGGAACGGCTTGGTGGTGAAGTACGACGTCGGGAGCGTCAGCCGCCGGTCGTCCCAGAGGTGCAGGACCACGTAGCTCAGCGTGATGTCCTCGACCCGGCCCCACTCGCCCTCGACGACGACCACGTCGTCGAGGCGCAACTCGTCGCTGAACGCCAGCTGGACACCGGCGAAGACGTTCCCCAGCACGGACTGGGCGGCCAGCGCCGCCACGACGCCCGCGATACCCGCCGAGGCCAGCAGCGAAGCACCGGCCGCCCGGGCCACCGGGAACGTCACCAGCACCGCGCCGATCGCGACGATGACCACCACCGCGACCGTGACCCGCCGCACGACCGTGATCTGGGTGTGCACCCGGCGGGCGGTCTTGTTGTTCTCCACGTCCGTGCGGAACCGGGCCAGCGCCGCGTCTTCCAGCACCAGCAGCACCGCGCCGACGACCCAGGCGCTGGCCGCGATCACCAGCACGGTCACGGCGTGCAGCAGGGGGCCGCGCCAGTCACCGGTCGCGGTGGTCGCGTGCAACGTCGCCTGAACGGCGAGCACGGCGGCCAGGCACTGCGTCGGGCGGTGCAGACGGGTGGCGAGCTGATCGAAGAGCGGCGCGCGGCGACCGATGCGGCGCACCGTGAAATGCACGACCTGGACGACGATGAGCGCGAACAACACGCTCGCGGCCGCTGTCGCCAGCGTCGTGACGACGTCGGGCAGCTCGTCGAACACGAACGGACTCCTCAGGATGTCGGGGACGCTGCAGCTTCCTGCATAGCCGCGAACCCGGCACGTGAAAAGGCGCGATCGGCGCTACGCGCTGTGGTTGATCACACGATCCCGGTCAACGAGCCGCGAACGTCGCGGCCAAGACCTCGGCGAGCGCACGGAACGCCTTGCCGCGGTGGCTGATCGCGTCCTTGTCGGCGGCCGACATCTCGGCGGACGTCAGGCGGGAGCCGGACGGCAGGAAGATCGGGTCGTAGCCGAACCCGTTCGTGCCGCGGGGCTCGCGCACCAGCGAGCCCTCCATCCGGCCCTCCACGACGTGGGTGTCACCGGACGGCAGCACGAGCGCCGCCGCGCACACGAACGCCGCGCCCAGCCGGGTGTCGGGCACGTCCTCGACCTGCTCGAGCAGCAGCCGCAGATTGCGCTCGTCGCTCTTGGGCTTGCCGGCCCAGCGCGCCGAGAGCACGCCGGGCATGCCGTTGAGCGCGTCCACGGCGATCCCGGAGTCGTCCGCGATCGCGGGCAGCCCGGAGACCTCCGCCGCCTCCCGCGCCTTGAGCAGCGCGTTCTCCGCGAACGTGGCCCCGTCCTCCACGGTCTCCGGGTACGGCGGCACCTCGTCGAGCCCGACGACCTCCAGCTGCGGCACCGCCCCCGCGAGGATGCGCCGCAGCTCCGCGATCTTCTTCGCGTTCCGGCTCGCCAGGACCACCCGGGTCAGGGTCACGACTCCAAGGCCTTCTGCTGCAACTCGGCCAGCTCGGCGCAGCCGGCGACCGCCAGGTCGAGCAGGGCGTCGAGCGTCGAGCGGCCGAACGTGATCGCCTCGCCGGTGCCCTGTACCTCGACGAACTCACCGGAGCCGGTGCAGACCACGTTCATGTCGACGCCGGCCTTGACGTCCTCGTCGTAGTTCAGGTCGAGCCGTGGCTCACCGTCGATCACTCCGACGCTGACCGCGGCGACCGAGTTCTTCAGCGCCTTCTTGGGCGACGCCGCGAGTGCGTGCCGGGACGCGAGCCACTGCACGGCGTCGGCGAGGGCGACGTAGGCGCCGGTGATCGCCGCGGTGCGGGTACCGCCGTCGGCCTGCAGGACGTCGCAGTCGAGCGTGATCGTGTTCTCGCCCAGCGCCTTGAGGTCGAGGCAGGCCCGGAGGCTGCGGCCGATCAGGCGGGAGATCTCGTGGGTGCGGCCACCGATGCGGCCCTTGACCGACTCGCGGTCGCCGCGGGTGTGGGTGGCGCGCGGCAGCATCGCGTACTCGGCGGTGACCCAGCCCAGGCCGCTGCCCTTGCGCCAGCGCGGCACACCCTCGACGACGCTCGCGGTGCACAGCACCCGGGTGCGGCCGAACTCGACGAGCACCGAGCCCTCGGCGTGGTCGGACCAGCCGCGTTCGAACGAGACAGGGCGGAGCGCATCGGCGACCCGGCCGTCGGGCCGGTGACCGATGGTGAGCACGGGGGGAGAGTCCGTCATGGGCGGCAGCCTATCCCCCGTTCGGGTACACCGGCGCGCCCCTCCGGCGTCAGCCACGCCGGGTCGGGCGCACCGCCGCCCACGCCTCGCGCGCCGCGAGACCCGCCAGGTACGGCACCAGATCGGTGCCGCGGTCGATCACCCAGCCGGTGCCCTTCGTCGCCAGCCACCAGACGTGCTCGAACGGGCGCTGGGCCGCACCACCGCCGGGCTCCACGGACGGCATCCGCGGCACCGCGACGCCCCTGGCGCGAAGGGCACCCGCGAACTCGCGGGCCACCACCCGGTGCCCGCGTTCGTTCGGGTGCAGCCGGTCGACGTGCCAGGCCGAGCGGTCCGCGACGGCCGGGTGGCCGGCCAGGTCGATGTGGACGGTCCGGTGCCTGGCCGCCACCGCCTGCACGGCCGCGTTCAGCTCGTCGGTGCGGCGCTCCAGCGGTCGCCGGAGTGACCGCGGTAGCCGGAGCATCCGCCCCGGGTCGGGCATCCGGGCCGTGAGCACCACCGCGCCGGTCGCCGACAGCGAACTGACGACGCGGTCGAGCCGGCCCTCGATCGCCACCGGATCGAACCCGGGGCGCAGGACGTCGTTCACGCCGACGACGACGCTCGCCACGGACGGGCCGAAGCGCAGCGCCGGGGGGAGCTGCTCGTCCAGTACCCGTGCCGTGGTGGCGCCGCTGCTGGCGAGGTTCACGAACCCCCCGTCCAGCCCTTCGGCGAGCAACGCCGCCCACCCGCGCCAGCCACCGCCGGGCAGCGGGTCACCCAGGCCCTCGGTCACGGAATCCCCGAGCGCTGCGAAGCGGACGCTCGTACGGTCGCTCCCGGCCACGACGCCACCTCCTCGAACGTCTGCAGAGCGTCGAGCCGGTGGGCGGCGAGCATGCCGCTCACGGCCGTCGGCCAGTCGAAGCGCTGGGCCCGGAGACGGGCGGCCGAGCGTCGGTCGGCCTCCGGGCGCGCGGCCAGCTCCAGCACCGCCTCGGCGAAGCGCACGCCGGAGCTGCCGGTCACCGCGACGCCCGCGTCGCCCACGACCTCGCCGAGCGCACCGTCACCGGCCGCGACGACCGGCGTTCCGCACGCCATCGCCTCCAGTGCCGCCAGGCCGAACGTCTCGGCCGGGCCGGGCGCCAGCACGGCGTCCGCGGTGGCCAGCAGGCGCGCCACCAGCTCGCGGTCGGGAACGAACCCGAGGAACCGCACGGGCAGGCCGCGGGCGCGGCGCTCCAGCGCCCGCCGTCGCGGACCGTCGCCGACCACGACGAGCACGGCCGGGACGCCCCGCGCGCGCAGCGCCGCCAGCGCGTCCACCGACCGCTCGACCCGCTTCTCCGGGGAGAGCCGCCCACAGTGGATCAGCAGCAGCTCCCCTGGCCGGGCCAGCGACGCCCGGAGCGTGGCGTCGCGCAGCTCGGGGCGGAAGCGCGCCAGGTCGACGCCGAGCGGCACCGTGACCAGCCCGGTGGCCCCGATCCGGCGGAACTCGGCCGCCGCGAACTCGGTCGTGGCGACCACCGAGTCGTGTGTCGCTGCGGTGCGCCGGTTCAGCGCGTCGGCGATGCGGCGGGCCGGCACCCAGCGGGGCAGCGCCATGCCGAGCAGGGCGGTGACGTTCTCGTGCGACACCATCAGCGACGGCACGCCGTGCCGCCGGGCCCAGGTACCGACCCAGCGCAGCGTCGTGCGGTCGGAGACCTCCAGACGATCCGGGCGGAGGTCGTCGAGGAGGGCGGTCAGGCGACGCCGCCCGGGGATCACGCGGTAGCCGCCCATCCACGGAACGACCGGGCCGGGCACCGTGATCACCCGGCCCTGCGGCGTCGCGGTGTCGCTGAACGAAGGGCCGGGCACGACGAGCACCGGGTCGTGCCCGGCGGCGCGGTAGCCACGGCCGAGCTCGTAGAGGGCCGTGCGCAGGCCGCCCGAGCGGGGTCCGACGAAGTTCGCCAGCCGGACGATCGTCGCCGGGCCGGTGTCCGGCTCGGCCAGAAGATCGGTCACGCAGCGCGCTCCACGGGCGGCGGCACGGAGGCGGCGCCCAGCACGACGTCCCGGTAGTGACCGATCAGCGCGTCGCCGATCGCCGTCCAGCTCCGTCCGGCGACGGCAGCCCGGCCCGCGGCGCCGAACTCCCGGCGCAGGTCGGCGTCGGCGGCGAGCGCCTGCACCGCGACCGTCAGCGCGGACGCATCCGACGGCGTCACCAGGTAGCCGGTGCGGCCGGTGCGGACGAGGTCCACCGGGCCGCCCGCCGCCGGGGCGACCACGGGCACGCCGGACGCCATCGCCTCCTGCACCGTCTGGCAGAACGTCTCGTGGGCGCCGGTGTGCACGAACACGTCGAGGCTCGCGAACGCGGTCGCCAGCTCGTCGCCGACCAGCTCGCCGAGGAACGTCGCCCGCGGCAGTTGCTTCTCGAGCGCGGCCCTCGCCGGACCGTCACCGATGATCACGACCTTGACGCCCGGCAGGTGGGTGACGGGCTCCAGGAGGTCGACGCGCTTCTCCGGCGCCAGGCGACCGACGTAACCCACCAGCACGTCGTCGGTCCGACGGAACTGGGCGGAGCGCTTGGACGGGTCGAAGCGCACCGCGTCCACGCCCCGCGGCCACAGGTGCACGGGCCCGATCCCGTGGGCGGTCAGCTCGGTCGCGGTCACGCTGGAGGGCGCCAGCGTCCGTGCGGTGACCCCGTGCACCCGCCGGAGCCACCGCCAGGCCGCCGCGCGTCCGGCTCCGAGCTTGTAGAACCCGGCGAAGCCGGGCACGTCGGTCTGGTAGACCGCGACCGAGGGCAGCTGCTGCCTGGCCGCGACGAACGCACCCAGCGCGGCGAGCGCGAACGGCGAGGCCAGGTGGACGACGTCGGGGCGGTGCCGGCGCAGTGCGGCTGCCACGCGTCTGGTGGGCAGACCCACCCGGAAGCTCGAGTAGCCGGGCAGCCCGACACTCGGTACCCGGACGACGGGTATGTCCGGAAGATCGGCGGAGGCCACTGCGGCCCCGGCACTCTCGGGCGCCACGACCATCGGCTCGTGACCCCGGACGAGCAGGTGCTCGACGGTGCGCAGTACCGAGTGGGCCACCCCGTTGACGTCCGGCGGATACGACTCCGTGATGATCGCGACACGCATGCCGCTCAGCGTGAGGATCGCGGCTTTTCCCCTGGTCACTACCGGATGGCCGGGAGGGGAACTACCGGCCAAAGGTGTCCGCGGGCCTGCCAAGTCGGCTACCTTCTGTGCACCGCGATCGGTGACGAGGCAGGATGACCCCACCGGGTT
>Ga0190269_10001703_pt1 | contig 10394 bp, 9 predicted proteins | sample Popmic249IS_FD_133749 | JGI IMG/M metagenome (GOLD analysis project Ga0190269, IMG submission 133749) | Populus adjacent soil microbial communities from riparian zone of Blue River, Arizona, USA - 249 IS | ecosystem: Environmental > Terrestrial > Soil > Riparian zone | place: USA: Arizona... | reverse complement strand
CGGGCGCTGCGCCAGAACCCCTGCGGCGGTCGCTGGGGCAGGACTCCCTGCGGCGGGCGCTGCGCCAGAACCCCTGCGGCGGTCGCTGGACCTACATCTGAAATAACAAGCCCAGACGCATCTCGGCAGGGTCACGCGACGACTCATCGGGCTCATCCGGAAGCGAATGGGCCCGACTACTCGTCGGGAAACCCCGCTCAGACGTCGGCCACCCGCGGCGGGTGGGTGACCCGCTCCCACGTCGGTCACCTGCTCCCGCGTCGGCCACCCGCGGCTGCCACGGTGACCGCTCCCGCGTCGGGACCCGCTCCCGCGTCGGGACCCGCTCCCGCGTGGACCCGCTCCCGGGTCGGTCACCCGCTCAGGGGACGGATCGCGCTGCGGCGGTCACCTCGAGGGCGATCTGGTGCTCCTCTTTCGTCTCGACGACGAGCACCGGCACGCCGCCCGTCGAGATCACACCGTCCTCGTCGCGGTTGCCGCCGGTGAGCGGCTGCACCCCGAGGACCGCCAGCTCGCCGCAGACCGCCGCCCGCACCTCGGGCTGGTCCCAGCCGATCTCCCCGGTGAACACCAGCGCGTCCAGGCGGGGCAGCGACGCCGCCATCGCGCCGATCGCCCGGCGCACCGCGTGGGCGTAGGCGTCCAGCGCCGCGGCGGCGGCCGGATCGCGGGAGGCGACGAGCTCCCGGGTGTCGTCGGAGATCCCGCCGGACATCCCGAGTAGCCCCGACTTCGCCTGCAGGCCCTCGGTGAGCGCGTCCAGCGTCAGCCGGCCGTTCAGCAGCCAGAGCAGCAGGCCGGGGTCCACCGCGCCCGACCGCTTCGTCATCGGGATCCCGTCGAGCGGCGTCATGCCCATCGTGGTGTCGACGCTCAGCCCGCCGGCGACCGCGCAGACCGATCCGCCGCCGCCGAGGTGCGCGATCACCAGGTTCAGCGCTGCCCGCGGACGCCCGAGCAGCACCGAGGCCCGCCGCGACGCCCACGCGTAGGAGAGGCCGTGGAACCCGTACCGGTGCAGGCCCCAGCGTTCGCGCCACTCCGCGGGCAGCGGCAGCAGCGCGGCGGCGGGCGGCAGCGCGGCGTGGAACGCGGTGTCCGGGCACACGTAGTGCGGGACGCCGGGCAACTCCGCCCGCGCGGCGGCGAGCAGCGCCAGCGCGGGCGGGTCGTGCTGCGGCGCCAGGTCGGCGACCTCCTCCAGCGCGGATGCCAGGGCGTCGTCGACGACGGTGGGGACCGCCACCAGGCCACCGCCGTGCACGAGGCGGTGGCCGACGACGTCCGGCGGCGCCGGGAGCGCGCCGACGAAGTCCCGCAGCGTGTCCGCGGCCTCCGACGACCCCGGCTCGACGTCGAGCGTCTCGGCGGCCAGCTCCCGGATGGCGTCCGGGTCGTCGCCGGGCTCCAGCAACGCCACGCCGACGCTGTGCGAACCGGCCGTGACCGCCAGCACCCGTGTCATAGCCGCAGGGATACCCGGAGCGCGTCGATCAACCCCTTGGTGAGGTCGTCGGGGGCGTGGCCGGTGCGGTAGCCGCCGGCGCGCAGGCGACCGTGCGGCGAGAGGCACCAGCGCCACCACTGGGCCAGCGCGCCGTCGGAGAGCCCGTCGGCCGGCAGGACCGCCGGCCAGTCCAGCGCGCGCCCCTGCGCGGTCACCTTCGCGCCGCCGTCGACCGGGTCCACGGCGAGCACGGGTACGCCTGCCTGCAGGCCGAGCACCAGGCCGTGCAGCCGGGTCGTGACGATCACGTCCAGGCGGGTCAGCACGGACCGCAGCTGACCGGGGGTGGCCGCGAGGCGCCAGTCGCGGGTGTCGAGCCGGGTGTCCAGCGGCAGCCGGGCGACGTCGAGGCCGTGCAGCCACCCGGTGAGCGTCTCGGCCACGCTGTGGTGCCGGCGCCGGACGCCGTACTCGTGCTGACCATCGGTGAGGATGACCCCCACCACCGGTACGGCGTCCGGCTCCGGTGCCGCGAGCGCGAGATCGGCCTGCGGCGTTCCCCCGGTGGAGTCCCGGGGGAGGACGACGTCGAAGCCGGTGACGGCCGGGTCGGACGGGTCGGGGACGGAGACCCCGACCGCGATCCGGCGGCAGCGCGCGAACCGGCGGTGCAGGTCGAGCAGGGGGCTCGGGACGTCCGGAGCCGGCTGGTCGGCGTGCAGCGGCCCGCAGGCGAAGACGACCGCGTCGTAGGCGGCGGGGTCGGCGTCCTCGAGGTGCAGCGCGCCCGGCCGGAAGCCGGGCGACCACGCGACGTCGTACGCCAGCCCGAGGGAGTTCAGCGTGGCCGTCACCGCGTCGCCGGCGAGGACGTCGCCGGCGGTCGCCTCCCCGTGCAGGAAGCTGTACCAGCCGGTGACCAGGACCCGGCGCTCAGCCGACATAGGAGCGCGCTCCGGACTCCCGTTGCGGTGCCTCCAGCGCGCGCAGGCCCCGCTCGACCCACTCCGGCGCGACCCGCCGTTCCCGCAGCACCCACGGCAGCCCGGCGGCCGCCTCGGCGAACGCGGCGAGCGACGTCCGGTCCCGCGGCACGGTGGTGGCGAGGAACGCGCTGCGCCGCAGCGCCCGCCCGGCCGGGCGGCGCAGCCAGGTGAACCAGAGGGTGTTGCGGATGCCGTGCCGCCTGCGCAGCGTGGCGTCGCGGGCGGGGGAGGGCCGGTGGTGGACGGTGAGGTGCTCGGCGTAGACCAGCCACCAGCCGTCGGCGGCCAGGTCGACCGCGAGCAGCTCCTCCTCGCCGCCGAGCCACAGCCGCGTCGAGAACCCTCCGGCGGCGCGGAACGGCTCGACGCGCACGACGGTGGCGCCGGCCAGGAACGATCCGAGCGCGGGGTAGGGCAGCCACGGCGGGCGCGGGACCGGCGAGTCGCGCAGCTCCGGCACGATCGGGTCCTCGAACGGCTCGCGCCCGGGGCGGTCCGGGTCGTGGACGAGGATCCGCGCGGTGACGGCGGCGACCATCGGATGCGCGTCGAGCAGGTCGGCGGCGCCCGCCAGCGACTTGGGCTCCCACCACGTGTCGTCGTCGCAGAACGCGAGGTAGGGCGTGGTGACTTCGCGGGCGGCGAGGTTACGGCCGCAGGCGCCGAGGTTGCGTCCGGGCCGGATCAGGCGGACGTCGGGGTGGCGCTGCGCGACGGCCTCCGCGGTGCCGTCGGTGGACGCGTTGTCCACCACGATCACCGCCGGGCGTTCGGGCAGCGCGGCGAGCTGGTCGAGGGTGTGCAGCAACTCGGCACAGCGGTTGTGCGTGATCACCGCGACGGTGACGCGGTCGTCGAACATAAGTTCCTCTCAGAGCAACGTCAGGTCGTTCTCGACGCGGCCCGGAAGGCGTCGGCGCTCCCGCAGCGCTGCGGGAAGTTTGGGTAGTGCGGCGGCGAGCACCCGCCAGCCGGATGACTCCACCGCCGCGGTCGTCTCCGCGAACACCACCGGCCACGGTCGCCGCAGCCACGTGGTGAGCAGCGCGTTGCGCTCCATCCGGATCCGGCGTCCGGGCCGCGGGCCGACGTCGGGGTGGTGGTGGGCGACGACGTCCGCGCAGTACGCGACGCCCCACCCGGCGGCGGACAGGTCGATCGCCAGTAATGTCTCTTCGGCGCCGAAGTGCAGTACCGGCGAGAAGCCGCCCGCGGCGAGGAACGCGTCCCGGCGGACGATGCTCGCGCAGGCGAGGAAACCCAGGACGGACGGTCCCGGCAGGTCGGCGGCGGTGCCGAGCGGCGAGGTGGCGAGCACGTCGTTGAGCGGGTCGGGCTCCTCGTCCGGCCCGACGAGCGTGCGCGCGGCGATCAGCCCGAGCCGGGGGTACCGGTCGAAGCGCTCCGCCGCCCGCGGCAGCGCGTCCGGCGCCCACCAGGAGTCGTCGTCGCTGAACGCGACGTACGGCGTCGGGAGCAGCTTCGCGCCGAGCGTCCTGGCGGCGGCGCCGTGGTTGCGGTCGAGCGGGAGCAGCCGCACCTGCGGGTGGCGCGCCGCGACCGCGTCGGCGGTGCCGTCGGAGGAGGCGTTGTCGACCACGACGATCGGCGGCGGGTCCGGCAGCGCGGCCAGCCGGTCGAGCGTGTCGAGGGTGCGTTCGCGCCGGTCGCGGGTGATCAGCACCACCCCGGTCGGTGCGCTCACCGCCCGGCCCCGGCGAGCGTCGGCACGCCGAGCGTCTCCAGCTCGGTCAGCACGTCGCCGACGCCGATGCGCAGCAGCCGGGCATCGGGCTCGGCGCCGTGGGCGTCGCCGGGGCGCGGCACGGCGGGGTCGTCGGGGCGCCAGAGCACGCGGTGCCGGGAGTCGGCGGGCGGGCCCCAGAGCGCGGGGGAGACCGGGCCGAACAGCACGACCGACGGGGTGCCGACGGCGGTGGCCAGGTGCGCGATGCCGGTGTCGCCGACGACGACGGCCCTGGCACCGGCGACCCGGCGGGCCAGCGCGGGGAACGGCACGTCGGCGTCGCCGCCGACGACGGTCTCGATGGGTAGCCCGGCCGCGGCGGCCACCGACGCGGCCAGCTCGCGCTCACCCGCTCCGGCCGTGATCAGCACCGGCACCCCGGCCGCGGCGAGCGCGCGCGCGACCGCGGCGAACCGCTCGGCCGGCCAGCGGCGCGCGCCCGCGTCGGCACCGGGGTGGATCAGCACCGGGCCCGGCCCTGGCGGCGGCACCACGTCGAGCCGGACGTCGTCCGGGTCGGCGTCGATGCCGTAGTACCGCAGCAGGCGGCACCAGCGGGCCCGCTCGTGCTCGTCGTCCTGCCAGGCCGGTCCGTCGTGCGACGGCAGGTCCGGGTGTGCCCAGCCGAGGGTCCGGGCCGGCCGTACCGTGCGCAGCAGGCCGTGGCTGAGCGGCCCGTTGCCGTGCAGGTCCACGGCGACGTCCGGCGGCGGGCCGGTCCAGTCGAGCGTCGCGGGCACCTCCCGGCCGGGCGCGTGGGTGGGCAGCAGCCGGTCGACCGCTCCGGTGGCCGTGGCCACGTCGGTGAGCCGGGCCGGCGCCGCGAGCACGATCTCGGCGTCGGGGTGGGCCCGGCGCAGGCCGCGGAGGGCGGGAACGGCCGCCAGCAGGTCCCCGAGCCCGAGCGCGCGGAGCACCAGCACGCGGGGCCGGTCGGAGCCCGCCGCGCCGGGAGCACCGGGAACACTGGGCGCACCGGGGCAACTGGGCGCACCGGGGCCACTGGGCGCGTCGGGGGCACCGAGGGCGCCGCCGAGCGGCTCGGTCATCGCCCCGCTCCGACGGCGGCGCGCTGCACCAGGCTGGTCGTGGAGTGACCGTCCAGGTAGGGCAGGACGACGGCCTCGCCGCCCCAGGCGCGGACCACGGCCGCCTCCGGCAGCGACTCGACGGTGTAGTCGCCGCCCTTGACCCAGCGGTCGGGGCGCAGCTCGCCCAGCACCCGCTCCGGCGTGTCCTCGTCGAACACCACGACCGCGTCGACGCAGGCCAGCCCGGCCAGGACGCGGGCGCGGTCGGCCGCGGTGTTCAGCGGCCTGCCGGGTCCCTTGAGGCGGGTCACCGAGGCGTCGGAGTTGAGGCAGACGATCAGGCAGTCGCCGGTGCGGCGCGCGGCTTCCAGCAGCCCGACGTGGCCGGCGTGCAGCAGGTCGAAGCAGCCGCCGGTCGCCACGACCGTGCCGCCGCGCGCCCGGACGGCGGCCGCGACGGCCTGCGCACCCGCCAGCGTGGTGGCCGGTGCGGGGCGCTGTCCGGCCGCCGGCCACGCGGCCGCGCCGCCGGCGTCGACGAACGCGGTGGCGGCGGCGACCGCGCGGGCCACCGCCTCCTCGGGCAGCGCACCGTCGGCCAGCGCGGCCGCGGCGGTCGCGGAGAAGCAGTCACCGGCGCCGCACGGGTCGCCGGAGGCGGTGTAGGGCGTCGGCACGAGCATCGGGGAGGCGGAGCCGCGGCTGAGCATCGCGCCGCGGGAGCCCATCGTCACGGCGACGTTGGACGCCTCCCAGCGCGTCGCCAGCTCCGCTGCGCTCGCCCCGCCTGCCTCGGCGGCGTTCGGCGTGACCAGCCGGGCGCCCGGCACCGGCTGCTGCCCACGCGGGTGCGGGTCCCAGACGAGCGGGACCGCGCGCTCGGCCCGGTGCGCCCGGCCGGATACCGCGGCCTCGGGCCGGGCGACGTTCGCCAGCTCCTGGCGGACGGTATCGGCCACCCCGCGCCCGTAATCGGCCACCAGTACGGCGGCGGCGCCGGCGAGCAGCTCGCCGAGCCCGGCGCCGGGGTCGGGCAGCGGCACGCCGTCGCCGCGGTCGAGCCGGAGCAGGGGGCGCCCGCCGGCGTGGACCCGGGTCTTGACCGGGAGGCCGCCGCGCAGCGGCAGCTCGACCAGCCGCACCCGGCCGGCGAGCAGGCCGCGCAGCTCGTCCGCGTCCGGGCCGGAGCCGATCGCGGTCACCAGCACGACCTCGCGCGCCGTGCGCTCGGCGGCCAGGCAGGCCGCGAGTGCGGCACCGCCGGGCCGGGTCCGCTCGCCGGTCAGGTCGACGACCGGCACCGGCGCGTCCGGCGCGAGCCGGGTCGCGTCGCCGTCGAGGTCGCGGTCGAGCAGCGCGTCGCCGACCACCACGAGGGGAGCGGTCATGCCGAGAGCCGTCGTCCGGCCAGCGCGGTGTCGAACGCCGCGCAGATCAGGTGCAGCGCGACCAGGTGGGCCTCCTGCACGGTGGCGCTGCTCCCGGCCTCGACGCAGAGCGCCGAGTCGGCGACGCCCGCCAGCGGGTTGGGGTGCGGCCCGGTCATCGCCCACACGGTGACGCCGAGGTCGCGGGCGACGTCGGCGGCGCGCAGCAGGTTGCGGCTGCTGCCCGACGTCGACATCGTCACCAGCACGTCGCCGGGGCGGCCGTGCGCGGCGACCTGGCGGGCGAACAGCTCCTCGAAGCCGTAGTCGTTGCCGATCGCGGTGAGGCTGGACGTCTCGGCGTGCAGCGAGATCGCCGAGAACGCCGGCCGGTCCTCCTGGTAGCGGCCGACCAGCTCGGCGGTGAGGTGCTGGGCCTGCGCGGCGCTGCCGCCGTTGCCCGCCGCCAGCAGGCGCGAGCCGGTGGAGAGGCGGTCGGCGAGCACTTCGCCCCACTCGCCCAGCAGCGGCAGCTGGGTGGTGCGGAGCCGGACGAGGGTCTGCTCCAGGGCGACGCAGTGCTCCACCGCACGGTCCAGATCGGAGGCAGCGGTGTCGTCGAGGACCGGCGACCGGTCGAGTTGGGAGGTCATCGAACTGCTCCTGTCGCGGTGGCGGTCGACCGGCTCCGGCGGACCGTCGAGGTGGGAATGCGGCGGGAGGCCGGGCGTTCCGGCGACCCGGTGAGCACGCCGCGGTAGGCGACCTCGGTCGCCGCGGCGACCCGGTCCCAGCCGTAGCGGGCCTCGGCCCGGTGACGGCCGGCGGCGCCGTACGCGGTCCGGGTGTCGGCGTCGGCCAGCAGCGCGGTGACGGCCTCGGCGAGCGCCGCCGGGTCGTCCGGCGTGACCAGGCGCCCGGTGCGTCCGTCGGCGACCGTGTCGAGGTGGCCGCCGACCGCGCTGGCGACGACGGGGCGGGCGCAGGCCATGGCCTCCAGCGGAACGATGCCGAACGGCTCGTACCGCGGCGGGCAGAGCACGACGTCGGCGCTGCGGAACAGCGCCGGCATCCGGCTGCGGTCGACGCCGCCGAGCAGCACCAGCCGGTCGGAGACGCCCAGCTCGTGCGCGAGCGAGCGCAGCCGCTGCGCCTCCGGGTCGGTCTCGAGCCGGTCGGGCGCCGGGCCGCCGGCCAGCAGCAGCTCGGCGTCGGGGATCGCGCGCAGCGCCCGGATCGCCACGTCGGCGCCCTTGCGGGGCACCAGCCGGCCGACCTGCAGCAGCCGGGGCCGCCCGCCCCGCGGCGCGGACGGCCCCGCGGGGGTGAACGTCTCGATGTCGACGCCGCACGGCACGACCTGCACCCGGTCGGTCGGGATGCCCATCGCGCGCAGCTCACGGACCTCGTCGGTGCAGGTCGCGATCGTGCGTTGGACGCTGTGCCCGATCGTGCACTCGTACTCGACCCGATCGGCCGGGCTGGTGTCGGCGTCGCCCTGGTGCCGTCGCTTGACGCTGCCGAGGGCGTGGAACGTCTGCACCACCGGCAGCCCGTCCACCGCACGGGCACCGGCGAGGGACGCGAGCCCGGACATCCAGAAGTGCGCGTGCGCGATGTCCGGCCGGGCGGCGCGCCAGTAGCGGGCCAGCGCCGCCCCGAACTCCGGCATGAACGGCAGCAGGTCGTCCTTCGGCACCGGAGCGGCCGGGCCCGCGGTGACGTGGTGCACGGTGACGCCCGGCGCGAACGCCACGGTCTCCGGCAGGTCCGCGTCGTCGCGCCGGGTGTGGACGGTGACCTGGTGGCCGCGGGCGGCGAGCGCGGTGGCGAGGCTCGCCACGTGCACGTTCTGACCGCCGGCGTCGACCTCACCGAGGACCGCCAGCGGGCTGGCGTGCTCGGAGATCAGCGAAATCGTCAGGCTGTTCACCCAGCCACCTCCTCCAACAGCGCGTCCCACTCGTCGAGGAATCGCTTGAGCCCGTACCGGTCGAGCGCGGCCTGCCGGGCGGCGGCACCGTGGGCCGCGGCCAGGTCCGGATCGTCGAGGTACCGCCGCGCGGCGGCGGCCAGCTCCGCCGGATCGGTGGAGATCACCCCGGCGCCCGGCGGTACCGCCCGGTACACCTCGGTCGTGGCCAGCGCGACCACCGGGACCCCCAGGTGCATGGCTTCGAGCAGGGAGAGCCCGAGCGACGTCCACCGGATCGGGTGCACGTAGCAGCGGCGGGCCGCCAGCGCCTCGTGCAGCCCGGCCTGCGGCAGGTCGAACGTCCGCACGCCGGTGATCTGCAGCCGGTCGGTGCGCATGCCGAAGACGTCGAGGGGTGCCGCGGCCGCCAGCTGCGGCAGCAGGTCGGTGCCGGTCCACCGGCCGCGCCGCACCGGGTCGTTGACGACCACCGCGGCCCGTTCGATCTCGCCGGTGTAGCGGTGCCCCGGGTCGGGGATCCCGTGCTCGATCACGACGGTCCGGGCGGGCCCGGAGTCCCAGAACAGCCGGTTGAAGTGCGTCACGTGGACGATCGGCACGCCGGCGTCGGCCATCGGGTGCCGCGTCTCGGGCACTCCGCCGGTGCCGGCGCCGTCCGTGCCGGGAGCGTTGTGCTCGAGGTAGATCGCGGGCACGTCGCGCCCGAGCCACTCCGTCACCAGGGCGGCCTCGTGCGGGCGCTGCAGGATCACCACGTCGACCTGTGCCGCGCGCAGCTGGTCGGGGGTCAGCTCGACGGCGGACTGCGGCCAGTCCCAGGTGCGGGCCCGGCCCAGGCCGTCGGGCCCGCGGTCCGGCGTCACCGGCAGCAGGTAGCGGTGCGTGCCGTGGACGAACGCGGTCGTCCACGAGCCGTGCACGTGCCAGAGCAGGATGTTCACGCGATCACCTCCCGGGTGTCTACGGAGGGGGGCCGCTTCTTGACCCGGGGGATGAGCTGGCCGACCGCGGCGACGACGTCGTCACCGCGGATCGAGGAGAGGCAGGGGTGACCGGGCACCGGGCAGGTCCGCGCGCGGGTGCCTTCGCAGGGGGCGTGCTGGTCACCGAGCAGGACGTGCGGCACGCCGTAGGGTGCCCAGCGTTCGGCGGGCACGACCGGGGCGAACAGCGAGACGACGGGGGTTCCGACCGCGGCGGCCAGGTGCGCCGGGCCGGTGTTGCCGACGACGACGGCGTCCGCGCCGGCCAGGATGCCGCCGAGGCCGTGCAGGTCGGTGCGGCCGCCGAGGTCCTCCGCGCCGGTGCGGCGGGCGATCGCGGCGGTCAGCGCCGTCTCGTCCCGGCCGCCGGTGAGCAGGACGCGGTGGCCGGCCGCGCGCAGCGCGGTGGTCACCTCCACCGCTGTCTCGAGGCCGGGGGCGCGGGCGGGGACGGCGGCGCCGGGGTGGACCACGACGTACGGTTGCTCGCCGGTCAGCGCGCGGACGTCCGGGGGCTCGGTGATCGCCAGCCCGCCGGTGTCGCCGGGCGGCAGCGCGAACCCGGCCGCGACGGCCAGGTCGAGCGCGGCGTCGGCCTCGTGCCGGTGGGGGGCGCGCTGGTGCCGCAGGTCGAGCAGCGACCCGGGGTAGTGCTCGCTGTCCGCGCCCACCCAGCCGATGCCGGCCAGCCGCAGCACGAGCGCGGTGGGCAGCGGGCTCTGGTGGAAGCTGGCCAGGACCAGCGCGCGGTCGATGTACTCCACGGCGAGCGTCGCGACGATCTGTTCGACGTCGTCCGGGCGCAGCGGCGGCGGCCGCAGCCCGACCCAGGGCGCGTCCCAGACGATCACCCGGTCGACGCCGGGGAGCAGGCGGGCGGCGGCGGCACCCTGG
>Ga0190269_10001702_pt1 | contig 10397 bp, 11 predicted proteins | sample Popmic249IS_FD_133749 | JGI IMG/M metagenome (GOLD analysis project Ga0190269, IMG submission 133749) | Populus adjacent soil microbial communities from riparian zone of Blue River, Arizona, USA - 249 IS | ecosystem: Environmental > Terrestrial > Soil > Riparian zone | place: USA: Arizona... | reverse complement strand
CTTATCGTTGAACTAAAGCCTGACCCGTGATACATCGCGAGCCGGGAGAGGCGGGACGGTGGTTTCAATTTTCTGGACGGGCCTCGACACCTCGTATCGAGACACGGTCCGACGTAAGCGGTCCCTTCAAACGATAGGGCAACCCCCATACCGAATGGGGCGGCGGGCGGGGCGCGGCGCGAACCCGGCATTTCTTAAAGTCTCTGCGCCCGCCTGAACGCGGAGGAATATTTTCCCTCCGAAATCCTGAAGAGCTTCAAGTTGTGTTGATGTTTTTGAATGCCGGCCTGAGCCCGGAGAAATATTGCCCCTCCAAAATCCTGAACGGATTCGAGAGTTTTGTGGATTTTTGCCGCTCCAGGCCGGAGGGTAGACCAGGGTATCCGCCTCTGGGATAAGGTGCTGCTCTGCTGCTCGAAGGAGTCACTAGCCAGCTGGTGGGTCGATAACGAAATCAACACCGCCTTCGAGAAAGAACAGCAGCTGATGAAGCAGCGTGGGGAGAAGACTCTGGCGCTCATCCCGCTTAACCTCGATGGCTTCATGTTCTCCGGTGAGTGGAGGAGCGGCAAGGCATCTCAGATCAAGTCACGCTTGGCGGCCGACTTCGCCGGATGGGAGGCCGACAACGCGAAGTTTGAGGCTGGGTTCGAGCGGCTGGTGCGTACCCTCAGAGCGGACGCCGGGGGACGCGAGGCGCCGCCCCCTCAGAGGCTGTGATAGATGCCCGGCCGCATCGGATACTTCACCGTTGACACCCCGCCCCTACCCTAATATCCTTCCCCGCGCCTCTCGTCAGTCTCACACAACATGGACAGAAGTTATCAGAGGTAAAGGTCAGTGCGGGTCGAATGATGCCGCCGTGGAGGACTTAATAAGCGGTATGCAGTCTAAGCTGGCAAAATTAAGTGAAAGGACATTTTTAGATGATTGAGAGAAAGGTGAGCAGTTGGGCCGAGTTGCATGACGTGCTTTTTGAGAATACCTGGGATCCCGGCATTAGGCGCTTCCGTTCGACTTTCGCATATAGGGGGTTGTCAGTCGCAAGCTATTCCCTGACCAACAGCCTTTCGCGCATGGGTACGCCATACCCTACGATGGAACGTAATCTTTTCAAGCAGTTCATTAAATACGCCCATGGCCACGTGGTAGAACGAAACAACGAATGGCACTGGCTTAGCATCGCCCAGCACCATGGGTTGCCCACACGCCTCATGGACTGGACTTACTCGCCGCTTGTTGCGCTCCATTTCGCCACAGAAGACCTCGCTCGTTACAGTGAAGACGGCGCCGTGTGGAAGGTGAACTATTCGCAGGTTCATTCACTCCTGCAAGCCGGGCAGATGCGCAGTCTTGACACCTTGGGTGCCCGCATATTCTCAGTCGAAGCTCTTCGTGAAACGATTCCTGATCTTGACGCATTAGATAAACTTAGTGCCATGAGCTTCGATGTCGCTGTGTTTTTTGAGCCGCCCTCGATTGATAATCGCATTATTAATCAGTTCGCGTATTTCTCCGCACTTAGCAACCCGTATCTTTCCATGGATGACTGGCTACGAATGCCACATGTGGTAGGCAGGGTTGACGCGGTCAAAGTCATTATACCAAGTTCCCTGAAATGGGAGGTCCGAGATAAACTCGATCAATCAAACGTAAACGAGCGGGTGCTGATGCCGGGGCTGGATGGTCTCTGTGCATGGCTCCGGCGACACTACAAACCGGTATAGCCCTTTCGCAGCCAACTGCCCAATCACGCCTCACAGGGCCTCAGCTTTGAACGGTTCCGACCCCACACTGTTATTGCTGCCTGATGAATAGAAAGTCAGGTTTCGGAATTACTACGGGGTGTGGATTGAGTGAATAGTGAAACCGCCGTTGACACCCCGCCCCTCCCCTAATACCCTTCCCCCGCACTTCCGCCGCGCTCACGCTAGCTGAACATGAAAGACATCGGATGGCAGGTCAGGTCAGGCGTTAGGCTGTTACCCTGCAAATGGGGTCATACATTCTTTGTCGAATCAGAATGAGGTTTTGATATGAAAGTCAACGAAGTCTCAGAAACCGAATCCGAGCGTACGCCTGAAGCCTTAGAATTTAAAGACAAGGTGGGCTACAAGCTGGATGAGCTTAAAATCCGCGTAGACACTTACCAGAAATATATCAACACGACCTTGCAGGTAAACGCCTTCTACTACGCGATCACGGGTGCGGTACTCGGATTCTATCTGGGTAAGGCGAATGAAGAACTGGCGTACTTCCTATGGCTGCCAATCCTCATGGGCGCGGTCCTGGGGAGCATTTTTATATACGCGGCACACTTACAGAAAAGAGCTGCTGAATGCATTAAGAGAATCGTGGCCGACCTGAATGGAAACGCTCATTTGGGGATTGAGGAAATCCCCGACATCTATCTCTTGCATTGGTTACTATTAGTTTTTGGGATCATATTCTTCATTGTCGGGCTGGGCCTAACTGTGGTGCCCAACATAGGAGCGCATCCCTCCTTAGCGGACCTTATAGAATTCCCGGATAGCCTGTTAGCTTTTGCCCACGGCGCATACGGTATGTTATTTGGGAGTATGATCTTTACGCTCCTGGTTATATATAGGCCCCACACGAAATTTATAGTCGCAGCACGAAAATTATGGGCAGGCATGAATCCGTCATCTAATACTAAAACGAGTTCAGAGGAATCGGAGTCGAAAGCGGAAGAGGGCACCCCGGACGCACCCTAACAACGTCATGTGCTCGACGCCCAGCCCATGACTCGCCGTTGCCCCCCCTCCCCTCCCCTAACACCTTTCCCCGCCGCCGTTCGGCCGATGGTTCGGCTCTTACCGCCCTGTTACGGGTCGAGCCGGGCGGCGCGGTAACGTCCGGCCGCGGCGGAGTTAGACCGCGCCGCCCGGTCTAACTGGTAGTTAGGCGGCCGTCGAATCTTCCGGAACAGTATCTGGAGAATCTGATGAGATATAAACGTAGGTTGATTGTCTTCGCCCTGATGCTGGTCTCGTGCGCCGCCGCCCCGGCGCGCGGCGATGAAGTCGACGGCTACGTCGAAACACAGATGCGTAACCTGCACATCCCCGGCGTCTCTCTCGCCGTAGTCCGCGGCGGGCGCATAGTCAAAGCCAGGGGCTACGGGCTGGCGAACATCGAGACGTATTACGCCGCCGCGCCGAATACGGTTTACGAATTGGGGTCTCTCACGAAGCAGTTCACCGCGGCCGCGTTGCTGATGCTGGTCGAGGAAGGCAAGGTGGGTCTCGGCGATAAGATCACGAAGTATTTCCCGGACGCCCCGCCCCACTGGGGTCGAATCACCGTCCGCCACCTGCTCACCCACACGTCGGGCATCCGGAACCACGTCGCCGTGCCCGGCTACCTCAAGATTTTCAAGACTGACGTCACCTATGAGACCACGCCGGCACGCGGCGAACTCCTGAAGGAGTTCTACAAGCTGCCGAAGGAGTTCGAGCCGGGCGAGACGTGGGCTTACGACAACACCGGCTACTACCTGCTCGGCGTCATCATCGAGAAGGTCTCCGGGAAATCTTATTACCAGTTTCTGGACGACCGCATCTTCAAGCCCCTCGGCATGCAGTCCACGCGCAGCACGGACCCGCGCCCGGTCGTCCCGAACCGCGCCGCCGGGTACGAGTGGGTGAACGGTAAGTTCGAGAACCGCCCCGCGCTGCTGCCGGCCGTCGCGTTCTCGGCCGGCACTATTCTTTCGACGGTCGAAGACATGGCGAAGTGGGACGCCGCGCTCGACACGGAGAGGCTGCTAAAGAGATCCAGCCTCGAACAGATGTGGGCTCCCTCTCGGACGAACGACGGCGCGTTCGCGTCGTTTAACTACGGCTTCGGCTGGTTCGTTGACTCCTACAACGGCCGCCGTTTCGTGCAGCACAGCGGCGGCACGCCCGGCTTCTCGTCGGCCATCTACCGGTTCACGGACGACAGGTTGACGGTTATTGTCCTGACGAACCACTCGGACAGATTTCTCGACCAGTTTGCCGTGGATATCGCCGGCATGTACGTCCCCGCGCTGAAAAGACCTGTGGGTGTTGCCGACCCTGACGCTGTAACGTCGGCGAGGTTGAAGGACGTGACGTCGGGCCTGATGGGCGGCAGGTACGACGCGGAGTCGTTCACCCCACCTATGCGCGCCTTTCTGAAGACAGCTACGGGCAGGGGGTTTTGGGAGTGGGCGGCATCCCACGGCGCGTTGACTTCCTTCGCTTTTTCGGGCCGCGAAGACGCGGGTGACAGTTCCCTCTTACGTTACAGGGTAGGTCTGGGCGGCAACCCCTACTGGTTTTCCTTCCGGTTGATGAAGGACGGCAAGATAGCCCAAATATACTGGTGGTGAAGGCGGTTGATTAAAGAAGCAAGATAGTATCGCACGCCGCCTAACAACGGCATGCACCCGACGCCGGGCGGGTTGGCCGGCGCTGCTGAGGAACATCAGGAACGTCGGGGACTTCACCCGATGGAAGGAGCACGACTCCTGCCATCGTGCGTTCGACAGGCTGCTGCGCGATCTGAGGGCGGGGGCGTGAAGTCCCGGCGCAGCCCCCCCTGCCCCGCACCACTCACCTTTTAGCCGCCCGCTCCCGGCACCACGCGCACCTGCACCCCTTCGGCCTGATGTAGTCGTTGAAGTATGCCTCCCCGTAGTCGAGCGTAATCTCGTCTCCGGCCCCGATGGCCTCCTTCGACCAGATCCACACCCTCTTGCCCGTGACCCACGCCTCCGAGTTGGGCCGGCACGAGTGGTTGATGTAGCGGGCGATGTTGCTCCGCGGGCTGCCGTCTACGGCGTACTCCTCGTCTATCTCGAAGAAGTAGCGGCCGCGCCTGCGCGCCACCTCCGCGGCCGTCACGACGGGGCCCGTGTACTCAATAATCCTCCTGCCGGCCCGGATCGCCCTGAGCGTGAAGAGGCCGAGGCCGGCGGCGGTGCGCCTGACGACCAGTTGGGGACCCCGTGTTGCCATGAGCCGAGTATGCCGCCCGCGGTGTCATGTAAGTATGGCCGGCGGCTCCCGTTTCCTTGACGCCGAAGGTCGGAGGGAGGCGGCCGACGGAGAGGCCGTGAAGGCGCCGGCCGGGATCGATTAATCGATCTTTTTTCAATTCGGTACTCCGCCCGGCGGGATGGGCACGGCCATTACCGGAAAGCATTCGAAGGGGCTGCTCCGGGGCCTTAGGAGGGCCCGTGAACTTCGCGTTGGCACTACGCCTCCTCAGGCATATATCCCCCGCGGGTTGGCCTCGCTCTCCCGCCGGCGAGTAGTGTCCGGCGCGGGCCTGTGCGGTGAAGTCCGTGACCGCGGCCGCCCTGGCGGATAGCCATCAGACGACCGCCGCATCAAGGCCGCGTCACCAAAATGGTGACGCCGGCGGGAAACAGCTCTTGTCAGATAATAAATCTAGATTTGGCTACGATTTAGCTCCATTTTCTGACGGGAAAATCGGGTCCAAAATCGTTGTTAGAAAATTGGGACCCCATCGGCGAGTTAAGTGGTTGAAGACAGTGGACATAAGTAGCTTTTCCAATGATTAAATTTTCCGACAGGTTTTCTGACAAAAGAGGCCGGAATCGCCCCCTCTGACAACCATAAATATATGAATTCAAACTATTTGCCGGCCGAAAATTCCGCTCAGACGCCGCGTAAATCGTGTCGAAGCCGTAAAGCCCCTAAAATCAACGTGATGCCGGCGAAAATTCTTGTCAGAAGCGGCCCCTATTTTACCCGTGAAATGCCGAAGTTCTGACGAGGACGTCCGCGTTCGAGGGCGGTGACGTTGTCCGCAGCGGCGCCGTGTTGCGCGGCGTGAGAAGTCAACGGGGCCGGCGGGGATTGGGGTGCGGGCGCACGGCCGGAGCCACGTTGCCGCACGGCGAGAGAGCAGTCAGCCGGCACGCGTCGTCCGTCACGGCGGCGGGCGGTTTACGCCGCGCCCGGAATCAACGACGCGACGGTCAGAGTCAGCCCGAGGAGATCGGCGGCCGGGCCAGCGCATGAAGCCGGGAATGCGGTTCGCGGCGCGTGGTCGCGTCGGAGGTGAATGAGCAGGGACGTGCGTTGGTGAATGGGAGGGGCATGTCCTAGGCGACGGCGGGCCGGGCAGGCGTTGGATGGCTGCCGGCGGCAGAAAGCTTAAGTTGAGTGTGCCCAAAATGGGGACGGACCGAGGCCGGAGGGGGCTGGCCAAAATGGGCACGGGACGTTCGCTGCCCCAGGAAGGGGCTACGGCAGGTCGTAGATGACGTTCACATACTCCTCGGCCTCGCTCGCCGCCCACAGCAGGTGCAGCAGCTCGGCCGCCCGCCCCACCGCCAGCTTCCGCGACACGACGATCAGCCCGGGCGAAGTCTGAGTGGCGACGAACTCGGCGAAGTGGCCGGGCAGCGTCCGCCGGTCGTGCGAGACCAGGACACGGCCGTCGGCGGCCGCCAGCGCCAGCACCTCCGGGTCCGGCACGTGGTGGAGGCCGGCGGCCGCGGCCGTCCGGAAATCCACCGCAGGGTCTATCCGCCTGGCGGCGACGACGATGCGCTGGTCCAGATCGTTGTCGGCCTGGAAACGGAGCTTCACGGCCGGGCCGGTTGCGCGGGCTGGAGGAGGGCGTCGAGCCGGCGGTGGGCCTCCGGGTACTCTTCGCGCACGCGCCGGCGGAAGGCTTCGAACTCCTCGTCCGCCTGGCGGAGGTAGGCGTCCACCTCGTCTCGGTTGGCCAGGTAGAAGGTGATGGCCCCGTAGACCTGCTCAAGCGTGAGCGCGGGGAAGCAGTCTGACTGGATGCTCTCGGGCGAGAGGCCCTCGAGGAAGCGGTAGACGACCGAATCCAGAGAGACGCGTGTCCCGCGCACCCTGTAGCCGCCGTCCTGCCGCTCGATGTAGTTGGGATCGTTCACGGTCTGCCTCCGCCGTCTCAGGCGATTATAGCCTAATCACTCTTCGGAGTAGTCGAGGAAGTTGACAGCGTTCCGGTCCAGATTCTCCCGCCCGTGGTCGTAGCGCATGACGGTCTTCGGGTCGCGGTGCCCGCTCATCATCTGCACCTGCCGGTAAGAGAGCCCCTGGTCGAGCGCGCGCGTGATGGCGGTCCTGCGCAGGTCGTGCGGCGACAGGCGTCCCAGCCTCCCGTACTCTGCCCACCGCTGCACGATGTTCCAGGCCATCCTCGTCGAGAGCGCTTTGCTGAACTCCAGCGTACGGTAGTTGACGGCGGGCTGGAAGAGGTAGGCGTCCGCCCCGCCCGAGTGCAGCGCTTCCCTCCTCCTGCGGTCGAGGCGTAGGTACTCGTCAATCGCAGCCCTGACCTCCTGCGGCAGTGGAAGAGTCCGCTCCCTGCCGCCTTTCACTTTCAGCCTGACGGTCCAGCGCCCATGGCTCCAGTGCACGGAAGAGGCCCGCAGCGAGCAGGCCTCCGAGACCCTTAGCCCCAGCCGCAGCATGACGAGCAGAAGGGCGTAGTCACGTGCTCCCTCCGGCTTCGAGCGGTCGGGCCCCGAGAGCAGGTACCTGACCTCTTTGGCCGTCAGCGCCCTGCCCTTCATCTCGTCGGAGGCAGGAGGGGGCTGCACGAGCCTCGTCGAGGCGGGGTTGAGGTGAACATGGCCCGCGGCCCTCAGGTACTCGAAGAAGGATCGCACGACCGTCAGCTTGAAGCTGATCGTCGCCGCCTTCTTCCCGGCGCCCTTTAGTAATTCTCGCCAGCGGAGCACGTGCTCTGGGGTGACTTGGGTGGGGTGGAGGCCGCCGGCGAAGAGGAAGAACTCTTTGATGACGCGGCGGTAGGCCCGGCGCGTCTCCTCCGAGAGCGACTTCTCGCAGAAGGGGGCGGCCGTGCGCAGGTCGAAGCGCAGGGGCTGTAGTTCCTCCCCGGCGCCAATGTGATGGGCAGGCGGCTGGTCAGACAACGGGCTTCACGGGCTCCGTGGACAGGATTTGAATGCAAAACCGGCCCGGATGATGAAAGAGTCGGCCCAGTCAGTCAAGAGGTTTCTTCAGGAAAAGTGCGATTACCGGAAATATCAACGAGAGATCCTAATGACGTTCAAAGAAGTCTCTCATCAGAAAAAGCTTAACGGCGTGAAAACCATCGTGAAACCTAAAATGGAGAGGAGATATTCCTTTCCAGGACGGGACATAAAATCAGTGGCAAGCTTGTACCGCTAGTGAGTGATCTGAACTCGTTTAGCCACTTTAATCATCTAAAACTATCTTGACAGGTCTTTAATTAACGCATATCTTCTCGGGCATCTTTCCGAGGAGGTTGTCGAGATGCAACCGCTTGACCTGATTACCGCTTCCGAGGCGCGAAGGCTACTGGGCGTGAGCGCTGTCAAGATAGCCCAGCTCATCAAGGACGGGACCCTCCGTCACTTCCCCAACCCGCTCGACAGGCGTGAAAAACTCGTCTCGAAGGCCGAAGTCCTGGCCCTCAAGCCGCCGCGCGCAGCCGCTGCGTAACGGACCCGGCCCAAGGGTTAATTCGGAGAAAAAGCCTTGAAGAACATCGTTCTTGCCAACGCCAAGGGGGGGACGGGTAAGACGACGGTCGCGGTTAACCTCTCGGCATGTTTGGCGCTTCACCACGGCAAGCGCGTGCTGGGCATCGACCTCGACCCGCAGGGGAACTTCGGCATCTCCTACGGCATCGACCCGCGGCAACTGGAGTTCACTTCCTACCACCTGCTCACCTCGGAGTCGCCGAAGATTCGCGACTACATCGTGGAGATCAAGCCCAACCTCCACCTGATACCGAACGCGATCGCGCCCGACCTGGAGAATCGCCTGGAGGCGAGCCACAACCGCGATTCCCTCCTCCGGCTCAGACTCAGGCAGCTCCGCGGCCAGTACGACTACGTCATCATCGACACCCCGCCGGCGATGCGGACGGCGACGATGAACGCGATAGTGGCTGCCGACGAGATTATCGTGGTCGTGGACTGCGGCTTCTACGCCCTCTATGGCCTGACGGACCTGATGCGCCAGATAGCGCGCGTCTCGGACGCCTACGAGAAGGAGGACGTGGTCATCCGCGGCCTCATCAACCTCTTCAACCGGGGGCAGAACCTGGACCGCGACGTGAAGAACGAGGTCTCGGACTTCTTCGGCGGGCTGATGATCCAGACCACAATCCACAAGAACGTCAGGCTGGCCGAAGCGGCCTCCGCCTCCCAGCCCATCATCGAGTTCGACGCATCGGCGCCCGGCGCTTTCGACTTCCTGAAACTCACGAAGGAGCTGCTCTCGGAGTATGAGCCAGAAACGGAAAAGCGGACTGCAAAGAGGGCTAAGTGAGATCGTCGCCCGCCAGACGGCGCCGACCGAGGAGAAGGCCCGCCAGAGCGCGAACCTGATCTCGAAGTTCGCGGAGCCCAAACCCGCCCTACTGGCTGGCATACCGCCCGACAGTATACCGCTCCAAGGTATACCGTTTCCCGGTATACCGCAGGACAATACACAAGCTGCTGAAAAGCCCAAGCCTGTCGACAAGGTGCCGGCCGGCCCGGCGCTGAAGCTCGCGGAAGTAGTCAGGGAAGACCGCGGGTACTATCCGACTTTCAACGACCTCTCGGACCGTCTCGTCCCCGAGCAGAAGCTCGACGCCTACGAGCAGGTGGTCCTCTACCGCTTGTACCGCCTCAGCCGGGGTTGGCAGAAGGACTCCTGCATCGTCGGCCACACCAAGCTCGCGAACAGCACTAATCTGAGTCGGAGCACGGTGCAGAAGACGGTGGCGCGCCTGCTAGAGAGGGGCCTCATCGTGAACCTTGGTGACCGTGGCAACGATGGCACAGAATACCAAGTGCTCCCGGGTGTTCCCGTACTCCAACGCGGTATACCGTCACGCGGTATACCGTCCGGCGAGAAAGGTGGTAGTTCTGACGGTACACGTCGCTCTGACGGTATACCGCCGGGCGGGCACATTAAAAACAATAAAGGCTTTTCTAAAAACAATAATAAAAAGGGGGTTAACCGGCTGACGCCGGAAGAAATAGAATCCTTCGCCGCCACCGTCGCCGACTTGCTCGGGGAAGGGAAGTCTTTTGAGGAGATCAAGGGGCGGTTCGCGCCCAACATGCACGCGATGGATTGGGTCACGGTCAAGAGCGTGGCGAAGGTACAGGCTCAGGTCCGGAGACAGGAGCCGAAGGTATAGCGCAGGGTAATTCCGCTCAGGAGGTATTCGCCATGGCTGATTGAGATCGGCGGGACGGAGTCGGGCGGGTGAACTTTCGGTTTTCACACCGGCGCGCGGGCGGCGGGAGAAAGGCTTTTGCGTGCGGCACATCTTCATCAGCCTGTTACTCGTACTCGGCGTCGCCGTCGTCACGCGCGCCCAAGACCTCTCCGCGGTTGAATTGCAGGCGG